>Ga0209698_10004726_pt1 | contig 14855 bp, 16 predicted proteins | sample LitLauG_LLR_2012_FD_187203 | JGI IMG/M metagenome (GOLD analysis project Ga0209698, IMG submission 187203) | Freshwater sediment microbial communities from Pennsylvania, USA - Little Laurel Run_MetaG_LLR_2012 (SPAdes) (version 2) | ecosystem: Environmental > Aquatic > Freshwater > Creek >...
ATCGGTATCTGCTTGACGGATTCCTCGACCACGCCGACGCAGAGGAATCCCAGGATGACGCCGATGCCGACGCCGTTATCGGTCTGATTGTAGAGATCGCTGATGATCGGGAACTGCTGGACGAGGAGATCGATGGGGATGCCGATGATCGCCGTGAATGCGACGACGCCGAAGAGGTACTGGAAGTTCACGTTGGGCGGACGCGCGATGGTATAGATGACCCAGCCCCACAGCAGTGAGAAATAGAGACCGAGCGCCCAAGCGGCGTCTTTGACGGTGACGTCTTCGCCGAAGAGCGCGCTGAGCGCCAGTGGGAAGAGCGCGAAGAACAGGATCGCGCGCACGACGGGTCCGCTCCAGATATTGCTGTCCGCCCAACGGCGGAACGGGAAGAGCGCGTCGACGGGGAGGGCCTTGAACTGCTGGATGAGGGGCGCCGCGAACTGCAGCGGGTTGGCTTGGTGGAGTTGGAGAGGTTGGACGTCGGCGGCGCGCGACGTGCCGCAGCGAGCGCAGAACTTCGCGTCCTCGGCGAGTGCGGCGCCGCACTTTGAGCAGAACATCACTGGCCTCCAAGGCACGAGTCTATCGGCGGCGATTTCAGTCGCCGAGGTGCTCGGCTAAGATTCGCTTGCTAGGCCTTGCGTTCCTTAGGGACGGGATTTCATTGAAGGTCGAAGAGCTCATGCAAGGGCATCCGGAAGCCCGGCAGGCTCACGTGCTCGACGTATTCCGATTCGGTGAATGTGCGCGGCTCGATTCCGTCTTCCGGCAGGCAAGCGATCCCGATCGATCCGGTGACCCGAACCGAAACTCCGAACGGCAGCGCGACCTGATCTTCCATGCGCTCGACGATTCTCTCGGCCACGCCGCGCGCCGCCCGCGCGTCGCTGCCGGGCGCCAGCAGCATCACGAACTCGTCCCCGCCGATCCGGGCGACCAGGTCGTCCGGCCGGCAGATGCCGTGCAGGCGTCGCGAGACCGCGCGCAGAACCGCGTCGCCCGCCGCATGCCCGAGGGAGTCGTTGATGTCCTTGAACTTGTCCAGATCCATCCACAGCAGGGCAAGCGGCTGGCCGCGCCGGGTGCACTCGGAGGCGCTGCGCTGCAGCGCGAGCTCGAAGCGGGCGCGGTTCGACACGCCGGTCAGGTAGTCGGTGGTCGCCAGGCGGCTCAGCTCCTGCGTGTGCTTGTGCTTTTCCAGGGCCGTGATGACGGCCACCGACAGGTCGCCCAGAGCGGCGCGTTGCACCGCGGAAAACTCCCGCGGCTTCGTATCGAGGATCGCGATCGTCCCGACCGCCAGTTCGCCGTCAACGACCAGCGGAGCGCTGGCGTAGAAGCGAACCTGCGGCCCACCACGTACCAGCGCGTGGTCGGCGAAGCGCGGATCCGCCTTCAGATCCTCGACCACCATCAAGTCGCGCGGATTCATGATCGCGTGCGCGCAGAACGCCAGGCTTCGATCCAGCTGCGGCACGTCCAGACCCAGCCTGGACTTGAACCAGAGCCGGTCCTGGTCCATCAGCGCGATCAGCGCGACCGGCGCATTGAACAGGCTGCCGGCCACCCGGGTGATCGCGTCGAATTGCAGATCCGGGGCGGTGTCCAGGATCTCGTAGGCGCGCGTGGCCAGCAGGCGCTCGGATTCGTTGGCCGGAACGGGACAGACTGCGGCAGGAGGTTCGGTGAGGTGTGACATGGCCGTCCGTCCCGGATCCGGGTCGTCTTCCGACATGGCCCCGGAATCTTGCCGCAACGGCTGCCCGCAAACCCCGGAAATGGAGCCGCTTTGTGGTCGCAATTTGGAAGATGCCCCCGATCGGTGGCGGCACTTGATCGGGTGACGGTTGAATTCGCGCCCGGAACGCCCCATATTGTGAAATGGTCGATGGCGGCATGTTGACTGCGCTCGGCCTGAACGACGAAATCGGAGCTTGATTCGCCTCGAAGGCGGTTGCATGGTCATCGAACTGGCGACAAACCCGACACCTGCGGTCCGTCCGGCTGCGGTAGCCGGAATGTTCTATCCCGAAGCGCCGACGCTGCTGGCCGCGGACGTTCGCGCTTACCTCGGCGCCGCGGCGCCGTCGCCGCAAGGTGCGGTCAGGCCCAAGGCGCTGATCGTTCCGCACGCCGGCTACGTCTATTCGGGACCCGTCGCGGCGAGCGCGTATGCGCGGCTTGCCGCCGTGGGCGACGCCATCCGCCGCGTGGTGTTGTTCGGCCCGGCGCACCGGGTGCCGGTGCAAGGCCTCGCGCTGCCGTCGGCGCATGCCTTCGCCACGCCGCTGGGGATGGTCCGGGTCGACCGTGACGCGGTCGCTTCCGCGCTCGCGCTGCCGCAAGTGAGCAGCAACGACGCCGCGCACGCGATGGAACATTCGCTTGAGGTGCAGCTGCCTTTCCTGCAAACGGTGCTGCGGGAATTCTGCATCGTGCCGTTCGCCGTCGGCGACGCGACACCGGCGCAGGTGGCCGAGGTGATCGAACTGCTGTGGGACGGACCCGGCACCCTGATCGTCATAAGTTCCGACCTGTCCCACTACCATCGCTACCGCGAGGCGCGCCAGATCGATCAGGCGACCGCGCATGCCGTGCTGGCGTTTTCCGCGACGCTGCAAGGCGAGCAGGCCTGCGGCGCAGCACCGATCAACGGCCTGTTGACGGCCGCGCGCCGTCGCGGTCTGAAGGTGGAGCTTCTGGACCTGCGCAACTCCGGCGACACCGCGGGCGACAAGTCCCGCGTGGTGGGTTACGCGTCGTTCGCCTTCGGCGAGGCCAGCCATGCGCGGACCTGATCTTGGCTTCGCATTGCTGCGGATCGCGCGCTCGGCAATCGGCGAGAGGCTTGGCTTGGCCAGGTCCGGCGAGCAGAGCCATGCGGCGCTGCAGCAGCGGTGCGCCACCTTCGTGACCCTGAAACGCGCGGGCGAACTGCGCGGCTGCGTTGGATCGCTGCAGGCCATACGCCCGCTGGGCGTGGACGTGCACGAGAACGCGATCGCTGCGGCGTTCCGCGACCCGCGATTCGAACCCCTGGCCGCGTCCGAATTCGAGGGGACCTCGGTCGAGGTATCGCTGCTGTCCGCGGGCGAACGGATCGACGTCGCGAACGAGGAAGACCTCGCCGCGCGCCTGCGCCCGGGCGTCGACGGGCTGATTCTCGAATACGGCTGCTGCCGCGCGACGTTCCTGCCGCAGGTCTGGGAAACGCTGGCCGACCCGCGCGAATTCGTGGCTGCGCTGAAGCACAAGGCGGGGCTGCCGGAGGACTTCTGGAACGCGAACGTGACCGTTTCCCGCTACGGAGTGACCAAGTGGGCGGAGCGTGACTTCGCATCGAGCGGGGCGCGGCGGTGAGCAACCACCCCGGCCGCTGGTGGCACCGCCTGGACGATGGCCGCATCCAGTGCGACCTGTGCCCGCGCGACTGCCGCCTGCACGAGGGCCAGCGCGGCGCCTGCTTCGTGCGCCAGCGGGAAGGCGATGCCATCGTGCTCACCACCTACGGCCGCTCGTCGGGTTTCTGCATCGATCCCATCGAGAAGAAGCCGCTGAATCAGTTCTATCCGGGCTCGAGCGTGCTTTCCTTCGGCACCGCGGGGTGCAACCTCGCCTGCAAGTTCTGCCAGAACTGGGACATCTCGAAGTCCCGCGAGATGGACACCCTGATGGATGCGGCCTCGCCGGCCGGCATCGCCGAGGCGGCTGCGAAGGCCGGCTGCAGGAGCGTCGCGTTCACCTACAACGACCCGGTCATCTTCGCCGAGTACGCGATGGATACGGCCGACGCCTGCCACGCGCTCGGGATCAAGACGGTGGCGGTCACGGCGGGCTACATCGGCGTGCAGGCAAGACGCGAGTTCTACTCGAAGATGGACGCCGCCAACGTCGACCTCAAAGGCTTCACCGAGGAGTTCTATGCGAAGCTTTGCGGCGCGCACCTGCAGCCGGTGCTCGACACGCTCGTTTATCTGCGGCGCGAGACCGGCGTCTGGTTCGAGATCACGACGCTGCTCATCCCGGGCAGGAACGACTCCGACGCCGAGCTCGAGGCGATGTGTGCCTGGATCGCCCGCGAGCTGGGCGGCGACGTGCCGCTGCATTTCACCGCCTTTCACCCCGACTACAAGATGACGGACCTGCCGCGCACGCCGGCCGCGACGCTGACGCGCGCGCGCGATATCGCGTTGCGCGCGGGCCTGCGCTACGTCTACACCGGCAACGTGCACGACCGCACCGGCGGCACGACCTTCTGCGCGGGATGCACCAGGCCCGTGGTCGAGCGCGACTGGTACGAGATCCTGGGTTACGACCTGACGGCCGAGGGGTGCTGCCGCCACTGCGGCGCCGCGGTTCCGGGCCGCTTCGGTGATTTCGCAGGCCAGCACGGCCGCAGGCGCGTGCCGGTCCGGCTGGCGGTCCACCCCCATTGACCGGCCGCCGCCTGCGGGTGGCCGACCGGGCCAATGGGGGCACATCCGGTATTCCATCGGGACCTCGCCTTCGGGCAGAATCGGTCAGGCAGGGCGGAGCGAGGGCGCCGTGGAGAAGCCGAAGAAACCGTCGGACGTGGACGAGGCGGCCGAGGGCGTCGATCGCGAGATCGATTCCTTAAGGCAGTGCACGCAGGGGTTCATCGAAGCGATGCAGACCGCGCTCTCGGCGATCTCGAACGAAGAGGCCGAGCGCGCGGCGCTGGAAGAGCGCAAGCGCGCGACGCTGCATTGACGCCGGAACGCGCCCGGCCGGGCGCGGTCCAAGCATGCGGGGATGGTGCCGGCGTGCAGGCCGCGCCTGATGCGCCATACTCAGGCCATGTCGCTTGTGAAATCCTTCCTGCCGGACGAAGCGAATCGGCGATTGCTTTCGGGCTTCGTCATCTTGTGCGTGGTCTGCGCCGGAGGCGCGCTTTGCCTTGTCGCCTCTGCCCTTTCCATCCGGTGGCTCTATCGCATTGGTTTCGGCATCGGCGTCGTGGGCGCGATCGTCTTCGTGCTGCACGTCTGGTGGCGCTTGTTCATCGGAACCTTGGATCCGGAATCAGCGCCGGTGACGCAACAGGATGAGCGGTCGCCGCATTGACGGTGGTGGCCGCCTGGCAGGATGCCGTCGTTCAGCGCAAGGCACCCACCACGACATTCGAGTGGGCGGCTTGATAGATGCTGGAGACGTCGACCCACCCGACCGCCCCGAACACGAGGGCGGTAACGATCGTCAGCGCCAATCTCTGGGGCAGGCTGATGTCTGCGCGCACAAAGAACACCAGCGCGCCAACGGCGGACCACATGCAGGTAAGCATCAGCAGATAGGCCATTTGCAGTCCCCCATCGCCTCCGAACTGCGCGAACGCCCGGTCGGGCAAGCAAAGACGACCGTACTGTGCGTTACGCCGCCGATTTTCGAAAGTGCCGAAAGTCACCCTAAGCGCAGGGGGGCGATCCCCCGTGAGCGGCTAATGCGCAGGAAGCGATTCGGACAGGCTCAGGAGATTTTGTGGCGCCACGCGGACCAGGCCGCCGCGCGGGCTGTCGATGTCCGCGATGAGGAAGGTTGATCGTAGCGGCTTGTGGCCATCGAAAAGCTGAATCCGATGAGCAGGCCGAGCAGCGTCAGCACAGCGGCCACGATCAAACCGAAATCCTCACGCTCCTCCTCGGCCAGGCCGCGCCGTCCGGCCACGAAGGATCCCACCCGCGCGGCGAGCCAGAGCACGACAAAAGAAACGGCGAAAACGAGCAGCGGACTGTCGATTTCACCGCTCATCGGTCAGGGCTCCCATCGTGATCCCGGCAACCGTCACCCCTTCACCTTCAACGCCCCCTCGTTCGCCGCAATGAACGCCCGGATGGCATCGGACATGTCGAGCAGCTTCAGCCACTGTTCCTTGTAGAGCGTTATCGGGAAACGGCCCATTCCATAGACCGAGAGGCCGCCCTTCTCGCTGACTTTCATGGTGATGCCCGAAGCGGCCCCTTTCTTGAGCGCAGCATTCTCGCTGCGCAGGCGCTCCAGTTCCTTCTTCACATCGTCGTCGGACATTTCGACTCCCCGTTGATTTGAGATCGCCCGTGAGCGGCGCCGGGTGAGGCCGTCGATTCGATCCTGCCCCACGTTACCGGCTGAATTCTGCCAGGGTTGGCGTAGCGGGCTGCGCCCTCGATGAAGTCGTACTAGACTGCGCGCCTCAGGCGACGCCTTGCACGGCGGCGAAGCCAGGGGCAGCAGACAAGAACCACCAACTGCCGCCCGCGTGAAATGACGGAAAACCGGGGAGGATTCGATCCATGAAAGCGCGAATGCTCGGACCTGTGCTCGGGTTTGGGCTTGTTCTGGCAACGGCGGCGTACGCCGACCCGCTGCGGGATCGGCAGCCGATCGAAGTCGCGGTGGTCAACGGTCAAGTCGTCGTCGCCGAAGACCAGGCGGTTACGCTCCCGACGGAGGGTGCGCTGGTCTGGCGGCTGACCGTCAGCGGCTACGAGTTTCCGGATACGGGGATCGTCATTGCGTCGGAAGGCCGGCACCGATGCGGCGTCATCGACAAAGGCCGGGGCTTTCGCTGCGTGAAGCTCAAGCACGTATCCGGCGCGAAGTACAAGTACACGGTCAACGTCGTCGTCAGCGGCTCGGGAAAGCCTCTGCCGGCGCTGGACCCGTTCATCCTCGATCACTGACGCACCGCGCGGCGCGGTGCCGGCTCACGCCGTGACGGCGTCCAGCATCGCGTCGACCCGGGCCAAGGCGATGCCGAGTTCCGAGTCGGCGCCCGCGCCGGACTGCGACGCGATGGCGGCAGCGTCGCTGCGCGTCGCGCGGGCGGCAGTTGCGTCCCCGGCGAGCCATTCGGACTCGGCGCGGCTGCACAGCAGCACTCCGAGGCTCAGCCGGTCGCCCACCTGAAGCAGCAGGGCCTGCCCCCGCTCGAGGCACTGGCGCGCCGCTGCCGGCGCGTGACGGCGGGCGTGGGTCAGCCCCAGGTAGCCGAGCACCTGTCCCTCGGTACGGGCGTCGCCGATGCGCTGCGCCACCACCAGCGCTGCTTCGTAGGCCTCCTGCGCCCGGGCGAGGCTGGAGGTCGCGTCGTGCACCAGCCCCAGGTTGCACAGCACGACGCATTCGAGTCGCGCGTATCCGAGCTCCCGCGCGACGGTCAACGCGGATTCGAATGCGATGCGCGCGTCGTCGAGCCTTCTTTGCAGGTAGTTCACCCATCCCAGGTTGGACAACCGGTTGCCCTCGTGCTGGCGTTCGCCAAGCTCGCGGGCGATCAGGAGCGATTCCTGGCAGCGTGAGCGCGCCTCGTCCATGCGGCCAAGATTGGCGCACAGGGCGCCCAGGTTTCCGAGCAGGCTGCCCTGCCAGTACCGGTCGCCGCTGGCGCGCGCAACCGCCAGCGCGGATTCGAAGTTCACCTGCGCGCCGTCGATGCATCCTGTCTCCAATTCCAGGGCGCCGAGTCCGTTCAGGGCGGCACATTCGAGATTTGCGTCGCATGCCGCGCGCGCGATTTCGAGCGCTCGCCCGTACTGCATGCGCGCCGCATCCGGCCGGCCGGCATGCGCATGCAGCTTGGCCAGGTTCACCGTCACGCTGGCCACGCAGCGCGAATCGCCGGCCGCCACGGCATGCTCGAGCGCGTTCTCGAAATGCCCCTGCGCCTGCGCCGGGGCGCCTGAGGCCACCAGCGCCTCGCCGAATGCTGCGAGGGCGCGCGCTGCGGCCAGGCCCTGAAGTTCCGGCATCGCACAGACCGCCGCGGCCAGATCGACGCCTGCCTTGAAAGGTCCTTGCCGGCTCAGTGCCGCCCAGGCGCCGTCGAGCGCGCCGGCCGCGGCCGGCGCATCGCCCGCGGCGATGTCGTGGCGACACGCGGCAACCAGGTTGTTCAGATCCGCACAACGGTTTTCCAGGGCCCGCTGCGGCCCGAGTGCCCCGAACCACCGGCCATGGCGCCGCCGTGCCGCTTCGAGGGCATCGGCGCCGCTGCCGCGATAGCGGCCCTCGGTCTTCAGGTGCTCGATCGCGTAGGCCTGCACGCTGGCCAGCATGTCGAAGCGCTCGTTGCCGCATGGACGCAGCAAGGACTTGTCGACCAGCGATTGCACGACGTCCACCGACCATGGCGGATCGTCGATCGATGAGAAGTCGAGCACCGCTTCGGCCGCCTCGAGCGTGAAGCCGCCTTCGAAGACCGAACATTGCGCCAGCGCGAGCTTTTCGGCGGGCGCAAGCAGGTCCCACGACCAGTCGAACGCCGCGCGCAGCGTCGATTGCCGGTCGAGCCGGCCGCCACTGGACGCCAGCAAACGGAAGCGCTCGTTCATGCGCGCCAGCAGGCCCCGAGGGGTCAGCGTGCGCACCCGGGCCGCCGCCAGTTCGATCGCCAGCGGCAGGCCGTCGAGCAGCCGGACCAGCGGAGCGATGGCCGCCTGGTCCTCCGGCGTCGGGTCGAAGTCGCTGCGGGAAGCCGCCGCACGGCGCCGGAACAGGATCTCCGCGTCACCCGGCTCAAGCGGCGCCAGCGGCAGTGCCTGCTCGCCCGGGATGCCCAGAACCTCGCGCGAAGTCACCAGGAACCGGGCCTGGCTGGCGCGTTCGAGCCAGCGCCCCAGGGTGGCCTCGGCATGGCGTGCGACCTGCTCGAAATTGTCCAGGATCACCAGGCAATTGCCGCGGCCGGCAATCGCGTGGCCGAGTTGCGTCACCGGATCGTCCTTGCCGAGCGGCACGTCCAGGCCAAGCGCCACGGCATGCAGCACGCCCTCGATCGAGCGTGCGGGCGCGAGGTCGCAGAACCATACGCCGCCCGGCAGCTCGTCCGTCAGGGTCCAGCCGAAATGGATCGCCAGGCGGGTCTTTCCGCATCCGCCGATCGCAAGCAGCGATACCAGGCGCGCGCCCTGGTCGAAGAGCCGACTGAGCTCGCGCATGGCGGCGTGGCGTCCGACGAAGTCGTCCCGCTCGGCCGGCAGGCTGTGGCGGCGCGCCGCAGCGGCGGCGGGCAGGTCACCGCCGGCTTGCGCCGCCGGGTCCGCCGTGCCGGGTCCGAGCGCGAGCGGTGCCGGACCTTGCCCGGGTGCGGCGATCGATTGCGCATCGGCCGAGGCCGAGGGCTCATCGATCAGCTCCGCGGTGAAGCGATAGCCGCGGCCCGGTATGGTGCTGATGACCCGTGGCCCGAGCAGCTTGCGCAGCGCGCTGACCTGCACCTGGAGGTTGTTTTCCTCGACCACCAGTCCGGGCCAGACCAGATCCAGCAACTCGGCTTTGCCCACCAGGCGATCGCGCAGGGTGATGAGCGCCAGCAGCAGATCGAACGCCCGCGCCCCCACCGGTGCAGGCTGCCCGTCGACCAGGATCTGGCGGGTCGGCGTGCGAATCTCCGCATTGCCGAAACGAATGGACGTTCGCGCGTGGCTTGCGGTCATGACTCGGACAAATCTGCCTCCCGGACCGCAGTTTGACCGCACCGCCGCGCTGCGGCAAGCGCTCGGCAGCGGCTCGCAGCCAGGGTCGGGTCCGCCCCCACTGTCCGCCGCATTTCATTTCGATACTCGCCGGTGCCGGATCGGGTTTTGCTCTTCCATCAGCGCGATTCGGCGAGCAGGGCACCGATCGGCTGGAATGTCGGCTTTTGGCCGTGGAGGCGGCGTCGTCAACAGGCCACGCCGGCGCCTGATTTGCAATCGGATGTTTCGCCATCCCCCGGCTATTCCGCCAGCAAAGCAGACGATTCGGCGCCGCTCCGATCAGGCTTGTAAACTGGAATAGTATCGTCCAAAATGCAAGGCATGTTCGACCGGATCGTCTTGCCGACCGTCCAGGCTGCGGCCCGCAGCTTTCCGGTGGTCGCAATCGTCGGGGCGCGTCAGGTTGGCAAGACGACGCTCGCGCGAACGGCTTTCCCGCGTTTTGCCTATCGGGATCTCGAGGATCCGCGCACTGCGGAGCGTTTTGCGGCCGATCCGCGCCACGCGCTGGACGAGACCGCGGGCGCCGGACTGGTTCTCGACGAGGTGCAGGCGCAGCCGGCGGTTTTCGCGGCGCTGCGCGGCGCGGTGGACGACAAGCGCTCCCAGAACGGGCGCTTTGTCGTGCTGGGCTCTGCCCAACCCGGCCTGGTGCGGGGCGTTGCCGAATCGCTCGCCGGGCGGGTGCGCCTCGTGGAGCTCGATCCGCTGACGGCCGCGGAGGCTGCCAGCGGCGAATACGGCCTGGGCTGGCAAGACGCGTGGCTCAAAGGCGGCCTGCCGGACGCGTTGAGGGGCGACTTTCGCGCTTGGTGGGAAGCCTACCTGCGCACCGTGCTGGAGCGCGATCTGCCGCAGTACGGAGTGCGCGCCGCCCCCCTGTTCCTGCGGCGCCTGCTCACGATGCTGGCGCATCTTCATGGCGGGCTGCTGAACGCCTCGCAGCTGGGCTCGTCGCTCGGAGTGTCGCACCACGCGGTGCAGCGGCATCTCGACGTGCTCGAACAGGTCTTCCTGATCCGGCGCCTTGCGCCGTACTTTCGCAACGTCGGCAAGCGCCTTACTCGTTCGCCCAAGGTTTACCTGCGCGATACGGGTCTCTTGCACCACCTGTTGAATATCTCCAATGCGGAGGAGCTCTTCAACCACCCGTCCCGCGGCGCCAGCTGGGAGGGGTTCGTCATCGAGGACATCGTGCGGCGCGAGCGCATCGCGCATCCCCATTCACAGGCTTACTTCTGGCGCACAGCGGCGGGCGCCGAGGTCGACCTGCTGCTCGACCGCGGAAACGAGCGGGTGGCGATAGAGATCAAGGCGGGCCGTGGCGACGATGCCCGGGTCGTTCGGACGCTGCGCGAAGCGCTTCCCGACATCGGCGCACGGCACGGTTGGATCGTCGATCAGGCTGCGGGCAGCGAGCCGCTCGGTCGAGAGGTGGCGCGCATCGGTTTCGAGGCCGCCATGGATGGGGTGCCGTGATTTCTCAGCGCGAGCGACCGGATCGTGCGCGGAAATCGACGCCCGCAATCGAAAGCAAGCGGACGCACGGGCCGCTAGCCTCGGTTGCGTCCATTGTCGGGTGGCGCCAACCCTGAGCGGCTGTCGAGCCGGTTCAAAGCCGATCTGATTACTGTCGAGCGGACATCGACAGCTATTTCCACTGGAAATTCGACGGACCCGGCCTCGGCAAGGGCGGCACCGGCGTGCTCTCGGTCGATGGCAGGGAGTTGTCCCGCCAGACGATGGAGCACACAATTCCGTTTCTTATGGCCATCGACGAGAGCTTCGACATCGGGGTCGATACGCGCACGGGGGTGGATGACAGCTATACGCTGCCGTTCCGCTTCACCGGGACGATCAACAAGCTGACGTTCAACCTCGGCGGGAGCAATTGACGGCAGAGGACCGCGAGGTAATGAAGAGGGTACTCGCCGCGGCGCACGACTAGGGACCCAGGCCGCGCTGTTCGCATGCGCGCGCAGCACCAAGCCTGCGCCATCGTGCAGATCGCCGTCGCCGGCCACCTGAACCTGGCGCGCGCTGAGCCGATATCTGGCCACTTCGATCTTCCACTTCCCCCGGCTATTCCCCCAGAAATTCTTGCGTCGGGGTGCACCGCTGGGCATTCAGTCGCACGGGACCGACTGTGGAAAGGTTAGGATTTCGTTGCAACTTCAAGCACATAGCGCACCTACCGGCGCGCATGTGCATTCATGGAGGAATGATAAGTGGTGGAGGCGGCGGGAATCGAACCCGCGTGGGCCTGGTATCCATGCGGGTTGCCGAGGCGTCGTGACCAAATCGCGACCACGCGCTCCCAGGGCAACCCCCGGTGAGTTCGGTTCCCGGCCAGGCAATCGAACCCGGGTCCGCAGGGGGGCGTGAGCGCTGATATGGCCGTCTGTGTCAAGGTATAGGGAACGTGGGACATACCGGGGTATGGGGCGATGGCCACAAGTCTGAGTGCAACGACGATGGATCAGGCTGATATCCGTGGGTTGGTTACCACTGTGCAAGAGTCCGTCGCGGAAGCTGCCTCGGTCTAGGACCACAGGTTGCCCGTTGGGTTCTGTTGATAGCGCTCTGGAGGGTTCTTCCTATCGTGATTCGTAGCGCATCGCCCGATACCCCGGATTCGGTCTCAGGCTGCCGATGCAGCGGTGGCCAGGCGAGCGATAGCCCAAATAAAGCCGGTTAGTTCCCGCGCGGTGGCGATGCAGACCTTGTTGACGTGAACACCGCGCCGGTGCAAGTGAGCGAACCGACCGCACAACCGTACTTGCGCCTTCCAGGCATGGCGTCGAATGGCCTCGGGCTGGCCGTCTTGTCGCCTCTTCAGAGTGTTACTCAGGCGTGCTGGATAGCGGTAGTGCCAGGACGCTTCGGTCAGCAGGCGCCGAGCGTGGGAGTTGCCGGTTTTTGTGATGCTGCCCCGATGCACGGTGTTGCCGCTGGAGCGCTCGGACGGCACCAGCCCGAGGTAGCTCATCAGATGCCGCGGGTGGGCAAAGCGCTGGATGTCACCGATTTCGGCGACCAAGCCAATCGCGCTGACGGTGTCGATACCCCGCAGGGTGCGCAAGGCCGACACCACCGGTTCAAAGCGCCATCCGCGGGTACTCTGGACCAGCGCTTGGTCCAGGCGGGCCAAGCATTCATCGCCTCCTTGCGCGGCCAAGACGTACTCGGTGAAGGCCAACTGATCGCCGGCGTGCTCGAAGGACTGCTCAGCCAACCAGAGGGCGTGGGTCTTGTTCCAGGACGTCTTGCCCGCGTAGACCCGGCCGTGGCGTAGCAAAAAGGCCTTCAGGTGTTGACGCGCTTTCAGTCGCATCTGCAGACTGTCCTCGCGGGCGCGCCACAGATTGCGCAACGCTTCATGCTCAACGTCCGGTACCCAGATGGGCTTCAGCTCCCCGGCGCGCAGCAACTCGGCCAGGCGTGCGCTGTCGCGCCGATCGGTCTTGATACGGTCACCCGCGCGTTGCGGAATCAACGAGGGTGCCACCACCTGGCAGGCATAGCCTTCCTGTACCAGACGCCGGTGCAGCCCGTAGCCGGTCGGGCCCGCCTCATAGGCCACCAGCTGCGCCGCTGGCGTCCCAAGCTTGTGCAGCACCTTCAGCAAGGCCGGCACATCGTGCCGGATGGTTCCCGAAACTGGCTCGCTTCCCGACCGGCCTCGCACACCGAGATCGAAATGGTTTCCTTATGAACATCCAGCCCAACAAAGATCTTGATATCCTGGTCCATGGCTCGTCTCCAGAAGGTCTGTGGCTGGCCTATCCAACCGCATGTGGCTCGGCACGCTTAGGCGCGCAACCCACGTTAACGGAGACGGGCCCCTCTTTACCGCACGGCCATACTGACTAGGTCGCGATCGAGATGGTTACGCTTGCACGTGCGGCGCTCGAGCCGGAAGCGGCGCGGCCCTCGGCCCGGTGATCAGGTCACAGCGGTGACTGGGCGGTGATTCCTGGATCGACCGCCGGGAACTCGGCTCCGGACCTAGGGCTTGACTGGCGACCCCCGCCTTCAGTGTTTTCACGCCAAGTCATCGGCTCGTAGAGTCTCAAGCCCGGTCCTGGCGGCTGCGATAGGCCGAGGCGCCGGCCAGCTTGCGTGCATCGCCTGACCTCCGGGGAGATCACGGACCCCGTCTGACGCTCCACCCGACAGTACGATCCGCGCGTGGATGGCGTCTGCCAGATCGGACGATGTTCTTGAGATCGGCGTCGCACCGTGCAGCGCCTCCCTTTCGCGATCGATGTGCACCGAAAGCCGAATTTGACCTTTCTCCCGCGCGAGATGCCACGCCAATCGGTGGGTCGCGGGCCCCTGGTCAGCCCAATCCAAAGTCATTCTCGCGATTCGCAAGATCACCGTCTTCAGTTCATCGGGGACGTCATCCTCTTTGAGTCGTGTCCGCCGCACGATCTCGAGGCCCGGTCGCAGTGCAACGCAATCCTCCCAGACCGACTCGAGCGTCGCGAGCAGTCCCGACTCGTGCAATCTCGGCGGACGCAAGTCAAATGCGACTGCGAGGGTCTCGCGAATGGCAACCTGCAGCGAAGGAATAATGGGCTCCACATTCGACCGAAACGAAGCACTTGCCCGGTCCGACGCAGAGTCCTCAGCTCCCTTCAGCAGATACATGACGGCACTGAGCGATTGACACACCTTGTCGTGCAGCACGGAGAAAGCCTTCGACTCCTTCTGTTCTTCCCACCACACGATACGATTCGACAGGTCCCGCAGCGACCGACCGTCGCTACCCAGGTCCTCGGTTTGGTGCACCCGGGAGGCAAAGGAAAAACATAGCAAGGTGACCGATAGTGCTGCACACAAAATCACGACGACAGCCTCGCGAAGCAGGGAACGCCCGACCGCATTGGGGTCGGATGCGGCCGCTTCCAATTCACGGAACGCGGCTGAGATTGGACGGTCTTCGCCCTTTACAGCAGTATCGATCTCGGTGATAGGTGCATTTACGGCGCGCATTCTATGAATCGAATAGATGGCGGCCTGGTACCTTGGCACCGCATCGCGCAGCTTTGTCAGAGCCTCTTCTTCTTCCGCGTCCAGCGGTCCCCAGGCGCGATATTGGAAGGCGGCACGCTCGACCTCCTCCATGTGCCTGCTGAAGTCTTCGCTGTAGGCGGATTCGCCGCGCAAAATGCTGTCCTTCAACGCTTGCACTGCGCGTTCCAGCGCAAGGTTCCCCCGAAGCGCGAGTTCGCGCTTCTCGAGCAGCTGCGGTTGCGCGCGCGCCGGGTGCAAGACGGCAACAACGGAGGTCTAGCGAAACGCAAAATCGGCGGCGACCGAGGCGACGAAGACGAGGCCGACGAAGGCGTTGCTCTTAAAGAAGGCCTCGTT
>Ga0209698_10004727_pt1 | contig 14853 bp, 13 predicted proteins | sample LitLauG_LLR_2012_FD_187203 | JGI IMG/M metagenome (GOLD analysis project Ga0209698, IMG submission 187203) | Freshwater sediment microbial communities from Pennsylvania, USA - Little Laurel Run_MetaG_LLR_2012 (SPAdes) (version 2) | ecosystem: Environmental > Aquatic > Freshwater > Creek >...
GTATCGGACAAGTCCACAAGCGTGGGCTCCAGGCCGGCGCTAGCTGCCCGCAAGGCCGACGCACACTCATTCCCTTTGGAGGAAGAATTCAAGGAGATGGTGTAAGTCAACGCTGGACGAGGGGCACCGAACCACGCCTTGCCGCGCGGCGTTCACGGACTCACAAAAAGGAAAACACGCTTTTATGTCATTGACCCTGGACGGGAGCCCGGCAAATCCGAATGCGATGCCGAGCCGGTTGAGCGAGCGCGTAGAGGAACTGGCCGCGAAACTGGTGCTGGGCGGCACCTTTGGCCTCGAGTGGGCCACACTGCTGGAAGGCGTCTGCAGCGAGGCGGCGTCGGCGGGCCAGGCCGAGGTGGCGCGGATCGCCGCCGAATCGCTCGCCGCGCTTTCCGAATTGGCGGACAAGGACTCCCTCGATTCCCTCTTCTCCACCAGCATTGCGCGCATGCAGAAGGCTCTGGCGGATGGTGGAGCCAAGACCCCGGTGCCTGGGTTTAACGCCCGATCCCCGGAGTCTGCCTGTCTGGGAGAGGACCCGGAGATGATCGGCGACTTCATCCTGGAGTCCCGCGACCATTTGACGCAGGTCGAGATCCAGATGATGACGCTCGAAAAGGAGCCCGGAGACAAAGAAGCGATCAACACGGTATTCCGCGGGTTTCACACCATTAAGGGGCTGGCTGGCTTTCTGGATCTCGGCGACATCCGGGAAGTGGCCCACGAAACCGAAACGTTACTGGACCTGGCGCGCGACCAGAAGCTAAGAATTACTCCGGCGGTAGTGGATGTGGTGCTGGCCGCCGCTGACTTTCTGAAAATATGGCTCAAACTTCTGGATGCGCAATTGGCGAAAAGCGACGGAGGGCCGGCGCCGGAGAAGCTGGCATTGCTGGAGCGCATTCGCCGCAGCGCACTTGGCGGGCCCAACGTTGCAACTTCAACGGATACCAACCCGGAGGAGACGTCCGCAAGGGAGCGGCAGGAAACATCGGCAGCCGACAGCGACGCTGTCGAACGGCGGAACTCCGGCGGCGACCGGAGAACACACGGTACTGAAACCCGTTCGGTTAAGGTAGATACGGCGAAGCTCGACTTCCTGGTGGACATGGCGGGAGAGATGGTCATTGCCCAGTCGATGGTCCGCCACCATCCGGAACTGGCGGTGCTGCGCAGCCCTGCCGTGCTCCGCAGCCTCGCACAGTTGGCACGCATCACGGGCGATTTACAGAAGACCGCCATGTCCATGCGCATGGTGCCGGTGGGCGGACTGTTCCAGAAGATGAGCCGGCTGGTACGGGACCTGGCGCGCAAAACAGGCAAGCAAGCCGAGATGGAGGCCATCGGAGGGGAGACGGAGCTGGACCGCAATGTCGTAGAGGAACTTGCGGACCCCCTGATGCACATGGTCCGCAATGCCGCCGACCACGGCCTCGAAACTCCCGAAGAGCGGTGCGCGGCCGGCAAGGATCCCACGGGACGAATTCGGCTCCGTGCCAGTCACCAGGCTGGGCACATCGTCATTGAGGTCGCCGACGACGGGCGCGGCCTGGTCCGCGAAAGAATTCTGGAAAAAGCCTTGCGGACGGGCTTAGTGGAGGACGGATCCAGCTTCTCCGACAGCGAAGTGTTCAATTTCATCTTCCATCCGGGTTTTTCAACGGCCGCCAGGGTCACCGACGTATCCGGCCGCGGTGTGGGCATGGACGTGGTGAAAAAGCAGATCCAGAAACTGCGCGGGCGTGTCGACATTGAGTCGGCGCCGGGCAAGGGGACCTCGTTCTTCCTGCGCTTGCCTCTGACCCTGGCCATGATTGACGGGCTGGTGGTGGGCGTGGGCGGCGAACGATATGTGCTGCCGATCTTCTCCGTGCGCGAAATGCTGCGGCCTTCCGCTGAGATGGTGTTCACCGTGGAAGGCCGGCAGGAAATGGCCATGGTGCGCAACAGCCTGCTGCCGGTTGTGCGCCTGTACCGTCGGTTTGGAGTAGTGCCGCGTTCCGAACTGGCGACGGAAAGTCTGCTGATCGTGGCCGATGCCGCGGGAAAGACCTTCTGTCTGATGGTGGACGAATTGATCGGCAAACAGGAAGTGGTCATCAAGAGCCTGGGCGAGACCTTGAGGGACATTCCCGGCGTGGCCGGCTGCGCAATTATGGGCGATGGCCGGGTCGGGCTGATTCTGGATCTTGAGGGAGTTTTTCGCGCGGGTGCCAGGTGACAGAGACCGGCACGGGATCAATTCTTGTTGAATCTCCACTCAAATTAGTCTCCCGGCCACTCGCGCTGACAGCAAAGGAATTCTCGACTATCGCCGATTTGGCGCGCGCGGAGTTTGGCCTTGAACTTGCCAAGGGCAAGGAGCAGCTTGTGGCGTCGCGGCTGGGGAAGTTGATGCGGCAACTCGGCTTCGAAGCGTTCCGCGATTACTACCAGCACGTGGAGGGCGACCGGACGGGTACGGCTCTGGTGGAATTGATCGATGTACTTACTACGAACCACACCAGCTTTTTTCGCGAGCAGGTACATTTCGATTTCCTTGTACAACGTGTTTTTGCGGAACAGAAAGGCCACGCCCCGGTACGAATATGGAGCGCGGCGAGTTCGACGGGCGAAGAACCCTACACCATCGCGCTCACAGCGCGGGAGCACCTGGGATCGCAAAGCCCAGCCCTGCCCCGTATTCTGGCCACCGATATTTCCACGCGCGTGATCGAAACCGCGCGCAGGGGAATGTATAAGGAGGACCGCTTTCAGGGCGGGTTGGCGCCCTGGCTGAGGAAACATCTGCTGCGGGGCGAGGGCCGTTGGCAGGGATGGTACCGGATGCGGCCCGAGATCCTGAGAATGGTCGAATTCCGCCGCCTCAACCTGATTGAACCGCTGCCGGACGTCGGGCGGTTCGCGGTCATTTTCTGCCGTAACGTGATGATCTATTTCAGCCGCGAGACGCAGGCGCAACTGGTCAACCGTTTGGCGGAGTGTCTGGAACCGGGCGGCTATCTATTCGTGGGGCACTCGGAGAGTCTGACCGGGATTCAGCATCCTCTGCAACAGGTTCAACCGGCGGTGTATCGGAAGCGAGGCGGAAAGAAATGAGGCAACTCGTGGTGGGGGTAGGCGACGGAGGAGTCAGCAGGGACCCGGATTCCGTAATCGTGACCTATGCGCTGGGATCCTGCATCGCGGTGATGCTGTACGATCCGGTGGCGAAAGTGGCTGGAATGGTTCACTTCATGCTGCCGGAATCATCGATGTCAAACGGGAGTTCCAACGCCCGGCCGTGGATGTATGCCGATACGGGAATCTCACTTCTGCTGCGAGTCGCCCTTCAGAACGGGGCGGACAAGCGTCGACTGGCGGTTTTTGCTGCTGGCGGCGCGCATGTCATGGACGATAACGGCGTGTTTAACATCGGCAAGCGCAATTGCCTGGCGTTGCGGAAGGCATTATGGAAGTCCGGGTTGGTCGCGCATTCCGAGGAGACCGGAGGAAGCGAGGCAAGGACAGTTCGTATGGAAGTAGGCACTGGCCGTGTGTGGCTGCACGCGCCCGGCGGGGAGCAGCGGGAAATGAAAGTACGGCTGTCGGTCGCTCAGCGCGGGCCGGGTTTGCGAGACCAATAATGGCGCTGAACATCATGATTGTGGACGATTCGCGGGTGATGCGAGCCTTCATTCGTAAAGTCGTGGGCCTAACAGGGCTCGACGTGGGAGAGTGCTGCGAGGCCGGAGACGGCGAAGACGCACTGAAGTTGCTGCAGGAGCGTCGGATGGATCTGGTATTGACCGACATCAACATGCCTCGCATGAACGGGGAAGAGTTTGTGCGGCGACTGGAACGCGACGAGTCGCTGCGGACCATTCCGGTGATCGTGGTCTCGACCGATTCCAGTCACAACCGCGTGCAGCAGATGCTGGCGCTCGGAGCCAGCGGATACATTACCAAGCCATTTCTTCCGGAAGCGCTTCGTGATGAAGTGGAGAAAGTCTTAGGGGTTCCCCATGTCTGAGCAGAATCTCGACCAGCTGCTTTCGGGTGTGGTGGATACGGTGATGGAGACTATGTTTTTCTCCACGCCTCGAGGCCCGGCGGAACCGGAAGCGGGAGCTTCAGTCCTGAAAGCGCGTGTCGCGTTTCGCGGACGTCCTTCCGGAGCCCTTCGCGTGTGCCTTTCCGCAGCAAGTGCGCGAATTCTGGCCGCCGGTTTCTTAGGCGAGGACGAGGCAATGCTGACCGACTCCCAGCCTGGCGAGGTGGTCTGCGAATTCGCGAATATGTTGTGCGGCTTGTTTTTGAGCAGACTGGAGAGCGACGAGAGTTTCGACCTGAACTCGCCGGAGTTGGTCCCGGTCGGGAGCTTGGCTGCCCCTGGTTCGGAGGCTCTTCCCGCAGCCTCCCAAAGCTTCGGGATCGAAGAAGGGATACTCACCGTCACCTTGCATTTAGAAGCGACTGCATGATCCCTCAAAGCAGGATCCGGGTTCTGATTGTGGACGATTCAGCCATCGTGCGCAAGGTGCTCTCCGACGCTCTCTCGGGGGAAGCTGACATCGAAGTGGTGGGGACCGCCCCGGACCCCTACGTCGCGCGCGACAAAATACTGTCTTTGCAACCGGATGTGCTGACTCTGGATATCGAAATGCCGCGCATGGATGGCGTGACGTTTCTCAGGAGACTGATGTACCACTATCCGATGCCGGTGATTGTCATTAGCTCTCTTGGCCTCGCTTCGAGTCGTGCCGCGCTCGACGCGCTGGAGGCAGGCGCCATCGACGTTCTGGCCAAGCCAGGTGGACCGCAATCGGTGGGCGAATTGCGCTTTAACCTTGCCTCCAGGATACGCGCGGCAAAGGTCGCCAGGTTAAGGGCGCCTCCTCCAAACGCCACTGCTCCCGTCGGGCCGCCAGCGCAGAAGCCACGAGGACAACCGTTACCGGCGTCCGCCGTTATTGCGATCGGAGCGTCCACCGGAGGAACGGAAGCGATCCGGAAAGTTCTGGTCGCGCTGCCGGAAAATTGTCCCGGTATCGTGATCACGCAGCACATTCCCCCGGTTTTCTCGCGATCCTTTGCCAATCGCCTGAACGAAGTCTGTGCCATTCGAGTCCGCGAAGCTGAAGACGGCGATAAAGTCGAGCCGGGGCTGGCGCTGGTGGCCCCCGGTAATTTCCACATGTTGCTTAAACACTCCCCCGGCGGCTATCTCGTTGAGATCAAGGACGGCCCGATGGTCTGTTATCAGCGCCCCGCTGTGGACGTGCTGTTCCATTCCGTGGCACAAGCCGCCGGATCCAACGCTACGGGGGCGATCCTCACCGGCATGGGTTCCGACGGAGCGCAGGGTATGCTGGCGATGAAGAAGGCCGGTGCTCGCACCATCGCTCAGGATGAGGCAAGTTGCGTCGTCTTCGGAATGCCGAAAGAAGCCATCCGGCACGGAGCCGTCGACCGGGTTCTTCCGCTGTCGGCGATTCCAGACGCCATTCTGGCCGAATCCAGACGCTGAATGGTTTGCGTCAAAGATGCGGCGCCTGAAATATTCCCCGATTTGAAGGCTGGTTTTCTCAAGCGGATCACGCGCCCCGTTACAGATCCGCGAGGACCTCCCTCCCGCACTTCTGCGCGCCGATTCACGCCGCAGGCCGCAGCCCGGATTTTGGCCTTCAATTCGTCCTGCGTGATCGGCAGTCTTGCCTTAGATATCGTCTACGCCGCCCCTCTCCCGCGTTCTCCTCCGAAGGGCGGATACGTCTTCGGATGCAGCAACACTCTCTCAAGGAAGAAGTCTGTCAGTTGTGCCGCCATCTCCGCGAACTCCGGATGCTCGTCGAACACGTGTGGCACCCCCGCATATGTGTGTAATTCGCTCGGCGCCTTTGCCGAGCGAAGCACCTCCAGCGTTTTCAGGCTGTTCTCCGGCGGCACCGTCACATCCGCGAGGCCATGATGCAACACCGTCGGCGGATACCCTTCCTGTATCCGTACCCTCACGTTCGTCGCCTGCAGCGCCGCATCGTCGCTTCCCGGAGGCATCACAGCCTTCGTCACCTGAGGCGCTGCATAGAAAGCCGCGCACGCCGCCGCACCCAATTCCTTCCGCGACGCAGTATACATCGCCAGATACCCGCCCGCCGAGTAGCCCACTACGCCGACCCGGTCCACGTCCAGTTGGCTCATGTGCGCCTTCACCCACTGGAACTGCGTCGCCGCATCGTCCACCTGGTTCAGCCATGTCACGCCCTTGCCCAGCCGGTATTGCGCCGTCACCGACACATACCCGCGCGCCGTGATCGGCAGCACTCTCTGTGACAGCGACTCTTTATTCCCTCCCACGAACCCGCCTCCGTGAAAATGAACCATCGCCATCCGCTTCTCCGTCCCCGCCGGCGGCCGATAAATATCCACGCGCAGTTCGGTGTCTCCGCCCTTGCCCGTCGTGACGTTCTTCTCCACTTTCACGTCGGCGGTGCGCGACGTGGTCGCTCCAGCCACCTGCGCTCCGGCTCTCTGAGCTGTTCCCAGCCCACCCAGTACCGCGCCACTCATTCCTAACAAATCGCGTCTCCCAATCTTCATCGTCCCTGGTCCTTTCTTGTTTCCTGGTCGCCGGCGCTCGTTAGATCGATACCCCGAGGCCCGCACCAGACGCTAGAAGCATAATCGCTCTTGCCTCGATTGGCAACGTAGTGCCGGGCGGCAGGGGGGCAACACTCCCCAGCCGGGCTGGTGACGCCCGCAATCGATACGGGCTCACCAACAAGCTGGTCGTCGTCGGGAGGAACTGACCATGAGCGCAGGAGAATTTATTGATGCAGCCATGCTCTAAGACGCTCTGCATCGTTAATGAAGTGCTCCTCGGCAGAACGGATTTGGCGGAGGCAGGCAATCCGGGTCAATTTGCTTGTCGGTATCGCTTGTGGGCCAACCGCGGTCGGGGCCAGTTGCAGTTACCACCCAAGAGTACTCATGGCATTTCGGGAGTCCAGTCATCAGGCTGCGTAATGGTTTCACAGGCCGGGTGCCAAGCTATGGTCGATATTTGGTTGGTGCCTTGTGCGCATATTAACGTGACCTCGGCGACGGCGCTCCGGGATCGCTTAAAATGGGGAACTTGAGAAGCAAGGAGAAATGACGATGAAAGTGGCAAAGACGGCGTTGCTTTTTACCCTGGCCTCGGTGGCGGCCTGGGGCCAGGTCAATGCGGGCGGACAGAAGCCCGAAGCCAGCCTGCCCTTCACCATGACCACAGTGGGCAACTTTGAACTGCCCTGGCGGCTGGCCTTCCTCCCCGATGGGCGTATGCTGATCACCGAAAAGGTCGGGCCCGTTTGGCTGGTGTCCCAGAAGGGCGAGAAGATACAGGTGAATAATACGCCGCCGGTCTATTGGCAGGGCCAGAATGGCATGCTGGGCGTGTTTGTCTCGCCGCAATACGCCACCGATCAGAGTATCTATCTGACTTATGCTGAGCCGGGTGACTACGGCGGGGGCTTGGCGTTGGCGCGCGCCAAACTGAACACCTCCGCCACCTCCCCCAGACTGGAAAACTTCGAGGTGCTGTGGCGTCAGCTGCCTAAGGGCAAGGGCGGGCAGGAAGGCGCGCAGGTCGCGTTCTCACCCGACGGCCAGTATCTGTTCCTTGCGGTTGGCGACCGCCAGCGCTTCACTCCCGCCCAGGATCCGGATCAGCCCGAAGGCAAGATCCTGCGCCTGACGCTGGACGGCAAACCAGCCCCCGGCAATCCCAACTTTGGCAAAACGGGCGCGGCCACCATACCTCTGATTGATCCTCCAAGTGACACAGAAGCGGCCAAAACCGCGAAGGTAGTAAGCACCTATACCTTTACCGCCCCCAACCTGACACCGGCTGAAACCTGGGCCAGCGGCTTCCGCACACCTTATGGGATGGCGTTTTCGCCCGCCGGCGAATTGTGGGAGGTCGAGCACGGGCCGAGTGGCGGCGACGAGCTGAACCTGATCGAGAAGGGGAAGAATTATGGCTGGCCGCTGGTCTCTTTTGGCAAGAACTATAACGGGGTGCCCATTCCCAACCCCGACACGCGGATCGATCTGGCGAAGCCGGTAATCTATTGGGTGCCGGTGATCGCGCCGGGGAATCTGATGTTCTACCGCGGCAGCCAGGCATTCCCGCAATGGAACGGCAACGGCTTCGTCAGCGGTTTGGCAACCAAGACGCTCAGTCGCATCGTCTTCGACGGCCATGGCGGCGCCAAAATGGCGGAGCGCTGGGATGTGGGCCTCCGTGTCCGCGATGTGGAAGAAGGTCCCGACGGCTCGCTGTGGATGCTGGAAGACGCCAACCCCGGCGCTTTGATCCACGTAACGCCCAAGTGATCGTTTCGCGTTTAAACGACCGTCTCAGACGGTGACGTCTACCAGGAACCCGTTGATGTCCCGGAACGTCATGAAGGGCGGAGTGTGCGCCATTTCGATCTGCGCACCCGCTTCGAGGAGCGGGTCCTGCATCTCTCCCACGTCGAACCGCGCGACTCGTACTGCGATCCGGCTTTCGCCGCTTATCTGCCCGGCGATGGTCACCCGGATGTCGATCTGAGATTCGCCCACATCGAACAGGCTCTTGGTGGCCGGCGCCGAGTCCTCGCCCAGCAGCTTCCGGCAGAAGCTCCGCAGCGGTTCGAAGTCTTTCACGCCGATCACGGCGCCGCGCAGAAACGCCGGCCGGAATAAACCCTCGCCCGGCGTAATATCCCCGACCTTCTGAGCCGACTGGTTCTCCAGAGCCTTCCATGAATTTTCCGACGATAGCTCAATGCCCGGCCCGGCCGGAACGGTCACGAGTGTGTCCCTCCCGCTAGGAAAATCTTTGTATGGGATTCCTTTGCCGTCCAGGTAGCGGTGGGCGACATCCATTTCAAACCCGGCAATGCCGAGCGAAATGTGGTCGGTCCTTCCCGCTTTCTCCTTCGACTCCTCCAGCACCAGATACGACCGCCCCAGCATCACGTACCAACGTGCCGCCTGCCGGTGTTTCCATACCGGACCGCCGAACACATGCCCATAAAACTTCGCCGCCGCTGCCCCGTCCGGCACTTCCAGCTGCGCATGGTCGAGCCCGGTAAATCGTAACCGGTCCCCCTCGGCGGCTCGCAGCGACCCCGCGAACGCCGCGGCCCCCAGAGAGCGAATCGCTTCCCGTCTCGTCAACAGCATTCCTACAGACTACTCCGAAACGCAGGGGATTGGGTGCCCGTACTGTCCAAAAAACCGGATCGTCGTGAAAATAAGCAGACACCTCTGAGGGTTGCGAGAGCGCCAGCCCTTGATGTCAGCGAGTGGAAAACATGCCGACGACGACGGATCCTCGATCGAGAGCCGAGGCGGCTGGTCCGGGAGGACACACTCGCCTGATGGCAATTGGATCGCCTGCAGGAGCGGACTGTTAGTCTCGGGAGACCCTCGGGCGGAGGGGAGCGGTGTACCGAGCGCGTCGATTGGGAATCGCGTGCCATCGCATCTCTGAATCGCTACCCTGGCGGCTTGACATGGCTCCGGGTTAGCTGACACGATCACGAGATGCAGAGCACGCCTGTTCCAGCCAGGCAGCGGTTCGGGGGCGGCGCACTGTGTCCTTCCGCGTCGGTCTTGCCGCTGGCCGGCGTCTTGATCCTCGCATCGGCCACGTCCAGTCTCGTGACCGCTCAGACCACCACCCCGCGCCGGACCGGATGGGACGGTGTGTACACGGAGGCTCAGGCCGCCCGTGGCACATTGGCCTTTGGCCAAAGCTGCGCTGGCTGTCATGGGCTCACGCCCGAAGGCAAGGCGCCGCTCGCGGGCGAACCATTCTGGAAGAGTTTCTCGCAAAAAACCGTGGGAGATTTGTTCGGATTCGTCAGCTCCTATATGCCGAACGGCGCCCCCGGTTCCCTGAGCGAGCCCACCTACAACGATATTGTCGCGCTCATGCTGAAATCCAACGGCTTTCCTGCGGGAATCACCGAACTTGCTCGCAATACCATTGCCGATGTGTGGATTGTCCCCAAGGACGGAGGTGCGGAACTCCCGGCCAACGCGTTCGTTCGCGTGATCGGCTGTCTGGCCCGGAGCGGAGCGGACTGGGTGGTCACAAGCGCGACACGCCCCGAGCGCGCAGAACGCGTTGCGCCGGGCGGGGACGACGCAACGCGGCCTCTCGGCGGGCGTACGATGCCGCTCAAGTTCGTCCTGATCCGCCTGGATGCGTTGGTCGGTGCGCGCGTCGCAGTGAGCGGGCTCCTGATCGGTGCCGACGGCGCGGAGGGCATCAACGTGACAGAGGTTAAGCGCGTCGCCCCGTCGTGTCCCTGATGGTTTGAGTCGATGAAAAAAGAGCGTGCATCCAAGCAGGCACGCTCTTTTTCATAGCAAGGTGACTCACTGACCTCAAGTGAGGCTTACTTAGAGATCGATTCTGCCCGTACTTGCTGGGAGACTCTCGACTTCCGCGCCGCCCACGTGCGCCAGTGCCAGCAGCAGATTCGCGGTTGGAATATCCTTCGCGACGATGTGCCGGTTGCCTTTGAGCCGGCCATTGCCGCCGCCCACCATCACCGCCGGCGGATTGTTCCGGTCATGGGCGTTGCCGTTGCTCATGCCGCTGCCCCAGTAGAGCACCGCGTGATCCAGCAGCGTCCCGTCGCCTTCTTTCGTCGCCTTCAGCTTCTCCAGAAAATCCGCGAACTTCACGATTTGGTAGGTGGCAATCTTGGCATACTTCGCGAGCTTCTCCGGATCGTTGCCATGATGCGAAATGGTGTGGTGCTGCTCGGGAATTCCGATGTGCGGGTATGCGCGGTCGCTGGCTTCATGACCGGTCATGAACGTAAAGACGCGGCTGATGTCACCCTGATACGCCAGGTGCATCAGGTTGTAGGTAATCGTCATGTGATCGTCGAACGCATCCGGCAAGCCCACCGGCGCTTCCTGATTGCCCGTGATGGTTCCAAGACGGCTTTCCATTCGACCGAGCTGCTTTTCCACATCACGAATGTTGCCGAGATACTCATCGAGGATGGCGCGATCGGGCGCCCCCAGCGAGCGCCGCAGTTTCGAGGTTTCCTCGGTCACCGAGTCGAGCAGGCTCTGCTTCTCCTTGAGGCGTGCAAAGCGCCGCTCCTTCGAATCCGTCTCGCCGAACATCCGCTCGAAGGTAACGCGCGGATTGATTCCCACCGGCAGCGGGCTCGAATCGTCGCGCCACGCGAGCGTATTGAAGAACGTGCAGGCGAAACCATCGCAGGCCCCCACCGCGGTACCCATGTCCTCCGTACCCACTTCGATGGACCGCAGCGGCGTATCGCCTGCCACCTGATCCGCAATGTGCTGGTCTATGGTCTTCTTCGATTGGATTTTCCCGAAAGCGTCTGATTTTCCGTCGGAGCGGCTGTTGGCCGGCCCAATACCATTCAGGAACGCCGAACTGGCTCCGAGATGGACCGATGATCCCCATGGCGCCTTCATCTTACTGACCGTGACGAGTTGATCACGGAACGGCTCCAGCGGCTGCATCACCGGCTTGAACTCGAAGTTGCTCCCTTCTTTTTCGGGATGCCAGGTGTCGGGCCACACTCCACACGGAAAGTACACCGCGCCGAACCGGAACGGCGAGGTCGGCGCCGCGGAGAGCGCCGGTACCATGGCGTCGAGGAATGGCAGTGCGACGGTGGCGCCCAGGGTACCACGCATGAACGTGCGGCGCGAAAGATGCTTTTTCGTGATGATCATGGCTGCTCCTGCTTCTTTGTTGTTGATCCTACCTGAATTGATCGTGCAATGGTAGCGGCGCCGGTCGGCCCGCCGGCCACCTCAGCGGGTTCCAGTTTGGTGCGCATCCGGAAAGGCGCGCTCTCGACAATGCCCATGACAATGGAGGAGAGCCGGTAATCGTTCTGCGCGGCCTTCTTCACGATCCGTCGAACCACCGGCATGTCGTCAGGCTCCAGCCCGCGGCCCAGCGCGTACGTCAGCATCCGTTCGGTGACGACCGTCACGAAAGCGTCGGGCCGGCTCAGGATGGCCTCCCGCAGCGCCGCTGGACCGTTGACCTTTGATCCGTCCGCGAGCGTGCCCGCCACGTCGAGTGGCGCACCATCGGGGCCGGTATTGCGCCAGTTCCCCACGGAATCGAAGTTCTCGAGCGCAAACCCCACCGGGTCAATCACGCGATGGCAGGAAGCACAGACCGGGTTCTTCCGGTGCAATTCCAGCTGTTCGCGCACTGTCTTCGGAACTGCTGCCACCCCCTTGTTGCTTTCTTCAAGCGTAGGGACATTCGGCGGCGGAGGGGTCGGGGGTGTGTTGAGGAAGGTGCTCAGCACGTACTTCCCGCGGAACACCGGTGACGTTCTGGTCGCGACGGAAGTCAGCGAGAGAATGCTCCCTTGCCCCAGCAGACCGCGACGATTGGGATCGCTGAGCTTCACCCTGCGGAAGCGCGGGCCGTAAACGCCCTGAATACCGTAGTGCCTGGCGAGCCGCTCGTCCAAAAAGGTGTAGTCCGCGCTCAGGAGCTCAAGAGCGCTGTGGTTTTCGCGCAGAATGTACGCGAAGAACTGCTCGGTTTCCTTCCTGAATCCTTTGCGGATGTTATCGTCGAAATCGGGAAACATCAGCAGGTCCGGAACCACCTTCGCCTCCAGATTACGCAGCTGCAGCCATTGGCCCGTGAAGTTTTCGACCAGAGCATCGGCCCGCTCGTCCTCGATCATGCGCTCGACCTGCTCGGTGAGCACTCCCGGCGCTCGCAGCCGTCCGGCGGCCGCCAGGTCCAGCAGCTTTTCATCCGGGATGCTGCTCCACAGGAAGAACGACAAGCGCGAGGCCAGTTCGATGTTGCTGACCGGATGCGCGGCGCCGGCGGGAACTCCAGCCGGATCTTTCTCGATTCGATATAAAAAGTACGGGCTCGAAAGAACGCGCGCGACACCGGCGCGAATCCCGTCGTCGAAACTGCCGCCACTCTCTCTTTCCTGCCGCTGGCCTGCCTGTTCCTGGCGTGCCCGTTTGTAGAACGACATGGGCGCCTCGACGTCCTCCGGAGTGACCGGACGCCGGTAAGCCCGGCGTGCGAGATTTGTGAGGATCTTGTTTGCGCAACTCGTGGCATTACTGTCAAAAGCCGCGTCCAATTTCGCGCCCGGATGGCACACAAAGAGCCGTTGCCTGCTCGGCCCTTCGCTAAGGCCATACACGTTATACGGGCCATCGATGGACACCGTCCTCAGCTTCGGCAGGCCTCCGACCATGTGGATTTCCTGGCTGTCGCGCTTCGACGGCTCCCAGACGTCCTGCAACTGGAACGGCCGCTCTTTCCACGTAAAGCCGACATCGTGGGGACCGGCAGTCACCCGCACGCGGCCAGTCATCCTTTTGTCGATGACTGGCTGCGCCGCGGCCAGATCGGCGGCCTGCATCTCGGAATCCCCAGGACCGCCAACCGGAGCCGAATATACTTCAGTGCCGTCCACGGTGATGACAAACGTGTAGGGAGTGTCATTCCCTTCGACGCCGGCGTACCCTTCCTGGACGCCCCGGACGAGCCGGCCCGATAGTTTATATTCGGCGTCTGCCGGAAAGACGTGACGGATCACTGTGCCGCCCACTGTTCCGAGCGGCAGGCCGTCGATATAGCCGTTCTGGCTGAATTCCCGGCTGATCGAATGTTCGGTGGTGCCGGGCTTCACTTGCGGATCGCCGACGGCCATCGCACTGACGCGCTGCGCCGCGTTCACGTATCCCTCCAGCAGCAGCGGCGACGTCTTAAGCGCAGTCGCTATGTTGTCAAACCCGAACTCCGCGCCGTCGGTTGGCAGCAGGTCGGACACATCAATCTCAACTGCCAGCAGGTCACGGATTGCGTTCGCATATTCGGCGCGATTCAGACGATGCACGACGTAGCGGCCGGGGGTGCTCCGGCCTTCCCAGGCGTGATCGAGCGACGCAGCCAGCCAGCCAGTAAAGGCCGCGTACTCGGCTTCGGTCGGACGGGGCGAGCCTTGAGGCGGCATCGCCCGCACGCTCAGCTTACGAAGTACTCTTTCCCACGTCTCCGCATGGCCCAACAGGTCGTCGAAGCCGGCCGCATCAAGCCTTACCGGTCCGTCCGCCGGAAAGGCCGTGCGTTGGTTGTGACACGCCACGCAGTATTTATCCACGAAGGCACGGGACCTGGCCGCCTCTGCGGCTGGGGTAGTCGAAATAAGCGTGGCTCCGGCTGTGTTGACGTTGGCAGGCGCGGCCGCTCCAGTGCGAGCCGGTGCCGCCGTGCCACTCCCGGTTTGCGCAACCAGCAGCGCGGCGTCTTTGATCAATAGCAGGCCGACGCATGCCAACGCCGCCGTGATTACGAACTTCCTCGCCATGCTCTTCGGGATTCTCATTTCGAGGGAGTCACCGCCGCCGCTTTGGGACCGTCTTTCTTATCCTTGTCGTCGCTTGCTTTCTTGTCCTTGTCGGCCAACGCCGGCGGAGGCTGAGGCGCCGGATCGTTGGCGCCAAGGTGCATCAACTCCCGCAGGGCCGCGATGACTTCCTCTTTCGAGTTGCGCTTCGGCTTATATACGTCCAGATCGCCCATGTCGGCGGGGTTCGGCGTCTTCGGTTTTTCGGCCAGAAGCAGGGGTGTCAGATTATCCTTGTTGACCGCATCCAGCTTTCCACCCGCCGCTGCAAGCGCACGAATCATCCCCACGTGCTCCTCCTGCACGGCCTGGTGGAGCGGTGTCGAGCCATCAGCCGCCTTGGCGTTGGCATCGGCCCCGGCCGCCAGGAGCAGCTTGAGAGCTTCGAGCGGATCGCGGCTGCCGGGCTCGCGGAAGATCGGCGGAC
>Ga0209698_10004728_pt1 | contig 14850 bp, 9 predicted proteins | sample LitLauG_LLR_2012_FD_187203 | JGI IMG/M metagenome (GOLD analysis project Ga0209698, IMG submission 187203) | Freshwater sediment microbial communities from Pennsylvania, USA - Little Laurel Run_MetaG_LLR_2012 (SPAdes) (version 2) | ecosystem: Environmental > Aquatic > Freshwater > Creek >...
TCGGTCTTCGATTCCGCGTTGGCGAGAACAAGGTTCGCACCCGTGACGGCGTTCCCGTCGGGATCCGTCACCGTCCCTCGAAGTGAAGTGGTCGCTTGTGTCCAGGCCATGCTTGCCGCGAGCAGCACCACCACCAGGATGCTCGCCATGCGCTTCCACGAAGACGTGCAATACGCCACAGTAACGGATCCAGAGCGGACCATGTGCGCCTCCATTTTCACAGAGTTTGGGTATGCCCGAAATCGAAACGAAACGTTACTAGAATTGCGGAAGGTTAGAACGACGGCACGACTGTGTCAAGAAGGAATTTCAGGAAAACACCGTGCCCCAGGTTGGCGGGGGTTGGTTGGCGCCAACCTGGGGATACGACATCGCTACCTGGTTTGGGAAATCGAGCCCTGCGGCTTTGAATCCTTAGCGGTTTTTCACTTCATCCCTGGCAACCACGCCGTCGCGGATGGAGACGATGCGGTGTGCGTACTCGGCGATGTCGTGTTCGTGCGTCACCAGCACGATCGTATTGCCTTCGGCGTGTAGGCGGTCGAACAACGTCATGATCTCTTTGCCGGTCTGGGAGTCGAGGTTGCCGGTGGGTTCGTCGGCGAGGATGATGGCGGGCCGGTTGACCAAAGCGCGGGCGATGGCCACGCGTTGGCGCTGTCCGCCGGAGAGTTCGTTGGGTTTATGGGTCATGCGGGATTCCATCCCCACCGCGGCCAAGGCCTCTTTCGCACGCGCGGTTCGCTGCTCCGCCGGGATCCCGGCGTAGATCAACGGCAGTTCCACGTTGTGGAGCGAGGTGGCGCGGGCCAGCAGATTGAAAGTCTGGAACACGAATCCAATTTCTTTATTGCGGATGCGGGCCAGTTCGTCGTCATCGAGTTCGCTCACCAACTGTCCATTCAGCCAGTATTGGCCCTTCGAGGGCGAATCAAGACAGCCGATCAGGTTCATCAGCGTGGACTTGCCAGAGCCGGAAGGACCCATGATGGCGACATATTCGTTGCGCTCGATGCGAAGGTTCACTCCGCGCAGCGCGTGCACCTGCTGCTCCGAGCCCATGTCGTAGGTCTTCCACAGGTCCTGGGTCGCAATCATGCACGAGTCGGGTGTGGTCAAGTCGGCTGGTTTGTCGATCGGGAGTACTTCGGCAGTCGCCATTTTCTTCTCCTGTTCCGGCTCGGACACGCGCTCTCCTATGGCCGTCTTACTCTTGGACGTTCTAGCCTGACAGAGGTTAGAGGCTCGGTTTGTACAGCTGCGACGCCGGAGACGGGGCAAGCCCCGTCTTTACGGACAGAACCTATCTTAGCTGCTCTCCTCTTCCTTCTTCGGGGTCGAGTTATCTATTTTGACACTCGTTCCCGGTTTCAGGGTACGCAAAACCTTGTAACTGCCGGTGATGACTTCATCGCCGTCTTGGAGGCCCTTCGTGATCTCGATGTCGGTCGTGCCGCTGATGCCCGTCTCGACCGGCACAAATTCCGCTTTCTTGTGGCGAATCACGAACACACCCTGAATCTCTTCTTTCTGCTTCGATGTCTCTACGGGCGCGCTTGCCGCCTGCACCGATCCCTTGCCGACATCTTTCGGTTCCAGGTCGGACTTGTTCCGGACGGTAAGCGCCTGGATAGGAACGGTGAGGGCCTTGCTGCGGGTGGCCGTCGTGATCTTGGCAGTCGTGGACAGCCCTGGTCGCAAATCCGGCGGCGGATCTTGCAAGGTCACGACCACCTTGAAATCCTTGGCTTCCTGGCTGGTCGAAGTCTGTTGCGAAGTGGACACTCCGGTCGAGCGCACGATAGCGTTATTGCCAATTTCGGTGACGATGCCGTGAAAGACTTTGCGCGGGATGGCGTCGATCGTCACTTCGGCCGTCTGGCCCAGCTTCACGTTCACGATGTCGGTCTCATCCACTTTCACTTCCGAAGTGATGACGGACATGTCCGCGATCGTCATCAGGGTGCTGCCCGGCGCATTCTGAATTCCCATGACCACGGTCTCCCCCTGCCGAACGGGAAGGTTGGTGACAATGCCGTCATAGGGTGCGATATACGTCGTCTTCTGCAGTACGTCGGCGAAACGCGTCAGGTTCGCGCGATTTTGCGTGATGTGTTTGTCGGAAGAGTCTTTCTGGGCTTTGGCCTGGGCAACGCGCGCTTCCGCCTGTGCCAAGCCGGCATCGGCCGATTCCCAGGCCGCCTTCTTGGTGTCGTACTCCTGCTTGGCGATCAGCGCATCTTTGTACAAACCTTGTGCACGATCCCAGTCCAGCCTGGCGTGATTGGCATCGGACCGGGCCCGATTCAAGTCAGCCAGTGAAGTTCGCAGGGCGGCGTCGGCGGCGACGGAGTCCGTCTCGGCAGCCTGTACGGAAGCCTTTGTAGCATTCACGTCGGCCGAGGACTGCACGTTCTCCAACTGCGCCAATAACTGACCCTTCTTCACGCGGTCGCCTTCCTTGATGGGCAAAGCGGTGATCTTGCCGAAGCCGTTCGCGCCGATGTTGACATAGGTCTTGGGCTTGATCTCACCCGACGCGCTGACCACCGAGGCCAGATCCTGTTTTTGTGCCTTGCCCGTTTGTACCGTAACCAGGTTCTTCCGGCTCTGGTACACCGTCACACTGACCATGATGCCCAGGACGAGCGCAACCCCAACCCCAATCAGAACTTTTTTCCAGGTCTTCATCGCGATTGTACGGAGCCCGGTTTCAACCCCTGCCGGAAACCTTTCGCCCCGCCGGTCGTGGTGAAAGAACGGCGAAGCGCGCACCGGTTGCGTATGAATAGATACGCTTCAACCGGGGAGAAAGTTCCCAAATCGGCCACCCTCGAAGGATCCGGGCAGCCTGACGCCGGGAGTGGAACCAGAGATCCCATGTCATTATAGCGTGTTCAAAGCAGATTTTCCGTCCTGCCGAGTTTCGCTCATTGCCCGCAACACCTCGTCCCTCAGTGGCTTAGAAGCAAGTGGTTGGATCAGGAAAATTGCTGTGGCCAGGCCACTTTTACTTGCCTTGACGCATCCACAGAACATAGAATCAAGGTATCTAGTGTTTGGCGAGGTTGGCCCTTCTATGTGCTCCGCAGGTTTTCACAAACGCTGTTTGAGTAGTGTGCTGGCCGGTCTGATAATCCTGAACTTCCCAGCCGCCTCCTTTGCGCAAGAGCAGGACAAGAAAGAGTCCGACGAGCAAGGCGCCGCCCAAGGCAGCAAGGCCGACCCATTGAAGCGCCCACTCACAGAAAAGCAGAAGAAAGCCAATGCCAGGTCCCTGCGCCAGGAGCTTTCCAAGACGTACAAGAAGTGGCTCGACGAGGATGTCCGTTGGATCATCACCGACGAAGAGCGCTCGGCCTTCATGCAGCTCTCCAATGACGAAGAGCGCGACCAGTTCATCGAAGCTTTCTGGGGACGGCGCGATCCCACTCCCGACACCGAAGAGAACGAGTTCAAGGAAGAGCACTACGCCCGCATTGCCTATGCCAACGAGCATTTCGCCGCGGGCATCCCCGGCTGGAAGACCGATCGCGGCCGCATCTACATCGTGTTCGGCAAGCCCGACGAGATCGAGTCACACCCCTCCGGTGGCAGCTATGAGCGGCCCATGGAAGAAGGCGGGGGCGAGACCTCAACGTTCCCCTTCGAGCAGTGGCGCTATCGTTACATTGAAGGCATCGGACAGGAAGTCATCATTGAATTCGTCGATACCTGCATGTGCGGCGACTACCACATGACGATGGACCGCTCCGAGAAGGACGCCCTCAAGTACACGCCCAATGCCGGCCTCACTCTTTACGAGCAGATGGGCATGGCCAGCAAAGCTTCCCGCTTCACCGGCGGCAACGGCATTGAGCAATTGGGGCAATCACCGTTCAACAACGATCTTCAGGTCAAACAGTTCGACCGCCTCGAGCAGTTCGCCAAACTGCAGAGGGCGCCCGCCGTGAAGTTCAAGGACCTGGAAGAAATCGTCACGCATAAGATCAACGTCAACCTGATGCCCTTCGACGTGCGGGCTGACTTCGTGAAAGTCACCAGCGACACCGTGCTGGTTCCTGTGACGGTCCAGGTCAAGAACCGCGACGTAACGTTCCAGAGCAAGGACGGAATCGAGCGCGGCACGGTGAACATCTTCGGCCGCGTCACCACCCTCACCGGCCGGATCGCCCAGACTTTCGAGGAGACTGTCCAAATCGACGTTCCGACCGAACTCCTGCCCAAGACCGCCGAGAACTCCTCAGTCTACTGGAAGGCGCTCCCGCTCAAGCCGGGGCTTTATCGCTTCGACATCGTGGTAAAAGACGTGAACGGCGACCGCAAAGGTTCCTGGAGCCGTGGAATTACGGTTCCCGAGTTCAGCGAAGATCACCTGACCAACTCCACCCTGATCGTTGCGGATCAGATGGAACCGGTGGCCGCCAAGAACGTGGGCACCGGGAACTTTGTCATCGGCACCACCAAGGTACGCCCGCGCGTCCCGTCCTCCGACGGCAAGCCGGTATCGTTCAAGCGCAATCAAAAACTTAACTTCTGGATGCAGGTATACAATCTCAGCGTGGACGAGAAGACGCACAAAGCCTCGGCCACCATCGAATACAACGTGACGGACGCCAACAATAAAGCGGTCATCCACACCGTTGAGTCCACCGACACGATGGGCAATGTTGGCGACCAGGTCACGCTGCAGAAAACACTTTCCGCGGCTAACCTGCAGCCCGGACTGTACAAAATTGAAATCAAGGTGAATGACAACCTTTCCAAGCAGATGGTCGATCCGACGGCGACGTTTGCTGTAGAATAGCCGCCTGCCTGCCCCCAGAGGTGATAGGAGATGGTCCGTAAGCTCGGGTATCTCGTGGTCGCGATGAGCCTGGCGCTTCCGGCTTGGTCTGCGACTGGACCGGGCGCGCTCTCCGGGTTCGTTCGCAATGCCAGCGGCGTGCCGCAGATGGGCGCGGCCGTGGAAGTGCTCGGCTCGGCGCTCCAGACTCTGAAGGTCTTCACCGACGACAAAGGTTTCTACTCCGTCGATCATCTTCTTCCGGGCACCTACACCGTCAGGGTCAGCGCACCTTCGTTTCTGCCTTCCTTGCGCGAGCGAATCGGCATTCGTCCAGGGTCCAAGCTGATGGTCAACGTTACCCTCACCACCCTGTTCGAAGCCATCCAACTCGGCCCGTTGCGTGGCCCGGCCGATGATGACGACTGGAAATGGACTCTGCGCTCGGTTTCCAACCGCCCCATCCTGCGCGCGCTTCCCGATGGCAGCACCGCCGTCGCTCAGGGCGTCGAGCCGGGCGGCGACCATGATCTGAAGGGTTCGCTGGTTTTCATGGCCGGATCGGCCTCCCAGGGTTTCGGCGGCGATTCCGATATGAGCGCGGGCTTCTCGGTCGAGCATCCGTTCCTCTCCACCGGGACGGTGAGTTTAAACGGCAATCTCGGATACGGCGAAGGTGGAGCAGTTCCCGCAGCCGTCATTCGTACGTCCTACACCAGCCATCTCAGCACTGGCTTCGAACCTACGGTTGCGCTGACCCTGCGCCGTCTGAATTCACCCGACAACAACAACCTGCGGAACGGATCGCTGCAGGCGCTCTCGCTCACCACTTCCGACCGCATGGTGCTCGGCGATGTTGTCGAACTTAAATTCGGAAGCGAACTGCAGACCATCCAGTTCATGCGGCGGGTCAACACGTTCAAGCCGTTTGCCTCGGCCGATCTGCACCTCGCACCCAATACCGTGGTGGAATACCAGTACGCCAGTTCCGTCCCGGGCAGCCGGATCGATAAGAACTTCGACTCCGCTCCTACGGACCTGATCGAGGCCGGGCCGCGGATGAGCATCACCGGCTTCACCCCCGCCGTCGAGCGCGCGCATCACCAGGAAGTCTCGCTCTCCGAGCGCATCGGCAAGAACAACATGCAGGTTGCGTTTTACTCGGACCACGTCGCCGATCCGGCACTGAGCGGCCTGGGTGACCTGACCGCGGAATCCGGTGAAGTTCTGCCCGACTCCTACTCGGGGACCTTCAGCTATCAGGGCAACGATTTTTCAACCAGCGGGATGAGGGTCGTGTTGCAACGCAAGCTGATCTCTGATCTAACCGCCACGCTCGATTACGCCTACGGAGGCGTTCTCGATCTGGCGCGTCCCGACGTCGAGTTGCAGGACGCGCGCCAGTGGATCCGCACCGAGCGACGCCAGTCGGTTGCGGCAAAGTTCAGCGGAACCGTGCCCTGCGCCAAGACGCACTGGATGGCTTCGTATCGCTGGACCAACGGGCAGGCCCTCACTCCGGTCGATCTGTTCAACGCGTCGGCGGGGCAGACGGATCCCTTTTTCAACCTCTTCTTCCGCCAGCCCATTCCAGCGAGTTTCCTGGCCGGCCACATGGAGATTCTGATGGATCTACGCAACCTTCTGGCGCAGGGATATGTCCCGGTAATGGGACGCGATGGGCACACTCTCTATCTGGTGCAATCGGCGCGCTCCGTGCGCGGCGGCGTGGCCTTCAACTTCTAAACAGCGCCGAGTTAAGTAGCGCCGGCGTCCCGTCAGCTGTCCCGGGTGCTGCACGTCCCCCGCAAACTCGCATCACTGCAGTTCCCCCGAGCAAATGGCGAGATCCTTTCCAGAATCTGTAGGCAGAATACGTAATTTGGGAATTGTCCGATCGCAGATGCCATGAGAGTTCCGGAAACATCTTCAACACTGCTGCTGCCTAAATAACTTCTTTAACAAAGTTCTCACTGAACTTCCTGCCCCGCTCGTCTATAATGCCGCGCATCTGACAAGTCGTCTGTTCACTGCTCGCGGGCCGGGTTGTTCTTCGCCGCGACAGAAGGAGAACTGGCAATGAAGCTACGCTTCGTACTGATCTGTATCTTCTTAATGTCGGCCATGCTGGTGGGCCAAACTTTTCGTGGAACGATCCTAGGCACGGTCACCGATCCAGGCGGATTGCTGGTCGCGGGCGCAACCGTCAAAGTGAAAAACGTAGCCACAGGCCTCGAACGCACCACGACTACGACTGGGGACGGCAGCTATTCCATTCCCGAGTTGCCTATCGGTTCGTACACAGTAACGGTCTCTCAGCCCGGGTTCCAGACTTCGATCACCACCAACGTCGAAGTGAACGTGGCCACCGAGCGGCGAATCGACGTGCAGTTAAAAACCGGACAGGTCACGCAGATGGTCGAGGTCTCCGGCGGAGACCTTCCCCAGATCGAGACAACCTCCAATGAACTGGGAGGTGTGCTCACCAGCAAGAACGTGGAGGATCTGCCCATCAATGGCCGCGACTACACGAAGCTGATTTTCTTGAATGCTGGCGTTGCGGGTTCACCCGATCAGATCACTGATTCCCCGGGATCGTATGGCGAGTTCTCGATGAACGGCGCCCGCGGGCGTTCCAACAACTACCTGCTGGACGGCACTGACATGAACGACGGATATCGCAACGATCCTGCGATCAATCAGGGTGGTGTGTTCGCCGTTCCCTCGGCCATTCTTCCGATCGGCGCGGTTGCCGAAATGAAAGTGCTTTCTAACTTCGAACCTGAGTATGGACGCAATGCCGGCGCGGTGGTCAACATCGTAACCAAGAGCGGGACCAACGCTCTCCACGGAGAACTGTTCGAATATTTCCGCAACAATGCGCTCGATGCGCGCAACTTCTTCAATCTTGCCAGTCAGCAACGCGCTCCTTTCCATAACAACCAGTTCGGTGGCGCCATCGGCGGACCAATCGTCAAGGACAAGACTTTCTTCTTCATGGATTATGAAGGGCAGCGCGAGAGCGTGGGTACCGTGACGCTGGCCTGCGTGCCAGAGAGCCCGGCGGGAGGCGGCGCACTCAAACCCAGTGACGCCAGCAACCCCGTGATTGCAAACCTGATCGCGCAGCACAATCCCTGGCCCGCGCCGAACATTCCCGGTGTGCACTCAAACGATACCGGATGTCCGAACGGCCCCAATGCCTCGCTGATCACCCCCTCGTTGAATAACCTCAGCAGCGTGATCGGGAAGATCGACCACAACTTCAATGCCAGCAATATCTTGACTGGCCGCTATTTCTTTGGTGACAGTACGCAGTCCTTCCCGTTGGCTCTGACCGGTAGCGGCGGCCAGCTCCCTGGTTTTAACACGGTCACGCCTACCCGCGTGCAATTGGTCTCTATTTCCTACGTCCACACCTTTGGTACGAATATCGTGAATGAGGTTCGCTACGGCTGGAACCGGTTCTCGGAGGGTTTCTTTGCCCAGGATCAATCCTTTCATCCGAGTTCGATCGGCCTCTGCGCCGCCAGTTCACTGGCAGACTGTGCGGGTGGTGGACCACATGACTCTGGGTTGCCCATCATCCTTGTCTCGGTGACGCCCAGTGGTGCGAGCAGTTTCTTTTCGCAGCCTGGCACCACTTCCGGTGATCCCCGCGCTCGCCATGACACTAACAACCACTTCGTGGAAGATTTGTCGTGGAAGATTGGCAAACACGACGTGAAGGCTGGATTCGAGTCCCGCCGTACGAGCATTCAACAGTATTTCAACAAGTACTTCCGCGGGAGGCTGAAATTCGCGACCCTCGCTGCTTTTCTCGCAGGGACACCCGACAGTGGGCTCCAATACTCTGGGAACTCGTTGCGTCACACCTCTGAAAACAGTTACGGCCTTTACTTACAGGATAGCTTTCGCCTGAACCCACGCTTAACCCTGAACTACGGTTTGCGGTGGGACTACTACGGTGTGGTCAAAGAGAAGAACAATTTGTTCGCCAATTTTCTGGTCTCGAGTTTCGACGCGGTGACCGATACCGGCACGGGCACTTACACACGGGTAGGTACCAGCGGACTGAGCCAGCTATACGAACCGTACTATAAGAATTTCTCACCGCGCGCCAGCATCGCGTGGGATGTGACCGGAAAAAGCAAGACCGTGGTTCGCGCGGGAGCAGGTCTCTTCTACGATGCCTTCTCGCAGGACATGTTTCTTGGGCACCTCCCATTTTCTGCCTACTACGCCCCCGGTCCAGCATATGGAAACTTTCCCGGAGGAGGTTCTACTAACATTAACGCCGCCTCTTGGAACGGGCTACCGATCAATCCAGGCGGCGTGTTCACGCCTGTGTATGGCGCGGTTGGTTGCAGCCCGGAATGCGACATTTTCGCGGTCGACCGCCACATCAAGACGCCTTATATGGAAAACTACAACATCAATATCCAGCAGCAGCTCTCGAACAAGATGACGCTGCAAATTGGTTATGTCGGTTCGCAGGGCCACCGGCTGTTCCGCTTCTTCGACATTAACCAACCGAATCAGGCGACGATTAAAGCATCGGACCTTGCTTGCAACTGCCCTGCCACTGGGAACAGCTTTGGTGTGCCCCGTGTCTTCGGCGATGGCGGCGCGGGTGCGTTCTACATCTATCAGGAAAAGTCCAACGGCAAGTCGAATTACAACTCGATGCAGGTCAGTTACAAGATCAACGGCTGGCACGGGGTTACTTCGGCAGTCAACTATGTCTATTCGAAGTCCCTGGACAATTCCAGCGATCTCGAAGACTTTGTCCCGAACGCAGCGCAGCCTCAAGATAGCAACAGTCCGTCGGCTGAGAAGGGGCCCTCGAACTTTAATATTCCCCATCGCTTTACTTGGGTGTTTAGCTACGAATTGCCGAACTGGGGCGGAAGCATGCAACGGCTAAAGAACGGCTGGGGCATCGAAAGCACGGTTTCGCTCCAAAGTGGTCAGCCCTTCACTCTGACTTACAACTGCGAGGACGACTACAGCGGCGGCGCCGAGTGTTTCGACCGACCGGACGTCGTGGCACCCATCGTGTACCACAAGCACACCCCGAGCGATTACATCGACCTTGCCTCCTTCGCTATGCCGTGTACTAACAATGGCTCACTTTCGGGTTTCGCTTCGGATTGCGTGCCCGGAACGCGGCACTATGGAAACCTCGGGCGCAATGCGCTCGTCGGCCCCACCTACAAGCAATGGGACTTCGTGCTGTACAAAAACACAGCGATTACCGAGCGCGTAAAGGTGCAATTCCGCGCTGAGTTCTTCAACATCCTGAACCATCCGAATTTCTCCAATCCACTATTGCCGGCCTTCTTGGCCGACCCGGCTTCCAACTTGGCCGCTTCCACAAGCCAGGGGGGCAGCGGGTGCGGGTGCGGCTTCCAGTTGGTGAACGGGCATGAAGTCGGTGGCCAACCCGGCAATCCGGCGTTCAACCTTGCCCCCAACCCCGGATATCAACTCTCTGCCACCGGCGACGTCGGCATCGGCAACCCGTTCCTGGGTGGTGGAGGCCCTCGGGGCATCCAACTGGCCGTCAAGTTCAGCTTCTAACTTCGTAATGTTTCTTCTTCCCCCGGCTCCTCTCGCATTGATGCGAGAGGAGCCTTTTTTCGGTCCCTATTCTCAAGTCCTTATTCCTCTTGGATTTTGCAGACGTTTGTCCGCGCAGACAAATGAATCCAAGAAATCGAGGGAGAGGAGGTACGATTTAAATGTGGACGGCGTCCAGCTTGCTCGGCGCGCGACCCACGGCCATTGAAAACTGATACACTGCGTTGCGACTATGACCGATCGCACTCCAGAACGGCGTACCCAAACCCGCAAACCGGCGCAAGTCCCGGTGAAGGTACGCCAGCCGGACGGCAGCGAGCAAGCGGGCGTGACCCGCGATCTGAGTTCGAACGGCATCTTTCTCTATTCCGACTCCGGCCTCGAAGCGGGGTCCAAACTCGAACTGGTGATCATGCTGCCTCCCGGCATGGGACTAGGACCGGGCGGATGGACCCTCTGTCAGGCCTCGGTCGTGCGGGTCGAAGAGGGAACAGGAAAGGGCGTCGGAGTAGCCGCCACCCTAGAGCGCATCGAACTCCTTCCCGAAATCATCTGAGAGAATTTCTCAAATTGAGCCGGACGGCGCTGAGGTAGGCCGCTGCCGTTCAGGAAATCGGACGGGCGTTCTGAAAAAAGATTTCTTCCCATTGCCCTATATTAGGTGCAATAATGGCCCGCTCTGAAACTGCGATGTGACCGCGTTTCGCAAGTAGGACCGCACATGTGGATTGAAAAACTCGCCAGCGGCGTTCTTGAGGTTGATACGCCGGTCGGCCCCCGATACGTTCAGCCCAACTTCAAGCAACGCGCATATCTGATGTGGACTTTCCGGCACTTCCCGTCGCTGCCCCAGCAGGTGCTGCGCCCCAGAGAACGGCAGTTGGTTGATCGCCTGTGGAGCGAAAATAAGTTTGTATCCATGCCCGCGATGGGCGCGCCCAACCGCCCGGTCATCGGACGAATCGAGCGGCGAGTGTCTTCTCACGCCGAAGTTTCTCCGGCGCGCAAGCCGGTGTCGAATTCCAGTACGGCGGTGCAAGAGCGAGGAAGCGAAGCCGCGTCGGCGTAAGAAAAAATCTCAAGACACTCTCGCGTGTAAAACACCGGCGGATTCTGCGCACGCCCCGTGCCGAGAACTTCTTGCACCTGGAACCGCCGCGGCAAATGCGCGCAACACGGATGGTATAATCAAAATTTGTCCCCACGTCGCCGGGCAGCGTGGGCGCGTAGCTCAATTGGCAGAGCAACTGACTCTTAATCAGTAGGTTGAAGGTTCGATTCCTTCCGCGCTCACCATCTAACCTCAAGCAGCAGTGATGCTTACCTGCTCCCCACTTGCGGTGCTCGCGGGCAGCTCTCTTTCGTCGGGACAGCCCAATTCTTCGCACAAATGAAAAGCCGGGCGTCGCCGCCCGGCTTCATCGCCACCCACCACAACTCTAGTCCCCCGACGGCATAAGCATTTCTTCGGGTCCCACAATCTCCGAAACCATGGACGGGCACTCGCCCAAAATTGGCTGGCACGCTGCATCCGGGCCGTATTGCGGGCGCACCTGCGTTTTCTTTTCCCAAAACTGCTCAGCTTCGGTCGAACCCGCGAGCGCCGTCACCGACGATGCTCCACCTGCGATCACTTGGGTAAGCGCGTCGAAGTAGCCCGTGCCCACGAAGCGCTGGTGCTTGACTGCCTCGTATCCGTACTGGGTTTCGCGGCTGAATTCCTTTTCTTGCAACCTGGAATAGGCCGTCATCCCGGCTACTTTGTATCCTCGCGCCAGTTCGAACATGCTCAGGTTCAGGGCATGGAATCCGGCCAGGGTCACGAACTGGAACTTGTAACCCATCTTCGCCAGTTCTGTTTGGAAGTGCGCGATCGTGGCATCGTCCAGGTTCTTCTTCCAGTTGAACGACGGCGAGCAGTTGTAAGCCAGCATCTTGCCCGGAAACTTCGCATGCACCGCTTCGGCAAACAGGCGTGCTTCGTTCAAATCGGGATGCGAAGTTTCGCACCAGATCAGGTCCGCGTACGGAGCGTAGGAAATGGCACGCGCGATGGCCGATTCCAGTCCGCCCTTAATGCAGAAGAAACCCTCGGGCGTTCGTTTGCCGGTCAGGAATTCGCGGTCACGCGGATCGATATCGCTGGTCAGCAGGTGCGCACTATCCGCGTCCGTGCGCGCCATGATCAGTGTCGGCACTCCGAGAACATCCGCAGCCAGGCGGGCCGCCACCAACTTCTGGATGGCTTCCGAAGTCGGCACCAGAACTTTTCCGCCCAGGTGTCCGCACTTCTTCGCCGAGGAAAGCTGATCTTCAAAATGCACGCACGACGCGCCCGCTTCGATCATCGCTTTCATCAGTTCAAAAGCGTTCAGGGTGCCCCCGAATCCAGCTTCGGCGTCGGCCACGATGGGAGCAAACCAGTAGGTATCGCTCTTTCCGTCCATGTGGTGGATTTGATCCGCGCGCATCAGTGCGTTGTTGATCTTGCGAACCACGTTGGGAACGCTATCGGCCGGGTACAGGCTCTGGTCGGGATACATTTGACCAGCGTCGTTGGCGTCGGCCGCGACCTGCCAGCCGCTCAGGTAGATAGCCTTCAGCCCCGCCCGCACTTGCTGGACTGCCTGGTTGCCGGTGAGAGCGCCGAGTGCCGGCACGTACTTTTCGTTGTGCAGGAGCCACCAGAGACGTTCCGCGCCCAGACGCGCGAGCGTGTGTTCGACCTGGATCGAGCCCCGTAATTTAATGACGTCTTCGCTGCTGTAAGGCCGCTGCACGCCGTTCCAGCGGGGATCGGATTGCCAGTTCCTGGTCATCTCTGAGGTGGATAAGTTGCGCATGTTGGATCTGTCCTCCGTTCGTGCTGTACCTAGTAGAATCCCGGAAGCCAGCGGGCAGCAAACCGGGTCATCCGTATCGGTCAACTAGTCCGTTTTGTCCTAGTAGGGCAGCCAGCAGAGGCTTATGATTAGATTGACGCACGCAAGCCTTGCTGATGGAGCGCCGGGCGCCCCCGCCCGGCAGACCGGCGAGAACAATGACCCGCAACTCCGCCGACATCTCGGACGAATTCCTCGCGCAGCTCAAGGAAGACTTGGTGTGCCGCCGCGTGGGCCGTGGCATGGCGCGCCTGGAAGAGCATCGTCATCTGCTGTCCGCGTTCGACCCCAATCAGAGAAACGCGGGCCTCTTCGCCGGCTATCTCGCCCAGTGGGTGGACATCGGATTCCAGCGGGTGGGACTGGTGAAGGAGACCGTCGCCCATTTCACCCACGCCGTCCGTGGCCGCCTGTCTCTGCACGACTATCTGCACCTGCGCATGGCCGAAGGCATGATCGCGATGGCCGAGGAGTCGAAAGACCAAGCCGTTCAGCATTTTAATTTTGTTCTCGGTCTCAACCAGGAGACCGATGACAAAGAACTCCTATCCATAGCAAATTTCTGGAAGGCCCGCTGCCTGCGCATGAAAGGCGAGTACGATCAGGCCTTGGCGTTTGCGGAGAAGGGAAGACGCCTCGCGTCCGAACTCGGCCACGCGCCCATGGCGGCCGTCATGCGAGTGCTCGAAAGTTGGCTCTGGTTTCAAAAAGGAGACGCCAAGCAAGCCGTAGATATCCTGAAAGAAGCCGAGGCGATCCTGAGCAGGACCGACGACTACCTGACGCTCGGCAACATCCATTCTTCTTACGGCCGAATTGCGGGACGTCAGGCACGTTTCCAGCACGCCATCGACAACTTTACCGCCGCCATCGCGCAGTTTAAGAAACTCGATCCGCGGCATCGCAACATCGCGCGCTCTCTCAACAATATGGCGAACGTGAAGCGCCTCATCGCGCTGCAACTGCGCCGCAAAATTGATACCGACGCAGCCCGCCGCCGCAAAGCGGCCACCCGAGGCCGCGCCGCGAGCGGCGATCGCAAACTCCCGTATCGCGATCGTTTCGAGCAACTCCGTCAGGAAGCGCTCGCCGACCTGGCCGAAGCCGCAGCCATCTACCAGCAGTATGGCAATCACCACGGGCTGGGCAGCGTGCACTTGAACTATGGCTACCTCCATTTAGATAACGGCGATCTGGAGAAAGCCGAGCCCGAGGCGCAGTCCGCTTTTCGCTTAGCTGAAGAGAGGCGGGACCACATCCTGATGGCGCGCGCGCGCCTCTTGCACTGCATGGTCGAAAATGCGCGCGTGGAAGAAGGGATCGGCGAGAGTACCGAACCCGGCAGCCACGCCCGCCTCGCGCAGGATTGCGCACAGGAAGCCATCGAGTTGGCGAAACATACGCAGAACCGGCGCCTGCTAGCGAATGCCTACGTCTGGCAAGGCCTGACCTACTGCAATCGTTTTTTCGACGATCCCGAATCCGCGCGCCGCTGCTACGACCAGGCGCTCGCGCTCTCCAAAGGCGACCACGCCGATAACGGCTGGGAAGAACTTTAGACGCTGAAGATCAAAGCACTGCGTGGCGGCAGCGTGAGCC
>Ga0209698_10004729_pt1 | contig 14848 bp, 13 predicted proteins | sample LitLauG_LLR_2012_FD_187203 | JGI IMG/M metagenome (GOLD analysis project Ga0209698, IMG submission 187203) | Freshwater sediment microbial communities from Pennsylvania, USA - Little Laurel Run_MetaG_LLR_2012 (SPAdes) (version 2) | ecosystem: Environmental > Aquatic > Freshwater > Creek >...
TCCTCGAACCAAACCGTCCGGCGCTTGTCGTCGATCAGGTACCAGATCCGGCCGGCGCCTGTCACCTCGTGCTGCCAGCGTTCGTACCCATTTCCGCCGATCTGCCCGCTGGCCAGGCTGCCGCGGAGCAGATGATTCCGGTCGGTGCGCCGCCTTGGATCGAGTGCCATCAGCGGCAGAATTTGCTCGATCAAACCCAAGTGCTCGGACACGGTAGCGGATAGAAGGGCTGACCCTTGTTTCCTTACGGCGGCGATGGAAATGCGAGATCGGGTTGGAAGCTCCTCTGAGGCGAATTGCCGCGATTCGCGTTGCACTACGGCACGGTCGAATTGAATGCGTGTGCCAGTGCGCAAGTCGCGTCGCGGCAAAAGCGCTGTGCGACCCTGGATTCACCAGCGCGCTTAAATCCATGGCAGGCACCCGGAAGGACATGTAGTTCCGTCTGCACGCCGACCTCAATTAGTCTGCGTGCGAATTCGATATCTTCGCGTGCGAATAGGTCCAACGCGCCGACACCCAGGAAGGTCGGCGGCATCCCTGCAAGATCGCTTGCGCGGCCCGGCGCCGCATGAGCCGGAACGCCCTCGCTGCCTACCGGGCAGCCGAGAGAGGCCGACCAGGCGAACCGATTGTGATCACGCGTCCAGACCAACTCGCCGCCTTTTCCGCCTGGTAGCAGGCCGGCCGCGGTCCGGTCATCCCGCATGGGGGACTCGTGCAGCAAGAGGCAGATGGGCAATTCACCGCGATCGCGAACCCGCAGGGCTAGAGCAGTGGCCAATCCGGCGCCGGCGCTTTGGCCGGTCAGAGCGATGCGGCCCCGGTCTATTCCGAGGGCGTCCGCTTCGCCCAGCAGCCACTGCAAAGCAGCGTAGGCAACGTCCAGGGCGGCCGGATAGGGCGCCTCGGGCGCCAGCCGATAATCCACTGAAATGACAATGCAGCCAAGCGCGCGCGACGCTGGTGGCATTGCACAGCTCAGGCAATTCGAACAGGTAGCCGCCACAATGAAAATGCAGCAGCGCCGACTGCGGCAAGGTCCCGCGGGGCAACGACGAGTAGTGGCACACGCGCAACGCGACAAGCCCAGTTCAACATCGATCCGCCATTCGCGATACGCCACGTCGGTAACGGGACCGCATACAACCGGCAAGATCGAGTCGACGCGGCTGCTGGCGACCGCCTGCGCGTCGACCCGCAAGCCGGCAAGACTGGCCGCTAGCGCATGCAGTTGCGGCTCCTGTCGATGTAGGCTTTTCGTCGCGCCTGCTCCAGGGTTGATCGAACTTAGGTCAATTTCGTATGACAGGTGTAGTCCCGTTGGACGATGGCGCATTACGCTGCAATGAGAAAATTGCGACGCTGGGAGAGTCTATACATGGCACGTCTTCGCGACAAAGTTGTCTTCATCACCGGGGCCGCTGGCGGTGTCGGCCGGGCATGCGCAGAGGTGGTGCTTCGCGAGGGAGGATGCGTCGTGCTCGCCGACCTCGACAGGGTGCGAGGCGAGGCGATCGCCGATTCGCTCGACGCGAAGCGAGCGCTGTTCGTCGCGCTCGACGTTGCCAGCGAATCGTCCTGGGCTGAAGCGTTGCGGCGTTCGGCTGATCGCTTCGGGCGCATCGACGCGCTCGTGAATTCAGCCGCGATTCTGACCATGGAATCGATCGAAGACGCATCGCTGGATTCCTGGCGGCGGACGATGCGGATCAACGCCGACGGAGTGTTTCTCGGGTGCAAGGAAGCCGTTGCAGCGATGAAGGAGTCTGGCGGATCGATCGTCAATATCGCATCGACGGCGGCACTGGCGGGCCATCGGGGTATGTGCGCATACACGGCATCCAAAGGCGCCGTCGCGGCCCTGACGCGGCACGTCGCGGCGCATTGCCGCGCCAAGGGCTATCGCATCCGCTGCAACTCGGTGCATCCGGCCGGAATCCGCACGCCGATGACCGAGGTGCTCCTTCGCAACATGGATCCCGCCCTTATCGACATCGCGCGTAACCCGGCGTCGAATATATGCGAAGCGGAAGATGTTGCGAACATGGTGCTGTACCTTGTTTCCGACGAATCCCGTTTTGTGAACGGCGCGGAATTGCGGCTCGACAACGCAATGCTCATTTCGGTCGACTGACGTCGATGAGCGGCTTCATGCGCCTGCGCCTGCGCGCGGTCGTTTCCGAGACGGACGACTCGAAGTCACTCGTTTTCGACGTACCGGCCGAGCTGACCGGTCGCATGATTTATCGCCCCGGTCAGTTTCTGACGTTGCGCGTGCCATTGGGCGGACGCCATCTGCCCCGCTGCTACTCTCTGGCGAGTTCACCCGTTGCCGACGAACCGCACCGTGTCACCGTCAAGCGCGTGAAGGATGGTCGTGCGTCGAACTGGATTTGCGATAACCTGGCACCTGGTGATGAAGTCGAGGTTCTTGCGCCGGCGGGCGTGTTCACGCCCAGGTCGTTCGATGATGACTTTCTTCTCTTCGGAGGTGGATCGGGCATCACGCCGCTGTTCTCGATTCTGCGAACGATATTGAAGGTTGGGGCCGGGCGTGTCTGCCTCGTGTACGCAAACCGCGACGAGCGCTCGGTAATTTTCAAGGATGAATTAAAGGCGCTTGCGGCTGCGCATCCCGCGCGCCTGCAGATCATCCACTGGCTCGATTCGGTTCAGGGTTTGCCAGAAGTGGCGCAATTGGCCGAACTGGCGCGCAAGTGGCCACAGGCGCAGGCCTTCATCTGCGGACCGACGCCCTTTATGGATGCGGCGACTCAAGCCTTGCACGGCGTCGGCTTTCCGCCGGATCGTGTCCATGTTGAGCGGTTTGTATCGCTTCCCGACGAGGAAGATGCGGTCGCCGTCGAGTCAACCGGAGAAGCTTCGATTGATGTGGAGGTTCAGCTTGACGGCTGTGTTCAGATCGTCCGCTGCGCGCCAGACGAAACGCTGCTTGATGCGATGTTGCGCGCCGGTTTGAAGGCGCCGCACTCCTGCAAGGCCGGGGCCTGCGCATCCTGCATGTGCACGCTCGAGTCGGGCGAGGTGCAACTTCGCCACAATGAGGTACTGGACAAGAGCGATCTTGCACAAGGCTGGACACTTGCGTGTCAGGCCGAACCGCGCAGCGCCGTCGTGCGCGTGCGTTTTCCTGACTAATGAGGTCGTTGATGGGACTGCAACGCTTTGCGGGGAGGTCGGTGCTGATCACCGGCGCTGCCTCGGGTATTGGCTGTGCGACGGCGCAGCTCTTCGCGTCCGAGGGGGCGAACCTTGTCCTGGGGGACATCAACGCCGATGGCGTGAGGGCTCGAGCGGCGGAGCTGGCGCGAGAGCATCGCGTGAACGTGGCTGCTCGAACCTTCGACGCCGGTGTTGCGGCCTCTTGCCATGAGTTGGTAGACGCGGCCGTGGCGACGCTGGGCGGCATCGACATTGTGGTCAACGTCGCGGGCGTTATGGATTGGGGACCGTTGTCGACGTTCACGGCCGAGCGTTGGGACCGAATGATGCGAATCAATCTCGGCAGCGTCTTCTTCGTCAGCCAGCGCGCAATGCCACATTTGGTAAAGACTCAAGGCAACATCGTCAACATTGCTTCGGCATCGGCTTTGGTCGGTATCGCCTACACAACCGCCTATTGCGCATCAAAGGCAGGCGTCGTGGCAGTGACCAAATCCCTGGCGGTGGAGTTTGCAGGTGTCGGCGTTCGCGTCAACGCGATCTGCCCGGGTGGCGTGCGTACGCCTATGAATTCCGGCGCGACGGGATTCCCGGAAGGCGTGGATGCAGCACTGCTGATTCGCAACGCGTCGAAACTCGCGGGCGTTGAGTTTGGCGAACCAGAAGACATCGCGAACGCGATCGCTTTTCTGGCTGGTGACGAGGCACGATATGCGTCCGGCACAATTTTGAGTATCGACGGCGCGCAGACGGCGGGGTGACGGCATGTTCGGATTCGCAGATTATCTATCGATCCGGGATCTCGTCTGCCGTTACGCACTGTACTTGGACCGTGGGGATTTTGTGGCGATGGCCGCGATGTTCGCAGATGCCATTTTCACGCTGCCAGCGGGCAAATATCGAAGCGACCCCGCAGGTGTGGAGGCGGTCTTCCGCCGCCACATGCGCTTCTATGAAGACGGCACAGCGCGCAGCCGTCATGTGACGACCTATCTGATCGTCGAACTACGGGATGACGGCCGGGCGTCGGCCGAGCCGTCGGTCATAGGTCTTCAGCTCGTTCCTGGCTCGACCGTGCGGGCGATCGTTGCCACTCGCGATCAGGACGAGTCTAATCGCGTCGAAGGCGAATGGCGCTTCGCAGCCCGGCGCATCGAGAGGAATCTCGAAGGCGACATCTCATTGCATCTGATGACTGCGATCCCATAGTCCTTCCGGACGATGGCCAGCGGGCCCGACCGTCGACAATGAGCATCGCGCCTGGCGGCGCGCCTGGGGCAAGAACATGACAGAACCCGCCGCACAACCAACCCGTGATCAACTCGAACGCATGTTTTTCCGCATGGCTCTTTCGCGCCAGATCGAAAAGCTCATGGCGAGGCATGTGCGCGAACATCGATTCTCGGGCTGGTGGCATCCAGGCGAGGGCCAGGAGGCTGCGCCCATCGGCGCCACTGCCGCAATGCGAGATGATGACTATCTCTGGTATCAGGGCCGCGGAACCGCGTGGAGCGTTGGTAAGGGCATGTCGGTGGACCCTATCCTCGGTGACCTTCTTGGCAAAACCACTGGCTCGACCGGCGGCAAGGGCGGTGGGGTGCCGCACTGGCGCGACCGCTCGATCGGCGTGATGGGAGAGGGTGCAACGCTCGGTAGCGTGTTCCCTCTCGCGGCTGGATCGGCGCTAGCATCGAAAATTCGGGGGACCGATCAGGTCTCTCTGGCCGATTTCGGCGACGGCACGGCGGCGCGCGGAACTTTTCACGAAGCGCTGGTGCACGCCGCTGCCTGGAAACTGCCGGTGATCTACTTCTGTGAGAACAACGGGTTTCTGGTCGGCACCCGGCTGGGTTCAGTCAGCCCGACCGAGGACATCGCAGATTACGCGGCCGGCTACCACATTCCAGGGGTCATCGTGGACGGCCAGGACGCAGTCGCGACCTACCAGGTGACGGCGCAGGCGATTGCGCGGGCGCGGGCTGGAGAAGGTCCGACTCTCATCGAAGCGAAGGTGTTTCGTCGCCAGGGACACTATGCGGGCGACCCACAGAATTACCGTGATGTCGATCATGATCTAAAGAGTTATCGCGATCCGCTTGATGTTCTAGGAATCCGGCTCGCATCGGGGACTGCGGAAATGCTTCAGGAAAAGGCGGCTGCGGTCGTGCTGGCGGCCTACGAGGCAGCGATGGCAGCGCCCGAGCCCGACGAGTCGGTGATCTGGAAGGATCTGTTCTATGAGCGATGAAGGCTTGGCCGTGCAGACAATTGGCTATAACGCGGCCATGAGCCAGGCGCTTGTCGAGGAGATGCGCCGTGATGATCGCATCTTCGTGCTTGGGCAGGGCGTGGCGACAGGTGGTTGGTTCGCAACTGAACGTGGGCTCGCTGCGGAATTCGGCGAGAAGCGGGTTCTGGACACCAACATCTCCGAGGCGTTCCAGGCCGGGGTTGTTGCGGGGGCGGCCATCGCCGGCATGAAACCGGTGGTCAACATGGGATTCGGCGATTTCGCCTTGATTGCTGGCGACGAGATCTTCCACAAGCTGGCGAAGTGGCGCTATATGCACGGCGACAACTTTCCGATGACGGCCGTAGTGATCTTCCCGATTGGCGCGATGGGCGGAGCGGGGCCCGAGCACTCCGGATGTTCGGAAGTTCTTGGCATCCACTATCCCGGCCTGAAGGTCGTTGTTCCAGCCACGGCGGCCGATGCCAAGGGGTTGATGCGAGCAGCATTGCGGGAGCCGAATCCGGTGCTCTTTCACTCGGTACAGTCGCTTGGCTGGACCAAGGGCGAGGTGCCGATCGATCCCGAGTACATCGTGCCGATTGGCAAGGCCGTGGTCCGCCGTTCTGGCGGCGCGGCCACCGTCATCACCTATGGCTCGATGCTAGCACGCTGTCTTGACGCCGCCGAGCGGCTTTCCGGCGAGGGCATTGCGCTGGAAGTGATCGACCTGCGCACGCTGGTCCCGCTGGATTGGCCGACCGTGCTTGCTTCGGTTCGGGGAACACACCGAGCTATGGTTGTTCACGAAGCGATGCGAACCGCGGGCCCCGGCGCGGAGATTGCGGCGCGAATTCAGGAAGAGGCCTTCTACGATCTCGAAGCTCCGGTGCTTCGTGTCGGCGCCAAAGATCTACCGCTTCCGCAGCACTCCGCGCTCGAAACGTTGTGCCTGCCATCGGTGGCTCAAATCGAGGCGGAAGCAAGACGGTTGATGTCCCTCTGAAGCTTCGAAAGTACAAACATGTCCTTCCTAACGGAACTTCGGATACCTCATTCCGGCTCGGTGGAGAACGCCAAGCTGATGAGCTGGCTTGTCGCCGAGGGGGCCGCTTATCGAGCCGGCCAGGCCCTCTACGAAATCGAAACCGACAAGACGCTGATGGAGGTCGAAGCGGAGACCGACGGAGTCCTCGCGAGGCGCGAGGCTGCGGAAGGAGATGAGCGCAAGGTTGGCGAACGCGTCGGCTGGTGTGCTCCGGCCGGAGCGTCTGCCGAGGGCATTGCGGCGGCACTGAAGGCGCTCGATGCGAGTTCTGCGAATGCGGCTGGCGCCGAACTCGCACCTACTCCTCCGGCAAGCTCGTCACAAGCAGCTGGACCCGAATCAGGAGGCAAGCTCTCGCCTCTTGTGCGCCGCCTCGCGGCAGAGCACCAAGTCGACCTCGCAAGGGTCGCCGGCACGGGCCCCGGCGGCAAGATCACAGGGGACGACGTATTGCGCGCCGCCAAATCGGCCGGCGACGCAGCGCCGTCTATTCCGGGCTACGAAGACGTGCCCGTCAAGGTTGTCCCGAATAGCAGCCGGCGCAAGGCGATCGCCAGGCGCCTGCTTGATTCGGTGCGCAATTCGGCCTTACTCACGGCGGACATGCAGATCGATCTCGGTGCGGTGTTCACCGCACGCGAGCACCTGAACGCAACGCGGCAGTCCCGCGGTGAAGCGCCAGTCTCGGTACTGGCCTACGTCGCGCAGGCCCTATGCAAGGTGCTGCGAATGCGTCCCGACTTCAACGCCACCTTCACAGACAGCCACACGATGCTCTGGCAGGCGGTACACCTCGGGGTTGCGGTCGACTGTCCTGAAGGCTTGGTCGTGCCGGTCATTCGCGATGCCGACCGGCTCGGCGTCGAGCAAATCGATGCCGCCGTGCGCGGCCTTGCCCAACGGGCGCGCGACAATCAACTGAAGAGCGACGAGCTGGAAGGTGCAACGTTCACACTTTCCAACCCCGGCTCCCTTGGTCCAGTTCTGCGTGCCGAGGCGGTACTCAATCCGCCGCAGGTTGCGCTCCTCGGATTACCGGCCTTGCTACGCACGCCGGTCGCGGTAGAGGGGCCAGAAGGGCAATGGACGGTCGTGGTTCGTCCGGTAGTCCGGCCGTCGCTGACCTTCGATCATCGTGCGCTCGACGGCGGGCAGGCCATCGGGTTCCTTGTCGATCTGAAGCGCTTGCTCGAGCAGCAGGCTGGACAAGCCTGATGGATCGCGGTTGGACCATTCCGGCGGCGCTTGCAGCGACGGCGCGCCGGCACGGCGATGCATTGGCGATCGACGACAGCGGCGTACGGTTGACGTGGGGTGAAGTGCACGATCAAAGTCGCCGCGCCACTAAGGCCTTTGTCGCCGCAGGAATCGAGGCGGGTGAAACGATCGCGATCTGGGCGCCAAACATTCACGAGTGGATGATCGCCGCACTGGGAATTCAAACGGCCGGCGCGATTCTCGTGCCGATCAGTACTCGAATGAAGGGACTTGAAGCGGCCGATGTCCTACGGCAGAGTGGTGCGCGCGTGCTGATCTGCATCGGCGAGTTCCTCGGTGTGAATTTTCCCGATTTGCTGCGTGACCAGCCGCTGCCGGCGCTGAAACAAATCGTCGTGTTGCGTGGTTCATGCGCGGACCCGGCTGGCTGGATCCGTTTCCTCGAACAAGGCACCGCGGTTCCTGATGAGGTGATCGAAGCACGCATCGCCGCACTGAGGGGTGAGGATCTTTCCGACATTCTCTACACTTCGGGTACGACCGGGCGGCCGAAAGGCGTGATGACGACGCACGGTCAAAACCTGCGCGCGTTTGAATACTGGAGCGGCAAGCTCGGCTTGAGCGCAGGTGACCGCTATCTTGTGGTGAACCCGTTTTTCCACAGCGCTGGATACAAGGCGGGCTGGTTGGCTTCGCTGATACGGGGTGCCGCGATAATGCCGCAACAGGTTTTCGACGCGGAAGAAGCGCTTTCGCGTATCGCCGCCGAGCGCATCAGCTTCCTGTTGGGTCCGCCCACGCTGTATCTGACGCTGCTTTCGCACCCGCGCCGGAACGATTTCGATCTGAGCAGCCTGCGCGTGGCAGTTACCGGCGCGGCGACGGTGCCGCCTGCGCTGGTGCATCGCATGCGGGACGAATTGGGCTTTCGCACGGTCGTAACAGCCTACGGACTAACCGAGTGTTGCGGGTTCGCGACAATCTGCGATTGCGACGACGACCCGGAGATTGTTGCAAGCACCTGCGGCCATGCCATCGATGGCGTAGAGGTCCGCTGCGTCGATGCACAGGGAAATACGGCCGCATCAGGCGAGCCAGGCGAAGTTCTTATACGCGGCTACAACGTGATGCAGGGTTACCTGAACGACGAGAAGGCGACACGAGAAGCGATCGACTCTCAAGGATGGCTGCATACCGGCGATGTCGGCATCGTTGACGCACGCGGCTACCTGCGCATCACCGACCGACTCAAGGACATGTTCATCGTCGGCGGATTCAACTGTTATCCGGCCGAAATAGAGCGGCTGTGCTCGGCACATCCTGCTGTGGCACAAGTGGCAGTGATCGGAGTTCCGGACGAACGGCTTGGCGAAGTCGGGCACGCCTATGTTGTGTTGCGTCACGCGCAGCAGATCTCGGCGGTCGAGTTCATCAGCTGGTGCCGCGCGCAGATGGCAAATTACAAGGTGCCGCGTCGGGTCGACATCGTACCGAACCTGCCGTTGAACGCGGCCGGAAAGGTCGACAAGCTCTCGCTGCGCCGTACAGCTCGAATCGAGGAGTGAGGCGATGCACAGCGAGATCAAGTCAGCCGAAGCACCGATCGTCGAGGACGATGGCTTTCTGGAACACGTGCTCGAAGATGCCAGCATTCCGGCGCTGATGATGGCGATGGTGCACATGAGCGCAGACTCTGCGCTGCTCGATGGCCGCATCCGACCGCAGACTCCGCTGATCGGCGAGGTTCAAGGAAGCCTCGCAGAGGCCGAAAAGGCGATGGTGCGTCGCCAGGCATTGGGCGTGCTGAAGGCCTACCGTGACCGGGGTTGCACGCTGCCACCACCGCCCGACGCAAAAACCGTCAAGCGCATGATGGACTTCGTCGTCGGAACCAATGTGCCGGAAGACTACGTGCCGATGATGCTCGAGGAACTGGCACTGGACGGTCGCGATCAGCGTCGTGTACAGCTGAAGCGTGCGCTCTCGGCGGCTGAGAGGGACGCCTACCGCGCGCTGATTATAGGTGCGGGCATGTCGGGCCTGGTCATGGCCAAGCAGCTCAAGGAGATGGGTATCCCTTTTACCATCATCGAAAAGAATGCAGAGCTAGGTGGAACTTGGTACGAGAATCGCTATCCCGGATGCCGGGTCGACATCGCCAGTCACTTTTATTGCTTCAGCTTTGAGCCCAGTCACGACTGGACTCAATTCTTCGCCAAGCGTGACGAGCTCAATGCGTATTTCAATCGCTTTGCCGACAAGCACGGCCTGCGGGAGCATATCCGCTTCGGGGCCGAAGTAACCGGCGCAGCGTGGGACGACGACGCCAAGCAGTGGACCGTACAGCTTCGCCGAGTCGACGGCTCTACCGACTCGGCGAAGTGCAGCGCTCTCGTCAGTGCGGTCGGTCAGCTAAACCGGCCTCTGATTCCGGAATTCGAAGGGCGGGCCTCGTTCAAGGGGCTGCAAGTTCATTCGGCTCAATGGCGCGATGGTATCGATCTGTCGGGCATGAAGGTGGCTGTAATCGGCACCGGCGCAACGGCGGTACAACTCGTTCCCGAGGTTGCCAAGGCAGCTGCCAAGCTCACGGTTTTCCAGCGTTCGCCAATTTGGCTTCTCCCGAATCCGAAATATCACGACGCCGTGAGCGAGGCCAAGCGCTGGCTGCTCAAGCACGTTCCTTTTTACGGGCGTTGGTATCGATTTATCCTGATGTGGCCGGGTACCGACGGCATCTTGCCTGACCTCGAGATCGACCCTTCCTGGCCGCACCCCGAGCGTTCGATCAACGCGCACAATGAGGCATGGCGCAAGGCGCTCGTGCAATACATAGAGTCGCAGCTGGCTGACCGACCTGACCTCTTGAAAAAGGTCGTGCCTCAGTATCCGGTGATGGTCAAGCGCATGAATCAGGACAACGGCAGCTGGTTTCATGCGCTCAAGCAGCGCAACGTAGAACTGATTACCGAGAAAATCGAACGCTTCGACGAGACCGGCATAGTCTGCGACGGGCGCCACCATGACTTCGATATCGTTGTGTACTGCACTGGCTTCAAGGCCAATGATTTTCTTTGGCCCATGAAGATATCCGGACGTGGGGGACGCACGCTGCGGGAGACCTGGGGCGATGCAGCGCGCGCCTATCTCGGCATGACGGTACCGGATTTCCCGAACCTGTTCATGATGTACGGTCCGGCCACGAATCTGGCGCATGCAGGCAGCATCATCCTGCACTCGGAGTTTCAGGCCCGGTACATTGCCGGCTGCATAAAGGCGCTCGTGGAGCACGGCCAAAGGGCGATCGAAGTCAGGCGCGAGGTGTTCGAGGCGTTTGACCGGAAGCTCGAGCAGCGTCTGGCCAGGATGGTGTGGTCGCACCAGGGCACTAGTAGCTGGTACCGAAACAAGGCCGGCCGCGTTGTTAACACCTCGCCCTGGCGTCTGGTGGACTACCGCGAGTGGTTGCGCGAGCCAGTGCTCGAACAATTCGAATTGCGCTGAATCAGTTCGGCGAGGGCATGGCTTACCTCTATCACGCCGATTCAGACTTCGAAATCGCTTAGAGCGAGCTTGGCGGTGCTCGAAATGGGGCGCGGTGTCGAGAAGCGGTCGGAATCTGGTCGTGCGCCGAATCATCGGCGATGGACTCGATCAGATCGAGACTCAAGGTATGGCGCGGCGGGCTCAGCCTCGGGCGCGTATCAGGAAAATCCCCGGCGCAGGGCATCTGCCGCCTGATGCAACGCCGGATCGGCAGCATCGATAGCGCCCAGCATGCTCGCGAAGCCGTGTATCTGCCTGGGCCACTCGTGCAGCGTGACCTGTACGCCGGCGTCCAGCAGTCGCTGAGCGTAGGCGCGGCTCTCATCGCAGGTAAGGTCAAAGCCGGGGATGATGATGGTTGCAGCGGGAAGTTCCGAGAAATCGGAGCGATTCAGGGGCGACGCGCGCGGGTCAGCGGCGTCGGCCGGCCGCACGACATACTGGCGCCAGAACCAGCGCATCATTTCAGCGGAAAGCAGGTAGCCGTCGGCCAGTCGAGTGTAGGAAGGCCAGTCGCAGCGTGCGCTCGTCACCGGGTAAAGCAGCAGTTGATGGCGCAGCGCGATGCCCGCATCGTGAGCCGCGGCGGCCGTGGCACACGCAAGCGTTGCGCCGGCACTGTCGCCGGCCACCGCAATACGCGAAGAATCGCCGCCGATCGTGACGGCGTTCGTCGACAGCCAATGCAGCGCGGCAAAGGCGTCTTCCGTTCCGGCCGGAAACGGTGCCTCGGGCGCCAGGCGATAGTCCACCGAAACCAACATGGATCGAGCCCGCGCGGCAAGGCAGCGGCAGACGTTGTCGTGACCTTCTGGCGCGCCGGTGACGAAGCCTCCACCGTGCAAATACAGGGTGACCGGCAGCAGGTCCGTTGTATCGCCCAAAGGCCTGTATACGCGGAGCCTCAGCGGACCGCCAGGTCCGTCGATCGAAATATCCGATATCGACGCAATGTCGTCGCCTGGGGCGAACATCGATTGTCCGCCCAACATTGCACGAATCTCTGATGGAGCAGCGTTGCGCCAGTCCACAACGTGAAATGCCTGGCTCAGCGCGTCCAGCAGGGACCGACACTGCGGATCGAGCGTGCTCATGGCACCCCTTCGGTGAGATACTGCGACGCGTAGTTTCGGTACTGGTAGATCGGTCCGTCGCCGCGACATAGCTTCGGCAGCGGCAGATGCTTCTTGAAATTGATGACTTTCATATCCTGCTCGACTTCGTGGACGAAACGTTCCACAAAGGGCTTACCGAGCGCTTCATGTGCCGCGTCGGACCCGAGGTCCTTCAAGTAGAGGCGGAAGGTCTGTCGTGTGGTCTCGTAGTCTAGCGGCGTAAGTGCGATGAAGAAAAGCGCCTGCCAGCCCCGGCCGACATAGTGCTGGTTCACAAGGGTTATGCCTGTGAAGTTCAGCGCGAGCTTCTCGAGCGCCTGATCTTCGGCTTCGGCGTCGATACCGTACTCCACGTTTAGACCATGCGATTGTGGCGTCATGTTCTCGAGGCTCGGCATTTTCTTCGCATGGTGCAGCTGCACGATATGGGCGCCATCGAACAGATTTTCGTAGATGTCTGGGAAGGGGCAGGTCGTGTCGATCGTTCGCTGGTCATACAGTATCCAGTTGTCCTTGGCGAAGGCCGCGCTTCGATATGGCTCAAAGTCCGGATCGACCCCGGCCGCTCCATGCCAAACCAGGATGTCTCCGTCGACCTCCCGGGTGGGGTGCAGCGTCAGCTTCACGGTCCCGGGCGGCAGAGCACTCGAATATGGAATGTGGACGCAGCGCCCGCTCGCTCCGTCCCATCGCCATTTGTGGAATGGGCAGATGATCTGCCCGCTTTGGATGTTTCCATCGTGTGACGCAAGATGAGCGCCGAGATGGGGACAATAGGCGTCGGCCACTTGGGCGACTCCGTTCGCCGTGCGGTAGACAATGAACTGCGCGTCCAGCCAATAGACCGGGACCAGGGATGTCGGACCGACCTCCCCAGAGGCGGCCACGCGGTACCACCCTCTCGCGAAGCCAGAATGGGCTGCGCGCTGACGCATCGGAACCGGTTTCATCAGATCGCCGCTCATTCATCGCCTCCGTTGTGCACCCGACTCCAATCGGGCGGTTCGCCGTTTGCGCCGGCAAACAGGGCACCAATTTGCTTCGCGCGAAAAGCCACTTCATCCATCGCATCCGTGCAGATGCGGTTTCCCTCGGAGCCCAGCACTTCATCCAGGTGACGCAGCCAATCGCCGGGCGACGCTGCTGTCCCGAGCACAACCCCCGGCACATAGCCCAGCGTGACGCGCGCGGCGAAGCCACCGCCGACGGAAAAGAGTTCGCCGTTGCAGGTTACGTCGCGGCTGACCAGCGCCACGACGAAGCCTGCGGCGGCTTCAGGCGGAAAATGTGCGTGAAGGAACGCGCGAAACCGCGGATCCGGAATGTCGGCTGTCATGCATGTCGAGGCGATCGGGTTGACCGCGTTGACACGGATGCCGAGCTTGGCCCCGTCCAGAGCCAGGGAACGCGTCAGTCCGATCAGCGCAGCCTTACTGGTCTGATACGCGAAGCAGCCTGGCAGGCCCATCACCGATCCGGACGCGGTATTGACGACTCGTCCGTAGCCCTGGCGCACAAAGTGGGGCCAGGCGGCCCGCAGGATGCCCACCGGGCCTTGCAGATTCACAGCGAGCAGGCGATCAAAATCTGCGGCCGACATCCGGTCGATCGAACCTCCGCCAGTCACCCCGGCATTATTGATCAAGGCGTCCAGCCGGCCGTGCGCGGCGAGAGCGTCGGCCACAATGTCGGCGCCGGCATTGACCACATCATGGACCGTGGCGGTGGCCTTGCCGCCAGACCGTGTGATGCGATCGATCGCCGTAGACAGGGCTACAGCCTCGCTCGGTTGGTCGTTCAGCACGACGGTGGCGCCGCGCTGCGCGAGCAGCAACGCGTACGCCAGTCCCAAGCCGCGGCTCGCGCCGGTCACAAGTACGACCTGCCCTCGGAAGTCGACGTCGTCGGCAATAGTCATTTACACCAAGCGGACTGCCCGTTCATCGGGCGATCAATATTGGACCCTGGCGCGGACGCACGTGCCCTGGGTCATCGAGCTAGGGATCATGTCAAGGATCCGGGCCTTCGCCTGCGGCGTGTGGGCCTCGAACAGAGTCATTCGCCGCGCGCGAAGCGGGGATTCCATCAGAGGGTAGGAGACGTGGCAGTGATGGCCATCGTCCGACCGGACTAGAGTCTTCCTTCCGTCCATTAAGTGCCGAAAGCCTAATGCGGACAGCGACAGCAGAGTGTTGAAGTGCTCGTAGCGCAATTGAACCCTGTCAAGACGGGATCAACGCGCAATGACGGTACGCTGTCGCGACCTGTAGCCCCTTCGTATCTGACCGCTGCATGGCATGCGCTGCGGCCCACGAAAGCATGTGGCTCGACCCACGTGTCTGTCCGAAGTGGGTTTAGTCCCATTGGACGATGCTTCAACGAGGGTAGCGCCCAGAATTCGAGTCGGAGCGATGGCAGTTGCGGCGGAGGAAAACAATGATCCAGGTTCGAGGTTTGGGCTATGTGGTGGCGCAGTGCGTCGAACCGCAGCGCTGGGCCCGCTTC
>Ga0209698_10004731_pt1 | contig 14846 bp, 9 predicted proteins | sample LitLauG_LLR_2012_FD_187203 | JGI IMG/M metagenome (GOLD analysis project Ga0209698, IMG submission 187203) | Freshwater sediment microbial communities from Pennsylvania, USA - Little Laurel Run_MetaG_LLR_2012 (SPAdes) (version 2) | ecosystem: Environmental > Aquatic > Freshwater > Creek >...
CGAATGCAAAAGGCGTCCTTAGATGTGAAGTTCATCGAAAGAAGTCGAGGTTAGGGGCTAACGTAGTCCGGGCTTCTCATCAAGGTTTGCCACGAGCCACTCAAGGGCGCTGAGTTGCCCGGTAAACGCGCAGAGACAGGCGGAACATACCCCTAATATTGCTGGCACTCGGAAAGATCCCACCGGCACCGCTCTTCCCAATGAAAAACCGCCAGACCTTTGGAGGCCCGGCGGATCTGAGGTTTGCTCCGATTTGTCTTACTGCCCTGTTCCGCTCAGCGTTACCGTTTGCGGACTGCCGACTGCGCTATCCAGGACCTTCAAAGTGGCCTTCTCGGCCCCCGTCTTGGTCGGGAGGAAGTACACGTAGATGGTGCAGTTTGCCCCGGCAGCCACGGAGGCTCCGCAACCGTTGGAGTAGGTGAAGTCCGCACTGTTGGTGCCGCTCATTTCCAGCGCGCTTATCGCCAAGGTTGTCGTGCCCTCGTTGGTGAGCGTGACCGTCGAACTCACTTGCGTCCCCTTGGTCACAGTGCCGAAGTTGATCGACGTGGGTGAGAGCTTCACCGACGTTCCCACGCCTGACAACGCCACCGTCTGCGGGCTAGTCACATCGCTGTCGGAGACGCTGAGCGTTCCGGAAGCCAAGCCCAGCGCTGTGGGTTTGAACTGCACATTAATAACGCACGTGCCCAGGTTGGCGATGACCAGCCCGTTGGTGCAGGTGCTGGTGGAGGCAATGACGAACGGCCCCGTCACACTGAGGGCGGTGGTGCCCAGAGTCAGGTTGACGCCCGTCTTGTTAGTGAGCGTAATCTTGCTCAACGCACTGGTGACGCCGATCGCCGTCGGTGCAAAGGCAATCGAAGTGGGGGCCAGAGAAACGTTGCTGGTCCCGGTTCCGGTCAGCCCGGAGATCTGCGGGCTCGTGGGATCGTTGTCGTGGATGACGACCGCGCCCTTCTTGCTACCGGTCGTCTGCGGCGTGAAGGTCAGGCTGATTACGCAGCTCGCCTTCCCAGCCAGAGTGGATCCGGACGCCGGACATGTGTTCGACGTGATGGAAAAGTCGGTGGTCTCGTTAAGCGTAATGGCGCCCATCGTGATCGCCGTGGTGCCGTTGTTCTTCACCGTCACCGTCTTGGTTGCGCTGGTCGTCTTTTCAAGCTGATTGCCAAAGTTCACGGGCGCGCCGGTGAGCGAGATCGCCGACCCTGTACCGGTGAGGCTGATGGTGGACACGTTGTTGAAATAGCCGTTCGTGTTGAAGGTCACCGTGCCTGTACGAGTACCGGCCGCTTTCGGCGAGAAGTAGACGTACATGGTGCACGTCGCCGTGTTGGCCAAGGTGGACGGACAATCATCCGATTCGCTGAAGTCGCCCGTGATGCCAATGTTGCCGATCGTCGACGGCCCAACGCTGCTGACGATTACCTGCTGCGGAGGCGTCGTGCCACCCACGTTTTCCAGCGGGAAGGCGAGACTGCCAGCAGACGTGTTCAAAGCGGCAAACGCCGTGATCGCACGGATGCGTAAGTTGTACTGGTCGGCGACCAGGAAGTTCCCGGAGGAGTCTTCCCAGAGGTTCGATGGATAATACAGCTCCGAGCTGGTGGCCGGGCCGCCGTCGCCGATGTAGCCGCCAGTTCCGTTGCCGGCGAACGTAGTCATCAGGCCGGCGGCGTTCACCCAGCGCAGGCGGAGGTTGTATTGGTCGGAGATAAACAGATTACCGTTCACGTCCGACCAAACGCCAGAAGGATAGTACAGGGAGTTGTCGATGGCGAGGCCGTCGCCCGAAAATGCTGCTGATCCATTTCCCGCCACCGTGCTGATGTTACCGGTAGCGGCATTGATCTCGCGGACGCGGTGATTGTAGGAGTCCGCGATGTAGAGGTTACCCGCACCGTCTTCCGCCACAGCCTCTGGGTAATTCAGCTTGGCGCTCGTGGCCGGACCCCCGTCTCCGGAATAACCCAACTGCCCCGGAATGCCGGCGATGGTGGTGATGATCCCATTCGCGACCACACGGATGACGTGGTTGTACATGTCAGGAATGTAGACATTGTTCTTGCTGTCCACGAACACGTTGGCGGGGTAGTAGAGCTGCGCGCTGGTGGCCGGGCCGCCATCGCCGTTGTAGCCGCAGGACGCACTCGGTTCGTTTGCGGCGACTCCCGCGAAGGTGGTGATGTCGCCGGCCGGATTTACCATGCGGATCACGCAGTTGCTCTGGTCGGCGATATAGAAATTGCCAGAGGTGTCGCGTGCCACCGCATTGGGGGTGTAGAGTTCGGCCGCCGTGGCCAGGCCATTGTCGCCGCTGAAGCCTGCAACTCCAGTGCCAGCATAGGCGTTGACCACGCCCGCGGTCTGCACCAGCTCGCGCACCATATTGTCAGCACTGTCACCGACGTAGATATTGCCGTTCGGATCCTCGTATACACCCCATGGGGAGTTGAGGGTTACGCCGGTCGGCACAACGCCATTGGTGACCGTAGCAACCGTCGTGCTGCCGTTGCCCGCGATGGTGTTGATGTTGCCGCCGACGGCGAACTGGCGGACGCGCTCGTTGTCGTAATCTGCGATGTAGACGTTGCCCGAGCCGTCGACAGCGACACCCTGCGGATAATACAAGCAAGCTGCAGTCGCGAGGCCGCCATCTCCGCAGAATCCGCCGCCGCCAGAACCGGCAACGGTGTTGATTTTTCCACCTACGGTGAACTGGCGGATACGGAGGTTGTAGTCATCGGCGATGGTCACGGTGGTGCCTGCGCTGTTCGTGGCAAGCTGATAGGTGTAGCTGATCTGAGCGCTGGTAGCCGGACCGCCGTCACCGCTAAACCCATTGCCCAACGTGTTACTGCCAGCCACTGTCTTGATGTGGCCAGTGGACTTCGTGACTTCCCGTATGACGAAGTTGTAGGTATCGGCGATGAAGACATCTCCGGCGCTGTCAACCGCGACACCGCTTGGGTAGTACATTTCGGCTGCGGTGGCATTGCCTCCGTCGCCGCTGAAGCCACAGGTGCCGTTGCCCGAGAAGATGCTCATCGTCAGGCCGGAGAGCGCGAGAATTTTCACTTCGCAGTCTTCCTGATCGGCGATGAACAGGTTGCCGGCGTTGTCGGCCACAATCTGTTCCGGATAGCACAGCAAATTGGTTGCGCCGCCGCACGAACCCTGGGTTCCCGCAATGGTAGTGATGGTGTTAGTGGTATCTACCTTGCGGATGACAAAGTCATTGGTGTCGGCGATGTACACGTTGCCGGCATTATCCACGGCAACCCCTGCGGGAGCGTTGAGCATGGCATTAGCCGCGCCTCCCGTAACCCCATCCCCGCTATAGCCTGGCAAGCCATTGCCAGCCAGCACGGTGAGCAGGCCTGTGCTGCTGACCTTGAACACCCGATTCTGACTGGAAGCCGCAATGTAGTAATTCCCCGACCCATCGACCGCGACTCCTTGGGGCAGGCTGAGGTTGGCGTCTAAGGCGGGCATATCGCTGGGACCGCCGCCGATTACGGTGGAAATCACATCCTGCGCCAATGCGGGCAAAGCCAGCAGCGCGGCGAGGAGCACAAAAACGGAAATTCGCATCGTGTGGCGCATGATTCTCTCTCCTGGAAATTCAGTGGTTGTCGTCATGGGTTTTCAGCTCTTAGCGCGGCAACGCCGGGCGACTGCTCAATTGCACAAAGCGGTCGTGTCGCTGGCCACTCTCATCGTGAGTGACCACCATCAGGTGAGGTTGCGATCCCTTGTGCCAGTTCTCAAACTCATGTTTGGAGACCACGAATTGCTGCGTAAGCCGCACTTCGCCGTGATTGCGCCACAGTTTCACGGGTTGAAATGCCCCCAGCGGCGCACCCACGGGCTGGCGGAGGGTAAGAACCGCCTGCTTTACATCGGCGTCGCTGTTGTTGTGTAGCTGCACGCGAAGAGTGACCACCATCTGGTCGCCCTGCTCGACGGCATTGCTGATGGTGTAGAAACCTGCAAAGTCACGCCCATTCTTGGCTGCAGCCGAAATGGCTGATAGCACCAGAACGAGCGAAACCCGAAGCACTGCTTGCGAAAGACACAAAGACTTCATAGTTCCTCCTGAGATTTGAAGAGGTGAAGAGACGACTGCCGCACCACCGCGAATTGCACAGCACAAGGCATTCGAAGAAGCATCTCCACGCAGACGCGGAGAGCCTGATCGGCAGCCGATGGCATCAATTACGTTGACGCCACCAATCGCTGTGCGAAAAGCGAGTGAGGTTGGGATTCAGTTGGCTGGCTGCGTGACCGGAGTCGGGGGTAGATCCGTCGGTGGGTTCTTGAGCTAGTCGCGACTATACGGAGAAGGCTGCACGAAAGCAATACAATTCTGAAGAAGACGAATCTCAGCGCCGACGAAAAAGAAAGTCGAAATGAACGGGAATGAGCTTCGTGCAACCGTTGCGGCAGGGCACTTGATGCTGCGCAGCCTGGCCAGCTACGCGCGACTGGTTCGTATGCAAGGCAGCGCGAGGGCCGCCCTGGTGGAGCAATAAGTCATCGCTGGGCCGATGGGGCGCCTTGCCTTTCCGAGCACTGCGGGGAGCCTGTGATCGACTGATCCTGAAACACTCAGGCGGCCCATGAGTAGTCGCTATCTGGACAGACCTCTGCCGACGGCCGTCGCCACATGATTCTTGGCCCCCTATTCTTAGCCTTCCATGGTTGAGACGTCTCCGGCGTCGACGCCTTGCTCTTTTGCTTTTAGGAAGCGGCGGAGAATCTTTCCTGAGCGCGTTTTTGGGAGTGAGGCTACGAATTCCAGGCTTGAGGGCGTGGCGATGGGTCCTAGCTCTCGTCTTACGTGCTCAATCAATGTTGCGGCTAACGCGTCGGAAGGGACATGATCGGCGCGGACTTGCACGAACGCCTTGATCGTTTCTCCTTTGAGGGGATCGGGGACGCCGATGGCGGCGGCTTCGGCGACTGCGGGGTGCGAGACCAGGGCGCTTTCTACTTCGGCGGTGCCGATGCGGTGTCCGGCGACGTTGAGGACGTCGTCGGAGCGGCCGAGCACGGCGATGTATCCGTCTTTATCTTTCATGGCGACGTCGCCGGTAACGTAGCAGCCGGGGAAAAACTGCCAGTCGCGTTCGTAGCGGGTGGGATCGCGCCAAACGGTGCGAAGCATACAGGGGAAGGGCCGCTTCAGCACGAGGCGTCCGCCAACGTTGGGTGGGGCGGACTTGCCGTCCTCATCGAGCACATCGGCTTCGGCACCGGGGACCGCGACTCCGACTTTGCCGGGGCGCATGGCCATGGACGGCGCTGTGCCTAGGGCAGGCCCTCCGAGTTCTGTTTGCCACCAGTTGTCGATGACGTATCCCCACTTGCCGTCTCCCGCGAGATGGGTTTGCGCCCAGCGCCAGGCTTCGGGGTTCAGCGGTTCCCCAGCGCACGCGATCACGCGCAGAGTCGTGAGATCGTGGGCGGCGGGGTAGTCCTCGCCGTAGCGCATGAACATGCGGAGAGCGGTGGGGGCGGTGAACATTTTGGTGACGCCGTAGCGCTCGACGATTTCCCAGGCGACACCGGGATTCGGAAAGTCGATGGCGCCTTCGCGGAAGAGTGTGGTCACTCCGGCGCACAGAGGCGCGTAGACGATGTAGGAATGGCCGACGATCCATCCGATATCGGAGGTGCACCAGAAGATGTCGCGGTCGCCAACGTCGAAGAAACTCTCGAGATGATAGGTGGTGCCGACCATGAATCCGCCGTGGACGTGCACGACGCCCTTAGGCTTGCCGGTGGAGCCAGAGGTGTAGAGCAGGAACAGGGGATCTTCAGAGTCCATTTCTTCGGCGGGACATTCGGGGGCGAACTTCAGCAGATCATTGAAGTCGATCTCGCGGGGGGCGCGGATCTCGGTATTCGCGCGAGAGTAGACGACGACTTTCTCCACGCAGTCGAGCGACTCGATTGCTTCATCGACGATGGCTTTGAGGGCGATAGTCTTGCCACGGCGATAGCCGACATCTCCAGCGATCACGATTCTGGCTTGCGCGTCGAGGATGCGGTCGCGAAGAGCGGTGTGGCCGAGTCCGGCATAGACGACGGAGTGAATGGCGCCGATGCGGGCGCAGGCGAGCATGGCCACGGCGCCTTCGATGGTGAGCGGCATGTAGATGATGACGCGGTCGCCTTTGACCACGCCGAGAGATTTCAGTCCGTTGGCGAAGCGGCAGACCAGGCGATGAAGCTGGCCATAGGTGACGATGCGCTCTGAGCCATCTTCACCCAGCCAGATGAACGCGGCGCGGTTGCGGCGCTCGGAGTTGGCGTGGCGGTCGAGCGCGTTCAGGGTGATGTTGGTCTTCGCGCCGGTGAACCATTTGTGGTGGACACCATCCCACTCGAGGACCTTGCTCCAGGGCTGCGACCACTGAAAGTGGAGTGCGTAATCTTCCCAAAACCCTTCCGGATCTTTGATCGAGCGCTCGCATTCACCATTCCAATCTTTTTCTAAGACGTTGTTGGCGACGATTGGCGGGGCGGCGTATTCCTGATCCATCTGGAGCAGGTTGGAAATATTCTCAGGTTTGGTGAGGGGAAGCGCGCTCATGCAGGACCTCCAAAGAGCGAAGTCTCGAGTTCGAGATGAAGGATTCTGCGTCGGGGGGACTAGACCGAACAGTGATCTTAATCACAAAGTGGTGTGTTTCTGAGCAAGCCGGAGAAATTGGCTGCGGAGAGTTCCAATTCGGCGCGGGAGACTGAGCGCATTTTCACCAGCGGCCGGAAAACACAGGGTCCCTCCACTCCGCCTGCTATTCCCGAGGGGACAGCAGGCTCCGGTCGGGATGACAATTTAGAAATATTTCGAACGAATGTTCGAATGAAAAGATCGTGGGGGGGTGGGGTCAGAATGACTCCGAGTGATGTGAATCACATCAATCCGTGCGTACCCGCACATCTTCATTTGGCTAATCCATCCTACTGTGTGTCCCCATTACGTCCGAAAAAACAAGGCTCGGACGAGGCCCCCGGTCCAAACCTGGACCTTTTGGTCGCGTTTCGGAGGTGCGGCAAGTTCGACGCCGCTGTAGTACGACCCTTTCTGCGCAAGCTCAGGTAAGACATACCGCCCCCGGTGAGGAGGAGATCCCGATCATGTTGAAGTCTAAGCCATGGATTTGCAGTGCATTCCTTGTGGTTGCACTGATCACCCCGGCTTTTGCCGGAACCAAAGATGGAACTGACGCGAAGGCACCCGCGGAAGCCACAGCCAAAGCAGCTGCCGAAGGGGCTGCAACGCCGACCAGCCCTACCCCATCTGCGACAAGCGGAGCCAACGTCACAGCACTGCTCGGAGTGCTGGTGATGAAGGGGGTGCTGGCGCCCGCCGAGGCCAATGCGATCCGGGAAGCCGCGCCCGAGGCAGAATTCCAACTCCTGGTGGAGGCGCTGGCGCGGAAAGGGGTTGTGAGTGCGGCTGACTTGGCGGTTCCGGCCACACCAACTGCAATGGTCGAGACCAGTGCTGCCCAGGCTAAGAACGATCCAGCCCAAGCCCCCAAATCGGCTGCGCCGAAAGTAATACCGGCGGTGGCTCCTCTGCGGGTGCTGCAATTGGAACCCTCGAAGCCGGAAGGCATGGTGCCAGACCTAAAACTCGGAAGTGGGGCGCGGCTGAAGGTGTATGGCTTGGTGAAAGCCAGCGTGATCTATGACACCTCTTCGCCGTATGGAACCGATATGCCTTTACCGGGATTTATTACGGCGTCGGGGACAGGCTTTGATCCGGGTCCGACGCGGAGTCCGGAGTTCCACGCGAAAGCGCGGTTCGCGCGGGTGGGCACGAATTTCGAATGGCCGGATGTGGCTGGAAGCAACAACGCGATCACGGGCAAAATGGAATTTGATTTTGAAGGAAACTTTTCGCGGGCGCTGAACCGGAACATTTCGACGATCCGGTCGAGCATGGCGTCGATCCGGCTGGCGTATGGCCGTGTCGACCATCGCTTCAACGACGACACCAGCATGTTCCTGCTGTTCGGGCAGGACTGGACTCCGTTTGGGTCGTCGACCTTGCCGAATATTTTCGAGACGACCGGATTGGGACTGGGATTTGGGACGCTGTATGAACGCGCGCCGCAGGTCCGGTTTGGCGTGGGCCACAAGTTCGGCGGATCGCGGAACGTGTTCTTCCAGCCGGAATTTGCGTTGGTCATGCCGTCGTACGGAAATGACCCTTCCAATATTTCGGACCAGCTCGGATATGGCGAGAAGCAGGGCGCAGACTCGGGACGTCCGGAGGTGCAGGCGCGGCTGGTGCTGCAGTGGCAACTGGATAAAGCTGCAGGCGTGGCTCCGGCACAGCTGATCTTCAGCGGGCTGCAGGGGAACCGCAAGGCGGGGATGCGTTCGACGGATGTTCCTCTGTGCAGCAATGCCGATGTCCTGGTGTGTCCGGATCCGAAGGTGTTCCAGAAGGCGTTTCCGCAGGGCGCGCAGGCGACCTCGAACCGCGCGGGCTGGACGACCGAGATCCAGTTGCCGACACGCTATGTCACAGTGCTCGCCAAGTTCTGGGACGGATCGGACTTGCGCTGGTACTTCGTTGGGGCGCTGGATTCAAACTACAACGCGACCGCGGGGATATCCAAGCTCTGCGGCACGGATGCGGAGGCAGCGTTCTGCTCAGGGCCTTCCAATGACGGAGCATCGACGCTGGTCTTTGGGTTGAATAGCGCGGGCGTGCCGGTGGTGGCGCCACAGCGTCCGATACGCGCGATCGGCGGATTCTTCGATGTGGCATTTCCGCTCAGCCGGATTTTCAACGCAGATCCCGCAGGCCGTAACGCCGGATGGTCGGTCAACTTCCACTATGCATTTGATCAGGCGAAGACCAGCGATGTGCTGCACCTGGGCAATCAGAGGTCGAAGAATGATCTGGCGGCCGCGACGCTCACCTGGAAGATGAACAGCCTGGTGTCGTTCGTACTGGAAGAATCGATGTACCGGACGAGAATTGCGAATCCCGATCTGGGGGCGTCGGCGACATTCCCGAAGTATGAAGGACTTCCGGCGCGGGAGTGGCATGACATCCGCTCGGAGTTCGGCCCGATCTTCACCTTCTAGCGACGACGGCTTTTGCTGAATGCCCCTGGTATGGGAACTGAGTTGTTCCCAACCAGGGGCATCGGGAGTAAGCTGTCCCGATCAGTCGCGGGGCAGTGCTAATCCGTTCCAGAATTCTGGCGAGTTCGATCGCCATTGAAAACGAGGACTTGTATGGGAAATGCTGTCAGGAATTTGGAGATCGCTCAACCGCAGTCTTCGACGCCCCAGTCGACCTGGGACACGATCGCCGAGAGCAAGGCGTTCAAGGATTTGATGGCGACGAAGAAGATGTTCATTGTGCCGGCGTTCATATTCTTTGTGGTGTATTACTTTGCGCTGCCCGTGTTGGTGGGCTATGCCCCGCAGTTCATGGCAACAAAGGTACTGGACGTGAACCTGGCTTACTTGTTCGCGCTGTCACAGTTCTTCGTGGCGTGGGTGATCGCCGCATTGTACGTGCGGGCGGCGAACAATTTCGATCGGCTGGCCAAAGACATCCTGGAGAAGGCCGAAAACTCCAAAGGAGGCAAGTAGGCCATGAATATCTCACTGGTGATGTTTCTGGTGTTCATCGCGATCACGCTAGGGATTACGTATTGGGCGTCGCGGAGATCGGCAGGAGCGAGCGCGTATTTCGCGGCCAGCCGGCAGATCAAAGGCTGGCAGAACGGAATTGCGGTGGCGGGCGACTACATGAGCGCCGCGTCGTTTTTGGGGATTGCGGGCATCATCGCGTTTCAGGGGTACGACGGATTCATGTATTCGGTGGGCTGGCTGGTGGCGTATCTAACCGTGTTGCTGGTGATCGCGGAGCCACTTCGGAACGCCGGCAAGTACACTATGGCGGACGTGCTGGCCTACCGGTTGAAGCCGCGACCGGTGCGGGCAATGGCGTCGCTCAGCACGCTGACCGTGAGCACGTTTTACATGATCGCGCAGATGGTCGGCGCGGGTGCGCTGGTGAAACTGTTGCTCGGCGGTTCCGTCACCTTCAACAAGGCCGTGATCGGAGTCGGAATCCTGATGATCGTGTACGTGGTCTTCGGCGGAATGCTGGCGACTACGTGGGTGCAGATCATCAAGGCAATTTTGCTGATGGCGGGGACGTTCTTGCTCAGCATCCTGGTGATGGCGCACTTCCACTTCAGCTTTGGCGAATTCTTTAGCGCGATCGGCCGGGTGACCTATCACGATGCCAAGGGGGCGGTGGTGGTGAAAGATTTCATGACGCCGGGACTGCGCTACAAGCCGCCGTACGGCGCGCTGGACCTGATTTCGCTGGGATTGGCACTGATCTTCGGGACGGCTGGACTGCCACACATTTTAGTGCGCTTCTACACCGTGCCCGATGCGAAGACGGCGCGGCACAGCGTGGTGTGGGCGATGGTGCTGATCGGCAGCTTCTACATCATGACGACGTTTTTGGGATTCGGGGCCGCGACGATCGTGGGACCCGATTTCATCAAAGTACACGGGGGAACGAACATGAGCGCGCCGCTGCTGGCGCAGGCGCTGGCGGGAAATGTTTTCTTCGCGTTCATTTCGTCGATCGCGTTTGCCACGATCCTGGCGGTAGTGGCGGGATTGACGATCAGTGCCACAACTTCGTTCTCGCACGATTTCTGGACGAACGTGATCCACAACGGCGTGGAGCGGAAGCCGGGCGAGGAAGTGATGGTGGCGCGGATCTCGGCGTTTGTAGTGGGCGCGGTGGCGATCGGGCTTGCCATTGTTTTGCAGACGGCGAATGTGGCGTTCCTGGTAGCGCTTGCGTTTGCCGTAGCCGCGTCGGCCAATCTGCCGGTGATTGTGCTGTCGATCTTCTGGCGGCGCTTCAATACGACCGGCGCGGTCGCGGGGCTCGGGGTTGGACTGCTGGCTTCGATCGGGCTGATTCTGGTCAGCCCCAGCCTGATGGGGATCGACCCGCCCACCGTGACCGGAGCAGCGCGGCACTTGATTCAGGCGAAACCGTGGTTCCCGCTGGAGAATCCCGGCATCCTGAGCATTCCGCTGGGATTCATTGGAGCGATCGTCGGCACGCTGGTCAGCACCGAACCGAGTTCGCAGGAGAAGTTCAACGAACTTCTGGTGCGGTCGAATACCGGACTGGGTGCGGAGAAGGCAACGGCACACTAAAACTGACTTCGGACCTTGGCCGTCGGACTTCAGATCCTCCCTGGACTGCGGGCCGATGGCTGAGGTCCGAGGTTCGATTTGCTATATGCTAGGTTGAGTTGCTGCGGGCCCATAGCTCAACGGTTAGAGCAGCAGACTCATAATCTGTTGGTTCCAGGTTCAAATCCTGGTGGGCCCACCACTTAGCTAGCCAGGAATCGTGAATGTGACAAGATTGTGTACAGAGCTTCATTGAATGCGCTCCGTCTTGTCGAGGACTCGCAGTGCATCCAACTTGGTTTGCAGGTTGGCCGTCTCGCTGTGCTGGTAGCCGATTGCCGTGCGGGGGTCAGAGTGGCCGCTGATCCGCATGACTTCTGACAGGGGAACGATTCGCGCCAGGGCAGTCATGGCAGCCCCGTGGCCGACGTAGACATGAGGGTGGTAGAGAAGCGACGGGCAAAAGGTGAATCCCTCCGCGCGATCGCGTCCGACATGGGAGTCTCCGCGGCATTGCTTTGCAAGCGACTGGCCGCATAAGCGCACTGGCGCTGACCGCAATCATTGAATTCTCAGTAGGCGTTCATTCAGTTTCAGCAGTTCGTCTCGGATCGCTTGGAGACGAAGCCTTCTCAAGTCGTTCGTGTGGGCTTCTGACGTAGTATGAAGCCTTCGCAATTGGTACAACTCGTTCTCGCGCTGAAGGTCTGCAATCTCTCGCCTTAACTCCCCGACCCGCTCCCGATCGAACTGATCCATGCTGGAAATATACGCTGTGTCAAATATGCTTTACATCCTGAAAAGACACAGAGGCGCCTCACTGGGAACCGTCAGCGGGGGATCTTCAAGGACGGATCATACTCGCAATACGTGATGTCCTGAGAGGACGCATACTCTATCGCTACTTCCTTGCCCGACTCGTCGTTAGCGCGGCGATAGTCCGATACATCTGAGCCACCCCTTAGAGTGCTGACATTCACAATTGTGAATTTGCGCCCAAGTCTCAATTGCAGAGCGACCCATTTGTCTAGGGTTCCGAAGAAGCGAAGCCAATCACTATGGGATTTGGTCATAACAACACACCCATAGCACTCGATTGTGAGTATGTCAGTGACGGAACTCACTTCTTTTAGGAACCTTTTTGTCTACACATTGCCGCTCCGCACGTAGGCGCTACTGGGTCCCTGCCCCCAAGTTGTTCCCTTCGTGGTTGGTTTCCACGGCCAAAGGAATGTTGCGCGATGCGCGCTGGTGGGGAATGCAGACATCCGTAACCTCAGACCTTTTACGGATTGGTGGCGAACTTGCGTGGGTGTCTAGCGCAATCATGATTGGCGAAATCGGTCTCAATGCTCCTTGCCAGATCATCACCCACGGACGGTACCATGCGGGGAAGGGGCTGGGCCCAGCCGCAGGCCGTACAAGCCCAGCCGGTGAACTCCGGCCTCTTATGGAAGATCATCTTTCGCCTGGGGGATTCCATGCAGAGGAGTGTAGACCCATATCCGTTAGAGGTCCTCTTAATTCGGTGCGCCTGTGGTCGTGCTCGCGGTTAGATTTCACGGCCAAAAAGAAGCTAAGACTGACCAGAATAATTCTGTCCAGATTTGAGGGGGGAATCGCCTGCACTTAACTCCCTTATTTATGCGGCGAATAGGAGTCCGCGGCAACGCGTTCAGAGTGTTCGTATTCCGTAACGCTTCGAAGGTAGTAAACAGCAGGGCCGAAGACGTGTGGCAGACTTCCCGGGCGAGCGAGGGGGAGAGGGGCGGTATGCACAGATGGACTCGAAGTCAGGACCTGATCTGCCTGCCTGGATGGTCGAACACGATCTACGCAATAAACTTTCCGTCATTATCGGGAATTGCGATCGACTCAGCGAAATCACAGAAAAGAACACTGAGCACGCGAGGCGGCTAGCCGTAATCCACGATGCGGCCGAATCGATTGTGAAGGAACTAACTGAGCATCAGAGGAACATGGAAGCGAAAACCTGAGAGAGACTAGAAAGCCCGCTGCGAAGTAGCAGTAACATTCTTCAGTGCTCACGAACTTATTTCTCCCCTGGTTAGAGAACTCTGCCGCAGTTTGGTCCTACGGTCTTACGGTCCGACCACTGCGACCAGCGACACGGGTTTCACGTTAACCGACGTGGGACACTGCGTTGACAGTTACAGAAGACGGAAATTAGAGTGGCGTCAGTTTCCCACGCGACCTTTTCTTCGGAACTCGGTCAGGAGGCAGACCATGCGGTCAAAGCTGTTCTGGGCGGGCGTTTTTGTGTGTCTGATTTCGGTTTTTTCACAAGCGCAAGATCCGACCAAAGTTGAGCCGAAACACTACAAACTGGACTTTGAGAATGATCGAGTGCAGGTGGTTTCGGTGCATTATGGTCCGCACGAGAAATCGGCGCTGCATGAGCATCCAGGCGGAGTTGTGGTGATTCTCACGGAAGCGCATCTTCGTTTCACCGACGAGAATGGAAAGGTCCGCGAAGTTTTCTCCAAGCCCGGAGAAGCACGATGGTATCCTCCGTTCAAGCATCGCGTGGAAAACCTTGGCGACACTGCCTATGACGCGGTGTACGTCGGAGTAAAAGGCAAGCTGGCTGCAGCGAATGATTCGGATGATCCGACTAAGGGCATGGACGAGGAAACCAAGAAGATCGTGGCAGCGCTGGTTTCGGCCGCAGGCAAGCGCTGAGCTCGCATGGATTGAACCCGCCCGTTGCTGCTTCGCGCGCTTGAGGGCGCATCATCGTTGCTGACCAATGCGATGAGCCCTCCTCCCGTTAATCCTGCTTCGCATCGCAAAACCGCGCTTCTGCTGGGCGCGGTGACCTTCTTCTCCTTCATTTACTTCTATGAAGGTGGCGGGTGGAATCAGAACTCGCGCTTCGATCTCGTACGCGCCATCGTAGAGCAGCACACGCTGCAGATCGACGCCTATCACGAAAACACCGAGGATAAAGCACATTTCAAGGGACACTATTACTCCGACAAAGCGCCGGGATTGGTGTTCCTCGCTGTGCCGTTCGCAGAAGTTGCCAGGTCGATGCTGAGGATTGGTGGGGTAGATCCGGATTCGGCGCGAGGCGAGTTTGCGCTCTCTTACATTGTGGGGGCGTGTGCTGTCGCCTTTCCTACAGCGCTCGCTGGGTTGTGCTTGTTCTACCTTGCCCTGCGACTCGGGGCAGGAACCTCGGGGGCAGCTCTGGCGCCTATCGTGATGGCGGTGGGAACCCCGCTGTGGGCCTATGCCAGCTTATTCTGGGCGCACGCACTGGTGGGGGCCTGCCTGCTCTTCGCTTTCGCGGCGGCTGTAAAGTTGCGAGACGGGACGCATGAATTCTCTTGGGCGCTCATGGTCGGATTGGCTGCCGGTTGGGCAACGGTCACGGAGTATCCGGCCGCGCCGGCATCGACGGCGCTGGCGTTTCTCGCATTGTGGGCGGTGTGGAATCGCCGCGAATCTCGTTGGCGAGCCGTGTCCGGCATCGCGATCGGGGCGGGCATTTGCGTGATTGTGCTCATGAGTTATCTCTACGCTGCGTTTGGGGCGTTGCGCCCGAGCTATTCGTATTACGATCCGAACTCGTTCTCGTTCATGCAGCAGCGCGG
>Ga0209698_10004732_pt1 | contig 14845 bp, 13 predicted proteins | sample LitLauG_LLR_2012_FD_187203 | JGI IMG/M metagenome (GOLD analysis project Ga0209698, IMG submission 187203) | Freshwater sediment microbial communities from Pennsylvania, USA - Little Laurel Run_MetaG_LLR_2012 (SPAdes) (version 2) | ecosystem: Environmental > Aquatic > Freshwater > Creek >...
CTCTCGGTGTACAGCGAAGTGCTGTCGCGCATCCGCAGCGAGTACGTGGAGGAACCGAATATCTCGGGTGTGACCGAAGGCGCGCTGCACGGCCTGCTCGAATCGCTCGACGCCAATTCGAGTTACCTTTCCGCCGCAGAATACAAACACTACAAAGCGATGAAGACCGACGGCAAGGCCGAGATCGGCGCAGCCGTCTCGAAGCGCTTTGGCTATGCGGCGGTCGTTGCCGTAATCCCCGGGGGACCGGCGGACAAGGCGGGCATTGAGAATTCCGACATCTTGGAGTCGATCGAAGGCAAGAGCACGCGCGACTTGTCCTTGGCCGAGATTCACAGCATGCTGGCCGGTGAGCCGGGTTCGACGATTACGGTGGCGGTCGTCCGGCCACGGCGAGCGGAGCCGCAGAAGATTGTCATTACGCGCGACGCGGTCACGATTCCTCCCGTGGCCGACAAGATGCTGGCCGACAATGTCGGCTACGTTCAGGTGGACGCGTTCCCTGAGGGCAAGTCGGAGGAGATCGCCTCCAAGATCCGCAACCTGCAGAAACAGGGCGCGAAGAAACTGGTGCTCGATCTGCGCAATGCGGCCAGCGGCGAAGAGTCGGAAGGCATTGCGACCGCCAATCTGTTCCTGGACCACGGCACAATCACTTATCTGCAAGGGCAAAAGTATCCGCGGCAGGCGTTTGCCGCCGATCCGGGTAAGGACATCACCCGGCTTCCAGTCGCAGTGCTGGTGAATCGCGGCACGGCCGGTCCGGCGGAAATTGTTGCGGCTGCGATTCTGGAGAACGCGCGCGGCGACGTGGTCGGCGACAAGACATTCGGCGACGGATCGGTGCAGAAGACGATCGACATGCCCGATGGCTCGGCGCTGATTCTCTCGGTCGCGAAATATTACTCTCCGGGAGGCAAGGCGATTCAAGATTCCGCCGTCACACCCAATGTGCTGGTTGCCGACGTCGACGAAGACGCGGGTCTTCCCGACGATGAGCAGCAGGCGGCCCCCGACAATCAGAACCAGAAGCCGAAGAATCCGACCGACGAGCAGCTCAACAAGGCTTTGGAGATTTTGAAGAACCGGGAATCGAAGGGATAGGAAAGCAAGGTTTCAACGTCTCAAGGTTTCAGGGTTTCCAAAGTTAGAATCGCTCGCTTCGGCGGGCGATTTTCTTTTGTCCTTGAAGCCTTGCAACTCTGAAACCTTGAAACCAGCTTTCGTACGCTATCCTGAAATAGCGCTTCCATGAAAGTCATTTCTCAACATCTTCCTCCGGTGGAAATTGCCGGACGGAAGCTGGTCGGAAACGTCCTGTTCGGGCTGCTGATTATGGTCTCCGCCGCGGTCGGCGCGGCCGCTGGGTTGCTGCTCGTGTATTCAACCGACCTGCCCCAAGTGGAGCAACTCGAACACTATCGTCCCAGTTCGGTAACCGAACTCTACGACGGTCAGGGGCGGGTGATCGGGACCTTTGCACTGCAGCGCCGCGTGATCGCCAGCTACGATGACTACCCGCAAGTTCTGCGCGATGCGCTGGTCTCAATCGAAGACAAGGATTTCTACCGGCACTCGGGCATCAATCTCTGGCGGATCGTGGGCGCCGCGTATCGCGATATCGAATCCGGCGGAAAGGTGCAGGGTGCTTCGACGCTCACGATGCAACTGGCGCGCAACCTGTTTCTTTCGCCCGACCGATCGTTCTATCGCAAGGTGCAGGAGGCGCTGCTCGCCATCCAGATGGAGCGCCGCTTCACCAAACCGCAGATCTTCACGCTCTATGCCAACCAGATTTTTCTTGGCCACGGCGCGTATGGCTATGAGGCGGCCTCGGAATACTATTTCAGCAAACCGGCCAGGCAGTTGAAGCTGGAAGAGGCAGCTTTGCTGGCCGGGCTGCCGAAAGCGCCGCAATACTACTCGCCCATCAACCATCCGGACCGCGCTATCAAACGCCGCAACCTGGTGATCAATTCGATGCTGGAGGACGGCAAGATCACTGCCGCTCAAGCGGCCGAGGCGAAGGCCAAGCCCATTCTGCTGAACTTGCAGAAAGATCCGAACACTCTGGCTCCCTACTACGTCGAAGAAATCCGGCGTTATCTGGAAGCCAAGTACGGCAGCGACCAGGTTCACGAGGGTGGATTACGCGTTTACACCTCGCTCGATATGGATCTGCAGAAAGCGGCGCGGCAGGCGCTGCTGGATGGGTTGGCGGCGTACGAACGGCGGCATGGCTGGCGCGGGCACCTGGCCAACGTGGTTGCATTGGGACAAAAGGTCGACAAGTATGATGACCCGGATTGGGACGACGATCCCGAGGTCAATGGTTACGTGCACGCGCTGGTCACAGAAGTCTCGGCGAACGCTGCGCAGATTCGTTTTGGCTCGCACACAGCTACGCTCGCACCAGCCGATGTCGCCTGGACAAAGCTGAAGCTTCCCAACATTTTCACCGTGGGCGACATTGTGTACGCAAAAGTGCTCTCGCTCGATCCGGTCGGAAAGACGCATGCCAGCCTGGAACAGGACTCTGGCGCTGAGGGATCCATCGTCGCCATCGACAATGCCACTGGAGAAATCAAGGCAATGGTGGGAGGGCGGGATTTCAATCTTTCAAAATTCAATCGCGCCACGCAATCGTTGCGGCAGGTCGGGTCGTCGTTCAAGCCCTATGTTTACACTGCGGTGATCGACCAGGGTGGAAGCCCGGATGAAACGATTCTCGATGCGCCGATTACGTTTCAAACCGCGTCCGGGCCTTACTCGCCGCATAATTACGACCAGAAATTCGAGGGCACGATCACGCTGCGGCGCGCGCTGGCCCAGTCCAGAAACATTCCCGCTCTCGAACTGGCCGATCGCGTCGGCATTCGCACGGTGATCGACTACGCGCACCGCTTTGGCGTCACGGCAAACCTTCCGCCGTACTTGCCGGTCGCTATCGGTTCGGCGGAGATCACCCTTCTGGAACAGACGTCGGCTTTCAGCGTGTTTCCGAACGATGGCGTGCGCATTGCTCCGCGCTACATCACCAAGGTGACCGATTACGAAGGCCGGGTGATGGAAGAAGATTTCCCCGACATCAAAGAGGTGGTGAGTGCGCGGACGGCGCGCATCATGACCTCGATGTTGCGGGAGGTGGTGCTCCACGGGACCGCGGCGGCAGCGGCCAAGATGCCGTTTCCTTTGGCGGGCAAGACGGGCACGACGAACGATTTCACCGACGCATGGTTCGTGGGCTTTTCGCCATCGCTCACGTGTGGCGTCTGGATCGGCTACGACGAAAAAAAATCTCTGGGTGCAAAAGAGACGGGAGCCCGCGCTGCCTTGCCGATCTGGATGCAGTTTATGAATGTGGCCCTGGCAGGTAAGGATCCGGGGGAATTCCAGCCTCCTCCGGCTGCGCCGCCGAGTTCGGTTGCCCAGAAAGTGGACACGCCTGATATTGCTCCGGGCGACGGGGAAACGCACTAGCGGAAGGTGTAGGGCGGACATTCCTGTCTGCGCACGCTGTTCCTTGTTGGGAAGGAACGGATAACTGATAATGGCTCTGTGCGTCCGGTGACAGCCATTGCGCTAGCATGTGCATTCTTCGTCACTTCCGCGAAGGCAGTTCGAGAAGTTGTCGTCATTGAAGAACTCCAGCCTGCTCAGCGAGTCGAGGGTGTTGTTCTTGATCCTTCGGGTGCTCCCATTCCAGGCATGACAGTGACAGATCGAACCGAGGAGTGGGTTGCGATACTGCGTTCCGCCACAACGGACCGCAAAGGTCATTTTCGCTTTTCCCCGCAGCGCGGGAAGAGTGTCTACTATCTCCGCTTCGACCACGCGTTGTTCAACCCGTTGCAGCTCAAGCTGAAGCTGGACAAGAATGCTCCGCAGCGCGCCATCACCGCGAGGCCGCACATCGGCGGTTAAAGAAGCCAGCTATCGCAAACACTGAAGTGCTGCGCTACCCAAATCCGAGAGCGCAGCGCCGAGGGCGGGTCGCCCTCGGGACAGCCGGCAGGGTGCCGGCGCTACATTCGAGCAAGCTTTACCACTAGGCGCGCCAGCCGCACTACCGGATACAGCGGGAAAAGAGTTTCCGGCAGTTGCACCGCCTTCAGATCGCCCGCTCCTGGCGTCCAGATCAGTCGCCATAGATAGCGCCAGCGATCTGCGCGGCGTTCGCGCAACTGCAGAATCAAGCGAAAATATTGGGAGGAATCGAGGTCGTAGGTGACATTCCTGGCCAAGCGATCGGAGAACTCTTGGCCGAGAACCGGGATTTGCGGATCTTCGTCCATCATTTCCTGCGCGGGCGGGGGAACATTTGCTTTGAGAAGATTCTCCGCCAGCCAAAGACTGATTCCCAGGACTCGCACGATGCCTAAGGACTGCGCGCGAGAAATCACTAGCGAGCAGTCGATGGTCTGGGTGCGCAGGGTCTCGGCGATGTCGCAGATCCAGATCAGACGCGTCCAGAGATGCTTGGTCGCGTGCAGGCACAACGCGATCAGCGAGTCCTCCGGCGACAGGCATGCGACCTCTCGCCCGCCCACAGAAGTTCGGCGGGAACGTGCGAGCAGGGCGTCAACTCCAAGATCAACCGCGTAGAAATACGGCAGCACGGCCCACTGCAGTTCGACCAGGTTCTTCCCGGCCACGCCGTCAAACGCGCGTTCGTAGCCTTTGCGCAGCCAGAAACGCTCGACGGCCGGACTGCATTCTTCCGCAGGGCGATAACCGAGTTCCGCAAGACCTTCCTTGGCCCGCGCGAAATCGGAGGGGAAAATCAGGAAGTCGAGATCGGAAAAACTTCGCAGTGCAAGATCACCGTAAACGGATTCCGCGAGCATTGGGCCCTTAAACGGAACGACCCGCAATTGTTTTCCGTCGAAACAATCCGTGATCCGGCCCAGTTCGTTCGCAAACCAGAGGTTGCGCCGGACGTTTTCTTCATCGGCGGAGCGCAATTGCTGCCTGATTTCTGCGGGAACCTCACGAGCATGCGCGCTTAGGTTGCGCGCTACCAGTGGAAGAACTCCGTGCTGCGCTGCAAACCGGAGAAGGTGCTTCCAGTCCACTCCGCGCTCAGCGGCGCCGGCAATGTGCGCGATCGACTGTGGGGTCAGGCTTACTCGGGCACACGCACATAGAAGATCGAACTCCTTCGAGTTGGTTTGCGTTTGGAGGCCGGAAGTGGATGCGGAAGATGGGGGCAATGGCGGGCTCATGGGAGCACAACCCCAAGCAGCGCGGTCAGCGGCGCCAGCCGGAATCGGCGTGATCGCGAATCGCCACTATAATACAGAGCTTCAGCCACTTCCGAACTGCCGTCCACACTGTCATGGACCGAGTTGTTTTCGAATCCGTCCGCAAGGTCTTTCGTCATCGTCCTGCCCTCTTCAACTGGATGGGTCGGGAACGTGGCGGCGAAACCGTGGCGCTGGAGCACCTTTCCTTTTCGGTGGCGACGGGACAAGTGCTGGTTCTGCTGGGCCCAAACGGAAGCGGCAAGACCACGGCCCTGAAGCTGATTTCGACCATTCTGCTTCCGGACGCCGGAGCGGTGCGCGTGGATGGTTGCGACACCGTCAAGAATGCGCGTGGCGTCCGCCAGCAGGTTGGCATCGCCGTTGCCACGGAGCGCTCGTTTTTTCCCCGGCTCTCGGCTCGAGAAAATCTCGATTTCTTTGCGGCACTCGACGAGGTCCCGTGGCAGGATCGCCCGGCACGAATCGATGCGGTGCTCAACGAAGCCGGCCTCGACGAGCAGGCCGACACCCTGGTCATGAAGTTTTCAAGCGGGATGTACCAGCGGCTGGGGATTGCGCGCGCGCTGGTGAAGCGTCCCCACGTTTTGTTGCTCGACGAGCCCACCCGCAGCTTGGACGCGGGCACCACCGCACATTTCTGGACCACGGTCCGCGCTCTGGCCCGGCAGCAGACGACTATCCTGCTGGCGACTCACAATTTTGCGGAGGCGGCCGCGGTAGGCGATCGCCTGCTGCTCCTGCACCGCGGACAGTTGCTCGCCGATCGATCTCTAAGCGCCGGCGAAAACGGCGAAGCATTGCGCGCGTTTTACTTCCGCACAACCGGTGAAGTCGATGAGGCGGCCGGCGCGATCCGCCGGGCCGAGGCCTATCCATGAACTCGACTTTGGACAAGCTGTTCGCCATCCTGCGGCGCGATCTGCTCACTGCGATCCGCCATCGCAGCGGTTTTACCATGACCCTGATTGGCGTGTTTATGGAGTTGGCGGCGTTCTACTTTTTGTCGCGCGCCATCGGGCCGGGCTTCCGTCCCGGCGGGGTTGAGTATTTCCCGTTTCTTCTGGTAGGCACCGGCGTCTATACCTTCTTCGTGATGAGTGCCCAGGCGTTTCTCAGCAGCGTGCAGGAAGCGCAACAGACAGGGACGATGGAGGTGCTCATGACGACTTCCACCGAACCAGCAGAACTTGTGGTCCTGAGTTCTATTTCCGCCTTTGCTGGAAACCTGGTCAGCCTTGGGATCTACCTTGTGGCGGGCGTGGCGGTGTTTCGGGCGGCGATCCATGTCGATGTGCTCTCCTGTTTCGTGGTACTGATTCTCACGGTCGTGATCGCCTTGGCGCTCGGAATCGCGGTGGCCACGATGCAGATTACGCTGCAAAAAGGTTCGGCCGTGTTATGGCTGTTCAGTTCTGGATTCTGGTTCTTGAGTGGAGCCATGTTTCCAAGCGAGAGCTTGCCGCGCCCCCTGGAATTAGTCGCCCACCTGGTCCCCATCACTTACGCAATCGAAGGCATGCGGATGGCACTTCTGCAGGGGCGGTCGATCGTCGCAATGGCTCCCACGCTCGCGGTTCTGGCGGCCTTCGGGGTGGTGCTGCTTCCTGTGGCCCTGGGCGGGTTGTCCCTGAGTTTGCGGCGCGCACGACGGAACGGAACTCTTTCGTTTTATTGAGACTGGCGCTTCGCGCCTGTCTTGGCGGCCTCCCGCGGTGGCAGACGGCGTTAGCCGTGTAGTACACTGCGAACAAGTCACTTCTTAGTCTCAAATCGGGGGATAAAGCCGCGTTCGTGGCTTGCGTAGGAGATTTTATGACGGAGAATCAAGCGCCTCTCGAAAAGAAACAGCCAGCCACCGCTGGTAAAGACAAGAAGCCCTATCAGAAACCGTCGTTCCGCCATGAGCGGGTCTTTGAGACCCTTGCGCTTTCCTGCGGAAAGGTCGGTTCCTCCACCATCCAATGTCAGACTTCGCGGAAGACTTCCTGACGCTGGCAATCCGATGACCCCATGGCTGGAGAGTTGGAACGCGGAGCGTTCAGCGCTGGCTGCAGACGTATTGCGTCGCGGGGGCCGCTTGCGCCTGCAGGTGCGCGGCGAAAGCATGCTGCCGTCTGTGTGGCCGGGCGACACGGTTGAAATCGCCGAGTGCCGGCTCGAAGATACCCACCCGGGGGAGATCGTCCTCGCCCTCCGTGAGGACCGCTTCTTCCTGCATCGCTTCCTTGCACACCTTGGGGAAGATGGATTCCTGCTGCGCGGCGATGCGATAGCTGGTCCTGATCCCCTCTACCCTGTGAGCGCCCTTCAAGGCAGATTAGCCCTGGTCGCGCGGGCGGGACGAACCGTTGCCCTTCCCGTGCCGCTGCGTTGGTGGTCACGCACCCTGGGAGTGCTGTTCTGCTACTGCGACCTCGCGCGCCGTCTGGCACTAAAGCTGCACAGTTGGCGAACTTCCCGTGCGGTCCCGTTTCCCAACTCTCTTGCCAACGACCACCAGGGCCCCCAATGATGGCCGCTGCCGGTAAACACTCGTGCGTGGTGGAGATCGGAGGCATACCGGTCGTTCTTCGCACCAATAGCGAAAGCTTCCGCGACTTGCTGTGCCAGCGTTATTCAGGATTCCTGAGTTCGTCCCGCGCCGAATATGAACTCGATTTTCAGCTCACGGAACACCGGACAGTTTCCGATGACGACGTCCGCGTTCAACGCCAGGGCCGGCAGTGGTGGATCGAGCGCGGCGACTTTCGCGCGCAGTGGGATCCGGATTCCGGCCGGGGCTGGGTCCAGCAAACTCCCAACCCGTACTCGCTGGACTCGGTGCTGCGCATCTTGCACAGTCTGATTCTGGCAGCGCGTGGCGGATTCCTGCTGCACGCCGCCAGCGCCGTTTATGGTGGCCGGGCTTATCTTTTCTCCGGTGCATCGGGCGCAGGGAAAACGACCATCACTCGGCTGGCTCCGTCCGGGATCAACTTGTTGACCGATGAGATTTCCTATGTCCGGCCCGGCAGCGGCGGGTACTGCGCCTACGGCACGCCTTTTGCCGGAGAACTGGCGAAAGCGGGCGAGAACTGCACGGCCCCGGTCTCCGCTTTGTTTTTCCTGGAGAAAGGATCGGAGAATCGTATCGGCGAAATATCCGGAACGGAGGCCATCCAGCGTCTGATGCGAAACATTTTGTTCTTCGCGGAGGACCGCGAGTTGGTGGAAAAATTGCTCGCGACGGCCTGTGATTTTGTCGCCGGGGTTCCCATTCGGCGCCTGACGTTCTATCCTGATTCGAGAGTGTGGGACACCATCCGCTCGTTCGAGAAAGAGCCTGCGCATGTCTGAGACTTACATCGCGCGCAGTTCTGCCATCGCTGCCCGCATGCTGGCGGGCCAGATGATGATCATGAACTCGGCGGATTCGACGTTCTTCACACTGAGCGAAGTCGCGACTGCCATCTGGCAGGCGGCCGATGGCCGGACTCCTCTGCGGGAGATCGTCCGCAACCATGTGTGCGAGCAGTTTGACGTCGACCCCGAGCAGGCCCACATGGATGCGGAGCAGTTCGTGGCAGAACTCTCGACCCACGGGATCCTACTGGTCGCCGACCACCCGCTGGAGGCCCCATGAGCCTGATGACCGAAATGGGGCAGAAGGCGTTCGACCTGGGCGTGCCCATCGCCGTGCATCTTGATGTTACGTACCGCTGCAACGAACGCTGCGTGCACTGCTATCTGGAGCACGACGACCACGGCGAAATGACCACCGCCGAGATTAAAAGTGTGCTCGATCAACTGGCCGAAGCGGGCGTTTTCTTCCTCACCTTCAGTGGGGGCGAAGTGTTCCTGCGGCGCGATTTCTTTGAACTGGTGGAGTACGCGCGGCGTCTGCTGTTCAACGTCAAGATCAAGACCAATGCAGTCATGATCCATGAAGAAGAGGCGCGGAGGATCCGCGCGTTAGGGGTGGATTCGATTCAGATCAGCGTCTACTCCCACCGTCCGGAAGTCCATGACGCGATCACGAAGCTGCCGCACTCCTTCGAGCGGACGATGAAGGCCATCCGGTTTTTGAAGGATCAGGGCCTGAAAGTCACGATCGCGAACGTGCTGATGACCGCGAATCTTTCCGACCACTACCAGGTGCAGAAACTCGCCGCCGAGATGGGAGTGCATTACACGGTCGATCCCACGATCACCCCCATGATGGACGGCGACACTTCGGTCCTGGGGCTGCGCATTCCGGCGGAGGGACTCACCGAGGTGTTCCGCAACCCCGCGCTGGTGGCCAACATGGAGGAATTTTGCGCGCCTCCCAAAGCGCCTACCGAGGACGACCTGGAAGGCTACTCATGCAGCGCCGCGCATTCCTTCTGCTACATCTCGCCCTATGGCGACGTATTCCCGTGCGTACAGTTTCCGCTGCCCAGCGGGAATGTGCGGCAGCAGAAATTTCTGGATATCTGGAATCGCTCGCCGCAGTTGAACGAAGTGCGATCAATTCAAGCTAAACACCTCACGGTGTGTTCCTCGTGCTCCCATGTGAGCAGCTGCACTCGTTGTCCCGGACTGGCCTACATGGAGGGCAGTATGCGGGGGCCCTCGATTGCTGATTGCGAGAAGTCCTATTACCGGACGGGTGTGCCAACCGCCAACATGCTGCGGCTAGGTATAGAGAAACCGCGCGGGGGGCCACTGGTGCAGATCCAGCCACTGGCAGTTTCCATCTAACTGACAAACGGTCTGCCCCAGCTACGGCTTGAGCCCAGCAGCACTTTGGCTGAGGGCCCGATCCTGGCTCGCTGAGGAGCTGGCCATCTGCTCCAGAATCCGCTGCACCGCGGCCCGACTCTCATGGTTCATTTCCGTAAACTTGAGTGCCGCGCCGATGCCCATGTCCATGCGCACGACTTCCACGTGCAGCGCGACGTTGGCGTGTCCGTACGAAAACGTCATTTTTGCCTGCGACCCAGGGAGCAGAATGCCGTTGGTTTCTACGTAGCAACCGCCCAAGCTCAGGTTGGTGACGATACCCAGCATCCCGCGATCCTGCTGGTCCTGCGAGATTTCCGTGGTCAGGCGGCCTTTCACACGCGGATACAGCCGGCGGTTCTTGCGATTCGGTTGACTCAGCTTCTGCAAATACATCCGCTTGTCGGCTTCCGAGAGTAGTTTCTCCGCATCCATCCCATCTTCGGGATACACCGCCTTGCCCACACTCAGCGACAAGATGTCCTCGTTGCAAACTTCCTTTCCGGCTTGGTGGACCAGTTCCCGCATTTGCTCCGCCTTACGGGCGGAAGCCTCCGGTGTCAGCCCGGGAGCGATCACCACGAACTCGTCTCCGCCCATGCGGGCCACGTAGTCATACTCGCGGCTCGTTTCTTTCAGGGAGTGAGCAAACAGCCGCAGCACGCGATTCCCTTCCAGGTGCCCGAACCGGTCGTTGATCTGCTTGAAGCCATCCATGTCGCTGACCATCACGGTCAGGGCGGTGCCATCGCGCTTGCAGCGCGCCAGTTCCCGATCGAGTTGCAGGAAGAGCGAACGTGCGTTGGGCAGGCCGGTGAGGTAATCCGTCACTGCGGAACTCTCGGCTTGCTCGTACTTCATGGCGTTCTCGATGGCCAGTGCCATCTTGGAACTGACGGCCAACAGAATGCGCAAGTGGTCCGAGGTGAAGAAGTCCTTCTCGGCATGATACAAAGCCACGACCCCGACCACACCTTCCAGACCCTCGAGTGGGACAGCCAGCGCCGACATCAATGTGCTGTACTTCGAAGGGTCATTCAGATAGCCGGGCTCAACGGATGGATTGCCATTCAGAATCGGTTTCAGGTTCTGGGCCACCCATCCCGAAAGTCCCTGCCCGACCGGAATCCGCAGCGATGCGAATAACCGGAAGTTGTCACCGTTCACATATTCCGGAATCAGTTCCTCCCCATGACGCACGTAAATCGCGATGGCATCGTAGGGAATGGTTCTGCGCAGCTTCACGGAGAACACGGAAAGTGTTTCTCCCAGGCTAAGGGACGCTCCCAGATCCTGGCTGAGTTCGAAGAGAGCCTGGGCTTCCTGGCGGGCCGCGGCAATCGAACTCAGGAAGCTGCGCTCCGGGACTTGGCGCTGTCCCTGGGCCGCGAATCCTGCATCCGGTACGATGACGCGATTGGCTCCGCGTTCTTTCACGCCCGTGGAGAGTTTCATCTTTTCGGGATTGCCCGTGCGCTCACGGACCAACTGTTCGAGTTCCGTGTACCTCCGCTCGAGCACCTTCACCACCTGGGGATCGAAGGATTTTCCCGACTCCGCTTGCAGCCGAGCCATGGCTTCATCGAGCTTCAGCGCTCGACGATACTGCCGGTCTGAAGCCAGGGCGTCCAGGAAGTCCACAGCGGCCAGGATGCGCGCTCCGATAGGAATCTGACCGGCCCGCAATCCCAAGGGATAGCCCGACCCGTCAAATTTTTCGTGGTGCGCTCGCACGATGGGCACAACCGGATAGGGGAACCGGACCCGCTCCAGAATTTCGGCGCCCACGAGCGGATGGATTTTCATCTTCTCAAATTCTTCGGGGGTCAGGCGGCCCGGCTTCGAAATGATGTGCTCCGGAATGGCCAGCTTGCCGATGTCGTGCAACAATGCGGCGGCTTGCAGCGCGGCCATCTCCTCAGGGCTGACCTTGAGTTCTTTGGCAACCTCGACCGCGTACACCCGCACTCTTTGCAGATGGTCGTGGGTGGTCTGATCCTTGGCTTCGATCGCCAGCGCCAGCGCTTCGATCGTCCGCATGTGCAAGTCGGCCATCTCTTCCACGTGCCGTTTTTCGTCTTCCAGTTTTCCCAGGTAGAGGCGGTAGGAGCGGTACATGAGGTACACGACCGGTAGAATCAGCAACGAGGTCTGCCAGTCAGTGAAGTCATGCAGCCAGCTCATCAAGCCGGCCACACCGGCGCCGGCCAGATAGTAAGGGAAGCTCCAGAAATAGCAGTCGGTCCAGATCTGGCGCAGCGATTTCCGCTCGGTCAGAGAGATCACGGCCGCTACGGGAACGGTGTTCGCCACGAAGTAGATGCAGGCTGCCAAAAAGAGCAGCGTCGAAGGGTTGCTCACCAGGCGATGGAACAGAGAAAAGCGATAGGAAGCAAAGGTGGCCGCAATCGCCAGTGCGGTCGAGCAGACGTTAAATGCGATCTGCACCGGCATCGGACGATCCCGGTCGAAACATTGCACCACCACCGCCGCACAGCCCAGCGCCATGGTCTCGGCAAAGCTTAGTTCCAGGACACCCAACAGCAGAAACAGAAAATTCACCGACATCGTGCCCGTGATGCCCGGCAAATTCACCTTCAGCCGCGACGCAAACAGGGCAATTACGAGATAGCAGAAGAACTTGAGCGGATTCTGGCTGCTCCCATGGAACACCGTATAAGTAAGGACGCTGATTCCGCAGAGCACCACGATCGCAATGAACGCGCGTGGGGCGACGGTCATCTCCCTCCAGGACTGAGGGCGACGTTCCATTGAAGAAGAGCTCCTGCCCGGGCACCAAGCTGCGAGTCCCAGGTCACAAAACTGGGGAAGTACCATAGATAGCAGGCCGCCGACGGGGGACAAAGAATTCGGGCGTTGGGGAGGAAACTTCGGTAACCATGCGAGTGACCTTCAGTGCGATTTCGGGAAAGCAAGGTACAGAAAGGAAAGGAAATGATGTTTGCCGGTGGCCCAGGTTCGCGCGCGGTTTTGGGCGCGAACTTGGGTGTCACCGCCCTCCAAAAGGGGACGTTTCGGAGTATTCCTCAGCCCAGGTTAGCATCCAAAAAGTGGACGCGAACCCGGGGCACCAAGCACTGGCACGTCGCTTCAAAAACACGACCGCCCGGGAAGGTTCCCGGGCGGTCGATGTCAGGAGGTCATTGGCGAGAGCGTTGACGTGAGCCCTCGAAGAAGGCTTAGGACAGGAAAAACTCTTTCGCGATGGCGGCCCACTCCCGGTCAGGAATCTGATCAGTCAGGTTATCCATCGCCACGCCGCCGTCCTGGGCCAGGGCGCCGCACAGCATTGGCATCTTTCTCTGCAAGCGGCCGGCGGACTCTTCCGTCCACCACCGGGCCAGGGCTCCACCGAGCAGGTTGCGGAAATTCGTCCTGGCGTCGGGCGACTGCACCGTAACCAGCCAGCCTTCACCGTAGGGATCCTTCTGCGGCAGCTTCGGATCCACGGAAACCGAGTCGTTCACATCGGCAATGCTGCCTTCAATCGGAGAAACCATGTCCACGGCCACGCCGTCCCGGAAGATCGTCGCGATCTTCTGTCCTTGGCGGATCCATTGTCCACGCTGCGGCAGCGTGATGCGCTCCACTTTTCCGACCAGCTTCGATGCGAAATCATCCATGCCCACTCGTACCAGGCTCGGGCTCTCACTCAACGCCCAGGTGTGTCCGGGGTGATAGCGCAGGTTTTCCGGGACCTGGAACCCGCCCACCAGACCGGGTACCTGCCGCGCTTGCCCTTCGCGCTTGGCTGCCATCAACACGGGCTGCGCAACCACTTGTTTCCGGCTGTAGAAGTGGTCAATCAGAAGAAACGTTGCGAATGTTAGGAGAACCAGGATGACTGTCATAACCCACCTTCGTTCGAGGGCTCTTTCTGTTAAGGCCGCTCGCCACTTGTGCTAAGGCACCCCTGATGCCAAACGCGAGGTGCTTCGAGCCAACCTGGAGAGCGAGCCGTAAGTCCATGAAAACGGTTCAGTTGGAAGAAGCAAGATGGGAGATACTGAGATTTTTCGCTGCAACTCGCAACAAAGATTCGATGAGAAACGCCACGCTAATTTCGAGCGAAAGTTCTGCTAAGCCCTTGAAGTTCGAGTGAAGTGTTTGAAACGGTAATGACTTAGCTTAGTTTTCCAAAGTTGTAACACTTCACAACACCAATTGTTGAGAACCGCAACTGCCCTTGTTGCGAAGTGCGCATCTTGGAAGTTCCACTCTGCTTTCTCGCTGACAGAAACATCGCACGTGTCAGCGACCGCTGGCCTGAAAGAATGAAACTTGTAGCGAACGGCCCTCGTATTAGAAACAGAGGCTGGCAAGTTTGACCTTGCCCATGCCCCGGGCCTAACATCGAGTGGTTTCTCCCAGGAGCATTCCCTTCATGATTGGCCAGACCGTCTCGCATTACCGTGTGCTGTCGCAGTTGGGAGGTGGGGGAATGGGAGTGGTGTACGAGGCGGAGGACCTCAATCTGGGTCGCCGCGTCGCCCTGAAGTTCCTGCCGCCGGAGACGGAGACCGACCTCAACGCGCTCGACCGTTTCCAGCGCGAAGCTCGCGCCGCTTCCGCCCTGAATCACCCCAACATCTGCACCATCTATGAGATCGGCGAGGATGGTGGCCGCCATTTCATCGCCATGGAGTTGCTGGAAGGGGTCACTCTCAAGAACAAAATCCACGGTCAGCCGATGGAACTTGACCAGTTGCTCGATCTGGGGATTCAGATGGCGGATGCGCTCGACGCGGCCCATGCCAAGGGCATCATTCATCGCGACATCAAGCCCGCCAACATTTTCGTGACCCAGCGCAATC
>Ga0209698_10004733_pt1 | contig 14844 bp, 15 predicted proteins | sample LitLauG_LLR_2012_FD_187203 | JGI IMG/M metagenome (GOLD analysis project Ga0209698, IMG submission 187203) | Freshwater sediment microbial communities from Pennsylvania, USA - Little Laurel Run_MetaG_LLR_2012 (SPAdes) (version 2) | ecosystem: Environmental > Aquatic > Freshwater > Creek >...
CGTCCATGAGCGACGACCGCCTGCGGCCGATGTACCACGTGGGCATCGTCGTGGCTGACATCGCATCGGCACGGGCGACGATGACCGAGCAGCTGGGGGTCGCCTGGGGTCCGGTGATGCACTTCGACTCGGTCGACTACCGCGACGGTGCCGGACGGGACGTCGCCCTCCCCACCACGATGTGCTACTCCGTCGATGCGCCGCACCTCGAGCTGATCGAGGAGGTGCCGGGCTCCCTCTGGGTCCGCAACGAGCACTCCAACCTCCACCACATCGGCTTCTGGAGCGATGACCTGGCCGTCGACGGCGCCGAGCTGGCCGGAGCCGGCTGTCCGCTCCAGCTCTGTGGTCGGAGCGGCGACCAGGCGCCGGTGTCGTTCGCCTACCACCGCAACGATCTCGGTGTCCGGGTCGAGCTGGTCGACGCCGCGCTGCGCGACACCATGGCGTTCCTGTTCGAGCCCGACCCGGGGTGATCAGCCTCGCCCGTCGGTCGCCGGAGGGGATCCGCGTGACCCGCGGGGACACCACAGGTTCGCCTTAGTAGCCGGCCGAACACTGACCTCGAGGGAGGAACGGCACGATTCTGCTCCAGTTCCGGAGCGTCGACGTTCCGGGAGATGCGCGGCGGTCCAGCGTGCGGGCCATTTCTCCATCCGTCAACGGCCCGAGGAGAAGCGTATCGGCTCACTGTCGGCGGATCCGCCGGTACGACCCCGGTAGGTTCGGTGCCCCACCGCCCTCGACGAAGGTGACCGATCCGTTGCACGTGCTCGACAACCCGGCCTGGTCCGCGCTCACCGGCCCCCAACGCACCCACGGCGAGGTCGCCGGCCCGGTGGCCCGCTACCACCCTGAGGTCTCGGCCTTCGGCGCGTTCGCCGACGTGCCCGCACCCCCGGACTGGGCCGCCCTGGCCGCGCTGGTCGGCCCGGGTGCGGTGGTGATCACCACGGGCTGCACCGGGACACCGCCCGAGGGCTGGGAGGTCGAGTACGACGGGGAGGCGGTGCAGCTCACCGGCGAGCGTCTGGTCGGTGCCCCGGCGCCGGCACTTCCCGCCGGGGTGGAGGTGGTCACGCTCGGCGCGGCCGATGCCACCGACATGGTGGAGCTGGTGGCGCTGACCCGACCCGGTCCGTTCGCCCCGCGCACGTGGGAGCTGGGCGGCTACGTGGGCGTCCGTCGGGACGGCCGGCTGGTGGCCATGGCCGGTGAGCGCATGCGCCCGGTGGGCTGGGCCGAGATCAGCGCCGTGGCCACCCGTCCCGACCATCGCCGGCAGGGGTTGGGGGAGCTCCTGGTCCGACAGGTGGCGGCCGGCATCGCGGCCCGGGGCGAGGTGCCGATGCTGCACGCCTCCACCGACAACACGACCGCCATCCGCCTCTACGAGGCGATGGGGTTCACCCTGCGCCGCCACACCCGGTTCGTGGCGACCCGCTCCCCGGGCACGGCCGAGGTGGACCAGCCGGTACCCACGCTCCCGCCCCGCGGCTGAGGCGACCGCGGGGCCGGCGGTCGGCCTGCGGTCACGAGCGCGCGGCTCGGGTGGCGACCACGGCTGCGGCGGGCAGGCCGGCCACGGCGACGGTGCGGACGACCCTGCCCGCCGTCGTGTCCACTGCGAGCAGCGCGCCGTTGCCACTGCACACCCAGACGATGCCGCCCGGGCCGGCGGCGACGCACTGCGCCGGGGCGCCGACCGGGATGGGCGTCCCGGGTCGTCCGGTGGTCACGTCCACCGGCGTCACCGTGTCGCCACCGCTCACCCAGGCCACCGGTGCCCGGGGACGGCCGTCGATGCCGGTCGGGTTGGCGCCGATGGGCACGGCCGGTGCGACCACGAGTGCCGGCAGGGCCACCGGGGTGACGGTGCTGGTCTGGAACCCGGTGACCAGGGCGGTGGTGCCGTCCGAGGTGACGTACAGCGCACTGGGGCTCGGCCCGACCGGGACCGGCGGCCCGGCGGTCAGCGCCGGTAGGGCGATCGGGGTCAGGGTGCCGTCGCCGAAGTCGGCCACCAGGGCGAGGGAGCCGCGTCCCACCACGGCCACCGCCACCGGCTGGCGTCCGACGGCCACGGTGCCCACGACGGTGAAGTCGGACAGCCGGACCGCGGTTACCGTGCCGTCGCCGAAGTCGGCCACCAGCGCGGTGGCGCCGTCGGGCGTGACGGCCACCGCGTCGGGCTCGAGTCCGACGGTCACCCGCCGGGCGACCGTTCCGGTCGAGGTGGCGACCTCCACGAGCTCGTTCTGGGCCTTGACCGCCACCAGCAGACGTCCGGCCGTCCCGGGTTCCAGTGCGAGCGCCGCCGGCAGCGTGCCGACGGTGATCGGCCGGCCGGCCGCCCCGGTCCGGGCGTCGACGACGGCCACCGTGCTGCCCGGGTTGGCCGCCCCCGATCCGAGCGCGGCGTAGACGACGGTGGTCGACGCGGGGGTGACCGACTCGGAGCTGCACCCGGCGACGCCGACCGCACCCAGCGCGCACGCGGCGACGAGGGTCAGGATCCGGGCCGGCGGGCGGATCATCGGGGGTCGGTCCGGGGCACCGGGCGATCGTAGGGGGCGGCCGGGGTCACCCGCGCGAGCAGGCGGCACCGAGCTCCCCGGCGGCGTCCCGCCAGCCGGGCTCGTCGGTGACCGGGAAGTAGTCGCCGGTGGCGGCGTCCTGCACGTAGGGGACCGGGGCCGGCACGCCGGCGGCCAGGTCGCCGACCGCGGCCAGCAGCGCATCGATGTCGGCGCCCGACGAACCGAGTCCGGCGCTGGCCCGCACCGCGCCCGGGATCCCCCGGTGGTCGCCGGTGAGCACCTCGGCGCGGTAGGCGTCGACGGCGGCCTGGTCCATGCCGAGGAGTCGGATGACGTAGGGGTGGGCGCAGAAGCAGCCGTGGCGGACGGCGATCCCGTACTCGGCGCTCAGCCGGGCGGCCACCAGGGCGTGGTGCATGCCCGCCACGGTGAAGGCGGCCACCGGCAGGGTGGGGGCCCCGGACACCCCGGCGCCGACGGGGCCGAGCAGGCGGATACCGTCGATGGCCAGGAGCCCGCCGTGCAGCCGGCCGGCCAGCTCGTGCTCGTGGGCCTCGACGGCGTCCCAGCCGATGCGCCCGAGGGCGTCGATGGCGGCGTGCAGCGCCACTGCGCCGACGACATTGGGGGAGCCCGCCTCCTCGCGGTCGGGCGGGGCGGTCCAGATCACCTCGTCGAGGCCGACCAGGTCGACCGCGCCCCCGCCGGCCAGGAACGGGTCGCCCGTCTCGAAGAGTGCCCGCGGGCCGATGAGCGCCCCGCAGCCGAACGGCGCATAGAGCTTGTGGCCCGACAGCGCCAGGAAGTCGGCCTCGGCCGGCAGCGGGCGGTGGGGCGCGAGCTGGGCGGCGTCGACCAGCACCGGCACGCCCCGTTCGTGGGCGGCGACGATGATCCCGTCGAGGGGCGGGAGCCAGCCGGACACATTCGAGGCACCGGTGACGGCCAGCAGCGCCGGCCGACGGGTCCCGGCGTCGAGCGCGGCCACCACGTCGTCCACCGAGAACGTGCCGTCGGTCCCGCACTCCACGTAGCGCCGCTCGGCCACCCGGCCCCACGGCAGCAGGTTGGCGTGGTGCTCCACCACGGTGGTGACCACGACGTCGTGCGGCTCGAGCCGGAGCCGGTAGGCGAGGTGGTTGATCGCCTCCGTGGTGTTCCGGCACAGGATGGCCACGTCGTCGCCGTCGACGGCGCGGCCGGCGAACCTGAGCACCGCACGACGGGCCTCCTCGTAGGCGACCGTGGCACGACGGGACCGGAAGCCGGCCCCGCGGTGCACGCTCGAGTACCACGGCAGGAATTCCGCGACCCGGGCCGCCACGTCGGGGTGCGCCTGGGTGGAGGCGGCCTGGTCGAGCTCGACGGCGGGTCGCTCCACGCCCCCGAGGCACGGGACGGGCTGGCCGGAGCCGACGAGCTGCGCCAGCGGGGCGGCCGGGTCGGTCGGGGGGTGCTGCACCCGACCACCCTACGAGATGCACCCGGCGCAGAGGTACGCTCCCGGGCATGCACAGCGAGTGGTCTGCCGAGCACGTGACGCCCCCGTCCGCACCGACCCCGCCGGTGGGTGCGCCGCACGCCGATGCCGGGTTCCCGGCGGCACCGCACGACGCCGACGTGGTCGACGTCGGGGTCACCCCCGCGACGGGGGCGGACCCGTCCGGGGCGGAGGAGGAACTCCACCGGACCGCGGTGGACGCGGTCGACGGGCTGCTCGACGAGGTGGAACTGGCACTGGCCCGTCTCGACGACGGCACCTATGGCAGGTGCGAGGAGTGTGGGGCCCCGATCGACGACGCCCGACTGGCCGAGCTGCCGATCGTGCGGACCTGCGGGCGGTGCGACGAGGTCGACGCCCCGGCGACGGTGGCGGGCGAAGCCGCACCGGTCACGGCCTGAGTCCGATCCGGGCCACCCGGGGCGCGCCCGACGGGATCTGGCCGAGCCTGCTCCCCCCCAATCGGCACGTCGGTCGGGGAACTTGAGCGATTTCTTCGAAATTTGTCCGGATTCCGGAACGTCGCCCCTGACCTGCGACGATACCGGCAAGAAATCGTCGGGGACCCACCCCCGTAGGGGTCCGGACCGCCGCATCCACCCGGTCCGGGCCCGTTGGAGGGCGTGTGCGGCTCAGCGGCCCGGTGGCAGGGCTCCCGGGGTGACGATGGCACGGAGCACGCAGTCGAGCACGGCGCGGGTGGCGTGCTCGGACCCGATCCCGAGGCCGAGCTCCACCATGTCGTCGACCAGCAGGGTGCTGAGCCCGTGGACGGCGGTCCACGCGATCAGCGCGGCGTCCGACTGTCGTGACGGATCGAGCAGCCCGGCGCCGACCAGGTCGTCGACGGCGGCGGTCAGCACCAGCGCCGGGTCCGGGTGGTCGACCTCGTCCGGTGCCTGGCCGGTCGCCAGGAACGCGGTCCGGAACAGATGGGGTTCGGTGCGGGCGAAGGAGATGTAGCCGAGGCCGCAGGCCTCGAACCGGGTGACCGCGTCGGCCGGGGCGTCCCCGGTCGGGACGATGGCGACCGTGCCGTCGATCATGGTCCGGGCCAGTTCCTGGCGGGCCACCTGGGCCACCAGGGTCATCAGGTGGTCGCGGTCCCGCACGTGGCGGTAGGCGGCCGAGGGGGAGACGCCGACGTCGTGGGCGACGTCCCGGAGGCTCACCGCATCGGGTCCGCCCGCACGGGCCCGGGTCACCGCCGCCTCGATCAGCGCAGGCCGGAGGTTTCCGTGGTGGTAGGGGCGCTCGGCCGTCTCGGTCACGCCTCCATGTTGCCACCCGGCGATGAAGTTGACAGGGTTCACATTGGGCCGCATGATGTGAACATGCATCACATCGAGCCGACTCCCACCCGCAGAGCGGCCCGCCGGGACGGCGGCAGCTCCAGGGGTCGGGCATGACCGCGGTGTGCTCGCGCCGGACCCTGCTCGCCGGCGCGGGCCTCCTGGCCGCCGGGGTCGCACTCGACGCGTGCAGCGGGTCGGCGGCGACGACCGGGACCGGCGAGGCGACGTCCGGTGCGGCCCTGGGCACCGGCCGGGCCCCAACCCCCAGCCGGTACCTGTCGGGCAACTATGCACCCGTCGACCGCGAGGTGACCGCCACAGACCTCGTCGTCCGCGGGCGCCTGCCCGCCGCGCTGTCCGGGCACTTCGTGCGCAACGGCCCGAACCCGGTGGTGCGCCCGACCGGTCCCTACAGCTGGTTCGGCGGGGACGGGATGCTCCACATCGTCGAGCTCGACGGCGGACGGGCCCGTTCGTACCGCAACCGGTGGGTGCGCACGCCCCGGGTGACACGCGCCCTGGGGGAGCCCGCACCGGCCGGGCCGCCATCGCCCACCGCCGTCGACCTCTCCAACACGTCGACGGCGCGGCTCGGGTCCACGCTGCTGTCGCTCACCGAGGGCGCCCTGCCCTACGAGGTGACCACGGACGGGGTGACCGTCGGGCGCACCGACCTCGGCGGCGCCCTGACCCACGGGCTGTCGGCGCACGCCAAGCACGACCCGGTGACCGGCGAGGTGCACCAGATCGGCTACGGCGTGACCGCTGCCCCGTACGCGGTCTGGCAGGTCATCGACGCGTCGGGGCGGGTGACCCGCACCGTGCCGCTCGACCTGCCGGCGCCGGTGATGATCCACACGGCCACACTGACCCCGCGGCACGTCCTGGTCTACGACCTTCCGGTCGTATTCGACCTCCGCCTGGTCGCCCGGGGCTGGTCGGTGCCGTTCCGGTGGGACCCGTCCCACCGGGCCCGTCTCGGGGTGCTCGCACGCGCCACGGGCGACGTCACCTGGATCGACCTGCCGCCGGTCTACGTGTTCCACGACGCCGGCGCCCACGACACCGACTCCGGCCTGGTCGTCGACCTGGTCACCTACCCCCGGATGTTCGCCACCGACCTGGGCGGTCCGGTCACCGAGCCGAACCGGCTCGAGCGGTGGACGGTCGACACGACGGCGGGCACCGTGTCGCGCACCGTGCTCGACGACCGACCACAGGAGTTCCCGAGGGTGGCCCCGGGTACGTTCGGACGGGCCAACCGGTTCACCTACGCGGTGGGCGCCGACCGGGGCGACCTGGCCACCGCCTTCGCCCCCGGCAACGCCGTCGTGCGCCACGACCACCTGAGCGGTGCCACCACCCGGTGGTCACCGGGTACGGGCCGGTCCTCGGCCGAGGCGGTCTTCGTGGCCGATCCCGATCGGCCCGGGATCGAGGACGGTGGCTGGCTGTTGGCCTTCGTCCACGACGCCGTCTCCGACCGGTCCGAGTTCGTGGTGCTCGATGCCGAGGACCTCGCCGCCGGCCCGGTCGCCACGGTGGCGCTCCCGCAGCGGGTGCCGGCCGGATTCCACGGCAACTGGTTCGCCACGGTGTGACCGGCGCCGACGACGGACCGGTCGAACGGTCGGCGGGCGCGACGACGGCCACACTCCCCGAGGGGGCGTGGCCGTCGTGGGTGATCCGTCAGCCGGGGCCCCGCCCCGGCGGGCTGCCTACTTCTTCGACTCCCAGAACATGGCGTCGATCTCGGCGATCTCGGCCAGGAGGCGCTCGCCGACGGCCACGTCGTTCGTCTTCTTCGCCTCACCGGCGGTCTTGGTGGCCTTCCAGAACTTGTCGTGGAGGTCGGGGAACCGCTCGAGGTGCTCGGGCTTGAAGTAGTCGGTCCACAGCACCCACAAGTGGTGCTTGACCAGCTCGGCCCGCTCCTCCTTGATGATGGCGGCACGGACCTGGAACGCCTCGTCCTCGGAGGCGTTGGCCTTCTCCATGGTGGCCTTGACCGACTCCGCCTCGATACGGGCCTGGGCGGGGTCGTAGACGCCGCAGGGCAGGTCGCAGTGGGCGTGGACCACGGTCGGGGGCGACACGCGGTCGGCCAGGGCGAGCAGGTGGTCGGCGATGCGCATGGGTGCTCCTTCTTCCTCGGTTGGTGCTGGGTTCGGTGTGCGTGAAACCGGGTGGGCCCCGGTGGACGGGGACCGCTCGGGCACCGGTTCCGGGCACGGCTGGCGCCGACCCGTCTGGTACAGAGTGGGGGATGGACCCCGACGTCGCCACCTTACCCAGTGCGGGCCCGGGCACGCCCCGGGGCCGCACTGGCGCTGCCGCGTTGGCGGGCGCGGCCCTGTGCGGCGCCGCCCTCCTGGTCGTGCGGTCACTGCGACGGGTGGAGGTGACCGGCGGCTCCATGGCGCCCACCTTCCTCCCCGGCGACCGCCTGGTGGTCCTGGCCGGCCCGTTCGGGCGTCCGGGGTGGCCCGGGGTCGGCGACGTGGTGGCCGTGGCCGACCCCCGGGACCCGACCCGGCGGCTGGTCAAGCGGGTGGCCCGCCTCGACCGCGCGGCGGGCACGGTCGACGTGCGCGGCGACCACGCCGCCGCCAGCACCGACTCCCGCACCTTCGGGCCCGTGCCGCTGGCCGCCGTGATCGGCCGTGTGGTCTACCGCTACGCCCCGCCGGGGCGAACAGGACCTGGCCCCTGGCCCACGGAGTACCATCGACCGTGATGCCGAGCACCCTGGACGACCTGAGCCGACTCCTCGACCCGAGCTACCTGGCGGACGTCGACGCACTGTCGCTCGACGACATCCGTCGGATGCGCACCGAGTGCCAGGAGGCCGAGGCCTCCCTGTCCTACCTGCGCCGGCTCATCCAGGGCCGCATGGACCTGGTGCACGCCTACCTCGAGCGACCCGCCGGCGCGGACGCCCCCGACCTGTCGAGCGTGGTCGACAACCTGGCCGGCATCCTGGCCGGGCCCCGGGGAGCCCGGGGGCCGGGGCGCAACCCGGTGCTCCACAGCCCCGACACCGAGGACATGGCCGGCCTCACCACCGAGCTCGACGACATCCTGGGCGCCGACGAGCTGACCGACCTGGTGAACCTCGACGACGAGCAGCTCCGCGACCTGGCCGACCGGCTGCGCGAGCTGGAGAACCGGGTCTCCGGGGAGCGCCGGGGCCTGCACGAGCGGATCGACACACTCCAGGCCGAGCTGGTGGAGCGGCACAAGTCGGGCCGGGCCTCGGTGGACGGCCTCCTGTCATGAAGGACCCGGTCGGCCACGACGGCGACCGGTTCGTCAAGGAACTACCGGAGCGGTTCAACGAACTCGGGTCCTTCATCCGCGAACAGCGCAGCTCGGCCCGCCTGTCGCTCCGGCGCCTGTCCGAGCTGGCCGGGATCTCGAACCCGTACCTGAGCCAGATCGAGCGCGGCCTGCGCCGGCCCTCCGCCGAGATCCTCCAGCAGATCGCCAAGGCCCTCCGGATCTCCGCCGAGACCCTGTACGTGCAGGCGGGGATCCTGGAGCGCCCGACCGGCGACACCGACCTGTCCCGGCACATCTTCGCCGACGAGCACCTCACCGAGGAGCAGCGCCAGGCGCTCATGCGGATCTACCTGTCGTTCCGCCACGAGAACGAGGACCAGGTGGTCCCCACCGCCGCCGAGCCGGTCGTCGCCGCGGCCCCGGTCGAGGCCGAGGGGACCCCTGACGAGGACGACCCCGCCGCAGCGGCGGGCTGACGCCACCCGCTCGGTAGGATCGGCACGGCATGAGGCGACTCGCCGTCCTATCCCTCCACACCTCACCCCTGGCCCAGCCCGGCACGGGCGACGGTGGCGGCATGAACGTGTACGTGCGCGAGCTGTCGTCGGCCCTCGCCCGGGCCGGCGTGGTGTGCGACGTGTACACCCGGGCCGCCGGGGACGACCTGCCGGCGGTGCTCGAGATCGAGCCCGGGTTCCGCCTCCACCACGTGCCGGCGGGCCCACCCGCCCCCCTGGCCAAGGAGGCGCTCCTGCACGTGGTCGACGAGTTCGCCGACGGGGTGCTGAAGTCCATGTCGACGGCCGGCGCCTACGGGGGCGAGGAGGACCTCCCCTTCGACGCGATCCACGCCAACTACTGGCTGAGCGGCATCGCCGGCCACACGATCAAGCACCAGCTCGACCTGCCGCTGGTGTCGACCTTCCACACGCTGGACCGGGTCAAGGCCGAGGCCAGCCCCGAGGAGGTCGAGGCCGACTCGAGCCACCTGCGGGCCGAGGCCGAGGCGGCCATCATCCGCTGCTCGGACACCGTCCTGGCGTCGTGCTCGGTCGAGGCGGCCCAGATCACCGATCTCTACGGCGCCGACCCGGCGCGGATCCGCATCGTGGCGCCCGGCGTCGACCACGCCTTCTTCGGCCCCGGCGACCGGGCCCAGGCCCGGCGTGCCCTCGACCTCCCCGCCGGCGGCCCGCTGCTGCTCTTCGTCGGACGCATCCAGCCGCTCAAGGGCGCTGCCGTGGCCGTGGCCACCCTGGCCTCGGTGGTCCGGGACCGTCCCGACGCCCACCTGGTCGTCGTCGGCGGCCCCAGCGGTCCCCACGGCGACGAGGAGGTGGCCCGGATCGAGGAGCTGGTCGAGGCACTGGGCCTGGCCGACCGCGTCGTGTTCGTGCCACCCCGCCCCCACGAGCTGCTCTCCACCTACTACCGGGCGGCCGACGTCTGCCTGGTGCCGAGCCGGTCCGAGTCGTTCGGACTGGTGGCACTGGAGGCGGCCGCGTGCGGCACGCCGGTGGTCGCCTCCGACGTGGGCGGACTGCGCAGCCTGGTCGACCACGGCCGCACCGGGTACCTGGTGGAGGAGCCCGATCCCGAGGCCTACGCCGCCTGGGTGCGCCAGATCCTGGCCGAGCCCCTGCTGGCCGAGCGCCTGAGCACCGGGTCGGTCCTGCGGGCCCGTCGCTACACCTGGGCCCACGCCGCGCGCCTGCTGGTCGACATCTACGCCGACCTCACGGTCGGGCGGCTGGTGGAGTGCCGGTGACCGACGAGTGGGCGGGCGTCCTGTCGCCCGCCGAACGCGACGCCGTCTGCGCCCGCATCGACGCCTGGGCCGAGCGCGAGCTGGCCACGGGCGGGGCGCTGGTGGCCGTCGACCGCCAGGCGGGCGGTGACCCGGTCACCGGGGCGCCCCGCTGGTACCTGCGCCTGGCCGGCGAGGAGAAGGAGTTCGTGACGGTGTGGCTCACGCTGCGCCAGCGCACGCTGCGCCACGAGGCCCAGTTCATGCCGGCGCCCGAGACCAACGTCGAGGCGACCTGGCAGTACCTGCTCACCCGCAACGCCGACCTGATCGGGCTGTCGTTCGCACTGGGGGCCGAGGACGCCGTCTACCTGGTGGGTCGGGTGCCGGTGTCCCGGGTCGACGACGACGAGCTCGACCGGATCGTGGGCTCGTCACTGGCCTACACCGACGAGTGCTTCCCGACGGCCATGGCGCTCGGCTACGAGGGCCGTTACCGCCGCCGGCCGCAGTCCGAGCGCTGACCGGAGGCCGCCCAGCGGGTCCGAGCGCCCGAAACCGCCGCTGGTAGCGTGCGTCCATGGCACCCACACTGCTCGTGGTCGGCGGCGGAAAGATGGGCTCGGCCCTGGTCGGGGGCCTGTTGGCCGCCGGGTGGGCCACCGTCGGCGACCTGGTCGTCTCCGAGGTGGACGCCGGGCAGCGCCAGCGCCTCGAGGCGGCCCACCCGGGGCTGACGGTGGTGGCCGGCCCGGTCGAGTCCACCGACGTGCTCCTCGCCGTCAAGCCCGACGTGGCCGAACCGGTGCTGCTGACCCTGGCCGCCAACGGCGCCCGCAGGGTGCTGTCCATCGTCGCCGGGGTGTCGTCGGCCCGCCTCGAGGCGGTCATGCCGGCGGGGTCGGTGGTGGTGCGGGCCATGCCCAACACGCCCGCCCTCATCGGGGCCGGCGTGGCCGGACTGTCCGGCGGCATGGCCGCCACGTCGGCCGACCTCGACTGGGCCGAGGGGATCCTGGGCGCCGTCGGCACCGTCGTCCGGCTGCCCGAGCGGCAGCTCGACGCGGTCACCGGCGTGTCGGGGTCGGGGCCGGCCTACGTGTTCCTGGTGGCCGAGGCGATGATCGAGGCCGGGGTGTCGGCCGGGCTGCCCCGCGACGTCAGCCGTCAGCTGGTGGTGGCCACGCTGCTCGGCTCGGCCCGCATGCTCGACGAGACGGGCCAGGAGCCGGCCGAACTGCGGGCCGCGGTGACCTCGCCGGGCGGGACCACGGCGGCCGCCGTGCGCACCCTGGAGTTCAAGGCGGTGCGCTCGGCCTTCATCGAGGCGGTGGCGGCGGCCGTCGAGCGCTCCCGCCAGCTCGGCCGGTAGGTCCGCCCGCCTGACCCGGATACCGCGCGCCGCGGTCCCTCGCCCTACGATCCTGGCGTGCCGAGCAACCCTCCGCCGCCAGCCAGCGGGTCGCGCGCCGCCGTCCCCGGCCCGACCGGACGGCGCATCCCCGAGGCGACGGTGGCGCGGCTCCCCGTCTACCAGCGGATCCTGGAGGAGCTGCTCCGGTCGGGCACCTCCACCGTCTCGTCCGAGCTCCTGGGGGCCTCCGCCCAGGTCAACGCGGCCAAAGTGCGCAAGGACCTCTCCCTCCTCGGCTCGTTCGGGACCCGCGGCGCCGGCTACGACGTCGCCTTCCTGGTCGAGCAGATCGACCGGCAGCTCGGACTCGACCGGGAGTGGACGGTCGTCATCGCCGGCGTCGGCAACCTGGGGCGGGCACTCGCCCGCAGCCAGGGATTCGCCGCCCGGAACTTCACGGTGGCCGCCCTGATCGACACCGACCCGGCCATCATCGGCGAGCGCATCGACGACGTCGAGGTGCGCCACCCCGACGACCTGCCCGGGATCGTGGCCGCCATGCCCCTGTCGATCGGGGTGATCACCACCCCCGCCCCGGTCGCCCAGCGGGTGGCGGACCTGATGGTCGAGGCCGGGGTCCGGTCGCTGCTCAACTTCGCCCCCCGGGTGCTCGACGTGCCGTCGGACGTCCTGCTCCGCTACGTGGACCTGAGCATGGAGCTCCAGGTCATGAGCTTCTACCAGGCCCGGCGCCTCGACGACGAGGCGGACGCGCGCATGCCGGTCATCCGGTCGGTCGGGCGCAGCCCGTCCGGTCCGGCCGGCCGGCGCTGACCCGGGCCGGGCCGCGACTGGCGGGGCACGCCCGGTGCCGCGATGCTGGAGGGGTGACGCCGGGCCCGGTGGCCGGCGGGTTCCCGCTCCTCGGTACAGTGGTCGGGAGGCACGAGCCGTTCCTTCGACCGAGTCGACCGACGCTGTGACATCGAGGCTGTGACCAAGTGACCGATCTTCTGAGCCACGCACCCACCGAGGCGGTCGCCCCGTGTCGGTGATCGTCGTCGGTCTCGAGCAGGAGCACGCCCCGCTCGAGCTGCTCGACCGCGTGTCGGTCACCGAGTCCGACACGGCCAAGGCCCTCGGGCGCCTGCGGGACCAGCCGAACCTGTCCGAGGCCGTGCTGGTGTCCACCTGCCTGCGCACCGAGGTCTACGCCGTGGTCGAGCGGTTCCACGACGGCGTGGCCGAGATCCAGGAGTTCCTGGCCGACATGAGCGGCAGCTCGGTCGACGCCCTCGGCGAGTACTGCACCATCCGCTTCGACGACGACGTGACCGAGCACCTGTTCGCGGTGGCGTCCGGCCTCGAGTCGGCCGTCCTGGGCGAGTCCGAGGTCCTCGGCCAGGTGCGTCGGGCCTGGGAGCGCGCCCAGGGCGAGCACGCCTCGGGTCCGGTCCTCGGCGCCCTGTTCCGCCACGCGGTGGAGACGGGCAAGCGGGTCCGCTCCGAAACGGCGATCGCACGCGGGATCACCTCGCTGTCGCACGGGGCGGTGGCCCTGGCCGCCACCCGACGCCCGGGCGGGCTGGCGGGTGCCCGGGTCCTGGTCGTCGGCGCCGGCGAGATGGGGGAGGGCGTGGCCGTGGCCCTGGCCGGCCATGGCGTGGACCACCTGGTGGTCGCCAACCGGACGGCGGAACGGGCCGAGGCGGTCGTGGCCGCCCTGCCGCCCGGCGCCGCCGGCTCGACCGTGTCGGCCGACCTCGACGACCTGGCCGGCCTGGTGGCCACGGCCGACGTGGTCCTCACCACCGTCGGCACCTCGCACCCGATCGTGGACCGCGGGATGCTCGGCGCCGCCGTGGCGTCGCGCCGCGCCGCGGGCGACGTGATCGTGGTCGACCTGGGGGTGCCGCGCAACGTGGAGCCCGAGGCGTCGACGCTGGACGGGTTGGTCCTGCTGGACATGGAGGACCTGCGCGCCGCGGTGGCCGAGGCCATCGGCGGGCGGCAGGAGGAGGTCGCCGCCGCATCGGGCATCGTGACCGATGAGGTCGAGCGGTACCGGGCGGCGTCCCGGGCCCGCGACGCGGCGCCCATCGTGTCGGCCCTGCGCTCCCGGGTGGAGGACGCCCGGGTGGCCGAGCTCGAGCGGCTCCGGTCGAAGCGGTCCGACCTCGACGACGCACAGTGGGAGCAGGTCGACGCGGTGACCCGGTCGCTGGTGGCCAAACTGCTCCACCAGCCGACGGTCACGCTCAAGGAGGCTGCCGGCACCCCCCGGGGCGAGCGTCTCGTCGAGGCGCTCCGCGCCCTGTTCGACCTCTGACCCGGTGGTCGCCATGACCTCGACGCCGGGGCCGCTGCGGCTGGCCACCCGAGGCTCGCCGCTGGCCCTGTGGCAGGCGCACCGGGTGATGGCGCTGCTGGCCGCGGTCGGGGTCGATGCGGTGCCGGTGGTGGTCGACACCGAGGGCGACCGACGGACCGACGTGCCGCTGGCGCAGCTCGGGGGCCAGGGGGTGTTCGTCAAGGAGGTCCAGGCCGCCGTGGCCCGGGGCGACGCCGACGCCGCCGTGCACTCGGCCAAGGACCTGCCCGCCTCCGACGAGCTGGGCGTGCCCGGACTGGTCCTCGCCGCCTTCCCCGAGCGGGCCGACCCCCGGGACGTCCTGGTGGGTGGCCGGCTGGGGTCGCTGGCCACCGGGGCCACGGTGGCCACCGGGTCGGCTCGGCGGCGGGTGCAGCTGGCCAACCTGCGGCCCGACCTCACCTTCGCCGACCTGCGGGGGAACCTGGCCACCCGGTTGGGGCGCGTCGGCCAGGACGGGATCAGCGCGGTGGTGGCGGCCCGGGCCGCGCTCGACCGGCTCGGCTGGCAGGCGCCCGCCGGGGTCGATCTGGAGACGCTCGAGCCGGACGTCATGCTGCCCCAGGTCGCCCAGGGCGCGCTGGCCGTGGAGTGCCGGGCCGACGACGACGCCACCCGACGGTCGTTGGCGGCCATCGACGATGCCGACGTCCGGCTGGTCGTCGAGGCCGAGCGGGCGTTCCTGGCCGAGCTCGGGGGCGGCTGCACGCTCCCGGTGGGGGCCCACGCCGTGGCGGTCGGCACCGGCGGGCCG
>Ga0209698_10004734_pt1 | contig 14843 bp, 11 predicted proteins | sample LitLauG_LLR_2012_FD_187203 | JGI IMG/M metagenome (GOLD analysis project Ga0209698, IMG submission 187203) | Freshwater sediment microbial communities from Pennsylvania, USA - Little Laurel Run_MetaG_LLR_2012 (SPAdes) (version 2) | ecosystem: Environmental > Aquatic > Freshwater > Creek >...
CCGTGCGTATGCGCGGCGCGGTCGGTCACGGCGATTACCACCAGCACATCGGCATAGTGGCCGTTGGTGCAGAACGTCTTGGTGCCGTTCAGGACCCACCCGCCTTTTCTCTTCGCAGCGGTCATGCGCGCGCTGCCGGCGTCCGATCCCGACGATGGCTCGGTCAGCCCCCACGCGCCGATGTATTCCCCGGTGGCCAGCTTAGAAACGTACTTTTTCTTCTGCGCTTCGCTCCCCGCGAGAAAGATGTGGTTCGAGCACAGCGAAGTGTGAGCCGCGACGATGATGCCGACCGACCCGTCCACGCGCGAGAGTTCCTCGATCGCCGTGACATACTCGACGTAGCCCATCCCCGCACCCCCGTACTCCGCGGGGAAGATCATGCCCAGTAACCCGAGCTTGCCGAGTTCCTTGATGGTGCCAAGAGGGAACTCTCCGGCCTCATCCCACTTCATGACGTTCGGCAGAATCTCGCGCTCCGCAAACTCGCGGACGCTCTTCTTCAGGTGAAGTTGCTCCTCGTTAAGCTGAAAATCCAAAGTGCCTCCGGGACACCGCTGTCGCTTCTGATCTCGGGACCTACTTGCGATGTTGCGCCGCGAGAAACCTCGATTAGAGCATGACGCTGTAAGCAGAAAAAGTTACCGCCGGAGCGGATTCTAGAACTCGTTCCAGGCCGCATGAACAGCGGCCCCGAAGCGTATGGAGGACCTTTCCCCGACCGACCGAACGGTTGAGTAAAATTGGCTGTCGCCCGAAAAAAGTAGCGCCGGCATCTTGCCGGCTGTCCCGAGAGCCTGCCCTGAGCTTGTCGAAGGGGCGTCCCGCCTTCGCCGCTGCGACAGCCCGCGGAGTACGAATCAACCGACGCAGCACCTGTTCACGTGCTCGCGTGAGAAGGGGCACTAATAAACCGTTCGAAGACCTCGTTGGAGAGCAGACGTCCGCGTCGGGTGAGGCGAACGGAGTCCCCCTCCCAATCGATGAGACCAACGCCTGCCAGATCGACAAGAACAGGCGCCAGCGCTGTCACGACGAACGTTCCGAAATTCTCCCGCACTTTTTCCAGATCCACGCCGCGCGTGAGTCGCAAACCGAGGAAGAACGTTTCTTCCAATGCGTCCTGCCGCGACACTTCCGTTCGACCCATCGCCGCTCCGGCTACATACTCGTCAAGCGAGTCCGAAGTCGAGAGTCGCACCGCCTCGCACGCCTCACTCACAGACAAAAGCATCGAGTGCGCATCCACTCCAAATCCCAAGTACGGTTGCCGCGTCCAGTATTTCAAGTTGTGCCGCGATTCGAACCCTTCCCGCGCAAAGTTCGAAATCTCGTACTGCCCGATTCCGGCGGCATTCAGTTGCTCGCAGGCTGTCTCGTAGAGATCGGCGGTCAACCCCTCGTCAGGAACAAAATGCGCGTGATATTTCGTCCCTCCGGCGATCACCTCACGTCCCAGGCGCGAATCCTCGTCCACCTCCAGCATGTAAACGCTGACGTGCGGCACGCCGAGGGCGATCGTCGACTCCAAGGAAGCCTTCCAGCTCGCTGCGGTCTGGTGTGGCAACCCCGCAATCAGATCAACATTGATATTCGTGATGCCAGCCTGGCGCAGTCGCGCAACGTCGTCGAGCACCGTGTCTCGCTTGTGCAGCCGCCCGACCGAAGCCGCCTCCTGGTCCACGAACGATTGCACGCCCAGGCTGACGCGGTTCACGCCGCAGCGCAGCAGGGTCTCCAGCACCGCCGGGCTCAGCGTTCCCGGAGCGCATTCCACCGTCACTTCTGTTTCTGGCAGCAGACGAAAATTTTGCCTTACGGTGACAAACAGCCGCTCCAGTTGCTGCGAATCTAGTATCGTAGGCGTTCCGCCACCGAGGTAAACGGTATCGACCTCGGGTTCGAAGCGGCCGCCCATCTGTACGGTGATCTCTGGAGTAGTATGTATGTCCGCGCAGACCCTGTCGACGTAGCGCTCAAATACCGCGCGGGAAAATACGGCGGAGGCGAAGTTGCAGTAGGTGCACTTCGTGCGGCAGAAGGGAACCGAAATATACAGGCCGAGAGGCATTCTGCTTGATTATCCCACTTGGGTCGTATCTGCTGGCAGCTTTCGCAAGACCTGGGGCCCTCGCCACATCTGACTGAAATTCGCATGCTCCCTCGCGTGGTCATCACCGGAATGGGCGTGGTTAGCCCCAATGGCATCGGTAAGAATGCCTTCGCGCATGCCATTCTGGCCGGCAAGTCGGGCGTGAAGCGTATCTCGCGGTTTGATCCCTGCTGCCTGCCGGTGCAAATCGCCGGGGAAATTCCAGAGTTCGATGAACTGGCCTGGGTGGATGCCCGCGAGCGCAAGCATGTCTCGCGTGTCGTGCCTCTAGCCATCGCCGCCTCCGCCGAAGCGCTGCAGGATGCCGGACTCGACTACGCCGCCATGTCGCTCGAGGAGCAGCGCAAGATCGGCGTAATACTCGGCTCCGGCGGCGGTGCGCAGGAATTTTCCGAAGAGCAGTACCGCTTGTGGCACTCGGGCCACGTCAAGCAGGTTAGCCTCTTTTGTATTCCGTCCGGCACCATGGGCACGATCTCCAGCGAAGTCTCCATGCGCTTCGGCTGCCGCGGGTACAGTCACGTGGTCACCGCTGGATGCACCTCCTCCAGCGACGCCCTCGGGTACGCCTACCAGCACATTCAGGCTGCCGTGCAGCCAATGTTCCTGGCGGGCGGCGTGGATGCGCCCATCACCCCTGGAATCATCAAGGGATATTCCCTGCTGCGCGCGCTGACCCAATCCTGGAACGACCAGCCCGAGCGCGCTTCGCGGCCTTTCTCAGCCGATCGTGACGGGTTCGTTTTAGCTGAAGGCGCCTGGATGTTCGTGCTGGAAGACTACGACCACGCGCGCGCTCGCGGCGCCCGGATATGGGCCGAAATCGCCGGATACGCGGCCACCTGCGAGGCTTTTCATCGCGTCCGCATGAGCGACTCGCCCGAGGAACCGGCCCGCGCCATCTCCCTGGCGCTCGACGAGGCGAAACTCGCCCCCGCGGACATTCACTACGTAAACCTGCACGGCACCTCTACCGAGATGAACGACCGCGTGGAGACGAAAGCCTTGAAGCTGGCGCTCGGTGAGCAAGCCGGGAAGATCCCAATGTCGGGACTGAAATCGCAGATTGGACACGCCCAGGGCGCCTGCGGGGCGGCCGGACTGGCCGCCACCTTGATTGCCATGCGCGAGGGGCAGATTCCGCCCACCATCAACCTCGAGAAGCCCGATCCGCACTGCGATCTGGACTATGTTCCAGACCCCGGCCGCCCGGCGCAGATCGAACATGCGATCTGTAACTGTGTCGGATTTGGCTCCAAGAACTCAGCCCTGGTGCTGCGCAAACTGGCCGCCTGACCGCTTGGCCTTCCCGCCCCTACAGCACTAGAATGCCGTCTGTAGGTATGCGTTCGTTCGCACGCACGCTCGTCCTCTGCCTGGGAATCGTCCTCCCCGCAAAAGCGTTGGACGATCCGGCTCAGACTCCTGCCTACCTGGTGCGCCTCGAACGAATGCACGCTGAAGAGAATGCCTGCGTCCTGGTTCGCAGCGACGGACGTTACCACTACGAGCGCAGCGCACACGATCAAACCGTAATTCTCGAAGGAACCATTGCCGAACCCGAGGTGCAGCGGCTGCGCCAATGGATCGGTGAGGACGAACTGGTGGCCCTCACCCAGGACAAGATCGTTGAGCCTGTCTTTGCCGGACCCAAGGACCAGCTCTTGCTGAGCGTGAACCGGCCCGAGCGTTGGCAGAACCTGTCCTTCCCCGCTCCCCCAACCTGGCAGCGTTACACCCAGAGTGTGGTCCCACTGGCGCAATGGCTCAACCAGGTGAAGAAGGCGAAGTACCGCGTAAAGCTGCGCGAGGAACAGGGGCGCAACTACTGCACGCCTCCCCATGAGCCGGAATTGATGATCCGCGCCCCGCAAGCTTTGGTGCCTTTCGTCTTCCTGGCTCGTATCACGAGTTTCAAGGGAAAGGACGGAGAGGAGCAGTGTGCGGTGGTGTACCCGGATGGCCGCTACCATCGTGAAACCAAGTCGCAGCGCTCCGGAAGCATCGACCTCGCCACCGCGGTGTATGAAGGTTCGGTCCGGCCCGACCGAATGCAGTCACTTCGGGACATTCTGGGTCGTCCGGAGATCCAAAAGCGCACGGAAATGTATCCCCCAAACCGGACGCTCCAGACCGGGGGCGAAGTTACCTCCTTGACCCTCTCCGTCCAAGGCAAAAGGCGAACGCTATTGTTCTGGAAATACGAACCGGCATTCGATCTGCGGGGTACCCTGCGCGTGGCGGAGAGCGGCACGAAGACGCTGGAACCGCTGCGCCAGTGGCTAAGACTAAACCTGGATATCCCCGACATGGCCCCCCTGGCAAACGCGCGCTTGAGCGATTGTGCCCCTCAACGGTAGCCTTGAACCGCAAGCTTTTCCATCTTTGCCCCCCGCTCGGCCATCTATTACTCTTAAGCCTGTAGTCTTGCACCTGCCTCGGTATGGCCAATCAGGAAGAAGAGGTCCTCGGAAAGGCCTACGACGGCCGCCTCATGCGGCGGTTGCTCACCTACCTGCGCCCTTATCGGTGGCAGGTGACGGTTGCCCTGGTGTCGATCGTGATCAAAGCGGGGCTCGATGTTCTCGGACCCTTCCTGACCAAGACTGCCATCGACAAGTACCTCGCGCACTCCGCTGGGACAACCTCGCTGCTGGACCGTTGGCTCAGCAGCCAGCCGCTGCGGGGCGTCGCGCAAGTCGCCGCCCTCTACGCCGGTACCCTGGTGCTCAGTTTCTCCTTCGAGTTCCTCCAGATCTATTACATGCAGTGGACCGGCCAGATGGTGATGTTCGATCTGCGCAGCCAGATCTTTCAGCACCTGCAGCGCATGCACATCGGCTTCTACGACAAGAATCCCGTGGGACGGCTGGTCACCCGCGTCACCACCGACGTCGACGCCCTGAACGAAATGTTCACCGCCGGCGTCGTCTCCATCTTCGAGGACGTCTTCGTGCTCCTCGGCATCATCGCCATCATGATGCGCATGAACTGGCGCTTGGCCCTCATCACCTTTGCCGTGCTGCCCGTCATTTTCTGGGCGACCATGATTTTCCGCGTCAAGGTGCGGGACTCCTACCGCCGGATCCGGGTCGCCATCGCCCGCATCAATTCCTACCTGCAGGAAGCCATCTCCGGCATGCTGGTACTGCAACTGTTTAACCGGGAAAAGCGGGCGTTTCGGCAGTTTTCGGCTATCAACGCGTCGCACATGGAGGCGTTCAAAGACGCCATCATGGCCTACGCTGTCTATTACCCGGTGGTGGAAATCCTGTCGGCGGTTGCGGTGGCCGGCATCATTTGGATCGGCGGCGGGCAGGTGATTCGCAACCTCACGACACCTGGCGTGCTCGTGGCCTTCATGCTCTACGCCCAGCGCTTTTTCCGCCCCATTCAGGATCTGAGCGACAAGTACAACATCCTGCAAGGAGCCATGGCCTCCGCTGAGCGCGTGTTCAAGCTGCTCGATACGCCCGTGGATATTGAGTCCCCGTCGGTCACGAAGAAACCCGAAGGACCGGGACGCATCGAATTTGATCACGTCTGGTTCCACTACGGAACCCGGGGAACGACCGCAGATACCTTGGGTCACGGCGGCAAGGCGCGCGCATCGGGGGACGGATCGTCCGCTCAGCAGCTGGCAGAATCCAACGAACCGGACTGGGTGCTGCGCGACGTTTCCTTCACCATCGATCCAGGAGAAACCGTCGCCGTCGTCGGCCACACCGGGGCCGGCAAGACCACGCTCATCTCCCTGCTGCTCCGGTTCTACGATGTGCAAGAGGGCGCCATTCGGATCGACGGTGTCGATATCCGCGAAATGGACCTGAACGACCTGCGCCGCCGCTTTGGCGTGGTGCTGCAGGATCCGTTCCTGTTCAGCGGGACCGTGGGGGGAAACATCCGTCTCGGCTCCAGTTGGATCGAGGACAAGGACGTCGAGCGCGCCGCCGAAGAAGTGAACCTCGCCGACTTCATCCGAACTCTGCCCGGAGGGTTCGGGGAAGAAGTCCGCGAGCGCGGATCAACCCTCTCCACCGGCCAGAAGCAGTTGATCTCATTTGCGCGGGCCCTGGCGCACAGCCCACAGATACTGATCCTCGACGAAGCGACCTCGAGCGTGGACACCGAAACCGAATTCCGGGTCCGCGATGCGCTCAGCCGCATGGTCGAGGGCCGAACCTCGCTGGTGATTGCGCACCGCCTCTCCACCGTGCAGCGCGCCGACAAGATCATCGTCATGCACAAAGGCAAAGTTCGCGAGATGGGAACCCACCAGCAACTTCTGGCCCAGCGCGGTGTGTACTACAAGCTCTACCAGTTGCAGTACAAAGACCAGGAGATCCCGGTCTCCCCCAGCAGCGCCCCCGAGGTCACCGCCAGCGCCGACGACTAGGGCCGCCGACGTTGCCCGGACCTCCCGTCTGCTGGTCGCTCTCTAACTAGTCTGTCATCCTGAGCGCAGTGAGGCGCCAGCCGAACGCAGTCGAAGGACCCCGAGCACGTCTGCAGTTCCTCCGGCCTTGATTATTTTTCCAACACCGCCCGTCGAACGAACACGACCCAATCTCAAGGGACCACTGACCGTCGTCTCATTCGGTACCTTTACAATGTCCCCGTGCGCATCCTGATCTCCGCCGGGGAGGCTTCCGGTGAAATGTACGGGGCCCAGCTCATCGAAGCTCTCCGGCGCCGCCGGCCGGCGCTTGAGTTCTTCGGCGTCGGCGGCCAGCGCATGCGGGACGCGGGCTGCGACACCGTCGTCGACGCCAGAGATCTCGCCGTCGTGGGCATCACCGAAATCCTCAGCCAACTCCCCAGAATTTACAGCTTGTTTCACCGGCTGATTGCCGAAGCCGACCGGCGTCGTCCCGACCTCGCCATCGTGATCGATTCCCCGGCGTTCAACTGGCGCGTCGCGCGCCAGATGAAAAAGCGGGGCATTCCTGTCGTCTACTACGTAGCCCCGCAGTTCTGGGCCTGGCGCCAGGGACGTGTTCGCCTCCTGCGCAAATACGTCGCCAAGGCCCTGGTGATCTTTCCTTTCGAGGAAAAGTTCTACCGCGATCGCGGCGTGGACGCGACGTTCGTGGGACACCCGCTCGCCGAACTTCCCGAGCTGGAAATCACGCGCGACGCGTATGCCGCGCAATACGAACTCGACCTGGCCAAGCCGTGGATCACCCTCATGCCGGGCAGCCGCGTGAAAGAAGTCCGCATGAACCTGCCCACTATCCTTCAGGCCGCTGCACAACTGGGCGCGGCGTACGACTTTCTCCTGCCAGTCGCGCCCACTCTCGATCGAACCTTACTGGAGGAACAAACGCGCGGTCGCGGGATCACGCTCGTCCCAGAGGCCCTTCCGGCCCTCCGGCATTCGCGCGCCGCGATCGTGGCCAGCGGCACGGCAACGGTGGAAGCGGCCATGATGAAGACGCCGTTCGTGATGGTCTATCGGGTCTCGCCCCTCACCTATGCTCTGGGCAAGCCGCGGATCAAGGTTCCGCATTTTGCCATGGTGAATCTGATCGCGGGGGAGGCGGTTGTACCGGAGTTGGTCCAGCATGCTTTCACGGCTGAGAATGTGGTTTCCCAGGTCAGGGAGATCCTCCCCGATGGACTGCCGCGTGAGACCATGATAGAGGGGTTGGCTCGGGTGAAAACCCGCTTGCGCTCTCCAGACGCAGCCGATACTCGCTCGGCAGCTGAGCGTGCGGCCGACGCGGTTTTGGCGCTTCTACCGCCGGGCGGAAAGTTCGTCGCTCCAAAATAAACCGACCAAAAGCGTTCTTGCCCTTGTCCCGCCAGCATCTTTTGCGTCAAAATCTTCATCATAGGGTTCAAGGGTCGATTTTCCAGGAGATTCGTTTTGATGCGTGCTCACCGTCGGCGTTACCGTCCGGCCACGAGGCTAAGCCTCGCTTTTCTGCTGTTCGTCGTATCGCTGCCGGCTTGGTCGGTGGAGAAATCCCGCCTGCGCGTCGACGACTACCAGATCGACGCCGACCTGAACCCGCACAGCCATAAGATCAGCGCCCGCGCCGTGGTGAAGTTCACTGCCCTCGACGACCTCAGCGTCGCCACCTTCGAGCTGAACAACGCCCTGCGCCTCACCAAGGTCACCGACGCCGCGAGCAAGCCGCTCTCGGCCGAGCGCGTTACCCAGGACTCAACCGTCCGCATCCCCCTCACCGCCGGCCTCGCGAAGGACTCCTCGAGCACCATGACCTTCGAGTACGAAGGCATCCTCGATTCCGCGGACGAAAGCCCGGTGCAGGGGCTGAAGCTGGCTTCGATCGGTGACGACACCACCTACCTGCTCTACTCCAGCCGCTGGTTTCCCGTGAACGCCTACGGGATCAACCGCTTCACCTCGACCATCAGCATCACCATCCCCGCCCACATGGTCGCTATCGGCAGCGGCAAGATGACGGTTGCCGACAGTGCTCCGTCCAAGAAGGTCTCCGGTGCTCTGGCAGGGAAGACCTACACCTTCGTCAGCGACCGTCCCAGCTTCCCCGGCACGATCATCGCCGGCGTTTTCCAGGAGACCAAGAGCGACGACGCGGGCGTCGATCTGCACGTTTTCTTCAAGCCGCTGCATCAAAAACTCGCGCCGGAATACACGTCGACCGCGCTCAAGGAGTTCACCTACTACATCACCACCTTCGGACCGCTCCCCTCGCCGACGTTGCGCGTGGTCGAAATGCCCGACGACACCATTCCCACCGTATGGGCGCCCGAACTGGTCGGTATGGCCAGCCGGGCCATTACCGAGAAGGTCAACTACCGGCTTCTCGCCAACACAATTGCCCATGAGTGGTGGGGCGCCTCGGTCAGCCCTGCGACCAAGGACGACTGGTGGCTCACCGACGGTTTCTCGCGCTACTCCGAAGCCATGTACATCGAGCAGGCTGCTGGCAGCATGGGCATGGAAGAAGCCGTGAAAGACATGTCGGTCGGAGCGTTGGCCTACGACACGGTGCCTCTGTCGAGCGCCAGCAAGCTCGATGTTTTTTCGCCTGAGTTCCAGACCCTGGTCACCGACAAAGGCGCGATGATCCTGCACATGCTGCGCTGGGTGGTGGGCGACGCAAACTACTACAAGATCATGCGGACCTTCGCTACCAAGTACGCCGGCAAGTCCGCCACCATTGAAGATTTCCGCGCGATCTCCGAGCAGGCCTACGGCCAGCAGTTGGTCTGGTTCTTCACCCAATGGATGGACTCCACCGGCGCGCCTGAATTCAAAACCAAGTACACCGTCTACCGCCTCGGCAACAACAAAGGTTTCCGCGTGGTCGGAGAAATCGCCCAGGACCTCGACCTGTTCCGCATGCCCGTCGATCTGAAGATCGACACCGACGGCAAAACCGAAGCCAAACGCATCGAAGTCGTCGGCACGAATTCTCCGTTCAGCATCGAAACCTTTGGCAAGCCGCGCCGCATCGTGGTTGACCCCGACAACCGCGTGCTCAAGAATTCGAGCGAAGTGCGCATGCGCGCTTCGATCACCCGCGGCCAGGCCCTGATTCAGCAGAACGACCTGGCCGGAGCCCTCGCCGAATTTAACAAAGCCCTCGACGCCAACAAGAACAGCTCGCTGGCCCACTATCGCGTCGCCGAAGTGTTCTTCCTGCAGCGCAACTATCAAGCCGCCGCCAACGCCTACCGCGAATGCCTGAACGGCGACGGCGACCCGCGCTGGACCGAGGTCTGGAGCCACATCCAGCTCGGAAAGATCTTCGATGTCACCGGACAGCGCGAACGCGCCGTGAACGAATACCGCCAGGCCCTGCAAACCAACGACAACACGCAGGGTGCCGAAGACGAAGCGCGCCGCTACATCCAGAAGCCCTACGAACGCGAGAAGAGCACGCCGGGAGTTTAAGGGCAGGTCTCAGGTCTCAGGTTTCAGGTGATAGGTGCTAGGTCCTTGGGTGTTAGGTCTCAGGTCCTTATGCCTTGGGCAGTGAAGAAACGCCCAATTAGATCTGTCATCCTGAGCGAAGTGAGGCGTCAGCCGAACGTCGTCGAAGGGACCCCGTGTCTGTGTACAGCACCTCCGGCGACGGCGACATTTCTATCACGGCCCGACGTGCCGCGGACGCCCCTTCCCCCATGACCTGTGATCCTGAGCGCAGCGAAGGACCTCTGTACCTTTCTTGCAGCGTCGATCCTCTCGATTATCAGTCGGCGTTTCTTCCGAACCCCAACCCGCTTAACTCCTCCACGCGCGACTCCTCGACTCCTCCACGCGCCACCAGCACCTGAAACGTCTCTCCCATCCCGGCGGGCGTAACCAGGTGCTTGAGCTGCAGCGCAACCTTAGCCCTCTCCTGTGGCAACCGACATTCCTCAAACGCGTCCCCGAACTGGTTCCCCTCGCCGATTCCCATCAGAAACTGCGACTGCGTGAGCAGTTTGTGAGCCCGCATTCCGCCCCGTTCGGCCGCGGCCGCGAGCGCGCTGAAATTTACATGCGCCGTGATGTCCTGCTCGCCCGGAGCTTCGTATGGATTCGGGCTCGCTGTGTGCCCGCGATACGTCATCATCGTATCCAGATGCCGGCCCGCAAGTTGCTCCTGCCGTGTGTACCCGTAGTCGATGGCGATCAGAAAACCGCGCTCAATCGACGCCGCGATTTGCGACGTCTGCCGAACAGCCGCCAGGCCGACTTCCGTTCGCCCACCGCCCTCCGGATGAACCCCGTAGCTATCGAGGAAGGCAAGTTCCTCCGCCGAGGCCGGCGCCCAGGTCTCGATGAATCGGCCCTCGTGAACCCCGATCCGCAAGGCTCCCTTGTCCGAGATCACCTCCACGGGCAGCGCATCGAAGAATTCGTTGGCAAAGACGATGGTCGGGAGTCCGGCACCTTCACCCAAAGCCTTCGATCCGGCCTCCAGCACCACGGCCTTCCCGCTCGCGATGTGCCTGCTCAGAGTCCCCCGCACCCGTTCCCGCAACGCGGGCGAACTCTCGACCAGAGAGTACCGCAAGGTGCGAAAAAACTCCGGAAACTTCTTCTCCGACCAGTCCAGAACATCCTGCGCGAACAACCCCCGCCCCGGGCCCAGTTCCCGCAATTCAAGGACTTCCGGCGAATCGAGAGCACGCCACATTTCCTCGAATTGCCGCGCCAGCAACCTTCCAAACACGGCGTGCACATCGCTCGATGTGTAGAAATCCCCCGCCCTCCCGAATTTTTCCGCGGGCTTTGAGTAATACCCGAGCTCGGGGTCGTACAAACACATCTCCATGTAACGGGAAAAAGGAATCGGCCCGCGCTCGCGAATCTCCCGCTCGATCTTCTCCCGCAGGCTCACAGCCCTCTCTCGCGGCGGTCCGTCCGGTCCTGCGGCGTGCGGATAAACATCTCGACAAAGTAGTCGTGCAGCGCATCGTAAAGCTGCCGCTGGAACTGCCACTCGAACTGCGGATGGTCCAGATCGCGAGCATGAAGATCGTAGGTGTAGGTATGAACGGGAACGGTGCTGTGATTGAGCTGGATGATGACCTCCACACCTTCCCCTTTGGCACGCGCGTCGAAGCTCAGGAGTGGGTGCTCATACAGGCGTAGTTGAGCGAGGACGCGATCGAGCCGAGCGTTGTCGGGGGCGGGCATCTATGGGCGCTGTTAGATTTGCTGGGGTGACGCCGTTTCGCCTTTCGAAATGGCATCAACCCTCCGCTCGATTCGCTCGAGCTGCTTGTTGACCGAGGCAAAAAGGAAAAGGGCAACTAGAAGAAAGAAATATTCGTGGTCAATGTCAGGAAGGTGGCGTCCGTCAAGAAAGTAAAGAATCACGACGAGTATTGCCACGAGAACCCACCGCCAGCGCAATAGCAACTTCACAGATATACCCTCCGTCACAATTCCCCGAACATGGTAAGACTGATGGGGCAGTCTGTAACCAGAAAATGCGGCCACGACAGCGCCTTGCAAGAAACTTCGCCTCAACATGGGAGCCAAGATCCGCGTGTTTCCCAACCCGTCTGCCCGTGCTTTACACTTGAACGTTTGAACCTCAACCTGCAAGCCTGGATGGATCGCCTGCGCTCCGGCGACCCGCGCGCCCTGGCGCGCGCCATCAGCGCCGTCGAGAATCGAGCGCCGGAGTCGCCTCAGCTTTTGAAGGCTGCCTTCTCGTACAGCGGCAAAGCGCGCATCCTCGGCTTGACCGGTGCGCCCGGAGCCGGCAAAAGCACGCTGGTCGACCAGCTTGCCCGTCACTACCGTCGTGCCGGGCAAACGCTCGGCATCATCGCCGTCGATCCAACCAGCCCCTACACCGGCGGCGCGATCCTCGGCGACCGCATCCGCATGCAGGAGCATCACGCTGACTCCGGCATCTATATTCGCAGCATGGCAACCCGCGGATCGCTCGGCGGCCTGGCGCGCACCACCGCCGACGTGGCCACCGTGCTCGATGCCTCGGGACGGAATCTGATCCTGATCGAAACCGTAGGCGTTGGTCAGGACGAAGTCGACATCGTGCGCGTCGCCGACGTCACCGTCGTGATCCTCGTGCCCGGCATGGGCGACGACGTGCAGACCATCAAGGCCGGCATCATGGAGATCGCCGACATCTTCGTCATCAACAAAAGCGACCGCGAGGGCGCCGAGAACGTCGAGCGCGAGATCCGCGCTATGCAATCGCTGGCCACGCGCACCGACGGTTGGACTCCGCCCGTGATTAAGACGGTTGCCACCACGGGAGCGGGAGTTGAGGATCTGATTGCGGCCGTCGCCAGCTACGAAGCCTATCTGCAAAAAGAAAACCTCGTCCTGAAGCGCAGCGTACAGAACTGGCAAGGCCGGCTCGTCGAAATGCTGCGCGATGCCATGCTCGAAAAAGCCCGCGTCGCGCTGGGCGATGGGCAGGTGGAACGCTACGCCGAAGAAATCGCCGAACACAAGCGCGATCCCTATACGCTGGTCGAAGAAATTGTCGGGAAGGCAGGCAATTGATGTTTACCATCGATCATCTGGGCATTGCCGTGAAATCGCTGACAGCGGCCAAGGGAATCTACGAAAAGCTGGGCCTGAGCGTTTCGCCGGAAGAAGTCGTCGAGCAGGAAAAAGTTCGCGTGGTGATGGTGCCAGTCGGCGAGAGCCGCCTGGAACTGCTCGAACCGACATCGGAAGACTCAACCATCGCGAAATTCATCGCCAAGCGCGGCGAAGGCTTGCACCACGTCTGCATGCGCGTGCCCGATCTGGCCGCGGCAGTGGCGAGATTGAAGAAAGACGGCGTGCGCCTGGTTTCAGACGAAATCAAAGTGGGTGCCGGCGGACACCGCTACGTCTTCGTCCACCCGTCGAGCGCAGGCGGTGTGCTGCTGGAACTGGTGGAGGGGCATTAGCGTGTTTGTAGCGCCGGCGTCCTCGCCCGCGCCGGTCACGCGTTTTGCCGGGACGGCCGGGCCTTTTGTATCAGGGTGCGCCTTCAGGCGCACCGTAGAAGCTTTACTGTCAAAGCGCCTTTAGGCGCTGAAGGCGCGACTTGAACCCGCAAGCGCCTTATTCGATACCCAGTTTGCATGAGACTATGATCCTCCTAGCCATCGACACTTCCGGGAAAAACGGCAGCATCGCCCTGGCGCGCGTGCCCGACGCCAGGCCGGGTAGCGCCTCCCGCGTCAGCCTGGAGATTCTCGATGTCATCCCCCTGGCCGGCGGAACTTTCTCCGCCCAATTGATCCCGCAGATTTCCGCGCTGCTCTCGAAGCACGGATTCACCAAGCAAGACATCGGCGGATTCGCCGTAGCCTCCGGCCCCGGCTCGTTCACGGGCTTGCGTGTCGGCCTGGCCGCCATCAAGGCGCTCGCCGAAATCCTGCACAAGCCGATCGCCGCCGTGTCGCTGCTCGAGGCCGTGGCGCGCAGCACAAAATCCAGCGGCCGCGTGCTGGCCGCGCTCGATGCCGGCCGCGGAGAAGTCTATGTCGGAGACTATGAGATCGCCGGCAGCACCTGCATGCGCAGCGAACGCCTCGTCACACGTGCGAATTTTCTAGCCGAGGCGGGCGGAAGCCTGGTGGTCACGCCCGATGCCGGACTCGCCCAGGTCGCGCGCGAAACTGGCCTGAAAGTAGAAGAGGTTGCGCCCCCCGCCACCGATACCATCGCGCGCCTGGGCTGGGAAAAAATTCAAGCCGGCGAAACCATCGCCCCCGACGTACTCGAAGCCAACTACATTCGCCGCTCCGATGCCGAAATCTTCGCCAAGACCAATCCCTGACGCTGCAGCACCGCGAGGCAACATGACCGAACCAAACCGAATCCCCGGCCTCCGCGGCGAGTTTCTCTGGGAACTCGATATCGTTACCCGCCAAGTCCTCGGTCTCGCTGCGGCCTTTCCCGCCCAGAAGTACGACTGGCGCCCCGACCCGAAGGCCCGCTCCGTAAGCGAGGTGTTCGTTCACGTCGCTACCGGCAACTTCATGCTGCTGGATATCATCGGCGTGCCTGTACCTGAAGACGTATTCGGGCCGATTCCCGCGGAAGGCCCGGACCGTTTCAGAGGACTGATCCAGCGGAATGATGAACTCATAGCCCAGGTGCACGAGAAAAGCGCGGTCACCGCCTTGTTGCGTCGATCTCTCGATGCCGTCAGCGACGCCATCACCCGCACCTCCGACGCCGAACTCGATCGCAGCCTCTTCTTCTTCCGCGAACAGACTACCGTGCGCCGCGTTTACCTGCGCCTGCTCGTACACAACCACG
>Ga0209698_10004735_pt1 | contig 14841 bp, 10 predicted proteins | sample LitLauG_LLR_2012_FD_187203 | JGI IMG/M metagenome (GOLD analysis project Ga0209698, IMG submission 187203) | Freshwater sediment microbial communities from Pennsylvania, USA - Little Laurel Run_MetaG_LLR_2012 (SPAdes) (version 2) | ecosystem: Environmental > Aquatic > Freshwater > Creek >...
GTGCCAATAGCCGAAGTTGCGGCTGTTCCGACGGGCAAGCCGATGTCGGGCGGGATCGATAGTTTTCGCTTTAACCGACGCCCCGGTCGCCCGATGCGACGGGCTCGAAGTATCCGATACCCTTGCGGCTCCGCTTTCCCACCAGCGCGAAGGTGGCGCCTTGCGGGTCCGTGCATTGGATGATCCAGCTGCCGCCCGGCACTTCAATTGAGATGGAGATTCAGCGCGACGTGGCAGTGGACCCAAGCCGGATACCCCGATAAGGAGCTGCGAGGGACCCGCTCATCACCCGTAAGATGAGGAGGTGGAAGACTCCCCGCCTTTGTTGCGTCTATCCGAAGCGCGGCCGGCTCCGGAAATGGCCCAATTTTCCGATTGTCGCCGGATGCCGGGTATGCCAAAATGAGTCCTGAAAATCTTCCCCGGTAGCCGATTTCCCCTCGATAGTAACTCTCAGTAATCGATCCGCTGGTTACCAAAGATTCTTGTGATCCCGATAGGCCGCGGCCCAACCGACGAAAGACACTGGAACCGAATGAACCTCATGTTTTCGCGAACTAAGATTGTCGAGGAAGAAATGCGAGATTACGTACGTAGCCGCATCGTTCGGGTGTCAATACTGGCAATGACCTTTTTTGCGCTGTATCTGGGTCCTCCCTTGGCCCGCAGCCAGAACGACGTGCTGACACAACATAATGACAATGGCCGCACGGGCCTGAACGCCAACGAAGTGATCCTTACGCCTTCGACGGTGACGGCGAGTCAGTTTGGGAAATTGTTTACGCAGAGTGTGGACGGGACCATCGTCGGCCAGCCTCTCTATGCCAGTAACGTCCTGATGCCCAACGGTTCCACTCACAATGTGGTGTATGTGGCGACGCAGCACAACTCGGTTTATGCCTTTGACGCGGACAGCAACCAGGGCAGCAATGCGCTGCCCTTGTGGTCGGTCAGTCTGAACGATGGCGGCACGAGCGTTCCTATCGGCGACTTCGGCTGCACCGGGACGCATTACACCGAAATCGGAATCATGGGAACGCCGGTCATCGATCCCGCCAAGAGCACCCTGTACGTGGTCGCCAAGACGGTCGCGAACGGCCAGCACTTCTTCACCCTCCATGCGCTGGACATCACCAGCGGCAATGAAGTGCTGGACGGTCCGGTGGTGATCAGTGGATCGGTGCCTTCCAATAAGGGGACGCTGGCGTTCAATCCGACGATTCACATGCAACGCCCAGCGCTCTTGCTGGCCAATGGCGTGATTTATGTAGGATTCGGCAGCAACGGATGCGACGTGTACGCGTATCACGGCTGGCTGTTCGCCTATGATGCCGGATCCCTGCAGCAGCTTTCCGTATTTGCTACCACAGCAACTGGTTTGAAGGGGTCGATCTGGCAGGGCGGAAGTGGACCGGCCGTCGATGCCGATGGGTATGTGTACGTGGAAACGGCCAACGGTACATTCGACGTGGATACGGGCGGCAGTGACTGGGGCGACAGCACGTTGAAGTTGGGTTGGAATGGGGCCAGTTTTGGCGTCGTGGACTACTTCACGCCCTACAACCAGCAGACCCTCTCCAACAACGACCTGGATTTGGGCTCGGGTGGGCCGGTTGTGTTGCCGGATCAACCCGGCCCGTTCCCGCACGAACTGGTGGCCGGGGGCAAGGAGGGAACACTCTACCTGATCAATCGGGATGAACCGGGGAAGTACAATCCCGGCGGCGACGTTGACATCATCCAGTCCATTCCGAACGCTGTGGCGGAAGAAATCAATGGAGTGCCCGCCTACTGGAACGAAAATGTGTACGTTGCCGGGGACCTGGACTACATCCGGCAATTTGGACTGGTGAACGGGCTACTGACCCAACAGCCGGTTTCGCAGACGGCCATGACGTTCGTGGGCGCAGGCCCGGCGTCGGTTTCTATCTCGGCCAACGGAAACGGCGATGCAATCCTGTGGGCCATTCGGCACACCAACCCGGCTTTATTCGCTTTTGATGCCACCAACCTTGCAACTAAGTTCTATGACAGCACCCAGTCTGTGACGCGCGACAGGCTGGTCCCGGTCGCCCGGTTCACAACTCCGACCATCTCCAACGGCAAGGTGTATATCGGTGGAACGACTGCCTTGGCGGTGTACGGGGAGCTGCCTGTTTTGTCGGCGATCGCGGGCAATCAACAGGTCGCCATCGAGAAAAGCGTGCTGCCCATTCCCCTGAGTATCCAGGCTACCGACGCCTACTTTTCTCAGCCTCTTGCGGGCCTCACGGTGACCTGCAAGGATGGCGGAGTCGGAGGCGCCTTCCTGCCGAGCGCAACCCTGACGACCGATGCCACGGGAACGGCGACGGTGAGCTACAAACTGCCTGCGAAACCGCGCGCTGTCACGATCACCTGTGCGAGTTTGGGGTTCATCTCGGCCATATTGAGCGAGACGGGCGTGGTTGGGCCACCGGCCAGGATGACGATTGCTTCCGGAAACAGGCAGACCGGGCCGGCCAGCACTCCACTCCCTCTGCCGCTGGCGGTCAAAGTAGTGGATGTGAACGGCTTTGGGGTGGCTGGGGCTACAGTGAACTTCAGCGACAATGGAGCGGGAGGAACCTTCTCCACGTCTATCGTCGCGACCAGCGCGACCGGGACAGCCAGCACGCAGTACACCACCCCGGAGGAAACCGGGGTCGTGACCGTAACGGTCACAACCAGCGGCGTGAAGTCCGTGTTGCTGAAAGAGACCGTTCAATAGAAGGGTTAGCCCGATTACCAACCCATTTGGCCCATCCGCATGAGGATAATCGCGCTGTAGTTATTCATGCGCTCGGGTCGTCGCTTCAGGGGAGCCGGCAGAATTGCCGCGAGCCGTGCCGCCTGTTGCCGGCTGATATTCCGCGCTGCGGTTTCGTCGTAGTAACGGCACGCCGCCTCTGCACCATAAATACCAGGGCCCCATTCGACCACGTTGAGGTAGATCTCCAGAATGCGCCGTTTGCCGAGGACGAATTCGGCCACCGGTACCAGTGTGACCTCTGCGCCCTTGCGGAGGATCGAGCGGCCCGTTCCGAAGAACAGGTTTTTTACGAGTTGCTGCGTAATGGTGGACGCTCCGCGAGTGCGGTCGCCTTCCAGATCGTCTTCGGCAGCGATTTGGATCTCGTGCCAGTCGAATCCGTGGTGCTGGTAGAAGTGCGCGTCTTCCGCGGCGATTACAGCGTGCTGGAAATCGGGCGAGATTTGGCTGAGTGGAATGAATTGGAAGCGTTCGCGATACGGCGTGTTGTGAATCCAGGCCTGCCAGCGGCGCTGGATATGCACCGCGGTTGTCGGTGGGTCGATCCACCGGGCGGCCACAAGAATCAGCGCGGCCAGCGACCAGAGAAACACCACCCCGATGACCAGCCATCGAATCAAGGATCGGAGGAAGCCCGTCCGAAGCGGCGTCTTGCTGGGTGGGTTCGGCATTGCAGTCACATTTTCAGAATAATAGCCTAGGCTGGGTTGCCGCTGATGGCTGATCTTGCGGGCGCAAACACAGAGTTCTGCGTTCTACACAGGCCACTCGGGACAAAGCCCGTTGGTCCTGAATCACATTGAGCCCCGCCGCAAAGATAAAGTGGGATCAGTCCCCAGCTGTCGGCTTGTGGAACCACCTTCACTTCAGCACAAACATGGCATTTACGTGGGCGGTCACGGTGACGTTCTGGGGCGAGAACTCTTCGGTCGGCGCCGGGGTTGCAGCGGCCATGGCCATCGGCATCGCCCGCCGCTGCAGAGGCGCGAAGATGCGGATGTTCTCAAAGGTGTCGACCGAAGCATAGGAGAGTTCGCCCAGCGTGCGCCCGCTGGCCGCCGCGAGAGACTGCGCGGATGCCCGGGCGCGGCGATAGGCATCTGCAACCGCCTTGCTCTTGGCTTCGTCGGTGGAGTCGAGAGTGTAGTTCAACGACTGGCTCTCACTGACGCTGGCATCCGCCAGTTGTTCGGTGACGGGGCCGATCTTCGTGAAGTCTTTGAGCTTCAGGCTGACGCTGGTCGTGACTTGGTAGGCGATGATTTTCCGCTTGGGATTCTTCCAGTCGTAGACGGGGTTCAGTGAGAAAAATCCAATCTCGGCGGTCTTTGGATCGATGCCGTTGGAGCGCAGAACTTGACGAGTGGTCTCGGCTTGCTTGGAAACCTGGTCGTAGGCGTCTTTGGCGCTGTCGGCCTGGGCGGAGATGTTGAACTGGATCAGCGCTGTGTCGGGCGCGGTCTCAAACTTGCCGTCGGCTCCGACAAAGACCGTGTTCGGAATCGCGGCCGGGATAGGAGTTTGAGCGGCAACCGCCATGGTTAGCATCAGGACACTGGTAAGAACAAAAGGAGCAAGTTTCATGGGAAATCTCCACGAGCATTCTTTATACACCCATAATTATGGAACGCGGCAAGAGCGCCGGGTTGCATGCGGAGAGTTTCCGGTTGCGGGTTGCACACGTCACGAAAGACAGGAGAAGGGCTGCCCGGGATCGCAATCCGACGGTTGGTGGCCTTTGAAAAGTTGGGTGGGCGCTCCTCGGCAGATCCGCTAGCGTGACGTTTTGACGGTCAGATGCTGAGGAAACCGCAGGCTCTGATTGTCGATATCTTTCCGAAGATCTTCCCAGAGGTGGTCAGGCATCTCGAGGAAGACCTGCACAATCTGTGGGTCGAACTGGCTCCCCGAGAACTTCTGGATCTCTTTGCGGGCGGCCTCGAAGCCTTGTGCCGGACGGTAGACGCGGTGGTTGGTCATCGCGTCGAGCGTATCGGCGATGGAGAAAATGCGTGCCCCGAGCGGGATCTGCTCCCCTTTGAGAGCGCGGGGGTAGCCGTTTCCGTCGTACCACTCCTGGTGCGAGTAGACGATTTCGGCGGCTTCGGCCAGGAAGGGGATCTTGCTGACGATTTTATATCCCGAATAGGCGTGCTCGCGCATCACCGCCATTTCGTCCTCGGTAAGTTTGCCGGGTTTGTTAAGGACATTGTCCGGGATGGCCATCTTGCCGATGTCATGCAGAAAGGCACCGCGCGCGATAACGCTGATCTCCTCTTTCGGAAGTCCCATTTTGCGCGCGATCGCGATGGTAAAAGCTGTGACGCGCTTAGTGTGCCCCCAGGTCTCCGCGCTCTTGAGATCGAGTGCGTCGCCCAGCGCTTCCAGAGTAATGTCGTAGGAGCGCTCCAGGTCGGCCAGAGCGCCTTTCCACTTCTGGGTGCGTTCCGCCACCAGCGCCTCGAGATTGGTGCGGTATGCGTCGTTTTCCCGCTTCAGGCGGCGAGTTTCGAGCGCCCGGCGCACGGTCGCCAGGAGTTGCTCGCGCTCGAAGGGTTTCAGCAGGTAATCGTAGGCGCCATTGCGCAAGGCCTGAAGTGCCACCGAGATGTCGTGGACGGCCGTGACCATCACCACCGGCATCGAGGGGAATCGTTCTTTCGCGCGCTCGAGCAGGGCGATCCCGTCCATTTCCGCCATCATCAGGTCAGAGAGCACGAGATCGAATTCCTCGCCCGAGTCCAGCAGGGCCAGGGCTTCGACCCCACCCGACGCCTGGCGGGTCTGAAACTGGGCGCTGTGGAGCATGGAAGAAACGATTTCGCGGATCGTCTCTTCATCGTCCACCACCAGAATGCGGTCAAGAGGCATAGTGTCTGAATAGAATGTATCGCTCATTTTAGGCTACGAATTCATGTTCCGAAAGTAATCATTTGGAGGCGAAAATCCGGTCACGACAGGGGTGCCCCATGGTATTTACAAATCTAGGCATTCGTACGCTTGTCTATGAATCCGGCCTGGTTATATGGCAACTCGGTGGGCGCGTTGACCATCCCCTGGTTGACGGCTAGGGAGACGGCTGCCCTGATCGTGGTGGTGGTCAGCCTGTTGTTCTTCCGCTCGTTTCGGGAACGCTACCTGCTGGCCTGGGGCATGGGCTGGATTGCGTACGGAGTGTTCCTTTGGTCGGCGCGGGCCAGCGATCTCCCCGGTGCTTCGAGGTCCATGGCGGCATTCTGCCAGGCGGATTTCGTGCTGGCCGTGGGTCTGTTTGCGGCTGCAGCGCTGATGTCGTCGCAGGCGCGGCGAACCCTGACCGCCCTGGCGGTGGTCACTGGCGTGGTGATTGGGTACGCGGCTCTGCGTCCCTTGTATTTTGGAGATTCCTCCGCGCTCGGGATCGGGCTGGAAGTAGCCTGCCGGCTGATTGCCATCTGGGCGGCCCTGGAACTGATGCGCTACCGGCTCGGACGCATGGGGGTAGGCCCACTGCTGTTCAGCGCCGGACTGCTCACCCTGAATCTGAATTGGCCTCCCTTTACTAACCACGTTCCCAACGAGGGGTATCTGCTGGCCGAGGTTCTGTTCGGAGCCAGCATGATCGTGCTTGTGCTCGACGACTCGCGGGTGCGGACGCGCCGTCTCGAGGTGCTGAATGAGTTGACGGGGACGATCTCGCGGGCCCAAAACCACGGGCCGATGATGCAGGCCGCGCTCGAAAAGCTGAAAGCGGTGACCCGGGCGAAGGCGGCATGGTTCTCCCTGATGGAGGAGGGGCATCTGACGCCCACCCAGCATTTGGGCCTGTCGGCGGACTTCCTGCGGACCATCGGACTGGCCGGAATGGATGAGACCGTGACGCGCGCTCTCGAAGAAAACCGGGTTGCGGTGCTGCGGCCTTCGGAGGTGCCCGAGGAACTGCAGGCCCAGCTCCGGGAACAGCGGATGGGACACCTGCTGTTGGTGCCGGTGCAGGGCAAGAAATCGGTGATTGGAATGCTGTCCCTGGGGTGCTCCGGAAGCCCCCGCCATAGCCAGGAAGAGCTGGAGTTCCTGGAAACAGCCGCCCAGAGGCTGGGCATTGCGGTAGAAAACCTGCGGCTGCTGGAACAGGTATTGCGCTCGCAGCGCCAGTGGATGAATACCTTTGATTCCATCCAAGACCTGATTCTGGCGCACGACGCGGATTTTCATATTCTCAAAACCAACCAGGCGTTGCTGCAACGGCTGGGGCGCGCACCCGCGGATGTGCTCGGCAGCCTGTGCGATGCGGTTCTGCCGCATCAGCAAGTTTGGGCGGGATGTCCTTATTGTGAACGCGGGCCGGGCATGAGCGAGGGGCAGGACCCGTGCTTCGGAGGGCAGTCGCTGGTCTCGACCTCGTCGTACGCGGAGCAGGGAGGCCAGCAGCGCGGCACGATTCACGTGATCCGCGATATGACCGAACACCACGCGGCCGAAGAGAAATACCGCATGTTGTTCGAGCAGGCACAAGAAGGTGTGTTCGTCGCCACGCTCGATGGCCAGTTGATCGACTGCAACGATGCTTTCGTGACCATGCTGGGATACAGTAGCCGCGATGAACTGATGGCGCTCGATCTGGGCAGCGTGCTGTGCGCGGTGAGCGAGGAGCGGGAGGCGTTTCGCAAGGAGCTGGAAGCGCACAACTACGTGCGGAATTTTGAAGTCACAGTGCGCCGCAAGGACGCGACCATGCTGACGGTGGCGCAGAGTTGCTTTGCGACTCGCGATGCGGCTGGCCGCATTGAACGCTATCAGGGATTTGTTCTCGACATTTCGGAAAAGAAGCGCTCCGAAGACGAGATGCGCCGGCGCAATCGCGAACTGAATGCGCTCAACGCCATGGCCGTGATCGCGACCCAATCCTTTGATCTGGATGAAATTCTGAACTTGACCTTGCGCCAGGTCATTTCCCTGTTTAGCGCGGAAACGGGCTCGGTCTATCTGGCAGCCGGCGGGGAGGGAACCTACCGCAGGCGTGCGGGCTGGGGACCGCGCAGCGAAGCGCGCGTGCGCATGGCCGAGGTGAATTTCCCCGAAGGTCTGGGCGATCTGGTGATGCGGTCGCGGGCCGAAGTGGTGACCCAGGATTTCGTGCCCCACCTGCCGCCGGCCGTGGTCGAATTTGCCTGCGCCGACCGTTTGCCCTACTGGATCTGGGTCGTGCTGTGGAGCAAGGACAAGCCGATCGGCATCATGGGTATCGCCAGCAAGGAAAACCGGCACTACTCCAGCAACGACGAAAACCTGCTGGTGGCGATCAGCCGGCAACTGGCCACCACCATCGAAAAAGTTCAGCTCTACGAGGAAACCTGCCGGGCCTACGAAGACTTGCGGCGCACCCAGGAGCAACTGCTGCAGAGCGAGAAAATGTCGGCCGTGGGACAGTTGATTGCGGGCGTGGCGCATGAGTTGAACAACCCGCTGACTGCGATCCTGGGCTACGCACAACTGCTGGAAGGTTCGGGCCTGGATCAGCGGTCGACCGATTATGTTCGCAAGCTCTTCAAGCAGGCCCAGCGCACCCACCGGGTGGTCCAGAATCTGCTTTCCTTTGCCCGGCAGCGCAAGCCGCAGAAAAAGGTGGTGGACTTGGGCAAGGTGCTGGAAGAGACGCTTGCGCTGCGCGAGTACGACTTGAAGGTCAATAGCATCACGCTGGAGCGCGACGTTCCCGAAGATCTGTGTTCGGTAGTGGCGGATCCTCATCAGCTGGAACAAGTCTTTCTGAACATCATCAACAACGCGCTGGATGCGATGCTCGAGGGCAGCGGAAGCGGCGTGCTGACGGTGCGCGCATTCCGGAAGGACAACTTTGTCTGCGTAGTGTTCGATGACAGCGGTCCCGGAATCAAGGACACCAGCCGCATCTTTGATCCGTTTTACACCACCAAGTCAGTCGGGAAGGGAACCGGCCTGGGGCTGAGCATCTGCTATGGCATCGTGAAGGAACATGGCGGCGAGATTGTGGCGCGCAACCGAGATGAGGGCGGCGCGACCATCGAAGTCCGTCTGCCCGCGAGCGAGACACCGGTGTTGCCGGAGGCAGGCCCGTCCCAGCGCCGGGAATCCCTCCTGCAAGGGCGCGTGTTGCTGGTGGAAGACGAGGAAGCGGTCATGGAGTTTGAGCGCGATGTGCTGGTCGGCGCGGGCGCCGAAGTAACAACCTCGATGAACCTGGACGAAACCAAAGAGAAGCTGCGGAGCGGCTCCTTTGATGTCATCGTGATGAACGGACGCATGCCGGGCGGGTGCAGTGCGCAGGAAATGTATGCCTGGCTTGCGGCCCATTGCATCGGCATGGAAAAGAAGCTCCTGCTGACGTTCTCAAGCGTAACCGATGCGCCGATGCGCGATTTCCTGCAGGCCGCCCGGGTTCCCTCGCTGGCCAAGCCGTTCGAGGTGGCGGACCTGATCTCGCAGGCGCGCGCCTTGCTGCAAAAGGAGCAGCCCCCGAAACCAGAAGATAGAGCGGCCAGCGCAGGCGCCGGCATGTAGTCTGATTTCTTGCGGTTACAGGTGCTTCCTCAAGTGCCGTATCATCCCTGATAGCAATTTCTCGTTGCGCCGGTACCAGCGCCAGTGTCCTTCCCGCTGGACCTGCACCAGCTTGGCCTTCTCCAAAATCCTCATGTGATGCGAAATCGTAGGTTGAGCGAGTTTCACACGCCGCTCGATGTCGAACGCGCACAGTCCGGTGTCCTTCCCAAGCGAGTTTCCCCCTTTTTCTTTGAGAGCCTCCAGAATCCGGCGTCGGGTCGGATCGGCAATCGCGTGCAGGAAGCGGTCCAGATCCGCGGTGGAATCAGCCATGATGAGGAAGAGTAACAGATCCCGAATGGCTACGAGCTGCGAACTACGAGCTTGAAGCTCTCGATCCTTTGATCTGGAAGTGGTTTGCCCGAAGCTCGTAGCTCGCAGCTACTTCTTCACAATCGGATTGTATCCATCGCCGATCAGGCGCGCCTTCATGGCCTCGGCGTCTTTGAGGTCGGCGTACGGGCCGACCTGTACGTGATAAAACTTGTCGGCCGCGTTGTTGTTGGCGGAGAAGGCGGGATACTGCTTCTTTTTCAGGGCTTCCACCAGCGCGTCGGCATCCTCGCCGCGGCTGACGGCAGCCACCTGAACGTAGTAGCTGCCGCCGGCAGCTGGAACGGGCGCGGCGTCATCGGTTTTCGGCGTTTCGAAGGAGGAGGCGGATGTTGCCGATGCCTGGGAGGCTTGAGGGGGAAGTGCCGTGTCGGCAGTTTTCTCTCCTACGGTTTTGTAGAAACTGAGGTCGGTCGCAGGTGCTACCGGCTGCGTGTTCTTGGCCGCCGATGGCCGGACCACCGCCGCAGGAGTTTCATTGAAAGTTGCCGGCATGGCCGCCGCGCTGACGGTGGCGGCCTTCCTTCCAAGAGAGAAACCGATCGCGAAGAAGACGGCGCATAGCAGAACCAGGCCGAAGAATAAAGCCAGCATCCGGCCCGTGCCAAGGGTGATTTCCGTGTCCTGTTCTACCGTGGGCATATGGGATGACGTAGGTTTAACTCCCTGCCGGCTTGGCGGGAGCGGGCGGCCCAGCCAGCATTTTTTGGATTCCGGAGAAGAAATCGACCGGCACGGGGAAGACGACTGTAGTGTTCTTCTCAACGCCGATTTCGGTGAGCGTCTGCAGGTAGCGCAACTGCACGCTGATGGGTTCGCTGGACAGCAGGTGCGCGGCGTCAACCAGCCGCTGGGCGGCCGAGAACTCGCCTTCCGCGTGGATGATCTTGGAGCGCTTTTCGCGTTCGGCCTCTGCTTGCTTGGCCATGGCTCGCAGCATGGACTCGGGCATATCCACCTGCTTTACTTCGACGTTCGCAACTTTTACGCCCCAGGGCGCGGTGTGCGTGTCGAGGATGCTCTGCAGTCGCAGGTTGATCTTCTCGCGATGAGCAAGCAGTTCGTCAAGTTCAACCTCTCCCAGCACGGAACGAAGCGTTGTCTGCGCAAACTGCGAGGTCTGATAGACGTAATTGGAGACTTCGACCACCGCTTTATTCGGATCGATGACCCGCAGGAAAATGACGGCGTTTACCTTGAGGGTGACGTTGTCGCGGGTGATGATGTCCTGCGGCGGGACTTCGAGCGCTTCCTGGCGGAGAGAGACGCGCACGATGCGGTCCACCGGGGCGAAGACCAGGATTACACCCGGGCCTTTCGCGGTTCCGAGCAGGCGCCCGAGGCGGAAAATCACGCCGCGCTCATACTCAGCCAGAATCTTGATGGAACTTAGGGCGTAGATGACAACGATGACGACACCAACAGCGACTACCGGGAACCCGAGTTCCATTGTGAGCCTCCGTGCGACTTCTGCTTAAGGGTCTGAGCGGATTGTAGCGCAAGTCTGACCCGAGCGATGTGAGGACGCGCAAAGAGAGTTAGCAAAGATGATTCAGGTCAATGGGAAACGTGTGCGTAGCGCCGGCACCTTGCCGGCTATCCCGAAGGCGCCCCGCCTCGGTGCAGCGGGCACAGTCAGCGGGTTCTGTTCACGCCATCACGGGCTTGGTCGCGGGCACCGGATCGACGCGGAGAACGAATCCATCGACTTGGCGCACGACCACGCTCTCTCCGGCTGGAGTGTTGACCGACGAGATGGCGTCCCAGAGTTCACCGTGGATGAAGACCTTTCCCGTGGGCGATAACGGCGTCTGCGCTAAGCCCATTTCTCCCACCAGGCCTTGCTTGCCCGTGACGACCTTGTTGCGGCGCGCGCGCACGGCAATGCCCATCAGAAAAGCCGTGATGATGCCCAGCGGAACGCTGACCGCCAGCGCAGTCAGAAAATGCACGCGCATTTCCGGTATGGGAGAATCGATGAGCAGCAGCGCGCCCAGCGTCAGCATCGCGATTCCTCCGATCGTGAACACTCCGTGGCTGGCAAACTTCGCCTCCGCCGCAAATAATGCGAACGCGACCAGGATCATGGCCAGCGCCGCAAAACGGATCGGCAGCAGGTGAAGAGCGAACGCTGCCAGCAAAAGGAAGATCACTCCGATGGTGCCGGGGACAACCGCGCCGGGATGATTGAATTCGATATAGAGAGCGAGAGCGCCAATTGCCAGAATGATGAACAGAATGTTCGGGTCCAGGATGTAGGAAAGAATCCGCTGCTTGAGGGTCATCGGATAGTCACGCACCGGTTGCCCTTGCAAGTTGAGCGTTGCGGACTCTCCATTGAAGCGCTTGAACGTTTTCCCACTCAGTTGCCGGAACAGATCCTGCTCGTCCGCCGCCACATAGTCCACCAGTTTCTTGTCGATGGCTTCCTGCTCGGTGTACGACTTCGATTCGCGCACCGCGCCTTCGGCGATTTCCACATTGCGTCCGCGCTTGGAAACCAGGGACCGCATCTGAGCCGCCGAGTCATTCTCAATCTTCTTCATCATCGTGTCATCGGGCTTAGATAAGACCCCCACGGGATGAGCAGCGCCGGTATGCGTTCCCGGCGCCATGGCGGCAACGTCGGCGGATTCAAGGATAAAAAGGCCGGCAGAGGCGGCGCGACTACCGGTGGGCGCCACGTAGACGATGACGGGCACGGCCGACGTGATGATCTTTTGAGTGATTTCATCCGTCGAATCAAGAAAACCGCCAGGAGTGTTGATCTCAATCAGCACCGCCTGGTCGTGGTTGGCCGCAGCGGCCTCAAGAGCACGGGCAATATACTCGGCCGTCACCGGCTGGATAGCATCGTTGACCACAACCTTCAGCACGTCGGCAACACTCAATCCACTGAGAAGAAGAACCGCAAACACGCCAAGCACCAAGTGGGACGCGAGCTTCCGTCTCGAAATCAGGAAGCGAAAACTGAGAGCTGAGAGCTGAGAGCTGAAAGCTGTTTTCATGGCGCTTTCTCCGCGAGCTTGGCTGCGACGGCGCGTTTCAGATTCTGGGCCGCGAGATTGCCGGGTTCCAGTTGCACGGCCCGATTCACGTCCTGGGCGGCCGCTTCACCTCTATTTTCGCTCAAATCGAGTCCCGCCAGCACAACGTATGCGTCGGCGGACTCGCGCAAGCGTAAGGATGCCTCCGCCCGGGTGCGGGCCTCGCGGGCGTCCCCGCGGGCAACCGAAACCTCGGCGAGGCCCGTGAGGGGTGCGGTGCTGGCGGAATCGACTATCGCCGCGTGGTTAAACTCGCTCTCCGCTTCGGCGGCAAATCCATGGGCCAACAGCTCGCGGCCCCACTCGACGTGATAGCGCGCGTGGGAACGGGGATCCGAACGGGCGAATTGCTGTTCCGCCCAACTTTGGATCTGCATGGTCATCTGGCGGAAGGCGTTTTCGTCATAGTTGTGCTTGATGCGTTGCGCGGGCGCCCTGGCGATCGATGCGGCCGCCACCACCCCGGTAGCCGTAGGCGTCACCGATTCGAGCAGGGTCTTGGCCTCGAGGTCGCCCGGACGTCGCTCCAGCGCGGTGTGTAATTCGCGGGCAGCGCCAGTACGGTCGCCGGCGCCGCTCAGACTGACGCCAAGATTGAAATGGTAGTCCGGATCGCTGGGATCGTTGCGGATGGCCTTTTCGAAATACTCGGCGGAGTTCTTGCGTCCGCGTCGCGCCGCGACCACTCCGAGATTGTTGTAGACCTCGGCCAGGGGCAAGCGGGTCGCGACGAACTCAAACGCCGTTTCGGCTCGTGCGAAGTCTCCATGATTGAGAGCGGCCAGGCCCAGATAGAAATTTGCCTCCCGCGCGAGCGCGGAAGACGCCGGGACCTGGCTGAGGGCACTGATCGCCGCTTCGTAGGTGTGCTGGGCGAAGCAGGCCTTGCCCAACTCGAGCCATGCGTCCGGATATGCGGGGTTGAGCCGCACGGCCTCTTTGTAGTACTGCACTTTTTCTTCCGGACTAATGGCGAGCATGCCGCGGATGTAATTCTCAAGCGCGTCCAGCCGTTCGGGCGCAACGCTGGCCACATATTTCTCTTTGGACAGCGAGAAATCGGTGCGGATCAAGCGCAGCAGATCCCAGGCGAGCCCGGATTGCAGATTGCTGAGATCGGTGAGCGGTCCGGATTCTGTCGCCGCCGGCAAAAGTTTCTGAGCGCGCATGTCGAGCAGTTGGGCAGTCGCAGTCAAACGCGCGCCGTCATAGCTGTAAGACCCCAGTACCGCGTAGTCGACGTCCATCTGCTCGGCGACGCGGTACAGAGTTGCGCGCGAGGGATGCAGATTCGCCGGGATGCCCTGCCGATCATAGCCGTGCAGCCGCTCGTCACGGCTGGCCACATACAGCACGGGAGAATTGAGCTGTTCGTGGAACGCCTCGGGAAAAGCTTCACTCAGCCATTCGAGCCCAGGTGTGGGAGAAGTATTGTCGAAGGGAAGCACGACTACGGTCCGGCCGGAGGCGGGCGCCTTCTCCGCCCAAAGGCACGCAACGAAGAGCACTTGCACCGCAAAGATGAGAACCAAGGCTCGTTTCAAGACAATCTGATTATATCGGCTGCGAGGATTATCGATCGACCGTAGCGCCGGCACCTTGCCGGCTGTCGCGAGGGCGCCCCGCCCTCGCCCCGGCGGGGATGTCAGTCGAGTCGGTCCGACCGTCAACGCACAAGGGAGCTTTGTCTTTGTTCTCCTCCGTCCATCCCGGCAAATCGTTACTCCCAGTAATCAACCGCGCCCCCCGCTCGTAGGTCAGATACGACCACGCCCACTGGATCATGACCAGCACACGGTTGCGAAAACCGATCAGGAAGAAAATGTGGATGAACAGCCACGCCAGCCAGGCAAAATAACCGGCGAGCTTGATCTTGCCGAACTGAGCGACCCCGGCGGCGCGGCCGATTGTCGCCAGGCTCCCCTTGTCGTGGTAATGGAAACTGCGCCGCGGCTGATGCTCCAGGTCGCGCGCGAGCGTCTTGGACACATACTCCCCCTGCTGGATGGCGACGGGAGCAACGCCCGGCAGCATCTTGCCGCTCTCATCCGCCAGCGCCGCCAGATCCCCAATGACGAAGACCTCCGGATGTCCGGCGATACTCAGGTC
>Ga0209698_10004736_pt1 | contig 14839 bp, 17 predicted proteins | sample LitLauG_LLR_2012_FD_187203 | JGI IMG/M metagenome (GOLD analysis project Ga0209698, IMG submission 187203) | Freshwater sediment microbial communities from Pennsylvania, USA - Little Laurel Run_MetaG_LLR_2012 (SPAdes) (version 2) | ecosystem: Environmental > Aquatic > Freshwater > Creek >...
CAAGCCGGGCGAGGTGCCGCCTTCGTTCCAGCCGGCGGGGGAGCGGCCGCCGGGGAGCTACCGGGCCGGGGAGTGAGCTTCGGCGCCCATCAGCTGGGAGGCGCCAGATCCCGCTCCACCAACCACAGCACCTTGTCGGCCGCGATCCGCCCGGCCGGGCGGTCCGCACCACCCCGGATGGCGCGCAGCGCCTCCGCGGCGTCCGCACCGCTCACGGTGACCACGACGACCCGAGCGCGGGCCAGGCCGGCGAGGGTCAGGGTCATGCGCTGGTGCGGGAAGCGCCCGGAGGGATCCTCGGAGAGGGTGACCCACTGCCCGGGGTCGGCGGCGAGGGCGGTCGACCCCACGAACAGCCCGGCCGCATGGCCATCGGGGCCAAGGGCGAGGTGCACCAGATCCAGGTTGCCGATCTCGCCGAGTCGGAGCTGGTAGGGGCCCGGACCCTCGGTACAGCGCATGGGGTACACCGCATTGGCCGCCCCGACCCGCTCGAGGAGCGCCTGGCGCACCAGCAACTGGTTGGAATCGGGATGATCCGGCGGGACGCATCGCTCCTCGGCCCAGAACACGCTGACCTGCCACCAGTCGATGAGCTCGGCGCCCCGCTCAGCGAGGTGCTCATAGCACTGGCGCGCCGCCGGGCCGCCCGACAGCGCCAGGCAGAAGTCCTCGTCCTCGCGGTGGCGGAACGCGTCGACGACCAGGTCGGCGAAGGCGCCGGCCAGGTCCTCGACGACGATCAGCTCCCCGTGCACGGCCAGCACACTAAGGGGTCGCTACCCCAGGCCGACAGCCACGGCGAGTGCCTGTTCCCAGACCCGATCCCGGCGGAGATGGGTGAGCGCCCGCGAGAGGGACCACGCGAGCGAGTCGTCGGGCAGCACCAGCAGCTCGTGGTGCGCCGGCCCGCCGACCACCGAGGCACCGGCGCGCACCATCCGCTCCGACGCGCTGCGCACCGCCTCGAAGGTGGCCTCCTGGCCGTGCGAGCTCGCCACCAGCCGGACGCTGACGTGGCGGGCGTCGTGCAGCTCGACGGTGCGCCCGGTGCCGAGGCGTGAGAGCAGCCACCCGGCGAGGAGGCGTCGAGGGCCGCCCTTTCCCTCGACGTCGATCGAGGAGACCCCCCGGGCGAAGGGCCGGTAGACGGGACCCTCGAACAGGCCGGCGAGCAGCTCCCGCCAGGGGCGGAGCCGCTCCCAGGACAGATCCACCACGGGACGGCGCCGGGCCAGCTCGACCAGGTCCGCCAGGGTGCCGAGCTCGCCGGCCTCACGGGTGTCGACGAGCACGGTGCTGGCCACGGGGAGCAGGCCGTCGGACACCGCCGGCAGCGCGCCCGGGTACCACACCACCACCGGGAGGTCGGAGAGGGTGAAGGGTTCGACGATGCTGTCGAGGTGCGCGCAGCCCGAGCCGCGCACTCGCAGCTCGATCTGCTCGAAGAAGACCGGGTGGTCATCGGAGCTCGTGGCGTAGACCTGGATCTCGGCGTCGATCCCACTGGTGCGGCTGTGCGGCTCCGGCCGGAGAACGACGAGACGGGCGGGGTGATGATCACCGAGTCCGTGCATCGCCGCGGCCGCGCGCGCCACGTCGCCCTCGGTGGAGCCGACGACCACGAGGGTCATGACGCGCGTCCTCGACGCCCGGTGGTCGAAGGCCCGCCGGAGCCGCACCAGCTGCTCCAGGATCGTGGAGATGCTCACCCCGGTGCCGCTCCAGTGGTCAGGCAGGCCGGCCTGGACTACGGCGTCCGCCACTGACGCCCCTCGCGTTGGATGAGCTGGTCCGCCTGGCGTGGACCCCAGGTCCCGGCGGCGTAGCGCGCCACCGGCGCTTCGCCACTGGCCCACGCGTCGATGAGCGGGTCGACGATCTGCCACGCCTGGTCCACCTCGTCGCTGCGGATGAACAAGGTGGGATCCCCGACCATGGCGTCGAGCAGCAGGCGCTCGTACGCGTCGGGTGGCTCCTCCAAGAACGCGGACCCGTACGAGAAGTCCATGAGCACGTCGCGGACCTCGAACGCCTGCCCGGGCACCTTCGCGCCGAATCGGAGGCTGATGCCCTCGTCGGGCTGGATCCGCAGGATCATCGCATTGGGGTGCAGGCCGCGAGCCTCACTGGCAACGAAGGGGAGGTGCGGCACCCGGTGGAACTGGAGCGCCACCTCGGTGAGGCGCTTGGGGAGCCGCTTGCCCGTGCGGAGGAACACCGGGACCGCGGCCCAGCGCCAGTTGTCGACCTCGAGGCGCATGGCGATGTAGGTCTCCGTGCTCGAGTGGGGGTCGACCCCCTCCTCGTCCCGGTAACCGTTGACCTGCTCGCCCTCGGACCATCCGGTGTCGTACTGGGCCCGTACCACGTCGCCGAGGACCTGGTCGGGGGTGAGGATGCCGACGGCGCGCAGCGCCTTGACCTTCTCGTCGCGGATCCCTTGGGCATCGACCGTCGCCGGCGGCTCCATCAAGGTGAGCGCCAGCACCTGCATGACGTGGTTCTGGACGATGTCGCGCAGCGCGCCGGCCGTCTCGTAGAACCCACCCCGGTGTTCGACACCGAGCGACTCCGCCACGGTGATCTGCACGTGGTCCACGTAGCGGCGGTTCCACACCGGCTCGAAGATGGCGTTGGCGAAGCGCAACGCGAGGACGTTTTGGACCGTCTCCTTCCCGAGGTAGTGGTCGATGCGGTAGATCTGGTCCTCGTCGAAGAATTCGTGGAGGCCCTGGTCCAGCTGGCGAGCGCTGTCGAGATCACGCCCGAAGGGCTTTTCGATCACCAGGCGCACCGGGGAGACCTGCCCGGGCGCCTTGTTGAGCCCGACGGCGCCGAGACCCCGCGCGACCTCTTCGAAGACCGTCGGGAGCGTCGCCAGGTAGAAGGTCCGATTGCCCCCGGTCCCGCGCTGGTCGTCCAGGTCGCTGAGCACCTGCGCCAGGGCGGAGAACGTGTCGGGATGGGCGTATTCGCCGGCCACGTAGCGGAAGCCCTTGACCAGTTCGGTCCACGCCGGACCGGCGTCGGGGACGGCGGCGCGCATGGCCTGGCGGAAGCTCTCGTCGTCCATCTCGGTGCGCGCCACACCGACCACGGCGAAGGCGGGCGGCAGCATGCGCCGCCGCGACAGCCGCTCGAGCGCGGGCATCAACTTCCTCGCGGTGAGGTCGCCCGAGGCGCCGAAGACCACCAGCACACCCGGGGGCGCCCGCCGCTCGCGGGTCAACCCCTCGGCGAGCGGGTTCACGCCGTCCCCGCCGTCGGCCATGTCCTTGTCCTCGCGCTCCTCGTCCTCGCGCACCGGAGCGATCAGCGACGGCCGTGGAGCAGTGCCGCCGCCTTGTCGCTCAGCGCCTGCATGAGCTCGTCGAAGCTCTGGGCGAAGGCGGCCACGCCCTCCTCCTCGAGCACCCGAGCCACGTCGTCCATGTCGATGCCTGCCGCGGCGAGGCGCTCCAGGGACTCCGCCGCCTCGTCGACGCCCACGTCGACCGTGCGGGCGACCACTCCGTGGTCTTCGAAGGCGGCGACCGTCGCGTCGGGCATGGTGTTGACGGTGTGGGGCCCGATCAGGCTGTCCACGTAGAGCAGGTCGGGGTACGCGGCGTTCTTGGTGGAGGTGGATGCCCACAGCGGTCGCTGCGGGTGGGCGCCGGCTGCGGCGAGCATCTCCCAGCGAGGCCCGGAGAAGCGCTCTTGGAACAACCGGTACGCCAGCTTCGCCTGCGCCACAGCCGCCTTGCCGTTGATGCCGGCATCGGCCTTGCCCACCTGAGCCAGGCGCCGGTCCACCTCGGTGTCGACCCGGCTCACGAAGAACGACGCCACGCTGTGGACCTGGCCCGGGTCGCCGCCGGCCGCCACCAGCCGCTCGAGCCCGGACAGGTACGCCTCGATCACCTCGCCATAGCGCGCCAGGGAGAAGATGAGGGTCACGTTGATGTTGCGGCCCTCTGCGATCATCTGCTCGATGGCCGGCACGCCAGGCGCCGTCGCCGGGATCTTGACCATCAGGTTGGGCATGGCCACCCGCTCGTGCAGGGCGCGGGCGGCGTCGATCGTGCCCGACGTGTCCGCGGCCAGGCTGGGTGCGACCTCGAGAGAGACGAAGCCGTCGCTGCCCCCGCTCTCGTCGTGCAGCGGACGCATCACGCCGCAGGCATCGGTCACGTCCTGGACCGCCATCGTCCAGTAGGCCGCATCCACGCTCGACGTCGACGCCAGGCCCGAGAACTGGCTGTCGTAGTCCGACGAGCCGGTGATCGCCTTCTGGAAGATGGTCGGGTTGGAGGTGAGGCCCCGGATCCCGTGCTCGACCAACGCGGCGAGCGCGCCCGTGGTCAGGTAGCTGCGCATCAGGTTGTCGATCCAGGGGCTCTGACCGCACTCGGCATGGAGCTGGCGGAGACGGTCGGGTTGGCTCATTGGTCCTCCTCGATGACGTCGAGGAGCTCGCGGGCGCGCTCGGCGACGTGTTGGGGTGTGATGCCCAGATCGGCGAGCACCGCCGGCCCGGGCGCGGATTCGCCGAAGCGATCGATGGCGACGGAGTCGTCCGCCCATCGGCTCCAGCCGAAGGACGTCGCCGCTTCGACCGACAGCACGGGCGCACCGTAGCCGAGCACCTCGTCCTGGTAGTCGTCGTCCTGCTCCTCGAACAGATCCCAGGACGGCATCGACACCACGCGGGCGTTCACCTGTTCGCCAGCCAGGAGCTTGGCCGCGTCGATGCAGACGCTGACCTCGCTGCCCGTGCCGAGCAGCACGAGGTCGGGGTCGTCGCCGCCGTGCACGAGGACGTAGGCACCCCGGGCGAGGTCCTCATAGGTGTCGGTCCCTTCGAGCACCGGCAGGTCCTGACGGCTCAGGATCAGTGCGGTCGGCCCGTCGCGCTCGATCGCGACCCGCAGGGCATGGGCCGTCTCGTTGGCGTCGGCCGGGCGGATGACCCGCAGGTTGGGCATGGCCCGCACCGCCGCGAGCTGCTCGATCGGCTGGTGCGTGGGCCCGTCCTCTCCCAGCCCGACCGAGTCGTGGGTCCAGGAGTAGATGACCTTGCTCTCGCTCTGCGCGGCGACCCGCACCGCGCCGCGCATGTAGTCGCTGAAGACGAAGAACGTCCCGCCGACGGGGATCACCCCACCGTGGTGCGCCATGCCGTTCATGACGCCGCCCATCCCGTGCTCGCGTACACCGAAGGCGACCTGACGGCCCTCGGGGTGCTCCCGGCTCTGTGGCGCGGTGTTGACCAGGGCCGTGCCGGTGTTGCCGGTCAGATCGGCGCCGCCCGCCACCAGCCCCGGCACGACCTCGAGGATCCCGTTGAGGCACGCCTTCATGGCGTTGCGGGTCGCCACCTTGTCACCGGGCGACCACCCGGGGAGCTTGGCCTCCCACCCGTCGATGCCGGTCCCCTCCCAGGCGGCATCCCATGCGGCTCGGTCGCCCGTCCACGAAGCGAGGCGGGCCTCCCAGGCCTCGCGCTGCGCCTGACCGCGGGGGATGACCTGCCGGTACAGGTCGAGCACCAGGGGTGGGACCCAGAAGGTCTCGTCGGGCGGCAACCCCAGGATCACCTTGGTGGCGCGGATCTCGTCCTCGCCGAGCGGGCTGCCGTGCGCGGCGCTGGTGTCGGTCTTGTTGGGCGAGGGCCACCCGATGTGGCTGCGCAAGATCAGCAGTGACGGCCGGTCCTCGACCGCCATGGCCCGCCGGATGCCCGTCTCCAGGGCGTCGAGGTCGTTGGCGACCTCCCCGAGGTGCTCGACGTGCCAGCCGTAGGCCTCGAAGCGCTTCCCAGCGTCGTCGTCGAGGGCGAGCTCGGTGGGCCCGTCGATGGTGATGTGGTTGTCGTCGTAGACGTAGACCAGGCGCCCGAGCCCGAGGTGACCGGCGAGGCTGGCCGCCTCGTGGCTGATCCCCTCCATCAGGTCGCCGTCGCTGCACAGGACGAAGGTGAAGTGGTCGACGACGTCCGCGCCGAAACGGGCCCGCAGCATCCGCTCGGCGATGCCCAGCCCGACGCCGTTGGCGACACCCTGACCGAGCGGCCCGGTGGTGACCTCCACGCCGGGTACGAAGCCGACCTCGGGATGGCCGGGCGTCCGGCTGTGGAGCTGGCGGAACTGCCGGAGGTCGTCCAGCGTCAGGTCGTAGCCCGTCAGGTGCAGCAAGGAGTACAGGAGGATCGAGGCGTGGCCGCAGGACAGCACGAACCGGTCCCGGTCGGGCCACAGGGGCGCACTCGGATCGTGTCGCATGACCCTCGTCCACAGCACGTGCGCGAGCGGCGCCAGGGCCATGGCGGTGCCGGGGTGCCCGGAGTTGGCCCGCTGGGGCGCGTCCATGGCGAGCCCACGGATCACGTCGATGCCCAGCTGCTCCAGGTCAGGGTCGCTCATGGTGCAACCCTACCCACGGGGGGAGGCCACCGGGCCCCCTTCAGTCGCTTCCGACGTCCTCGAAGAGGGCCATCGAGGCGGTGAACCCGTGGAGGAAGTTGCGCCCTCCGATCGGACCGATCTCCCCGGCCGCGAAGAAGCCCGCGGCAGGTGGCTCACCGAGGAGCTCCCCGAGCACGGAGGCATCGTGGTGGGGGACCCCGAACAGGCGCGAGCCCCGGCCGTTGCAGGTGAAGCAGAGCGCACCGTCGGCGTGCCGGGCGCCCAGCATGGCGCGGAGGTCCTCGTCGGCGGACTCGGCGTCGCGCACGTGGAACTGGACGGTCGTGCCCACCTCGACGGCGTCGCCGACCGCGATCGCTCCGTTGGCCCGGTCGGCGCCGAGCACGTTGCGCACGAGGAAGTCGCCACGGGAGAAGTCGGCCTTGTGCTCGTCGATGACGACTCCGAGGTGGAGGCCCTGGTTGACGAGGCGGATGTCCCGCTCCGACATGCCGTCACGGGCCATCTCGAGGAGCCGTTCGAGCGCCGGCTGGCCGGCGAGCTCGTAGATCACGTTGCGCTCGGACCGGGTGACCACGAGCGGGCGGCCGACGGGCCGACAGCCCTGGGACACCACGCTCGACAGACGGGTCCCCGGCCCGACGATCGCGCCGACTGCACCCGTCGTGTGCACCTGGTCCCCGAGGGCCAGCCGGTTGCCCCCCGGCCCTCGGGCGGCCGACGCCATCCCGCCGAGCAGGGGCAACCCGGGGTGCGTCGAGGCCAGGGTGTCGGCCAGCGCCTCCACCGGGAAGGTGAAGGGATCGGCGAGGAGCAGCACGCCCTGCGGGGGGAAGGGGTCCGATGCCGGCCACCCGGTGACCTGCCAACCGTCGGGTCCCTCCTCGGCGCTGAGGCGCACCCCGATGACCGGGCCCACCAGCCCGGCCCACACGGTGACGGCCGGGAGCTCCTCGACCTCGATGCCGTTTCCGAGGACCGACTCCGCGGCGCACCCGAGCGCCACGCTCGGCGCCAGCACGCGGCGTACCGTCGCCATCACGTCCTCGAGGGCTCCGGCGTGGGGCCGGGTGACGAACACCAGGGCCAGGTCCGGGTGCTGACCGAGCTTCTCGAGCACCTGGCCGACCACCTCCCCGGTGGCATGGGAGGTCACCGGGTGCGTGGACAGCGCTGCAGCGAAGGGCATCAGGCCGGCGGGAGGAGCGTGAGCGGGACGGAGATCGTGCTGCCCTCGGGGAGCAGCCGGCAGCGCGCTTCGATCGTGTCGTAGCCGGCGTACTCCAGCTCGCCGCGCACCAGGCGGTAGGTGAACTTGCCCGGCTCCACCGTGAACGGCGCGACGTTGCGGGCCACCTGGGCCCCCGCCGGGTCGGTGAAGACGACTTCGAGGATGCCCTGCCCGTCCTCGTGCGAGCCGCAGCGGATCAGCACGATCAGGTGAGGAGCGATCGTCACCGGCGGAGGCGACGGTGCCGGCATCGAGAACATGATCCCGGTCAGGTCGATGCGCGTCGAGGGCCCGGGGACCTGGCGGAGGTTGATGTTGTCGGCGAACAGCGCAGCGACGATCTCCATGGCTCTCCGACGCTACTGGCTCGGCGCCGAGGCAGGATGCCGCCGCGCGCTGCGCCGGGCGTCGCGCCCGGACCGACGGTCAGGCGGCGGCGCGCTCGCGGGCGCCGCCGCCGGTGATGAGCCGTGGCTCGTCATGGCGGATCGACACCCACCCGAAGCGGCGCGCCATGCGGATGAACCACCACCCGGGATCGATCTCGCCCCGCGCCAGGTTGAGCCGGGCCGAGGTCGGCGCCGCGTGGTGGTTGTTGTGGAGCCCCTCGCCCGCAACGAGCCATGCGAGCCACTGGTTGTTGGTGGCCAGGCCCGGATGCGGGCGCTTGCCGAAGCGGTGGCCGATGGCGTTCACGGATCCGCTGAGCAGGAGGTAGACCACGGCATGGACCCCGGCGGCGAGCAGCCCCATCTGCCAGCCGAGCACGATGCACAGCAGTCCGGTGCCGATCCCCAGCCCGACGACGGCGTGGTCGAACAGGACGCGGTCCCAGCGGTCCGCGGGCAGGTCGCGGGCGAAGCGGGCGACGACCTCGTCGTCCTTGGCGACCTTGCGGTACAGGTAGGGGTTGGCGAGCTGCACCTTCCAGAAGCCCGAGATCACGGGGGAGTGGGGGTCGCCGGGCTCGTCGGTGTAGGCGTGGTGCTTGCGGTGCACCGCCACCCACTGGCGCGGGCGGATGCCGGTCGTGATCCAGATGAGGGCGCGGAAGACAGCGGTCAGCCAGGGGGTCACCTTGAGCGCCCGATGGGCGAGCGCCCGGTGCAGATAGACCGTGGTGAGCAAATTGCCGAGCTCGCAGATGGCCAACCCGACCAGCACGGCGATGAAGATCCGCAGCATGGTCCGAACCTTAGCCTACCTACCGGTCGGTAGGTGCACGTCCGGCGGTCCCGGCGAATGCCCCGCTGACCACCGGTGCTCCCGGGTAGCCTGAGCGCGTTGTGGCAACCCACCAGACGACGGGGGCGACCTCGGGTTCCACCCGTGATGCGATCCTGGCCTCGGCGCTTCGCCGGTTCGCCGAGCGCGGCTACGAAGGCACGTCCCTGAACGACATCGCCTCCGAGGTCGGGATCCGCCGTCCCAGCCTGCTCTACCACTTCCCCTCCAAGGAGGCGCTCTACCGCGAGGTGTTCGAAGCGTCCCTGGCCGACTGGGACCGTCGCCTCGAGGCGACCGTGGTCGCGCCCACCGACGGGTGGGCCCAGGTCGATCGGGTGCTCAACGCCAGCTTCGACTTCTTCCGCGAGAACCCCGAGTTCGTCCGGCTCGTGCGTCGCGAGGCGCTCGAAGGCGGTAGCCGCCTGGCGGTCGAGCTGGGCACGGCCCTGCGCCCCCAGCTCGAGCGTGCCACCGGGTTCTTCGAACGGGAGATGCGCGCAGGGCGCTTCCGCCGGCACGACGCGGTGCAGCTGATGTTGACCGGCTACGGCGCCCTGCTGTCCTACTTCAGCGACGTCTCCTTCGTCGAAGCGCTCCTCGGACGGGACCCGCTCTCGACCGTCGCGCTCGATGCCCGGCTCGAGCACGTCCGGGGCTTCATCCGGGCCGCGCTCGAACCCGCCGGCTGAGACCCTCCTCGGTAGGCTTCGACGGTGGCCGCCGCTGATCACCGGGTGCAGGTCCCGCCCAACTGCGACCTCACCCTCGGCCTGGTCTGCCTCGACAAGTCCGCGCCGGGGCGCACCGTGTGGGCGATGGCGGCCGACGAGCGCTTCGCCAACCCGGTCGGGATCATCCAGGGGGGCTTCGTGGCGGCGCTCGCCGATTCGGCCATGGCGGCGTCGGCGTTGACCTTCGCGCGGGACCGCAAGGTGTTCTCTTCCAACGTCGAGCTCAAGATCAGCTTCCTCGCCCCCGCCCGCGTCGGCGACGTGCTCACCTGCACGGCGCAGGTCATCTCCGGCGGCTCGCGGGTCGCCTTCGTCGAGGCGGAGATCGTGGCCGGGTCAGGGCGAGACGTGGCCAAGGCCTCGTCGACCTACCTGTTCACGCCCCGATGACGCACCGGCGGTCGGTCGTCGCGCTCGCCCTCGCCCTGGTCGCACCGTTGGCGCCTGCTCCGCTGGCCGCCTCGGCCGTCACCGCCGCCGCGACCAGCCCGACGCCGGTGGCGCGCCTGCAGACGCCGCTGCTCTCGCTGCGGCGGGCGCCCGGCGTGCTGACGGGCGCGGTGGCCCAGAGCCGCCTCGCCACGGCACTCGACGCGGCCATGGCCGACCCGAGCCTCGGCGCGGCGCGCGACAACTCGTGCCTGGTCGTGACCGTCGGCCCGGTCACCGTCTACGACCGCCGGGGCAGCGTGCCCCTGATCCCCGCTTCGGGACTCAAGCTCGTGACGGCGAACGCGGTGTTCGACAAGCTCGGTGCCCAGTCGCACCTGACGACCGAGGTCCGAGCGGACCACGCCGCAGGGGCCGTGGTTGGCGGCAACCTCTACCTGGTCGGCGGCGGCGACCCCTTGCTGCGGACCGCCGACTACGTCGCGACCCTCCGCTACAAGGAGCTGCTGTACACCCACCTCGAGGACCTGGCCCGAGCCGTGCGGGCGGCCGGGATCACCCATGTGACCGGGAGCGTCGTCGGCGACGAGTCCCGCTACGACTCCCAGCGGTACGGGCCGACGTGGAAGCCGAGCTACGCCGCCACCGGCGAGGTCGGGCCGCTGTCGGCCCTCCAGGTCAACGACGGGTACCAGTCCCTCAAACCCCGGCTGATCCCTGCGGCCCGACCCGCGACCCAGGCGGCGGCGCTGTTCACGACCCTCCTGGGCGCGGCGGGCGTGGCCGTCGACGGCGCAGCCTCGCAGGGGACCGCGCCAGCCGGCGCGCCGACCGTCGCATCGCTGCCGTCCGCCACCCTCGCCGACGTCGTCGCCGAGGTGCTGCGCCAGAGCGACAACAACGGCGCCGAGCTGCTGACCAAGGAGATCGCCAGGCACGCCGGTGGCGCACCCACGACGGTCGCAGGCGTCGCGGTGGTCAAGGCGCAAGCGGCAGCCGACGGGCTCCCCGTCGACCAGCTCGCGATGGTCGACGGTTCCGGGCTCGACCGCAGCGATCGCGCCAGCTGCCGGCTGCTGGTCGACGTGCTGGCGCGGGGTGGTCCCGACGGCGACCTCGGACGTGGTCTCCCCGTTGCGGGCCAGACCGGGACCCTACAAGGCCGCATGGCCGGGACGCCGGCCGCCGGGCGGGTCCGGGCCAAGACCGGCTCCCTGGACGGGGTCTCCAGCCTGAGCGGCTACGTCCTGCCGCTCGCCACCGCCGGCGCGCCAACGGGAGCGCCCCTCACCTTTTCGGCCATCTTCAACGACGCGCCGAGCCGGACCGCGGTCGAGGCCCTGGAGGATCGGATCGCGGTGATCCTCGCGGGGTACCCGCAGGCGCCGAGCGACACCGGCCTCGGGCCGCTGCCGGTGGTGAGCGGCTGATGGCCGAGCGACTGCCCATGTTTCCCCTCGGGACCGTGCTCGCTCCCTTTGCCGGGCTCCCGCTGCACATCTTCGAGCCCCGGTACCGGGTGCTGATGTTCGACTGCGTGCGGGGCACGCCCGAGTTCGGCGTGGTCCTCATCGAGCGGGGCTTGGAGGTCGGTGGCGACGACCAGCGCTACCACGTGGGCACCGTGGCGCGCATCGCCGACGCCGGTGAGCTCCCTGACGGTCGCTGGGTCGTCACCGCCGTCGGCACCGACCGGATCCGCATCCTCGAGTGGCTCCCCGACGACCCCTACCCGGTGGCCCTGGTCGAGCGGCTCCCGACGCCTGCGTGGGACCCGGCGGACGACGACCACCGGGCCAGCGCGGAGCGCGAGGTCCGTCGTGCCCTCACCCTGAGCGGCGAGCTCGGGCTTGAGGCGCCGCCGGCTACCGTCGAGCTGGCCGCCGATCCGGTGGTCGCATCGTGGCAGCTCGTGGCCATCGCGCCGCTCGGGCCCTTCGACAAGCAGCAGCTGCTCGAGCTCGACGACCCCGCGGCGCGGCTGCTCCGGCTGGGCGAGCTGGCCGAGGAGGTATCCTTCCTGCTTGCCCACCGGCTCCGCGGGGAGTGAGGCCGGGGCCGCACCATCGGAGGTCACGTGGCGGCACAACAACCGACCGACAAGCACTCGCCGGGCAAAGCCCTGCCGACGCTGCTGAGCGAGCTGTGGGACCTCGTGCTCCGCTACGTCAAGCAGGAGACCCTCGACCCGATCAAAGCCCTCGGCCGCTTCGTCGGCTTCGGCGTCGCAGGCGCGCTCGTCATCGGCATCGGCACGGTCCTGGTCGCGCTGGGCGGCCTGCGGGCGGTCCAGGCCGAGACGGGCCGCCACCTCACCGGCCACCTGAGCTGGGCCCCCTACCTGGCACTGGTGGCCTTCTGCGGTGTGGTGGCAGTCGTCGCCCTCTCCCGCATCGGCAAGGGCACCTCGAAAGGACACCGCTGATGGCTGCCACCTCTGACCGGCGGGTGTCTCGCACAGACATCGATGCGAAGCTGCGCGAGATCAAGGGCGAGGTCGACCAGGCCGGAGAGGCGGCCCGTCCCTACGGCATCGCCGCCGCGGTCGGGGGGGCGATCCTCGTCCTCCTGTTCGCCTACCTCCTCGGCCGGCGCAGGGGCAAGAAGAAGACGACCATCGTGGAGATCCGCCGGGTATGAGCGCACTGGTGAGCCGTGGACTGCGGGAGGGCTTCCGCCGAGGGGTCATCCAGGGCTCCCGGCCGTGGATGGTCGTCGGCGGCATCGCCCTCGTGCTGCGAGTCGTCCAGCGCCTGGGAGCCAAGGAGGAGGCCGTGGTCTACCGGGAGGTCCTCGCCCCGGGCCAGACGGTGTCGATCTCCAACGGCACCCCCACCGGCGGCCGGCCCGGCTGAGCCGCGCCACAATGATGAGGTGAGGGTCCTCCTGCGCAACCCGAGGCGCGAGCTCGAGATCGAGGGACCGGTCCAGGTCAACCAGCTCGTCGAGCGGCTCGGCTTCAACCGGGAGTCCATCCTCGTGATCGTCGGTGACCTGCTGGTGACCGGGGACGCCGTCATCGACGACTCCGCGTCGGTCGAGATCCGCCCGGTCATCTCCGGAGGCGCCTCGTGAAGTGCCGGGCGTGCCGGGAGCCGGCGGTCATCGACGTGCGCCGCCACAACGCCGCCTTCTGCCAGCCGTGCTTCCTCAAGCACTGCCGCGAACAGGTGGTCCGCGCGATCGAGGACCACGAGATGATCGCGGCGGGTGAGCGCGTCCTCGTCGCCGTCTCGGGCGGCAAGGACTCCCTGGCCTTGTGGGACCTGCTCCTCGGCCTCGGCTTCGACGCGGACGGCCTGTACCTGGGCCTCGGCATCGGCGACTACTCGGACACCTCCGGCGACCACGCGCGCCGCTTCGCCGCCGAGCACGGCGCCCGGCTGGTCGAGATCGACATCCCCGACGCCTACGGCTTCGACATCCCGGGCGGGGCCAGGGCGGCCAGGCGCGTGCCTTGCTCCGCGTGCGGCCTGTCCAAGCGGCACCTCTTCAACCGTGCCGCCGTCGACGGCGGCTATGACGTGGTCGCCACCGGCCACAACCTCGACGACGAGGCCGCGGTGCTCTTCGGCAACGTCCTGCGTTGGGACACGGCGTACCTCGGTCGGCAGCTCCCCGTCCTGCCGGGCGCGCACGGCTTCGCCCGCAAGGTCAAGCCGCTGGTTCGGCTGAGCGAGCGGGAGACCGCCGCCTACTGCGTCCTGCGGAGCATCGACTACCTCGTCGAGGAGTGCCCGATGGCCGCCGGCAACAAGCACATCGGCTACAAGGAAGCGCTCAACGAGATAGAGGCACGTTCGCCCGGGACCAAGGCCGCCTTCTACTTCACCTTCATCGACCGGATCGCGCCACGCTTCCGTGGCGAGGCCGAGACCGAGCGCGAGGGCATCCACCCCTGCCCCGGGTGCGGCTCGCCGACCACGGCCGAGGTCTGCGCGTTCTGCCGGTTGCAGATCAAGGCCACGGGAGCCGCCGAGGTGGCAGGGACGTGAGCCGGCCGCTGTCGGAGGGCGATCGGGTGATGCTCTGCGACAGCAAGGGCCGCCGCTACCTGGTCACCCTCAGCGCCGGCGGCGAGTTCCACACCCACGCCGGTCCGGTGCCCCACGACGTCATGCTCGGCCAGCACGAAGGAGCGACGGTCCGCTCGAGCCGCGGCGGCCGCTACATCGTGGTTCGACCCACCCTCGCCGAGCTCGTCCTCAAGATGCCACGTGGGGCGCAGGTGATCTACCCCAAGGACCTCGGCCCGATCCTCATGCTGGCGGACATCTTTCCCGGGGCCCGCGTGCTCGAAGCCGGCGTCGGGAGCGGCGCACTGTCCATGACCCTGCTCCGGGCCGGCGCCGAGGTGGTCGGCTACGAGTTGCGGGAAGACTTCGCCAACCGGGCCAGGAGCAACGTCACCGCCTTCCTCGGCCACGAGGTGCTCGACCGCTACCGCGTCGAGGTGCGCGACGTGTACGACGGCATCGACCACACCGGGCTGGACCGCATCGCGCTCGACCTCCCCGAGCCGTGGAGGGTGGTCAAGCACGCCGAATCCGCCCTCGTCGCGGGCGGCATCCTGGTGTCGTACCTGCCCTCGATCATCCAGGTGGCACAGCTGCGGGAGGCTCTCGACCACTCCGCGTTCGGCATGGCCGAGACCCTCGAGGTCCTCAACCGCACCTGGCACGTGGAGGGACAAGCGGTCCGTCCCGACCACCGGATGGTCGCCCACACGGGCTTCCTCACCGCGGCCCGCCTGCTCCACCGCGACCGACGCCCGGACGAGCAGGACGAGCCGGACGGGCCGGAGGGGCCGGGGGCGTCGGTCGCGGTGGAGCAGGCGGGCCGCGGTGAGG
>Ga0209698_10004737_pt1 | contig 14832 bp, 11 predicted proteins | sample LitLauG_LLR_2012_FD_187203 | JGI IMG/M metagenome (GOLD analysis project Ga0209698, IMG submission 187203) | Freshwater sediment microbial communities from Pennsylvania, USA - Little Laurel Run_MetaG_LLR_2012 (SPAdes) (version 2) | ecosystem: Environmental > Aquatic > Freshwater > Creek >...
TAGCGGCGGCCCCGCCGATACTACAGCGACCAAATGGATTGAAAATCTGGCGAACGATCTACTTGCCAAGAATTTAGAAACGGTTTCGCGCATCCCTTACGAGCGTGCGTTACGCACCTCCAGCGTGAGGCGCTTCGATTACGTTTCGCTTTACGTAGATGGTCTTGCCGGCGTGGTTGATATGGATGCCATCCGCAGTCTCAACCTGGGTGTCGATCCTCTGGGCGGGGCGGGTGTTGCGTACTGGCCGCGCATCGCCGAGAAATACAAGCTCAAGTTAGAGGTTGTGAATAAGACAGTTGATCCCACGTTCCGATTCATGACGCTCGATTGGGACGGCAAGATTCGCATGGATTGTTCTTCGCCCTATGCCATGGCGAGCTTAATCGCGCTGAAAGATCGCTTTGATGTGGCGTTTGCCTGCGATACGGATCACGACCGTCACGGCATTGTTGCGCCGAGTGTTGGCTTGCTGAATCCGAATCACTATCTGGCTGTGGCGATTGACTATTTATTCCGCCACCGTCCAAACTGGAGAGCCGACGCGGGTGTTGGCAAAACGCTGGTGAGCAGCGGAATTATTGATCGCGTCGCAGCGAGTTTGCAGCGGCGTCTCTTAGAAGTGCCCGTTGGTTTCAAGTGGTTTGTGGATGGCTTGCTGGATGGCTCGCTTGGATTTGGTGGTGAAGAAAGTGCAGGCGCTTCGTTTCTCGCCAAAGATGGCTCGCCTTGGAGCACGGATAAAGACGGTTTGATCATGGGTTTGCTTTCCGCCGAGATCACCGCCAAGTTGGGAAAAGATCCAGGGGTTCGCTATAAGGAACTGACGGAGCAATTTGGTAATCCCGTGTACGAGCGCATTGACGCGCCTGCGAATGCGGCGGAAAAGGCGATTCTGCAAAAGCTTTCGCCGGAGCAAGTGCCCGCGAAGGAGCTGGCCGGCGAAAAGATTGAAGCGATGCTGACGACAGCACCTGGAAATGGCGCACCATTAGGCGGGTTGAAGGTTGTTACGAAGAATGGCTGGTTTGCGGCGCGGCCATCTGGCACGGAAGATGTTTACAAAATCTATGCGGAAAGCTTCCTGGGTAAGGATCATTTGCGCCGCATCCAAGATGAAGCGCGGGCGGTGATTTCGAAAACGTTCGGAGCGGCTGCACAAAAGGAGTCCGATTGAACAACCGTAACGAAATTTCTAGGCGCATGATGCTGGGCTTGCTCGGCACAACGCCTCTTTTGGCCCAAGGCGTTTCCTCGCGTGCCGTGAAGCCGCAACCGCGAGGCAAGCCCACCGGCATCCCGTTCAATGCTTGTTTTACAGATATTGCGGACAAGGCCGGATTCACAGCGCCGCTCATCTACGGTCCGGAAGATCACCGAACCTACATTCTGGAAACGGTTGGTTGCGGTTGCGCTTTCATCGATTACGATAACGACGGCTGGCTCGATATTTTCACGTTGACCGGCACGCGCTTAGATGGCGATCCGCCTGGCGCGACGAACCGGCTCTACAAGAATAATCGCGACGGCACGTTTACCGATGTCACCGCCAAAGCCGGGTTAACGAAAGCAGGATGGGCCTCCGCCGTCACCATTGGCGATTTCAATAACGACGGCTTCGACGATCTTTTCATCACGTACTGGGGCCAGAACGTTCTTTATCGGAATAATGGCGACGGCACGTTTACCGATATCACGGAAAAAGCGGGCCTGCTGCATAGTGGAAAGCGTTGGGGTTCAGGCTGCGCTTTTGTGGATTACGATCGCGACGGTCATCTCGATCTGGTGGTGGCCAACTATCTCGAGCTCGATCTGGCCCATATCCCCAAGCCCGGCGAGAGCGGTTTCTGTAACTGGAAAGGCATTCCCGTGAACTGCGGTCCGCGCGGTTTACCGCCTGGCTATGCAACGCTGTATCACAACAACGGCGACGGTACCTTTACCGACGTCACTGCGAAATCGGGCTTCTCGAAAGTGAAAGGCGCTTACTGCATGACGGTAGCCGCTGCCGATTTCGACAACGATGGCTGGCCCGACATCTACATCGCCTGCGATTCCACTCCGAGCTTCTTGTTGAAGAACAATAAAGACGGTACGTTTACCGACGTTGGCTTAGAGAGCGGCGTTGCACTCAACGAAGACGGCATGGAGCAAGCGGGCATGGGCCTCGGCATCGGTGACTACGCCTTGAACGGCAACCTTGACATCCTTAAAACCCACTTTGCCGACGACACCGCCGTTCTGTATAAGAACGATGGCAAGGGCGGGTTCGAGGATGTCACGAACTCATCGGGCCTAGGCGTTGAGACGCGCTACATCAGTTGGGGCGCGGGCATGTTCGATTTAGACAACGATGGCTACCCGGATCTTTTCTGGGTAACGGGCAGCGTTTATCCCGAGGTCGAAAAGGTGCTGCCGAACTATCCGTTCAAGAGCTCGCGCATTGTGTTCCGCAATCTCAAGAACGGGCATTTCGAAGAGTTGCTGGAGCAGGCGGGACCGGGCATTATTGCGCCGCACGCCAGCCGTGGCTGCGCCTTCGGCGATTTTGATAACGATGGCGATATTGACGTGGTTGTCATGAATCTCAACGAAGCCCCTTCTTTGTTACGTAACGATGTCAAGGGTAATAACCACTGGGTCAAAGTCAAACTCATTGGCGTTACTTCAAATCGAAGCGCGATTGGGGCGCGCGTTACCGCCCACTATGGAGGCAAGATTCAAGCGCAGGAAGTCATGAGCCAATCGAGCTTCTATTCGGCCAACGATCTGCGCCTTCATTTTGGTTTGGGCGAGGTAGCAAAAGTAGATTTAGATATCCGCTGGCCGAACGGAAGAGTGGAAAAGCTTACAAATTTAGACGCAAACCATCTTTTCACCATCCGCGAAGGCAAGGGCGTGATTAAATCTGAAACGTTCCCGCAGCGCCCGGCGTAGTAGAGAGAAGTGCCAATGAGGAGTTTATCTCCACTTTTGCTGACGCTAGCGGTGACCGCGAGCGGCGGTCCGCTGCAAGAGTCACCAGTGGACCAAGCCGTTGCGCAGAAGTACGAGGCGCGCGCCACTGTGGTTAGCGGCAAAGTCATTCGCAGCCGCGACGCTCAACCTTGGGCGCTGAGTGCAGGCGAGCGCATACCTATCCAACAAGTGATTGAAACGGGATCCGATGGCTTCGCCCACTTCGAAGTGGCTGGCGGCGGTGGATTCGATATCTTCGCCAACTCGCGCGTGGGCTTTCGCCGAAATGCGTCGAGCGCCGGAGATTTGCTGGATGTGCTCGCTGGCCGTGTGCGAATCCACTTGAAGCCGCAACCGGGGCAGCCGCAGCAGCGTGTTCTCACGCCAACCGCTTGGATCAGCACTATGCAAGACGCCACGGTTGCGATTGTGATTGATGAAGACGGCGCCATGCGGATTGATGTGATCGAAGGCGAAGTGAGAGTGCAGCACACTTTGCTTCCGCGCAGTGAACCGACAATCGTACGGGCCGTGGACGCCATTCTTGTGCGTAGCGATCAGCAAATTTCGCGCCGGCTTGATCGTGGATCGCTTTACCGCTACACGGTGAAGCCGCTGCATGACCTCTGGACCGCGGTCACTCCGGGCCACGGAAATCGTAACGGCGAACCGGTTGAGGGTAACCACTTCCTTGCAAGTAACTCCGGCGAAAGGCCGCTACAATAGTGGCGAATGAGGAGATTTGCGCACTACGGCCCCGTTGTTAGTCTTGCTCTAAGCTGTGCGTTCGCCGCACATGCTCAGCAACCGGAACGACCGAGTCCGCGCACCCCTGGAGCGCTGCCCGCTGAGGTAAAAGCGGCCGCGCCGTCCGCCACACCACCCGCACCCAACAAAGACCAGATCGTGCCCAAGCCTGCGGGTCTCGAGAGTGCTTGGACCGTGCGCAACATACTTGACGAGTTGTTGAAGGACAATGAAAAGCTTGAACCGCTGCTGGCGCAGATGAACCCGCAGGAATGGGTCGCCAAGAAAGGCGCGCCTGACGGTTACGTGCAGCAGTGGCAAGTAGCCCATTCGCAGTTGAGCGAAGCACTGGCCGCTGCAAGGACCCTGGCTCAAAAAACGGAAAGCCTGCCCCTTGCGCTCGATGCCTATTTTCGCTTTGAAGCGCTGGAAGTCACATCTCGCTCGCTTGAGGAAGCGGTGATGCGCTATGGCGACCGGTTCACGGCCGACCAATTAAGCGGTCTCATCGCACGTAATTTCTCGCGGCGGGAGCGTTTTCGCGACTACATTCGCGATTTGGCGGCCAGTTCCGAAACAAATTTCAAGTTGGCCGATGAAGAAGCGCAGCGCTGTCGCGGTATCATCAGCAGGGAACCTGTTAAACGCGCTAAAAAGCAGTAATATTCATGGAAGCTAGTGTTTTTGTTTGTTCGATTTGCGGCGGTACATCGCAGAAAATTTGCGTGTACTGCACGAAAGACGCCTGTGAGAACCACCTTTGCGAGCGGTGCGCCAAATGTAGCGATTGCTGCACTTGCGATGTGCGGATAGGGGACGCCACTACGGCAACGCATCGTAACGGCAACGGGCACGGCCACCTGCCGCCCGACGCTGCTGAAAAGTTGTCTTGAAGCAGAAAATTCACGAGATTTTAGAGAAGACTTTCGGCTTTCAATCGTTCCGTCCGAACCAGGAAGTTGTTTGCGAAGCGGCCACGGAAGGGCGCGACGTGTTGCTGGTTATGCCCACCGGCTCGGGCAAATCGCTCTGTTATCAGCTACCGGGCCTGGCGCGCAAGGGCACAACGTTGGTTATCAGCCCGCTGATCGCGCTCATGGAAGATCAAGTGGCAAAACTGGAAGCCATGGGTCTCTCCGTGGCGCGCATTCATTCCGGCCGTGAGCGGCTTGCGTCGCGGCAAGCCTGCTTCGATTACCTGGAAGGCAAACTGCAATTTCTTTTCATCGCGCCGGAGCGCTTGAGCGTCACGGGCTTTCCAGAGATGCTGGCGAAGCGCAAGCCGGTTCTTGTGGCGGTCGACGAAGCGCATTGCATCTCGCAATGGGGGCATGACTTCCGGCCAGATTACCGCATGCTGGGGCAATACCTGCCTCTGCTTCGCCCCGCTGCCGTAATGGCGCTAACAGCCACCGCCACGCCTAGCGTGCAGAGCGATATCGAACGGCAACTGGGGTTAGTCAATCCAGCGCGATTCATTCAAGGCTTCCGCCGGCAAAACATTGCCATTGAAGTTGTAGAGGCGGCTCCATCCGACAGGCTTGAATTGTTGCGCGAACTGCTGGCCGATCCCAGACGGCGTCCTGCAATTGTCTATGCACCGAATCGCAAACAAACAGAATCGTTGGCACTAGATCTAGCAGATCTCTCGAAGTCAGCCGCGTATCACGCAGGGCTGAGTACGGCCTTGCGTTCACAAGTGCAGGATGATTTTCTCGCTGGCAAGTTGGATGTCATGGTGGCCACCATCGCGTTTGGCATGGGCATTGATAAGCCAGACGTGCGCACAGTGGCACATGTGGCACTGCCGGGCAGTGTGGAGCGCTACTACCAGGAGATCGGCCGTGCGGGCCGCGACGGTGCGCCCAGCCGCGCCATTCTGATGCAATCCTATTCAGACCGCCGCACGCACGATTTCTTCTTCGAACAAGATTATCCCGACGTTGGCATTCTCGATGAGATTTTCAAGCGCTTGAAAGAAGAGCCGCTGTCGAAAGACGAACTACTTGCTAAGCTGCGTTTGGATCCGGACATTTTCGACAAAGCTTTAGACCGCCTGTGGACCTATGGCGGCGCGCTGATTGAGTACGACCAAATCAAACGCGGCAAAGCAGCCTGGCGCAACCATTACCTCTTCCAGTGCGATCAGAAAGCGGCCCAAATAGAAGCGATGATCCAACTGGCGCAGAACCATCACTGCCGCATGGCTATGCTGGTGCGTCATTTCGGTGATTTGTCGGATTCGCAGAGCCCCTGCGGTATTTGCGATTTTTGCGCGCCCCTGGAATGCGAAGTGCAACGTTATCGCGCGGCGTCGGCACGCGAGCAGGCCCAAATCAAACGGACCGTAAAGATACTTCATTCAGCCGGATCGCGCTCTACCGGCAAGCTGTATGCCGACGTATTCCCCAATCAAGAAGTGCCGCGCCGCGCGTTTGAAGACTTGTTGGGAAGTCTGGCGCGCGCAGGCATTGTGCAGTTGCAAGACGCCAGTTTTGAAAAAGACGGCAAAGAGATTCCCTATCGCGTAGCGCGGCTCACGAAGGCGATGCCGACCGATCCTGAAGTGGCCGCCGTCCTGATGAAGGAAGAGATCGCGTTTAACGACGTAAAGCGCACAAAGAACGCGAAGCAAGAATTTCCGAAGTCGAAAACGTCGCTGGATGCAAAGCTGGAAGATCCCGCCAGCCAAGCGATTGAAGACCGCTTAAAGGCCTGGCGCACTACCAAGGCGAAAGAGCGCAGTGTGCCGCCCTATTGCGTATTGAGCAATCAAGCGCTGCGCAACGTGGCATTGGCGCAGCCGGGTACTGACCAAGATTTATTGGCGATCCCCGGCATTGGACCAACAATCGTGCGCACTTACGGCGCTGAGATTTTAGAAATTGTCAGCCGTCCGCCAACTTCTTGATGATGGCGCCGGCGTCGTAAACGCAACCGCCCCAAATCCCGCCGCTCGCTTGCTGCAAGGCAGCCCACAGGCGCGTATCGTCTGGTAACTGCGGATCGGCATGGAGATCTGTGCGCATTGGGCGCGCCGCAAACGTAGCCGCATCCTCGCCTACAAAATTAACGCTGCCTTCGAGATTGGTCCGGTCCACAACGATCTCAATCATGTCGCCGTCGCGCAATTTGCCGATGGGCCCTTTAGCCAGCGCTTCCGGCGAAACGTGACCGATGCAGGCACCGGTGGAAACACCACTGAAGCGGGCGTCGGTAATCACAGCTACGTGTTTGCCAAAGGGCAAGTGCTTGAGCGCCGATGTGATTTGGTAAGTCTCTTCCATGCCTGAGCCAAGCGGGCCACGGCAGATCAGCACCAACACGTCGCCCTCTTTGATTTTGTTCGCTTTGATGGCGGCAATGGCGTCGGTTTCAGCCAGGAATACCTTCGCCGGACCACGCTTCCGATAGATACCATCGGCACCAACCACAGATGGATCAATAGCCGTTGCCTTCACCACAGATCCTTCCGGTGCGAGGTTTCCCGTTGGAAAACAAACCGTTGAAGTAAGCCCGCGTTCGCGCGCTCGCTCCGGGGCCAGGATCACGTCGTCTGCGTCGATTCCATCAAGCTCTTTCAATTTGGCGCGCAGCTTGGAACGCCGCTCCGATTGCTCCCACCAGTCGAGCGATTGATCAATCGTTTCGCCGGACACGGTGAGCGCTTTCGTCTGCAGAAGGCCGGCGCGGCGCAGATGCAGCATCACCTCCGGTACGCCACCTGCGAGAAAAACCTGGACAGTGGGATGATTGCGCGGCCCGTTCGGCAACGCGTCTACCAGGCGCGGCACGGAGCGGTTAATGCGGCTCCAATCGTCGACGTTGGGACGTTTCAAACCCGCGGAAAAAGCGATAGCCGGCACATGCAGCAGCAGATTAGTCGATCCACCAAAGGCCGCATGCAGCACCATGGCGTTTTCAAGCGCGGCCGGAGTAAGCAAATCGCGAATACGCAATCCGGCTTTCACAAGCTGCAGCGCCGCGCGTGCCGAACGGCGAGCCATATCAAGCCAAATCGGTTGTCCTGAAGGCGCCAGCGCCGCATGCGGCAACGTTAGACCCAGCGCCTCGCCCACCACCTGCGCTGTCGCGGCTGTGCCTAGAAATTGGCAGCCGCCGCCGGGCGAGGCACAAGCCCGGCAACCTTCAAGCGCCGCTTCCGCCAGTGACATCTTGCCATGGGCAAAGCGCGCGCCAATGGTTTGCACTTTGCCTGCATCTTCGCCTTGCTCCGGCATCAGCGTGACTCCGCCCGGTATGAGAACGCAGGGCAGATCATGCATGCCCGCCAGCGCCATCATCATGGCCGGCAACCCCTTGTCGCAGGTGGCCACACCAATGACAGCTTTGCGGGTCGGCAACGAACGGATCAGTCGCCTCAGCACCATAGCCGCATCATTACGAAACGGCAGAGAGTCGAACATGCCCGGCGTGCCTTGGGTTCGCCCATCGCAGGGGTCGGTAACTGCGCCAGCAAAAGGAACAGCGCGCATCGCCTTCAGCTCGCGTGCGGCTTCGGCCACAAGCAAACCTACTTCCCAATGGCCGGTGTGAAAGCCCAGCGCGATCGGCGTGCCGTCGGGCGCGCGCACACCGCCGTGGGTACTCAGAATCAACACCTGCTGGCCGCCGAGTGCTGACGGTTCCCAACCCATGCCCGCGTTCTGCGTCAGGCCGAATAGATTGCCGGAGGGCTGCTCGAGCAGCATCTCTTCCGTCACAGGCAAAACGCCAGCGGGGCCAGCCGCGTGGGTTTTCACATCGAAAATACCGGCATCGCCTGAATCGAAAATACCCTGTGGATTCACATCAACTCCGCTACACTCAAAATTTCAACACTCATGCCCAATAGCCTAATTGCCGTCTTTCCGGGCTCGTTCGATCCGCCCACCAACGGGCATCTCGATTTGATCGCCCGCGGCGCGCGCATTGCCAACCACCTCATAGTAGCCGTCTTGCAAAATACGCAGAAGAACGCGCTCTTCACAACAGCCGAACGGAGCGAGATGCTGAAGGAATGTGTAGCGCATCTGCCGAACGTGGAAATCGATTCGTTCGACGGCCTTTTGGTGGATTACGCGGCACACCGCCACGCCCATATCATTCTGCGCGGCATCCGCACCATCTCCGATTATGAAACGGAATCGCAGATGGCGCTGCTGAATCACCGCATGCGTCCGGAGACCGAAACGATCTTCCTGACGGCCAGTGCGGAGCACACGTTTCTTAGTTCGCGCATGGTGAAAGAGATCATTACGCTCGGTGGAGACGCCTCTCCCTTTGTACCTGAGCCGGTCATGCGACAGCTCAGAGGAAGATTTCCAACCGCCAAAAGGTAAATTAGAAGTTAGCCTTTATGTTGCAAGCAACCGCAGAACTCGCAGAACGTATATCCACGATTAGCGTCTCTTCCACGATGAAGGTCGCCGCAGATGCCGAACGCCTCCGCAAGGAAGGCGCGGATGTGGTCGACTTCGGAGCCGGTGAGCCCGATTTTCCGACACCTGTGAACATCAAACAGGCTGCCATCAAGGCGCTGGATTCCAATTTCACCAAATACACCAACACCGGCGGCACGCTTGAACTACGCGACGCTATCTGCGAAAGGCACAGCAAAGACTTCGGCACCAACTACAGCGGCGCTAGCGAATGCATGGTGACCGTAGGCGGCAAACACGCCATCTTCAACCTCATTCAAGCGCTGATCAATCCGGGCGATGAAGTGATCATCCCCGTGCCTTACTGGGTTACGTACAAAGACGTTGTCAACTACGCGGGCGGCGTTTGTGTCTTCGTTGAGACCGAAGAAAGCACTGGATTCGAGGTGAGCGCTGCGTTGATTGAAAAGCATCTGACGCCGAAGACCAAACTGGTCATCATCAACTCACCATGCAATCCGAGTGGCGGTGTTTTGTCGCAAGAGGAATTTCGCGCGATCCACAGCCTGACGTCGAAGCGCGACATTTTCCTGATGACGGACGAGTGCTACTGCCAGTTCGTTTATGATGCTGCGCCGTTTTCGATTGCCGCCGCTCCGGGCGCAAAAGACAACGTAGTAGTAGCGGGATCGCTTTCGAAGACCTACGCGATGACCGGCTGGCGCATTGGCTTCGCGCTAGCTCCGGCCGCGGTAATTGGCGCAATGATGAAGCTGCAAAGCCACAGCACCTCGAACCCCACGTCAATCGCCCAAAAGGCGGCGGTGGAAGCGATGCGCGGGCCGCAGGATTCAGTGCCGGTGATGCTTGCTGAGTACCGCAAACGGCGCGATTTCGTCATCGGCCGTCTGCGCCAGATTCCCGGCGTGTCCATCGTCATGCCTAAAGGCGCTTTCTATGCGTATCCGAATGTCGGCGTTGCTTACAAGGGCGGCAAGGTGAAGAACTCGCTCGATTTCGCGAACCAGCTCCTGAACGCTTCGCACGTCGCGGTCGTTCCGGGTGAGGCGTTCGGGACAAACGATCATGTCCGAATTTCTTACGCTACTTCGATGACGGAGCTCGAGCGCGGTTTAGATCGCCTGCACAAGTTCATCGACAGCGTGCGATAAGTTTGGCGGGCGACCATCCTGACACAACGCTGTCAGGAGCCTGCCTTTACTATCGCTTCATGAACCCTAAACAACAGCAACGCCAAAGCAGAGCGGTCTGGTTTGAAATTCCTGCTAGCGATTTCGACCGCGCCACTCGTTTCTATGAACAGATCTTCCAAGTCACCCTGAAGATGCACCAAGCGGGATCCGAAAAGTTGGGTGTGTTTCCGTATGAAGCACCGGCGATTAGCGGCTGCGTCATGACGGCACCCAACATTCAGCCGAGCAACGCGGGGACCGTTGTCTATCTAAATGCCGACCCGACGCTCTCCGCTGTTGTTGAGCGGGTAGCCGCGGCGGGCGGCAAGGTGCTCGTGCCCCGCGTGGAGTTGCCGGAAGGTATGGGCGTCTTTGCCCACATCATGGACACCGAAGGCAACCGCATTGGCCTGCACGCCGAGCGATAGCCAACAATGGAAGAATGCGGCGCGCCGACCGTCTCTTTCAAATCGTCCAACACCTGCGCGGGAGGCGGCTCACGACGGCCGCCCAACTCGCACAGTGGCTTGAGGTCTCTGAGCGCACCGTATACCGCGATATCAGCGACCTCGGCCGCTCAGGCGTTCCGATTGAAGGCGAAGCCGGCTTTGGCTACCGCATCCTGCGCGGCTTTGAGGTCCCACCGCTCATGTTTACCCTCGACGAAGTCGAAGCTTTGGTCACTGGGCTGCGCATCGTTGAGAGCTGGGGCGGCCCTGCTCTGGCAAAGGCAAGCCAGTCGGCCATGGAGAAGATCGCCATGGCGCTGCCGTCTTCGCGCACCCGGGAGATCGAAGGCACGCGCTTGTTTGCGCCCAGCTTTCATCTTGACCCGAAAGTCGGATCGACTCTCGAGCTAATACGCAACGCCATTCTCAACCAGCGCAAGTTGCTGCTCGACTATTCCGACGCTGGCCAGCGCGCCTCGGAACGAACGGTGCGGCCACTCGCCATGCACTTTTGGGGAACGGCCTGGACCCTGGCTGCCTGGTGTGAAGCGAAAGCCGATTTTCGAAACTTCCGGCTCGACCGCTGCAAGCACGTCGAGGTTACTGACCAAACCTTCCGGCCAGAGACCGGAAAGACGTTCGACGATTTCTTGCGAAAGATTGGGCGCTATTCGCCTAAAGAGTAGCTCATGCCGAAGCGCCCGATTTCGATGAAGGCTTTGTCTGCAACAGGCGGCGAGACCTTGAACGATTCGATTTTTCCAGTACGGCTCAAGCGCTTGGCTTCGGCGTCGCCGATAAACTTGCCGGAGTGCGCGTCATACAACTTCACGGTTAGCGAATCGTCGTCTTTGCGCCGCCAGCCGAAAACATATTCGCCCGGCGCCAAGGCAATACTGCCGATCTTCATGCTGCTTTGCACAATCAAGAAATTCGAATACTTACCTTCAGCCGCGTAACCTGCGGTGATCAGCACTACTCCGGCAATGAACTTACCTTTGCCATTCGTAATACCGGACGCGGTGCGGAATTCAGTTTCAATTCGTTCCTTCTCAACGGGAGCGCGGTCGGGAATCAGCGCTTTCAATTCAGTTTCCGAAGCTTGGCGCCAGGCAGCCTGAGACAAACCGCAAAACAGCATCGCGCATGCAAGAGTTCGCATAAGCACCTTACTTTAAGTGAACCAGTCCTCTTTGGATAGCCGCCGTGGCCGCCTGCGTGCGATCCGTGACGCCCATTTTGCCCAACAGATTGTTGATATGAGTCTTCACAGTCGCTTCAGAAATAGAAAGCATAAAGCCGATTTCTTTGTTGCTCTTTCCGCCCACAATCAATTCCAGAACAGCCAATTCGCGGCCCGTGAGCGCCGATCCTCCCATGCGCGTGGCCAAGCGCTCGGCGACTACGGGAGGAATGCGGGTCTTGCCCGCATGCACAGCGCGAATCGCATCAATGAGCTCGTCGCCAAACATACCCTTCAGCAGATAGCCACGTGCGCCAGCCTGCAAGGCGCGGTAGATATCTTCGTCGCCGTCAAAGGTGGTCAGCACAATGATGCGCGCGTTCGGATAATCGCCTCTAATCTTTGCCACCGCTTCCGCGCCGCCAATACCGGGCAAGCGCAAATCCATCAGCGTCACATCGGGTTGATGCTCGCGGAAGAGCGCGATGCCTTTATCGCCGTCAGACGCCTCGGCAACCACCAGCATGTCCGGGACGGCATTGAGCAGTGCTACCAAGCCCTGGCGGACAATGTGATGGTCTTCCACCACCAAAAGCCTAATCCGTTCGCCGCCGCTCATGACACTATCTTCTCAACCTCAACCTGCGTTCCTTCACCAGGAATGCTCTTCACCGCGAGTTGCGCACCGATTTGCTCCGCGCGTTCGCGCATCCCACGCAAACCAAAGTGCCCCTCGGGTCCTGATGAATTGACATCGCCCGAAAAGCCTCGCCCGTCGTCTGCAATCGTCATGCGCACCCGCTTGCTCTCGTAAGCCAAATCGATTTTGAGTTGCTTCGCTTCCGCATGCCTGACAACATTCGTCACGGCTTCCTGGCCGATCTTCAAGAATTCGCTTTCTATCTTTTCAGGCAGCGCACGGTAAGTGCCTAAGACGCTGAACTCCACATTCAAGCCTGCGCGTTTGCCGATATCGGAGGCCATCCGCGAGAGGCGCGAACGGAAATCGCCCGCATCCGAGCCTTGTGATCGCAACTCCCAAATGGAGCGGCGCGCTTCTTCGAGGCCGCTCTGGACTAGTTCGCGCGTCTGGGCGACGACGTTCTTGATTTCTTGCGGCGCATCTCCCAGTTTGCGGGCAAGCAATTCGAGCTGCAGCGAGACAGCAACGAAGCCTTGCGCCAGCGTATCGTGAATTTCGCGCGCAATACGGTTCCGTTCCGCCAAGACCGCGTTGAACTGAGCTTCCACTTGCCGAACTTGCCAGCGATAGATGGCATAAACCGCTCCAGCCAGCGCAGCCGCCAGCAGCAGATAGAACCAATACGTTTGATAGAAACGCGGCAAGAGACGGAAAGAGACGTCGGCCTCCTTTTCGCTCCAATCCCCGTCGTTGGCGCGCGCAGCAACTCGAAAGCGATATTCGCCAGGTGAAAGGCTTGTGTAATAAGCCGTCCTTCGGCTGCCCGCGTCCACCCAGTCGTGGTCAAAACCCTCCAGCATGTAGCGAAAGCGCACGCGCTGCGGCGAGACGAACGTGATGCCCGTGTATTCGAACGCGAGCCGCTCATGAGCGGGCGGGATCTCATGCGATGAAGCCAAATTCACTGCGCGATCGTTCACCGACAACGATTCAACAACCACGGATGGGGCGATCCCGTTTGCGGAGGCTGTGACGCGATCTATGGTTGACACGCCTCGCAATGTTGCAAACCAGAGCGAGCCGTCTCGTGCGGGCCACGCCGCGGGATGTCCGCCTTCGCTGCACTCATTCACTCGCATCCCATCCGCTGTACCGTATTGCGTTATCGGAACAGGACCGCCTGCGTCTAACTCTGCCTTGGCAACTCGGTAAACACCGGTCTTCGAAGTTAGCCACATATACTTTCCTTCTTCCACAATGGCGAAAATCGAATTGGGCAGCCCCACGCTTGGCGGATAGTGGAAGATCTTTCCATCTTTCATGCGATCCAAGCCGCCATCTTGCGTGCCGATCCAGAGAACACCCGCAGTATCGGCGTGCAAGGCAGTCACCACAACGCTCGCCAACCCTTCGCGCGCAGCAAAGTTCTGAAAGTGCCCGTCTTTGATGCGCGTCAACCCGCGCAGCGTGCCGACCCACAATGCACCATCACTGTCGCGCGTCAATGCGCCCACCAAATCACTCGCTAAGCCATCGGCTTCTGTGAACGTATGGAAGCCCGAGTTTTTCCAAAGCGTGAGTCCGCGCCGAGTGCCGATCCAAATTGAGCCATCGGCGTCCGTGTGTAATGACCGCACCAGGTCATCCGCCAAACCGTCTGCCGTAGTGAGCACGGTGATCTTGCCATCGTGAATCACGTCCAAACCGTCTTGCGTTCCAACCAGTAGATCGCCCGAGCGTGTTTCGCCCAGAGAGAAAATCTGATCGCTAGACAAGCCATCGGCCACCGTCAAGCGCGAGATATTCGCGTCTTTCATCTTGACGAGACCGCTATTCGTTCCAAACCAAAGGGTTCCCTGACGGTCCTCATAGACGCAGCGCGCCAGATCGTCGCCGTGGGTTGTTATCTTCTGATCGCGCAAAACAGTGATGCCGTTCGATTCGCTGCCCAGCCAGATGTTGCCCTCGCGATCTTCAAAAGCGGATAGCACTACGTCGCGCGCCAGCGGGTCGCCGGCGGGAAACGCCTCAGTCTTACCGTTGAAGGTGCGCGTGACGCCGCGGTTCACCGTCCAAAACGCGCCGTGGCTATCTTTCAAGGTCGTACCGGCGCTATTGTTTTCTGCGTTTTCCTTAATTTCGAGCGTTTCGAAGCGGCCATTCTGATATATTGCTGATCCGCTCGCTGTCAGAACGGTCAAGCGTCCCGAAGTATCTTGTTGCACCGACCAGATACTGTTGTTGGGCAAACCCTGGTCGTGCGTAAACACAGCGGTGC
>Ga0209698_10004738_pt1 | contig 14831 bp, 12 predicted proteins | sample LitLauG_LLR_2012_FD_187203 | JGI IMG/M metagenome (GOLD analysis project Ga0209698, IMG submission 187203) | Freshwater sediment microbial communities from Pennsylvania, USA - Little Laurel Run_MetaG_LLR_2012 (SPAdes) (version 2) | ecosystem: Environmental > Aquatic > Freshwater > Creek >...
GACAAGGCCAACCTGTTTCCTATGCATCGGTGACTCAGCTGAATGGGATGTTGTCGCAGATCGAGGCGACCTCGAAGAACACCCAGTCGGATCTGCAGAAAATGCGGATCGAGCGCTGGAAGGCGAGCGGTTCGGATAAGAAGCAGGCTCTGGGAAATGTGGATTCGATCCAGCGGAATCTCCAGGGAGCGCTGCCGGAAATCATCGGTCAACTGCGGAATGCGCCGGAGGATCTCGCCGCTACCTTCAAGTTATATCGGAATCTGGATGCGCTGTATGACGTCCTGAATAACGTCGCGGAAATGGCCGGCGCCTTCGGATCGAAAGATGATCTGCAATCCGTATCCAACGACATCAGTGGGTTCGAAGGGACGCGGAAGCAACTGGCGGAGCGGATTGAAAATCTGGCGACGTCGAAAGACGGAGAGTTGACGCGGCTGCGGACGGAATTGAAGTCGTTGCGGGCGCAAGTGGAAGCGGCGCCTCCGAAGAAGATTGTGGTGGATGATGCGGAGCCTCCGAAGAAGCCGGCACCGAAGAAGAAACCGGCAACCACTCCCAAGAAGCCGGCCGACACAACCAAGCCGGCGGCGGGGACGACGAATCCTCCGGCACAGCCGCAGGCTCAACCCAAGCCACGGTAGAGCGGGCTTTCGCCCTTCGGACTTTCGGAATCTCGAACATTCGGTAGGGATTTCGTCTGGCTTGGTCTTGCGACCCCCGCCTTTCGCCAAAGCCGAAACTACAACCGGAAGTCGATCGTCGAATCTGATAACCTTCCCAACGCATCTAGATCGCACGGTTGTGTAAGCAGAAGCGAGACCTTCAATTGCAAGTAGGGATCCCTCGATTGCGGTTGTTCCTGGCGCTAGTGGCGCCAGGAACAATCCTCGCTCTGGAGGACACACCCTGGGGAACGGCGTCACTGAGATGACTTCGCAGGTACACATTGTCGCGGTTGTGCTGGGCGTTGCCATCATCTGGATGGTGTTGCTGGATGCGTTTGAGACCGTGGTGCTGCCGCGGAGGGTGCTGCGGAATTTCAAGTTGACGGCGTATTTTTACCGGAGGACATGGATTCCATGGCGGGGAATTGCAAGGCGGATCAAGACGGCCTCACGGCAGCAGAATTTTCTGGGGTACTTTGGGCCTTTGTCGTTAATTCTGCTGCTTGGATTTTGGGCGGCCGGGCTCATTTTCGGATTTGGGATGGTTCAATACGGGATCGGGGGACATGAGCAGCTCAGCGGAGAACGGCTTACGTTTGGAAAGATTGTTTATCACAGCGGAGAAACGTTTTTCACGCTGGGATATGGCGACATCGTTCCGACCTCCGGGGCCGCGCGGGCGTTGTCGGTGTTCGAAGCGGGCATGGGATTTGCATTTCTTGGCGTGGTGATCGGGTATATCCCGGTGGTGTATTCGTCGTTCTCGCGGAGAGAGATTCAGATTTCGATGCTCGACGCGCGGGCGGGATCGCCTCCATCGGCGGAGGAGTTGCTGGTACGGCTGGCAGGGCGCACCGAGGATCCGGGGGTGAGTCAGGCGGTGCTGGATGAGGTGCTTCGCGATTGGGAGCGGTGGGCGGCGGAGTTGCTGGAACAGCAGATTTCGTATCCAGTGCTGACGTTTTTCCGTTCGCAACACAGCAATCAGTCTTGGCTGGCGGCTTTGACGACGATGCTTGATGTTTCGTCACTGGTGCTGACGGGCATTGAGGGAGTTCATCCGGGGCAGGCAAAGTTGACCTTCGCGATGGCGCGACATGCGGCGGTCGACCTGGCGCAGGTAGTGAATGCGCGGTATGACGCGGCATATCCGGACCGATTGCCGGATGAGGAGTTTGAGGCGTTGCGGAATTCGCTGGGGGCGGCGGGGCTGAAGCTGCGCAGCGATGAGTATGGCCGCGCGAAACTGGCGAAGATGCGGTCGATGTACGAGCCGTATGTGCATTCGACGGGCAAGAATCTGATGCTGGTGACGCCATTGTGGAGGCATCCGGAGAAGTTGCGGGACAACTGGCAGGCGGGGCCGTGGGATCGCCTGATCCAGGCGCGGGGGCTGGCGGTGTTGGGGCAGAAGGCCCGCGGGACGACCGCCGTCACGCTCGACGGGGATCATTTTTGAAGTTTCAAGGTTTCAAAGTTGGTCCCCCACTTCCAGCCAAACCGGCCAGCAGTGGGGCAGTCTCTGCGATTTTCCTCTGAACGATTTTCTCTTCTTGAGATGGAGCGGGTGGGTTACGTACGAGCGTGACTTGGTAGTAGCAGGAGATCCTTCGCTCCGCCTGAAGAACGGCTACGCTCAGGATGACGCCATCGACGAGCGAAGATGTCATCAGAAATTCAAAATGAGCTACTACCCGTGACTTCTGCCGCGCACGAGTCGCGGGGGCTGCGTGCTACCATTGCCGATTCTCAGGAATTCCGATGATACGGCGAACTCATTTAGCGTGGGGCGTCCTTGTGCTGCTGGCGTTCGCGGCCAGCGGTCAGGTGATGCTCCGGCATGTGCCAGCGATGCATCTGTTGGCGGATGATGTGCGATTGATGTACCGGTCGCGACATATTTATCTGCTGGGCAGCGGGATTGCGAACGTGCTGCTTGGGTTGTACGTCGTTCCACGCCGGAACTCATGGGAGCGCGGATTCCAGTATGCAGGATCCGTACTGTTGCTCTTGGCTCCATTGCTTTTAGGGATGGCGTTTCTCGCCGAGACGGGGCAGGGCTTGCATCATACCTGGAGGAGCACACGCGGTCTGCAAGCGATGTTAGGTGGAACGCTGCTGCATTTTGTCGCGGCAGTGCGGCGTGAGGATGGGTAGCATCCATGAAAACCTGGATATGAAACATACGGGCGAGAATGTGGTGCGGATTGAGGCGGCGGCCTTGAGCGCCCTGGCGGAGAGGATTGCGGGGCCGATGGCGGAGGCGTTTGCGCGCGCTGTGGATCTGATGTTCTGTTGCGCAGGCCGCGTGGTGGTCACGGGGATGGGGAAGAGCGGGATTATCGCGCGGAAGATCGCGGCGACCTTGAGTTCGACGGGGAGTCCGGCGTTGTATCTGCATCCGGTAGAGGCGCTCCACGGGGATCTGGGGATGGTGGTGCGCGGGGATGTGGTGCTGGCGCTGTCGGCGAGCGGGGAGACGGAGGAGATCCTGGAGTTGCTGGCGACGATCAAGAGGCTGCAGGTGCCACTGATTGCGATGACGGGGGATGAGATCTGCAGTTCCGTGCAAAACACAAGGTCCCTCGACTCCGATTCCTCGTCCGATGGCGGACGAGGAATCTCCGCTCGGGATGACAAGAGGGAGAGGATTTCCACCTTGGCATCGGCGGCGGATGTGGCTTTGGATTGTTCGATTGCGCAGGAGGCTTGTGCTTTGGGCCTGGCGCCGACTGCTTCCACTACGACCATGCTCGCGTTGGGGGATGCGTTGGCTGTGACGCTGAGTGAGCGGCGGGGATTTAAGGAGGAAGATTTTGCGAATCTGCATCCTGGTGGAAAGTTGGGGAAGCGGCTGGCGCGGGTAGAGTCGCTGATGCATGCCGGGGATGCTTTGCCTTGCGTCGCGCCATCGACTCGTATGCCGGATGTCATTTATGAGATGTCACGGAAGAAGTTGGGGGTGACGGCCGTGGTTGAGGGGGAGCGGTTGGTGGGGATTATCAGTGACGGAGATTTGCGACGGTTGCTGGAGAAGCGTGGGAAGGATGTGATGGATCTGACGGCAGCGGAGGCCATGACGCGAGATCCGAAGACCATTGGCGCGGGGGAGTTTGCTGTGACGGCGCTGGCGGTGATGGAAGAAAAGAAGATTACGTCGCTGATGGTGGTGGATTCGGCAAGGAAGCTCGAGGGGATTGTGCATCTGCATGATCTGTGGACGACCGAACTGGTGTGAAGAAGGGAATCTATGTATCACTACGATCCTGGGACAGCGCTCGAAGAACTGAACGAGGATGCGACTTTGCCGAATCCTGTGCATGTGCGGGATATGATTCTGCGCAAGCATCCGTCGACGGATCAGGCTTTGGAACTGAACCGTTTGTTTGTGGAGTATCAGAAGTTGTTCGGGGAAGCGCAGAAGCTGGGGAAAGAGCTTTTGAAGCACCTGGCGGCTTAGATCGTTTCTAGCGAGCGCGAAATCTGCCACCACTAAGGACACGAAGGTCCACGAAGGAACCGCGGGCGGGTCTCAGCGTGCCGCGTCCAGGATGGCTCTTGCGATTGCGGAAGTCTCATCGAGGAAGTGCGGAATTTCCGCCGGCGTTACCAGTTGCGGGAAACGATACAGAACCAGGGTGTTTGCCGATGTCTCGACGTGCCATTGCCTGTCGGGGGGGGATCTGCTGGAAATATGCCTGGAGGCCCGGCGTGAAAAGTCTTCGAGCACCTTCTTCATCGGGGCTGCGAAGGAAGTAGCGTTTGGAAAACTCCGGGTTCGAGTCGAAGTCGATGTCATTGTGCACGAAGGCTTCGCCGATCCTGTCGAAGATGTTCTCGGAACGGAGTTCGAAAGGCGGAAGTTGCCGGTCGTGGACAAGGGCGGCCAACGTCAGAGTGACGGTGCTTTTTCCCATCGGATAGGTGTAGTCAGAGACCGTGACATCCAATCCCCCCACCGCGCCGGTCATGGCGTTGTTGAACCTGCCTCGAGTACGCTGGATGAGGCAGATCTTGTGTACCGGGGAGAGAACTGGTCCCCGCCACGTCCGGCCGAGAAATCTGAATCCCATCTGCTGAGCCATCTGGCCGAGATCCTCGGTCCGCTTCTTTGCGTAGCGGAGTGACCAGATCACGATGGGAACGCCTATCGCGAGAGGGATCAAGAAAACCAAAAAGGGTAGATTGTTGTTACTCATGGCTGATTCGAGCGCGCAGGTGAAATGGAGTCGCCGTGAGTATGCGAGAGTACAAGGTTTAACTCAAGAAGTCGATCAGTTCCTCGCGCGTAAACCCAGCCTCCCTCAGCAGTGATATGAGGGTTCCTTTCGGCAGGTCGCGGTTGTGTTGAGGGACGACCGCGCGACGGCGAGAGACGTGAGTCGGATGGGCTTGGCTCGCTTTGCTTCGCCGGGCAGCCGAAGGCGGCTGTCCCCACATAAACCTCTGCTGTTCATCAGTTACAATCGAGGATTCTGTTTCCCATCGAGAACTCAATTATGCATCGTTGGTCAGAACTGTTTGTTCCTACATTGCGGGAAGCGCCGGCGGACGCCGAAGTCGCTTCGCATAAATTTCTGGTGCGCGCGGGCTACATTCGTCAGCTCGCGGCCGGAATCTATTCCTATCTCTTTCTGGGCACTCGTTCGTTCAACAAGATCATGGCGATCGTGCGCGAGGAGATGGACCGGATCGGGCAGGAGTTTTATTTGCCGGCGCTGCATCCGCGGGAGGTTTGGGAGGCGTCGGGGCGGTGGGCGCTCATGGGGGAGAACCTGTTCCGGCTGAAGGACCGCAAGGGCGGGGACATGTGTCTCGGCATGACCGAGGAAGAGGTCATGACTTCGATTGCGGTGAAGGAGCTGCGCAGTTACAAGCAGTTGCCGCAGATCTGGTATCAGATTGCGCCGAAGTTTCGCGATGAGCCGCGGCCGAGGTCGGGGCTGCTGCGGGTGCGGCAGTTCATGATGAAGGATTCGTACTCGTTCGATATCGACGCGGCGGGTCTGGATATTTCTTATAAAAAGCACTACGAAGCCTACTGCCGGATTTTTGATCGCTGTGGATTGAAGTACATGGTGGTCGAGGCGGATTCGGGGGCGATGGGCGGGAAGGAATCGCACGAGTTTATGGTGCGGACTCCAGCGGGCGAGGACCAGATTGTGAGCTGCGATGGATGCAATTACGCGGCGAACATGGAGAAGGCGACTTCGAACCTGGAGTCGACGACGGACCTCTGGCCCGAGGGTGACGGGAAGCCGCTGGAAGTACATACGCCGGGGCAGAAGACGATCGAGGAAGTGGCCAGGTTCCTGGGTGTGTCGCCGAAGAACAAGATCAAGACTCTGGCCTACATGGTGGATGAGGTTGATGAGAAGGGAAAGAAGAAATCACGCGCGGTCGTGGTGCTGATGCGCGGGGATCATCAACTGAACGAAGCCAAGTTCAACGCGACGGCGGGGACCACTGCGCGGCCGATGGAGGAAGCCGAGATTGAAGCGCTTTTCAATTCTCCGGCTGGATACCTTGGGCCTCTGGGAATCGAGTGGGCGCAAGATTTGAAGAATCCGGGCGACAAGCCGGTTCTGCTGGTTGATAAAGCGCTGGAAGGGCGCGCGAATCTGATTGCCGGCGCGAACAAGAAGGACTATCACATCAAGAACATCACGCCGGGCAAGGATTTTATCCCGACGGCGTACGCCGATTTGCGGGCGGTGACAGCTGGGGAGGGTTGTCCGAATTGCGAAAAGCCGCTGCGGATCGATACGGCCGTGGAGATCGGTCACATCTTCAAGCTGGGATACCGGTATTCGGAATCCATGGGGCTGCGGGTGCTCGACCGGAATGGCAAAGAAGTGATGCCCATCATGGGGTGCTACGGGATCGGGATCGAGCGCATCCTGACCGCGGCCGTGGAGCAGGGCAATGACAACGACGGATTCTGGCTGCCGGCGGCGATTGCGCCGTTTGAGATTGTGGTGGCTCCGGTGAATGTGAAGGACGAGACGGTGAAATCGGCGGCGAAGGACATCGCGAAGGAGCTGGAGTCCGCCGGATTCGACGTTGTACTGGATGACCGCGATGAACGGCCGGGGGTGAAGTTCAAGGATGCGGATTTAGTCGGTATCCCCTTTAGAATCACGGTCGGAAAAAAGGTTACCGAAGGTACTGTGGAAGTCGTTTTACGAGAGACTCGCGAAGTGCGCGATGTTACGATTTCCGCGATCGTGGAATATTTTCAGGGAGCGCTCCGCCGGACGGGATGAACTGAGTTCCCGTGTCGCGCCTGGGCAGATTGTGGGACATGGGAACAGTAAAGGCACTTCTCGGGATTCTGGGCATCATCGGGATCATCTACTGCGGGTTTGAGATTGTTCCGCCGGAACTCACCAACTACTCCTTTCAGGATGATCTGCGGAATATCGCCATGGTGGCCGGGGCGAATCCGCATCAGACTGATCAGGAACTCATCGACTCGATCCTGAAGAAAGCGCACGAGCATCAGATCACGCTTGCGCCGGAACAGATCACAGTTCAACGGATTGGAACTCCGGGAGCGCCAGCGGTGTATGTGGCCGCCGATTACAGCGTTCCAGTGAGCTTGCCGGGATATTCCTTCTCAATGCATTTCACGCCTTCCAGCGGAAATCGCGGAATGTAGGAAAACAGCTTCCAGTTGCCAGCTTTCCAGCCAAGCTGGGCCTGTTGTGGGAAAGATCAAAGTCATTGTCGGACTGGCCGTGCTTGCTCTGATTCTGAGCACGGTTTGGCAGATCGCGGCCTGCGAACTGGCCAATTTCGAACTCAAAGATGAAATGAAGGACGTGGCCTCGTTGAATGGGGCGCGGATCGGGCTGCTGGCGCAGCAGTCGGATGACGATCTGCGGGCAACTGTGATTCACAGTGCGGCGAAACACGACATTGATTTGCGGCCGGAGCAGATTCTGGTGCGACGGTCTGGCTCGGAGGAGAATCCCAAGGTGTACCTGGTCGCGAAATACCAGGCGCGGGTTTGGATGCCGGGGATTTATCTGATTTTCCACTACACAGCGACCAGCGGGAAATGAGGGCGAGTTTAGTTAAGAGGTTTTTTGCAAATGGATGCGTCGGGATTCGTTTGGATGTGGAGCTTCGAGGGGCTTTCTGCTGGCACACGCCCCGCGCCAAAAACTTGCGCTTGGGGCGCCCCGGACGAAGGCGTCCGAGGCTACACAAACGCGTCGGGAGCTACATGCACATCCTGGGGGCTGCACGGACACTTTGGGTGGGGACAATGACTCTCGTAACCTTGTCACTACGTTACGAGGAACCTACGATCGGCTTGGGTTAGCGGTCTCTTTGCGTTCTTGCGAAGAGTGAACCCAGATATCTGCGAACAACCTGGATATCTGCGTACAACCTGGAAGGTCGGCGCGGACGGCGAAGACGGTTCGTGGGGCAACGGCAAGCAATTGGATGTGGAGGCGGTTCATGACGATGAAGGTTCGGGTGCTATTGGCGGCGGTAGTTGTGATGATCTCGCTGGCGTCGGTCGGGTGCGGGCATTATACCTGCGGGGCGACATTTGGATCGTCGACTTGCTCGGGGGGAAATGGCGGGCTCAATAACGGAAACAACGGCGGGCAACCCACCGGGGACGCGTACGTCTACGTAGCCAATCCGGGCGGGATTCAGGGAATGACGCTCGAGGAGGCCAAGGGGACTCTGGTCGACAACTGTACACCGTCAACGTGCCCAAGCGGACTCACAGACTTTCCAACCGGAACACCAGAGTGGGCCGTCATAGCCCAGAAGAAGATCTTGTACGTCGAATATTCCCCGAGCGCTGATCTGACAAGCTCAATCTACACGTGGACGCTTGCGCCTGACGGACTTCTGACGAACGGCGCGTCGACTGTGTACCCCTACCCATTGCCTTTTAGGACCACAGGGGGCGGGCAAGCGATGATCGAGAATCCTGCCGGTACGTTCTTGTTTGTGATCGATGCCACCGCCGGCAATCCGCAAGTTGATGTGTATCAGATTGGCAGCAGCGGCGGGTTGACACAGGTCGGTGTTCCCGTGTCACTGCCTTCAGGATTCCAACCGTACAATCTGGCGATCGACGGACTCGGAAAGTATCTCTACGTCAGCAACATTTCGGGTTCATCCACGACCAAGATCATGGCGTACAGCATCAGCAATGGAGTGCTGAGTACAGTGACGGGAAGTCCATTCAGTTTGAATTTGATCCAGATGCAAGGCGACCCGACTGGCAAGTACTTGATCGGAACTACAGCCACCCTGACCAATAGTGATCCCAACCTTTACGTCTTGGGCATTGCCCAGTCTGGTGCGATCAGCCTGTTGGGGTCAGCGGCCACGATCAATTCGCCGAATAGCGTGGTGATTCAGCCAGGTACAGGCGCGTTGGTTTACTCATTCAATTTGGTCGGGGGGACGGTCGGCGGCAATGTCGAAGGTTATACGCTAAACCCGTTGACGGGCCAGCTTTCGATAATCACTGGATCACCCTTCACCGCGGGCGGCGACGCGGGCCAGTTTGATCAGGCAGGCAAGTTGCTCTTTGTTCGGGACCTATTCGGGAAGAACATGTCGGTTTACGACGTCAGCAGCAGCTTCACTTTAAGCTCATCGGTGGGAAGCCAAAGCTGGGATCCGGACCCATGGGCGTGGGCCGTGACCGACCCGAATTAGCGTAGGCCTGGAATTAGCGGTTTCGAGACCCGCATGTACTGCGGGTCTCTTTTCGTTTTCGGAGGTGGGGTTACAATGAAGAAACCGCCTCTACGTTCGTGCTGGGATTGGTCTGCCGGGGGAGTGCCTATTGATAGGCGACCTCCGGCTAGGGTATCTCGTGCGCGATTGGAGGAGGTAGGGATCCTTCGACTCCGCAAGTGCTGCACTTCGTTTCGCACTTGCTGCGCTCAGGATGACAGGGGCTATTGGGTCAGAGGGAGAATGACTTTCGAAAGCAGACTTCCAAACTTTTTGCGGCACTTATCGTCTGAATAGAATCCGGGCTTGAGTCGAGATTGTGGCCATCAAAATCAGAATTCCGAAGAGTGGCGGGGAAGGCGAGGGGAAGAAGATACGCGGATTGCCGCGTGATCCCATCCTGCGCGCCGCGTTTGTGGCCTTTTTGATCCTGGCGGTTTCGTTCACCATTCTCTTTTCCTACTTCTATATCAAGTACGACCGGATCATCGAGAAGCGCTTCCAGACTCCTGTATTCGCCAATTCGGCCAAGATCTTTGCCCTGCCGCGAGTGGTGCGCGACGGGCAGCAGATCGAGGCGAAGTCGATTGCCGCCGACCTGCGACGGTCGGGTTATTCCGATCGAGAGGGTGAATCGAATCTGGGGACCTACCACCTGATTAAAGGTGGGATTGAGATCACACCGGGGTTGGAGTCGTATCACGCGCCAGAACCGGCGCGCATCACCATTGAAGACGGGCAGGTGTCGCACATCACGAGCCGCAGCAATGAGCTTTCGGCCTATGAACTGGAGCCGCAGCTGGTGACGGCGCTGTTCGATGCGGAGCAGCGGTCGAAGCGCGAGCTGGTGAAGTACGACGACATCCCGCAGGTGATGGTGCAGTCTGTACTGGCGATCGAGGACCGGCGATTTTTCGAGCACAGCGGGGTGAACTACTTCCGGACGCTGGAAGCGCTCTGGGAGGACGTGCTGCGGCAGAGGAAGGCGCAGGGCGGGTCGACGATCACGCAGCAGCTGGCGCGTGGATTCTTTCTGACACCCGAGAAGTCCATCAAGCGCAAGTTGACCGAGATGCTGATTGCCGAGGAACTGGAACACAAGTTCTCGAAACAGCAGATTTTTGAGTTCTATGCGAACTGGGTGGACCTGGGGCAGCGCGGGTCCTTCGCGATCAGCGGATTTGGCGAGGCTTGCAAAGCTTATTTCAACAAAGATCTGAAAGACATCACGCTGCCAGAGGCGGCGCTGCTGGCGGGGCTGATCCAGAGGCCGAGCTATCTGTCACCGTACCGGCATCCGGAGCGCGCCATGGAGCGGCGGAACCTGGTGCTGGAGTCGATGGTGGAGACACACGCCATCACCCGGGAGCAGGCCGATAAAGCGAAGGCTGTGCCGCTGAAACTTGCGCCGCCGAACGTGGAGGCGAGCGATGCACCGTACTTCGTCGACATGGTGCGCGAGCAACTCATCGGCAAGTTCAGCGACAACGAGTTGAATGACTCGTCGTACCGGATTTACACGACGCTCGATCCGGATTTGCAGAAGGCCGCGGCGCAATCGGTGGAGATGGGCATCAAGCTGGTGGACGATCAGGTGAAGAAGCTGCGGACGAAGAAGGTGAAGGTCGGGAAGAAGATCGAGACCAAAGTCGAGAACGGTCCGCAGGCGCAGGTGGCGGTGGTGGTGCTGGATCCGCATACCGGAGCAGTGCTGGCGCTGGTGGGCGGACGCGACTACGGATGGAGCCAGCTGAATCACGCGGTGGCTAAGCGTCCGACGGGATCGATCTTCAAGCCATTTGTCTATGCAGCGGCGATGAACACCGCGCTGGATGGATCGCCCAACGTGATCACCCCGGCTTCCACCGTAGTGGATGAGGCATCCACTTTCGCTTACGGAGATCAGATTTACGAGCCGCGCAATTACAAAGAGGAATATCACGGGGAAGTGACGCTGCGGTATGCGCTGGCGATGTCGCTGAACAATGCGACGGTGAAAGTGGCTGAGGAAGTCGGGTACGACAAAGTTGCGGACGTGGCGAAGTCGGCGGGGATTACGTCGGTGAAAGCGACGCCGGCGATGGCGCTGGGATCGTATGACGCTTCGCCGCTGGACATGGCGGGAGCCTATACTTCGTTCTCGAACGGGGGAATCCGGCTGTCGCCGATTCTGCTGCGGTCGGTGCGGACCAGCAAAGGCGACGTAATCGCGAACTACAACACAGACCAGCGGCAGGTGCTCGATCCGCGTATCGCCTATGTCATGACGAACATGATGGAGGGCGTGATCAACAACGGGCTGGGATATACGGCGGTGCGGTTGCGTGGGTTTACCCCTCCGGCGGCCGGCAAGACGGGTAGTTCGCACGATGGATGGTTTGCGGGATATACGTCGAACCTGCTGTGTATTGTGTGGGTGGGGTACGACGACTACAGCGACTTGCGGCTGAGCGGGGCACAGACGGCGGCGCCGATCTGGGCCGAGTTTATGAAGAAAGCGGCGGCGTTGCCCCAGTATTCCGATATGAAGGAGTTTTCCCAACCTTCCGGTGTGGTGGATGTGCAACTGGATAAGGCGACCAACCGTCTGGCGACACCAAGTTGCACGGATGACTATACGTCTGCATTCATCGCGGGGACGGAGCCGCGGGATACGTGTGAGTCACAACAGGGAATCAAAGGGTTTCTTACCAAGATGTTCGGCGGAGATAGCAAGCCGGTGATGCCGGCCCAGGCGGGGGATCCGAATGCCGATGCCAGGAAGAAAAAAGGGCTTTTCGGCAAGATTGCCGGAATATTCAAAGATGACAAAACCTCGGCTCCGGTGTCTAAACCAGCGGACAGCGGGGTGCACTGAGTTCTTAGGGGCGTGCTCCCAGCTGCTGCAGCTACCGCCTCGGGCGCGAATTCAGAAAATCTCGCCGGGCGGTGCCAGCTGTGCCAGAATAGATCCGCGATTTGGGGGTGGCCTATGGCGCTCAGCCTGAAAGTGCTGGTTCCCGTCACGATTGTTGCTTCCTTTCTCTGCCTAGCTTCGCTTTCGTCCGCGCAAATGTCTCATGCCGATCCGGTGCAGGTGAAACCGCCGCTGCTGCGGACGATTGATCCTCCGTCGCCGGATGCGACGGCTGCCGCTCTGGAAATGCGCGGGGACGAGTTGCACGGGCAGAAGTTGTACTTCGATGCCATCGACTACTATCGTGCGGCGCTGGGGAAAATTGGAGAGCCGACGGGGCACGCGAAGATTCTCAACAAGATCTGCCGGACTCAGTTGGTGATGACGCGCTGGCACGACGCGCGGAAGACCTGCCAGCAGGCCATCAAGGCGGACCGTACACTGCCGGATGCATACAACAACCTGGGTGTCGCCTATTACGAAGAGCGGAAGTACGGCACCGCGGTGAAGGAGTATCACAGAGCGATCGAAATCGATGCGACTTCGGCATCGTATTTCAGCAACCTGGGAGCGGCGCTGTTCTCAAAAAAGGAGTATGAACAGTCGGCGCAGGCTTACCAAAAAGCGCTGGAACTGGATCCGGATGTTTTCGAGCGCAGTTCGCGACAGGGCGTGCAGGCGCAAGTTCCACGACCCGAGGATCGGGCACGCTACGACTACGTTGTAGCCAAACTGTACGCCAAGATGGGACTTTCGGACCGGTCGCTGGAATATCTCCGCAAGGCGATGGAAGAGGGATACAAGGAGTACAAGAACGTCTACACCGACACCGAGTTCGCCGAGCTTCGGAAAGACAAGCGGTTTACCGAATTGATGGCGATGAAGATGCCGACGCTGCCGGAGTAGCGGCAGTTCTCAGTTCTCAGATTGCGTTGCTTAACGGGCGCGTGTTGGTTGGGCGCCAGGAGTTTGATCCCACCCAGAAATCGTCTCACTTCGCAGGCTTTGTGAATGCGCATGGGAATGTTTTGCGATTCGCGTAAAGAGTGTAAAGAATGCTATTGGTGGCAGAACGTAAACCCGCACTTTGCAAACATTTACAAAATTAGACGGAACTTCCTGCGAAAGCCGTGTTTAATCATTTCAACATACTCCTGAAAACAACAGGGTGAGTAAGGAGAAACGGTAGCCCATCGGATGCTGACCCGAGCACGCCCCAAGCAAGCATCCGGTGGGTTTTTGCTTTTTAGCCTCTAGCTCCTGGCTCTAGCTCAGACCAAACCAAAACCGCTGAGTACGCGGAGTTTTTTCGGTTGCATTTCTTCCTCATCCCTCTGCGTTCTTGGCGTCCTCCGCGGTTTTCCAGGTCTCACTGAACGGTGGGGTGCACCGAGAGGTAGGTCTCGAGCACTTTCTTCCATTTTCCCTGGGCCTTAAGGATGAATTCGACGGCATCGCGGAGGGCTCCGTCGCCTCCGGGGTGAGGCGTGGTGTAGTGGGCTTCGCGTTTCACGTCGGTGCGGGCATTCCAAACAGCGATGGCGAGGCCTGCGAGGCGCATTGCCGGCAGGTCGACGATGTCGTCGCCGACGAAGGCGCCTTCGCCGGGGGTGAGTCCGGCTTCACGGAGGATTTCCTGAAAAGCGGCACCCTTATCGTGGGTGCCCTGGCGGACGAACTCGAGTTTCAGGTCGCGGGCGCGCAGGGCAACGGTTTCGGAGAAACGCTTGGTTATGAGTCCGGTGCGAAGGCCGCCGAGACGGGCCAGGGAGATGGCGACGCCGTCATGGGCGTGAAAGCCCTTGAATTCGATCGATCCCTGGGCGCTCAGCCCGGATGATCCCGCCTGAGTTTTTTCACGATCCGGGAGAAAAAAGAGCTTGCCGTCGGTCAGAACTCCATCGACGTCGAACAGGAGAAGCTTGATCTTGCGGGCGCGAGCTTGAGCGGAGAGTTTCTTGGGCATCCGGGGAATTGTACCGAATTTGGATCCGGGCGCTGGTCTGATCGTCACTCAGGCGGGCGGAAAGATTTCTGGACGCGCCGCAACTTCGTTTACGCGCCCTTAACGCGCCTGCATTGGGTGAAGGTGAGTATTGTCAGGCATGGCGGCCACGTGCGTCGAGACCGCGGTTATTGCAACAAGTTGTATCGGGGTCGAGTAAAGAGCTTGTAAGCCCAGCGTTAATTCCTCGTTAACGGCGTTCAAATTTTTTCTTCCACTAAGCCTGGACTTGAGAGAAAATAGCTCCCCAATTACCAGCGTTATCTGGCGAAGTGTGCGAAAAGGCGGCAAGATGCATCGAATCAGCTCCCTGAAGTGGCTGATGTATCGATTGACGTCTTCGATGAAGAAGAGCCCCAAGCTCGCCATACTCGGTGTGATTCTCGCCTCGCTGCCGCTGACCGGCGTATCGCGACCGGTGCCAGAACGGCAGGGAGGGCTCTGCTGTTTGTGCATGTGCCATTCGGTGGACGAGTCGCAGTGTGCGCGCGATTGCGTGAAGATGCAGCATGGCACCAAGATTATCGAAGAGAGCGAAATGAAC
>Ga0209698_10004739_pt1 | contig 14826 bp, 10 predicted proteins | sample LitLauG_LLR_2012_FD_187203 | JGI IMG/M metagenome (GOLD analysis project Ga0209698, IMG submission 187203) | Freshwater sediment microbial communities from Pennsylvania, USA - Little Laurel Run_MetaG_LLR_2012 (SPAdes) (version 2) | ecosystem: Environmental > Aquatic > Freshwater > Creek >...
GTCTTTTGGAATGTATGGCGGGGACGACGGGGCTCGAACCCGCGACCTCTGCCGTGACAGGGCAGCGCTCTAACCAACTGAGCTACGTCCCCAACTTGAACATCAATATCTAAACCATTTCGCTCGCGATTGGAATTACGCCTGCTTTCCAGTTGCGTTCATTCCTCTCGCTTGCATGCCCAAAGCTTGTCTGGGCCCTCGCTTAAGCGACCCGAATTTGCCGGAACACAAAATCAAGTTTAACAGAAAGATCGGGCTTTGGGACCAGGCGCGCCAATCGACAACAGCTTTCGTTTGCAATGACGCGGTCTCGCATATGTGAGCGGCGCGCCCAGTCATAAATCAACGGCGTCAGGCGGACCAAGCCGCGCGATTCGCTCGCCCGGAGGAGATATACCCCATATCCATCGATATGCCACGCACGCATTGCAGCAGGTGATTTGCGATCGAAGGAAGTTTCTGCGCCGTCACGCGAAACGACGGGCCGGACACACTCACTGCGGCCACCGGCTGACGCTGCGCATCGAGCACCGGCACGGCGATGCAGCGCAATCCCTCTTCGAATTCCTCATCATCCACGGCGTAACCACGGCGGCGCGTCTTTTCCATTTCGGTGCGCAATGCCTCCGCAGTAGCAATCGTGCGGTGTGTGAAGCGCTCAAAGCGAAGCCGCTTCACCACTTCATTCGCCCGCTCTTCCGGCAGAAATGCCAGGATTGCCTTCCCTACCGACGTGCAATGCACCGGATTGCTGGCCCCGATCCGCGTGATCATCCGAACCGAGCGCGCCGGCTCAATCTTGTCGATGTAGATCACCCTCGAAGCCTCAAGAACACACAGGTGCGCGGTCTCCTCGGTTTCGGAAACCAGGCGACGAAGATGCGGTTGCGCACGGTCGCGCAGGTCATATTGCTCAATCGCCCGGTTCCCGAAGTCGAACAACCTCAGCCCCAGCCGAAACTTGCCGCTCGCAGTGCGTTCCACCATCCTGTGCCGTTCCAACACCATCAAAAACCGATGCGCGGTGCTCTTGTGCAATTGCAAAGACGAAGCAACCTGCGCAAGTCCCAGTGGCGTTTCGCTTTCACCCAGTAAATCGAGCACGGCAAATGCCCGATCGAGGGCCTGGACTTTGTAAGTGCCTTGCGGTGCCGCGTCTCGCATCTTGGTCCTCCGTTTCGTTTCTTGGCTCTGGCTAGAGTTTCTCAAGATATGGGACACGTGTCAAGACGTGATACGGCGCGCTGGCCGCCGAACATCTTGCAAACCTAACTTCTCCCGGAGGAAACGGCCTGATGCCCAAGGATCGTTGACGGATTCGGCGCTGCGCGAAAAAATCAACAAACAGCGGCACTAAAAAATGACGATCGGAGAATTGAATGCGGAAGGCAATCCATGCACTCGCGATTGTGGCGCCAATGGCAATTGGTTTACAAGCGCTGGGCTCGTCAACACCGATGTGGGAGGTTCATCAGGCGCCAGACAAGGATGGTGTTTATTACGTCGGGCCCGAAGTCACGGCTCCAGTGCTGGTTAAGACGGTCTTTGTTCCCTATCCCGACGCTCCTGCGAAGGAGATCCAGGGCATGAGCGCCCTGGCCATGGTGATTAACGACAAGGGCTTGCCGGAACACATTCAGATCGTCCATTCGCACGGCGATGAATTCGATCGGGGCTCGATCGCGGCTGTTCAGCAGTCTACCTTTCGCCCGGGTGTGCTAGGCGGCAAGCCTGTGCCGGTGTGGATAGATGTGCGCGTTGTCTTTCACGCCAACCACGACCGGACCACGCCTCAGGTGCTAATCGCCGAGAGAGATCTGCCCGCCCCTGCCGAATCGCAATTCGAGGATAAGCACCACAACCCGTTGTCCTACACAGCACCGATCCCCATCCACACGGTCGACGCTGACTTCACCGATCCATTTGTGAAACATCCCTTTCAGACGGTCGCCATCGTGACCGCGTTGGTGGGCGCCGATGGTCTGCCAAAAAACGTTCGCGTGAAGCGCGGCCTGGGTTTTGGCTTGGATCAGAAGGCTGTGGCTGCGGTCCAGCACTACCGGTTTCTTCCCGCCACAAAGAAGGGTGTGCCTGTGGAAGACTATTGCGACGTGATGGTCAATTTTGCAACCTTCTGAGCGCCGCCGCGGGTTGCACTTTACGAGGGAACCACATCCCCTTCGCCCGGAGCCAGGAACAAGTTCGCTTCGAGCCCATGCTGGCGCGTGTAAAGGTCGTAGTAGCGGCCACCCATCGCAAACAGTTCGGCATGATTGCCCCGCTCAACGATGAGCCCACCCTCGACAACCAGGATTTGGTCGGCGCGCCGGATGGTCGAGAGTCTGTGCGCGATCACAAACGTCGTTCGCCCCTGCATCAACTGGTTCAACCCAGCTTGAATCATTGCCTCTGACTCAGAGTCGAGCGAGCTCGTGGCTTCGTCCAAAATCAGAATTCGCGGCTCGGCCAATAGCGCGCGCGCAATGGAGAGCCTTTGCCGTTGGCCGCCCGACAATTTCACTCCGCGTTCGCCCACAATGGTGTCGTAGGAATCAGGAAAGCGCTCGGCAAACTCATCCACTCGCGCCGTGCGGCAGGCAAACAGAAACTGCTCTTCGGTCGCATCGGGCCGTGAGAACAGAATGTTTTCGCGAATCGTGCCATCGAACAGAAACGAGTCCTGTAGCACGACGCCCAACTGCGAGCGGAAGGTATTCAGGTCTACGGCAGCCAGATCGATATCGTCCACCAGCACAGCCCCTTTTGATGGCGTGTGGAATGCGCAGAGCAGGCTGATGATTGTCGACTTGCCCGATCCGGAGGAGCCCACCAGCGCAGTCACCGTACCCGGCCGGGCCTGAAAGCTGATCCCGTGCAGTACTGTTTTTTCCGGGGTGTATGCAAACTCCACGTTCTCGAAACGAACATTGCCCTCGATTGGCGGCATCTTCAGCGTGCGGCCCGGACTCTTGTTCTCTTCGAGTTCCGACATGATCTCGTTGGTGCGATCCAGGCCTGCGAAAGCCTCAGTCAACTGGGTGCCAATGTTCACGACCTGAAAGACCGGCGCGATCATGAAGGCCAGGAACATGTTGTAGCTGAAATAGTCGCCAACCGTCCAGGTCTTCCCCAGCACGTGATGGCCGCCAAACCACATCACCAGCGCCGACACCAAGCCCAGCACTGTTGTTGAAGCCGCTCCAAGTGCGCTTGTCATGGTGAGGGTCTTCATCACGTTGGTCAGTAGCCGCTCCACTCCGCCGGAAAAGACCACCGCCTCGCGCTCCTCCGCGTGATACCCCTTGATCACTCGCACGCCGCCCAGCGACTCGGTAAGCCGGCCGGTTACTTCGGCGTTGATCTTGCCCCGCTCGCGAAAGATCGGACGAATCGTCTTGAAGGCGTACTGAAGCACGAAAACGAACGCACCCATCACGGTGAAGACAGTGAGCGTGACCGAGACACTGAGATGCAACAGATAGAGGAACGCCAGGACGGCGGTGAGCAGGCCGCCTACAAAGTCCACCAAACCCGTGCCCACCAGGTTACGCACACCCTCCACATCGGTCATGATGCGCGAAACCAGCGTGCCTGTTCGGTTTTCGTCATAGTAGGCCACCGATAACAGGCCGACATGTCGTTGCACCTGGCGTCGCATCTCGGCAATCAGCCGTTGTCCGGCTTTTGAGAGCAACTGTGTGAGCGAGAACGAGGTGATGGCCTGCACAAGCATTGCCAGAAACACGATCCCAATTATGCGCGGCAACAACTCAGGGTGTGCATTCTGCGGCGAGAGCACTTTGTCCAACAGCGGCTTGGAGAGAAAGGGCAACACGAGGCCGGCAACGCGGTTGATCACCATCAGGGCCATGCCCGCCAGGAGCAAGCCGATTCTCGGCACCACCAGCGCGCGAACCTGCGGCCAAACCTTCTTCAAACTCGGTTTTTGCTTGGGTAAATCCGGTTGGCCCGCGCGCGCCGCGCGCCCATGCGGCGAGCGCTCTGCGCGCATGGCCATGCCCATCCCACCGCCTCGCATTGTCCCCATGCGCTAGACCTTCCCCGAACGCCGCGCCGAAATAAAACTGCGGACACACAGAATCACGTAAATCAGCATGAGTCCGGCCATCGTCAGTTGCGAGGCCAGCGCAATTACATCAGGAGATGCACCGGTTGCATTGGCATGTAGACAGGCGTACACCGCTCGGCCGGCGGCGCCCAGAAATCCAAGCAATCCGATAGTCACATTGACGTGCATGAACAGCTTGCGCCGTCCCTCATTTGAGCTGATAGCCAGAAAGCCGAAGAGACCGAGCGCCAGGCCGAACCAGGTAGGGATCAGTGCCGTTGGGTGCAGGCTGCCGGTCCCAAGATAGCCAACCAGACCGAGAGCGATCAAAAGAGCCGCAAATACCAGTGTTACCTTTGCCATGCGAGACCTCCGTACCGTTGCATGGCAAGGATATCAGTTGAGTGCGGACGACTCCCTGCCGGCAAGCCTCCCTAGATCGGATGCCCGCCGGCAGAGTTGGGATTGTATTTCTTTACCTCTGGATGCGTGCAGATCCGCCCTTGGCAAACGCCTTCACTTGGTCCAGGGTCGCCATAGTGGTGTCGCCCGGGTAGGTGGTCAGCAGCGCGCCGTGCGCCCAACCCAACTTGATTGCTTCCTCTGGCGGCTCGCCAGCCAGCAACCCGTAGATGAACCCGGCTGCAAAGCCGTCGCCGCCTCCGACGCGATCCACCACATCAAGCTCGGCCGTCGGCGCCGTATAGGTCTTCCCGTCTGCCCACGCCACCGCGCTCCAGCTATGGTGGTTGGTGGAGTGCACCTCGCGCAGCGTCGTCGCAACAACCTTCGCGTTCGGCAGTTTCCGGGTCACCTTTTCGATCATGCCGAAGAAGACACTCGGATCGAGCTTCGACTTCGCCGCAACCTCAGGCCCTGGAATGCCCAGACCCATCTGCAGGTCTTCTTCATTGCCAACCAGCACGTCGACATTCTCCACGATCTTGCCAATCGTCTCCACAGCCTTCGCGTTGCCGCCCTGGATATTCCAAAGCTTCGCGCGATAATTCAGATCGAACGAAGTCACCGCGCCCGCGGCCTTGGCTTCTTTCATCATCTCCGCGGCTAGCGCGGCAGTCGTGGCCGAGAGCGACGCAAACAGCCCGCCGCAGTGAACCCAGCGCACGCCCTGCGCAAAGATTGCCTTCCAGTCAAAGTCGCCCGGCTTCAGTTGAGCTCCGGCTTCGTTGCTCCGGTTGTAGAAAACCACTGGCGGCCGCACGCCGTGTCCCTGGTCGCTGAACACGGTAGCCATATTCGGCCCGTGGACACCATCGTGCTTGAAATACTTGTAGATAGGCTTCACGCCCATCGCCTTTACGCGTTCGGCAATCAGATCGCCGACGGGATAGTCCACCATCGCCGAAGCAATTGCCGTCCGCATTTGAAAGCAGTCCGCTAGATTCGCGGCCACATTGAACTCACCACCGCTGACGTGGATCTTGCATTCGGTCGCCTTGCGAAAGGGAATAATCCCCGTATCGAGCCGATGGATCAATGCACCCAACGACAGAAAGTCCAACTCGCCATCCTTACGAATATTCAATCCATGACTCATCGCGCGTATTCTCCTGGTCTTGGTGACAGTGTCTTTGAGATCGGAAACTCAACAAATTATAAACTGGTCTGACCTCTTCCGGGTAGGGTCATCTCGCATTCCCAGCCGATTTCTTCAGATCGGCCACCAACTGGTCCACCGTCCACTCATTACCGGGATAAAACTGCACCACTTTGCCGTCCGCATCGATCAATGTAGTCGAAAGCGTGTGCGTAATTGAGTCGTCAGCGCCACGGGTAATGCCCACATCGAAGAACTTCGCCATCTCCAGCAGCACTGCCCTGTCCGGCACGGCAAAATCCCAATGCGCAAACGCATTCTTCTCGTCGCTCCCGATATAGGTTGCCCCATAAGCACGCAATCGCTCCGGCGTATCGTTTTCCGGATCGAAGCTCACGCACACCAGGTGCGACTTGGCATAGAGTTCAGGATTCGCAGCAAGTCGGTTGTCGATCTCCGCAAAGTTACGCGTCACAAGCGGGCAAAAGTTGGGCAGCGGACAGCGCGTGTAGATAAAAGTCAGAAGCAGCGACTTTCCTTTGAACTGCCCAAGATGAATCCGCCGGCCATCCTGGTTGCGCAAGCTGAAGTCAGGCACTCTGTCGCCCGGCGCCGGCACATGATAGAAGACCGTGGGCTTGTAATCCGGCCTGGCCTGCGCCACCACGACAATATGATCAAGCACCACGGTCTCTGCGGAACTTTTTGATACCAGCACGTCCGCGGTAATCACATCGCCACCGTGCAACTCACTCACAATGCTCGGATCCTTGAGCTGGTAGGGCATGGTCATCGCGCCCATGAAGCCGGGAATCGCCTCATGATCGAGCACGACAATGCCATGCGCTGCATCAGTCGAGATGACTTTGCCGCGCAGGTGGTAAACAGTTACATCCAAATTTGATTTTGAATTCTGGCCCGAGTGGCACCCGGCCAGCACAAAAAGTACGAGGAGAGATGAATAAAGAAGTCGGCGAATCACATTCCAGTGTATAACCGGGGACCTGACTTACTGGCGCGGGATCTTGCCATCGAATCGCCCAACCTTGCGGGCGGCATCCCTAAAGCATCAACCACTCGCCCTCATCTTCAAGGACTTCCTCAAGCTCCTTGCCGCTGCACCTAGAAGGCGCCTGCGAGTGAGGACACTTCTTGTCCACGGCCTTCATCCGCGTGACAAATTGATCGTTGGTTTTCAGCACTTCGTCGTGGCACTTCTTCGCCACAGCCATCAACTGCTCCCAGCTTCCCTCCAGAACCGTTCCCTTGCTGGTGGTTTTAAAATGCAGGCCGCTTGCGCCGATAATTCTATTCATGTCTATTGAGGGATCGCTTGCTTCACGGTGATTTCCCTTCACTGAAACACTTAACTCAAGCAGCATAAGGACAATTCCTTTCCAGCCACACTCCATCAGAAACGCCAACGGCTATTGACGGACAGTGACCTGTAACACAAGTCATGGTGAGTCATGCCACTTGGATGGAATTTGTGACTTAACTCACGGCAAAGGTGAATCCAGTCTTTTTAACCGAGTCCACGTTTGTGAGATAACTCACAAATACAAGAATGACGCGGGTTCCAGCTATCTCAACGTATTCTCACTCCTTCCTGATCCGGTGATAGCAATCACTGACCCTTGCAGCCTCTGTCGTCGACTTTTTGAACTGACAGGGGATTCACGATGGCAGCAACATTCGCAATAGATCTCGCGGCGGAGAAGGCGCACGACCTCTCCTTCGACCTTGGGGAACTCACGAGGATGTACGACTTCACGGGCCAAGTGGTCGTCGTCACTGGCGGCGCAGGAATCCTTGGCAGCGAAATGGCCCGCGCGCTCGCGGGGTGCGGAGCCCAGGTCTCCATCCTCGATCTCAATATCGAGCCCGCTAAAGCACTGGTCGATAGTCTCGGCGAGCATGGCAAGCAAATCTCGCTTCACAAGTGTGACGTATTGAACCGCGACAGCATCGGCAATGCCGCGCAGGACGTGATCAGCAAATTTGGCAAAATCGACTGCCTGATTAATGGCGCGGGTGGCAATAAGGCCGCAGCCACCACTGGTCCTGAATTGAAGTTCTTTGATCTTCCAGCCGACGCTCTACGCTGGGTCTTCGACTTGAATATTCTCGGAACCATGCTGCCGTGCCAGGCCGTTGGCAGGATCATGGCTGAGCAGGGACACGGGACCATCTTGAATATCTCTTCAATGAATTCCTTTCGACCCCTCACGCGAATTCCCGCCTATTCAGGCGCGAAGGCTGCGGTGAGCAACTTCACCCAGTGGCTCGCCGTGCACATGGCCCAGGAATACTCGCCAAAGATTCGCGTCAACGCTGTCGCCCCAGGTTTTTTCCTCACCAATCAAAACCGCTTCCTGCTCACCGACAAAGAAACCGGCGCCCTTACCAAGCGCGGTAACTCAATCATCGCGCATACGCCCATGGCCCGATTCGGCGAACCCAGGGATCTCTTCGGCGCTGTCCTCTGGCTGCTCTCCCCGGCCTCGGAGTTCGTAACCGGCACCGTGATTCCCATCGACGGCGGCTTCTCCGCCTACAGCGGCGTCTGACGTCAAGTGCGCATCCAATGCGATAACGGCCGGGCGAGTAACACTCCCCGGCCGTTGATTTTTGGAACTGAGTCAACGCTCTTCTCGAATTCACGTCGGCAGAGGCGGTCATGCCCGACTCTACCTGCAGCTCGGATTATTCGCTTTCGGAAATGCCAGGAACGTGATGCTGGCAGGCGCAAAAGCCACTTGGCCGGCGGGCACGTTTGTACCTTTCATGACCGGTAACTGATCTCCGGCTCCCAGTTTCAATTCGCTTCCGTTCATCTCGACCTTGGTACTCAGCAGGTCCGCGGCGGTAAGCGTAAAACTCTCCGCACCCTTCGGAATCATGAGCGATTGCGCCGCGGTCTTGTCCGCGTTTATCGCCAGCAGCGCCACGCCTCCCGGCTTGCCACGCAGGCACTGCGCATAGAGGTGCAGATTTTCCGACGGCGATGGTCCCGGATCGAGAACCGTTGTTCCCATCAACTTCCGCCAAAGCAGCGCCGCCCAGTAATTCGGCCGCGGTTCCAGCGTCTTCTGATCCAGAAGTCCGTAGTCGCTTGAAGCCAGAGTGTTGTGCATATGCGCCCGTACGCCGCTCCGCGCAAGGCTGCCAAGCTGGTTCAGGTAACGGAAACTATCTATAAATGTTGAAGCCCAGCGATCGCCCCCGCAGGCAGCCTCTGCTGTCTCGGTCAACCAAATCGCCTTCCCCGGTAACAGCCGATCGCGAATTGCCGCGTAATAGGCTTCAATCATCTTTCCGCGCGCGAGCCACTGCTCCGACAGCGCCGCGTCGGTAGTCGTGGTTGACCCGGCCCCCATCCGCGAGCACCTGCTGGAGACTCCGCCATACGAGTGATAGGAGAAAACGTCGAACGCCGGCCCAGTCGCAGCCAATATGTCCTCAGTTTTGACAAGATGCATCGATGGTGGCACTAGCCCAGAGCCCTCCCCGACGCCGCCGGGCCCCAGAACTACCATGCCGGTTGCGTCCGCCTGCACGAACTTCTTGAACACCTCAAAATCCTTTGCGTAGGCCGCGGCATCATAGCCCTTCGGCCCTCCGCCCATCTCCGCGAAGGTCGGCTCATTCATAAACTCCGCCGCTGCAATGTTTCCGCCGATGGACTTCGTGTAGTCCACAAACTTCTTCGCCTCGACTGGCGTCCAAACTCCCCCGGCGTCACGCGTCCCGGCGCTTGTCGCAAACGAGGTCACAATCTCCGCATTCACTTCGTGAGAAAAATCAACAACAGCCTTCCACTGTTGCCGCGTCAGCACGCTGTTGAACCCCTTCGGAGCAACTGCCGGTGCAGGCGCATCCGAATCCTGAAAGTAAGTCGAGTTCATCCATGTTCCGCTGACCCGGACATAGGCAGGTCCGAGCGCCGCAGCCAATTTCCGCAGTCGAGCGTTGTTCAGATCAATCGGTGGTCGGTACTCGTAGAGCGAGGGATCCATTCCTCCAGGCGCAGACATGGCCGCATTCGGTTTCTCATTAACTGGCTTCGGATCTCCGGGCTTGGCGAACGGCTTCCAGAATCGGCCTCCAGTCACTTCGACCGCCTCAATGTTGTACGACTGAAAGCGCTCATCGACCGTGCCCACGCGCGCCATGGTACTTGGCGCAATGGGAATCTTTGCCGCTCCATCTTGACCCGCAACACACGTTGCCGGCCCCAGCGTAAGCACCGTACCGCCCAAGATCGCAACCACCTTTTTTAAATTCATGCCTTAGCCGCCTTTCGTTCGCCTGACTTGCCCCCCGCTCACGCGAACGCCAATTATAGGTGCCAACGGTCGCGCCAGTCTCATCCTGGTTCGGACCCCCTGCCACCACCTACCCCAATGGCGTATAACGCTGAAATGGGGGCAAGCAGGGAAACGGATTCGGTACGCACAGCCGAAGTCACCGCATGGCTTGACGCCGGCGGTCTCGTCGTCGCAGCCAGCGAGCGAGCCGCCCGCTCCCTCGCAGCGGCATTTCATCGTGGACGGCAGGCCGAAGGCCGCTCTGCCTGGCCAGCCCCCGCAATCCTCGACTGGCAAACCTTTCTTCACACCGCTTGGCATGAACAACCCAGGAACGAAGACGGCCGCCTTCTCCTGGCTCCGGTTCAGGAACAGTCGATCTGGGCAACCATCGTCGGCTCAGACCAGCACATGGCCACACTGCTCGAAGGCCCTCGAAACCGCATAGCAAGTCTGGCGATGGGGGCGCACAGCCTCCTCTGCTCGTATGTCCCGCGATTCCTGAAGCAAAATGCCCGCGCCGCCTGGGAACGGGATGCGGAGAACTTCAGCGGCTGGCTCGCCAGCTTCGATCAGCACTGCCGGGCCGCCAACCTGCTCAGCCCCGCTCGTCTTCCTCTTGAATTGATCCCTCTCCTCGATAGCGCTTCCTCGGCGGCCACACGTCCGCCCCTGCTCCTGGCCGGTTTTGATCGCATCCTCCCCACGCAGCACCGCCTCTTCGACGCCTGGGGAAAATGGCAGGAAGCCTCCGCCGCCGAGTCCACACGCGAGGTTCGCTTTTATCACGCCGCCGACACCCAATCAGAACTCACGTCCTGTGCCCTCTGGTGCAGAAGCAAACTGGAGGCCAACCCAAACGCCAACCTCCTTGTCATTACCCAGGCCCTGTCAGAACGCCGTGGCGAAATCGAGCGCGCCTTCCATAACTTCGTGGCCAGCAAGAATGCCCCGGCTTCCGCTTCCCCACTCTTCGAGTTCACACTAGGCATTCCGCTCAGCAAGGTTGCTCTTGCGCGCGGAGCGCAGCTTTTACTCCGCTGGCTATCGAGCCCGTCGAATGAAAACGCAATCGCAGAGAATGAACTCGACTGGCTCCTGTCCACAGGACAAATCGCAGCCGATCCACAGGAGTGCCTCTCGCTCCAGACCTTTGTGCGGAAGCTCCGCCGCCGCGGCCTTGAACGTACCCATTGGCCCCTCAGTGCATTCATAGGTTCGCAGCCCAACATTCCTCTTCCCCCGGCCTGGCTCGCCCGCATCACCGGAGCCCAAAGCCAACTCGCCGCCATGGCAGCCAAGCCGCAGAGTCCACTCGACTGGACAGAACTTGTTCCACAATTGCTGCAAACGGCCGGCTGGCCCGGCTCGCGTCCCCTGTCAAGTGGCGAATTCCAGACCCTTCGGCGATGGCAGCGGACCGTCGAGTCCTGCGCCTCGCTCGGCTTCGATGGCCGGCGCATCCTCTGGCATGAGTTTCTCGCCGTTCTCTACCGCGCGCTGGACGAAACTCTCTTCGCTCCAGAGTCCCGCGGAGCTCCGATTCAGATCGCCGGCCCCTCCGAATCAGCCGGCCTCACCGCCGATGCAATCTGGTTCATGGGCGCAAGCGAGACCGCATGGCCCTCCTCGGGCCCAACTCATTCCCTGTTGCCACTCAGTGTCCAGCGCGATGCTGCCATGCCTCACGCCACGTCGCAGCTCGACTGGGAACTCGCGCGTGACATCACTCTCCGCATGCTGCGGTCCGCACCACAAGTCTGCTTCAGTTACGCGCGCCAAAGTGAAGACGGCGAAACCGGTCACTCGCGTCTCGTAGAACAGCTCACCATGAAGCCCCTGGACCTACCCGCCGAGCTAGCTGTACCAGCCCCATCCAAGCCCCTAACCGTCCGCTTCGAAGACTCCAGCCACATTTCCATGCCTCCCGGCAAGATCGAAGGCGGCGCCAGCGTGCTCACGCACCAGTCTCAATGCCCCTTCAAGGCCTTTGCCGTTGCGCGACTCGCGGCACAATCCTGGCAGCCAGCCGAGCCCGGTCTTACCGCCGCCCAGCGGGGCGGCCTGCTTCACGCAGTTCTCCACGCCATCTGGGCAGGTCCGCCGCTCGGTATCCGCACATTGAATGAACTTCTGGCTCTTCAGGATCGGACTGCATTCGTCACCGCCCACGTAGTTCGGGCGGCAGAGCAATCGCTCCGCCCAGGCCACAGCGACGGCAAGCCCCGCGGCTATCTCGAACTCGAACAGCAGCGCCTCATCCGCCTTGTCACCGAGTGGCTTGGCTACGAAGCCACTCGCATCGACTTCGAAGTCGCCGACACCGAAGTCGACCGCACTGTCGCACTCGACGGCCTCAATCTCGATCTTCGCCTCGACCGTCTCGACCGCCTCAACGACGACACGCTTCTCGTCATCGACTACAAATCCGGCGCGGTCACTCCCAAATCCTGGCAGCTTCCCCGCCCTGATGATGTGCAGCTCCCGCTTTACGCGGGCTTCGCCCTCCATGAAAACGAATTGCTCGGCGGCCTGGTCTTCGCCAGAGTGCGCACCGGAGATCAATCCTTCGCTGGCCATGTCGGCGATGCCAGCGCCACATTGTTCCCCGGTCTCTCCGGGACAAGCCCATTGGTGAAGGCAAAACTCGACGCAGAAATGCTGATCGACTGGCGGCAGAATATCGAGCAGCTCGCCCGGGACTTTATGGAAGGCCGCGCCGAGGTCGACCCGCGCGACTTTCCCAAAACCTGCGAGCGCTGCGGCCTCGAAACCCTCTGCCGCGTCGCCGAAAATCGCGGCGTGCTCGATGCCGATGAAGCGGCCGATGACGACCAGGGAGAGCCCGATGAGTAAGTACATCCCCAAAACTCAGCCTCCCGATCAGCCACAGCGCGAGCGCGCACTCGACCCCACCAACTCGATCCTCGTCCAGGCCCCCGCAGGCTCAGGCAAGACCGACCTCCTCACACGCCGCTTCCTTCGCCTGCTTACAGAAGTTCAGGACCCCAGTCAAATCGTCGCCATTACATTTACCAAGGCCGCCGCCGCGGAGATGCGTCTTCGCATTCTCTCCAAACTCGATCCGTCGAATGGTAAGGGCTTCAGCCTTCACTTTGATCCAACAGAAATAGAACGGACTTCAGTCTTTGATGAAGGTCCAGAAGACGAGCCCTTCTCCATGGAGTCCCTCGCCCGCCGCGCAATGGCTCACTCGAACGCGCTAGGCTGGAACCTCCTCGACCAGCCCGCTCAACTTCGCATCTCCACCATCGATTCCTTCTGCCGCGACCTTGCCCTGCAGCAGCCTTTACTCTCCGGCCTCGGAGACGCGCTCGGCATTTACGACCAGCCCGAAGAACTCTACCGCCGCGCCGCCCGCCAGGCGCTCGCACAAATCGATGGCGCCGACGCAACTCTCCGCTCAGCGATCGAGGCGCTGCTCTTGTGGCGCGACAACAACTGGCAGGAAATGGAGAGCCTGATCGTAGAAATGCTGCAGAATCGCGACCGCTGGATGCACGGCTTTGTTCTCGAGCGCGAACCGGACCTGGAGGCTTTGCGTGCACGGCTTGAACGGCCATTCTCCAGAGCGGTTATGCAATCCCTCACTGCTGTAAGCCTTCTCCTCGACCAGGTCCCCGGCTCCCGCAACGAAGCACTCAAATTGGCGAGATTTGCATGCGAGCAGGGCGCGGACGCGCTTTTCCAGACGCTCGCCGAACTTCCCGATTTCCCCTCCGACTTCACCAATGCCGACGCCCTCGAAGAAGCCCACAGCGCCTATCTTTGCCTCGCCGAACTCCTCCTCACCAAAGAAGGCAACTTGCGCAAGCAGGTGAACAAGAACCTCGGGTTCCCCTCCGATCGCAAACTCGAGAAAGCTCAAATCCTCGACCTGATCGAGCGTCTCGACGCTGTCCCGGGTTTCGCATCTGCCCTGGCTGCTGTTCGTGACCTGCCGCCGCTCCATTACACCGATGAAGACTGGCGGATCGTCCGCGCCTGTTTCACCCTGCTCCGCCATGCCGCCGGTCAACTCCGCGTCGTGTTCGCCGAGGTCGGCGCCGTTGACTATACCGAAGTCGCGCAGATCGCCCTCGGCGTGCTGCAAGACGAAGACGGTCAGCCTACCGAAGCCGCAATCTCCGTCGCCGACAAGATCCACCACATCCTCGTCGACGAATTCCAGGACACCAGCCGCCGCCAGCACGAACTACTCCGGCGCCTCATAGCCGCGTGGCCCGAACGCGAAGGCCGTAGTTGCTTTGTAGTCGGCGACCCCATGCAGTCGATCTACTTCTTCCGCGACGCCGATGCCGAGCTCTTTCCACGCGTTCGCGAGGCCGGCCTTGAAATCCCCAATGCCGACCCGCTTCTCTTCGACTCCGTCCGGCTTAGCTCGAATTTTCGCTCTACCAAACCGCTTGTCGAAAAACTGAACGGCATCTTCAATCAGGTCTTCGCCGCAAACGACGGCAGCGGCGTAACCTTCACGCCCGCCGACCCCGCCCGCGAGGAATCACTTCCCGCGATCACATTGCTCCCGGAGGGAGCCGTCGAGAATAGCCCAGGGCAAGCGGAGCGCAGCCCTGGGGAAGCATCAAGGTTAAGGATGAAAAGCCCCGTAGGGGCGACAGAAAATCCGGCCGATCCCCCTTCAAATTTCGCACTGCACATCAACTTCTTTCCACAAACATCTCAGAATAAAAATGTTTCCTCCGCATCGATTGGCGAAGTTGACAATTCACAATCTGCGCAAATCGAGGAGATCGTCACCCTCATCCGCAACCACGTCGACCGCATCGAACAGGCCCGAGCCGGAGGAGAGAAATGCCGCATCGCCGTTCTCGGCCGCACGCGCAATGTCCTCGCGCCCATCGCTAAGG
>Ga0209698_10004740_pt1 | contig 14823 bp, 15 predicted proteins | sample LitLauG_LLR_2012_FD_187203 | JGI IMG/M metagenome (GOLD analysis project Ga0209698, IMG submission 187203) | Freshwater sediment microbial communities from Pennsylvania, USA - Little Laurel Run_MetaG_LLR_2012 (SPAdes) (version 2) | ecosystem: Environmental > Aquatic > Freshwater > Creek >...
GATCAGATTTATTCGCTATCGCGCTTTAGGTTGTCGGTTACGCATGATCTTTTCGTAAAACCGCTAAACACTTTTCCGGATCATGCTTTAGCCACGCGCAGCGGGAAAGCCCTGCCGTCGATTGCGCAAAGACCGGCCCCGATGCAGGCGAGCCCGGCGAATTGTCTGACTTCGAGATGCTCGCCGAGACCAAAACTTCCCATGATGATCGCGCTGACCGGAATAAGGAAGGTGACGAGCAGGAGGTTGGTCGCGCCGGCGGTTGCGAGGATGCGAAAATAAAGCACATACCCGATTGCAGTTGAAAAAACGGCGCTACCTAAAGCGGCGGTCCACACCGGCCATCGCGGCATGGTCAACGTCCAGGGCGCATCGACGAACATCGCAAGGGGAAAAAGCAGAATTGCGGCCGCCGTCACCTGGCCCGTCGCGGTCACGATCGGCTCGAAGCCCATCCCGCTGAAGCGCCGGCCATAGACGCCGGCAAAAGCATAGGAGACGGTGGCCAAGAGCACTGCGAGCTGCGCCAGCACGTTGCCGCCCAATCCCTTTAGCGAATCCGGGCCGATCAACACCACCACGCCCAAAAATCCGATTGCCACGCCGAGGAGCCTGTTGCCGGTCATCTTCTCATCGCTGGTGAGGAAATGCGCAACAATGACCGTTGATATCGGGGTCGTTGCGTTGAGGATCGCAGCGAGACCCGAAGCGATGTGGCTCTGGCCCCAGACCACGAGACAAAACGGCAAAGCGTTGTTGAGCAGACCCATGCCGAAAAACGCGCGCCAGGCCGAAAGATCGTAGGGCAATTTCTTGCCGAGCGCCTTCACCACTGCGTTGAGGATGATGGCGGCAAGGAAAACGCGCAAGAAGACAATCGTGAACGGCGGCAACGCTTTGACCTGGACGCCTGCGAAGAAGAACGAGCCGCCCCACAACACCGATAGCAGCACCAGCGCGAGCCACTCGCCACGGTCCATGCGGTGGTTCAGGGGCAGGTCGGCCATTTCCTTCCCGATATCCAATTGAATTTGGCTCTCTCGTCGGCTCGCTGTGTCTGCAAACGGGCGCATCCAGTCGCCTTGTCTATCAGAGAACTTCAGTGCGCCACCCGATTTCCGTAAAACGAGGAGAGAGGCGCCTTCAAAAGTGTGTAATCGCCGATGCCCACAACCAAGAGATCAAGAACCATCACCGAAATCCGATCGCTGGCGCGCAGCCATACCCGCACCGCGCTGAATGTTCTGGTCGGCGTGATGCGCAGCACCAAGGCGCCGGCACCGGCGCGAATTGCAGCCGCCAACGCCATCCTCGACCGTGGCTGGGGCAAGGCCGCGCAAGCCGTCGAAGGTCATGACGGCAGCGCCCTTGAACTCATCCATCGCATCGAGCGCGTCATTGTCCATCCTGAAAATGTCAATCCTGAAAATTCCCACCGCAAAGATCTTTGAGCCGCTGCTTTCGCCCGCGCGGTACAAGGGCATCTATGGCGGACGCGGCTCGGGAAAATCGCATTTCTTCGGTGAACTCCTGGTCGAGACTTGCCAGGCCGAGCGTGGCACGCTCGCGGTTTGCATTCGCGAGGCGCAGCGGACGCTGGCGCAATCCTCCAAGCGGCTGATCGAAGCCAAGATCGCAAGCCTTGGCCTCGGCCACGGCTTCAAGGTCTTCAGCGACAAAGTCGCAACGCCCGGTGACGGCATCATCATCTTCCGCGGCATGCAGGATCACACCGCCGACTCGATCAAGTCGCTCGAGGGTTTTCGCATTGCCTGGATCGACGAGGCGCAATCGTTGAGCGCACGCAGCCTTGCACTGTTGCGCCCGACCATTCGCCACGAGGCTTCCGAGCTATGGGCTAGCTGGAATATCCCTGGGCGTTCACCGACACGCTCTATTGGCGAAAATTCATCTGTTCTCGCCCATCCCTTCATGGCACCCATCCAAAAAGGCTGTAACCCGTCGGCCGGAGCGGCTCTTCTCTTTTGAGCTGAACCGCGAAGGGCTGTATATGGTTCGGCCTCGGTCGCCATATTCGCCGGCTGCTTGAGGTCGATTGTCCATGGCCGTCAGCGGATAGAGGGAAGGGAAAAGCCGATCATGACTACCAGACCGCAGCTACCGGACCGGACGGCAAGACAGAAGGGTGCTCCGACCGCCCTCGACGGTCTGCTGGTCATTGATTTCACCCGCGTGGTGGCCGGCCCGGCCTGCACGCAAACGCTGGCCGATTTCGGCGCTGAAGTCATCAAGATCGAAAATCCCCAAGGGGGCGATGATACGCGACATTACGAGCACGCCGATCTTGCCGGTGAAAGCGCCGCTTTCGTCAGCTTGAACCGCAACAAGCGGGGCATCGTGCTCGATCTTGCCAAGCCCGAGGCTTGTGAGGTGGCGCGCGAGTTGATTGCGCGTGCCGACGTGGTGGTGGAGAACTTCTCCTCCGGCGTGATGAGGAAGTACGGTCTCGATTATGCGTCGCTGGCGTCAGACAATCCTCGCCTGGTCTATTGCTCGATCTCCGCCTATGGGCGTCAGGGACCGTTTGCTTCCCGTCCCGGTTTTGATCCGATCACGCAGGCCGAGAGCGGATTCATGTCGCTGAACGGTTTTCCCGACGGACCACCGGTGCGGACCGGACCGCCCGCGGTTGACTTGCTGACGGGTATGTCGGCCTGCAACGCCATCCTGCTCGCGCTTCTCGCCCGCGACCGGCTGGGCCGCGGCCAGCTTGTCGAAGTGGCGCTGTTCGACATCGCGCTTGCGATGACGCAGTTTTACGGAATGGCATATTTGATGAGTGGCAAGAATCCGAGCCGTCAGGGCAATTCGCCGAACGGGTCTCCATCGGTCGGCGTCTACAACGCTTCTGACGCACCGTTTTACGTCGCCTGCGCCAACGATCGGCTGTACCGTCGCCTTGTCATCGAGGTACTCGGCCGGCCTGATCTTGCCAGCGGCGAATTTGGCGATCGGCGGTCACGAACCGCCAACAAGGATAAGTTGCGTGCTATCCTCACCGGGATCTTCGTGCAGGATATTCGCGAGAACTGGGTGGCGAAGATGAAAGCCGCCAATATTCCCGTTGGCTATCTTCGCACGGTGGAGGAAGCGTTCAATTCGCCGGAGGCGCGCCAGCGCCATCGCTTGAGCCAGATCCCGCACCCGACTGCCGGCACCGTGCCCAATATTGAATCGCCGCTCAGTCTCGGCCTCACCCCGGTCGTCGACCCCGTCGCAGCACCGCTGCTTGGTCAGCATACCAGGGAGGTTTTGCGCCAAAAGCTTGGTTATGACGACGCGCGGATTGCTGCCCTCGCCGACGCCGGGGTGTTTGGCAAGGTCGCAACGGTCGAGGCCGAGTGACCTTGCCTCAGTTGATCGAAGAATTTCTGGATCGGAGCGCCCGCCCGGTGGCTATTGGCCGCCGGCTTTTTTTGCTTTTTTGAAGTCCCTTTTGCTCGGGGCTGTTTGTCGTCACCCGCTCCATGCATATTGTAGTGTGGCGCAGCGCGATCACGGGGCTGCGAGGTTTTTCCCGTTCTGCCATCTCAGTTAAGGAGTTGTTTCATGACGCACGCTATCCGCTTTCACAAAGCCGGTGGGCCCGAGGTTCTTGCCTGGGAAAACATCGAGGTCGGCAAAACGGGGCCCGGCGAGGCGCGCATCCGCCACACCGCCGTGGGGCTCAACTTCGTTGATATATATTATCGCTCGGGGCTCTATCCGCTCCCGCTGCCGAGCGGCCTGGGCGGCGAGGGAGCCGGCGTCGTGCTGGAAGTAGGAGGCGGGGTCACCGACCTGAAGCCGGGCGACCGTGTCGCCTATGGCGCTGCGCCGCTCGGCGCCTATTCCGAGGAGCGACTGATTCCTGCCGATCGCCTTTTGAAATTACCTGACGGCATCGACGACAAGACCGCGGCTGCGATGATGCTCAAAGGCCTGACCGTGCAATACCTCATCCGGCAGACCTATCGGGTCAAACCTGGCGATACGATCTTGCTCCATGCAGCCGCGGGCGGCGTCGGCCTGATCCTCTCGCAATGGGCAAAACACCTTGGTGTGAGCGTCATCGGCACTGTCAGCAACGACGAGAAAGCCGCGCTCGCCAGGGCCCATGGCTGCGCCCACACCATCGTTTATTCGCGAGAGGATTTCGTCAAGCGCGTCGAGGAAGTCACACAAGGCAAGAAAGTGCCCGTGGTCTATGACTCGGTCGGGAAGGATACCTTTCTCAAATCGCTGGATTGCCTGGCTCCGCTCGGGGTCGTCGCGCTGTTCGGCCAATCTTCCGGGTCGGTTGAGCCCCTCAACCTCGGCCTTCTGGCGCAAAAGGGTTCGCTGTTCGTTACGCGCCCGACGCTCAACACCTATGCAGCCAGACGCGAATCCCTTGTCGCGATGGCGAAAGAGCTGTTTGATGTCGTGCTTTCGGGTGCGGTCAAGATCGAGATTCGTCAGACCTATCCGCTAAAGGATGCTGCAAAGGCCCAGGCCGATCTCGCGGCCCGGAAGACCACTGGATCGACCGTGTTGCTCGTTTGACACGGTTCCGTCATGGCCCAAGTTCTCATCCTTCTCCCAGCGCGGGATTTCGATCCGAGCGAAGCTGCCGTGAGCTGGCAAGTGCTCACGAGCGCGGGCCATGTCGTCACATTTGCAACGCCTGATGGGCGCCCCGCAGTTGCCGATGACATGATGCTGACAGGACAGGGACTGGATCCCTGGGGTGCTGTTCCGGTGTTGCGTCGTTTTCCCCTGATCGGGTTGCTGATGCGAGCCAACAGCGACGCGCGCCGAGCGTATGCCGCAATGATCGCGGATCGCAATTATCGTGCGCCACTGCGTTGGGTTACGGTCGAGGCGTCCCGATTCGATGCGCTCTTGTTGCCTGGCGGCCATCGCTCACGTGGGATGCGTGAATATCTCGAGAGCGAAGCGCTGCAGTTAATCGTGGCCGACTTCTTCGATGCGCAGAAGCCGGTGGCGGCGATCTGTCACGGCGTACTTCTTGCCGCTCGCAGTAGTTCGAAGCGCACGGGTCGTTCTGTGCTCCACGGTTATCGCACGACCGCGCTGACTTGGGCGCTCGAGCGCAGTGCATGGAATGTGTCCCGCGTCACGCGGTTTTGGGACCCCAACTACTATCGGACTTATCTGGAGCAGGCTGGGCAGCCGGAAGGCTTCATGTCGGTTCAGCAGGAAGTCACGCGGGCTCTGGCGGAGCCCGCCGATTTTTTGGATGTCCCAAAGAATGATCCGCAGTACCGCCGGAAGACTTCCGGCCTGCAGCGTGATTCCCTCAAGGACGCGAGCCCGGCCTTTGTCGTGAGCGATCGGAACTATCTTTCGGCGAGGTGGCCGGGCGACGCGTACACCTTCGCAAAGACGTTTTCCGACATGCTGAAATAAGGCTCGTGAGAGCTGACTTTCTTGTGCGGGCGTCGTAGCTGCTATCCTCCCTTGCTCTAGCCGAACGGCGGTCGAGTATGCTTTGATGCAACCAAGGCCGCGGCAAATGCAAATTGGCCTAAACGTGATTGGCGTGGGTTCCCTTCAACACGAAGCCGTGCCAAACGGCTGATAGTGCGAGCGCCGTGGCCATCGAGGGAGGATTTTACTTTTGGGAAACCGCGGCCGGACCTTGCTGGAAAAAATCTGGAGCCAGCACGTCATCGCCCACGTCAGCGACGATACAGATCTTCTTCATGTCGATCGCCATCTGTTGCACGATCTCGGGGGCTCGCGCGGCCTGCTCGACCTCAGGAATCGTAACCTTTCGGTTCACAATCCGGAGTTGACGTTTGCTACGCCCGATCACGCGATTTCGACGGCGCCGGGCAGAGCGGGTACCAGCAAGACGGGGCAGGAGTTGCTGGAGGGTCTGCGGGTCGAAACATCGGCCAGTGGCATCGTGATGTTCGACATCGATGAGCCAGGCCAGGGTATCGTTCATGTCATCGGACCGGAACTTGGGCTCAGCCTGCCCGGTTGCCTGATCGTCTGCGGCGACAGCCATACCTGCACGCACGGCGGCCTGGGTGCGTTGGCGTTCGGGATAGGATCGAGCGAGTTGACACATGTTTTGGCAACGCAGGCGCTGATTCAGCGTCGCCCCAAAACCATGCGTGTGAAATTCGAGGGCAGGATGTCGTTGGGGGTTACGCCCAAGGATCTCATCCTGGCTCTGATCGGTCACATCGGTGCCGCCGGTGGGACAGGCTACGCCGTAGAATATGCCGGCAGTGCGATCCGCGACATGGAAATCGAAGGCCGGCTTACCATCTGCAATCTTTCGATCGAACTCGGCGCCAAGATGGGTATGGTCGCGCCGGATGACAAAACTTTCGAATTCATTCGCGGTCGGCGTTATGCCCCCAAGGGGGCGATGTGGGAGCGCGCAGTCGAGGCTTGGCGAACGCTTCCGAGTGATGCGCATGCCGTGTTCGACCGGGAAGTCACCATTGATGTCGAGAAGATCATCCCGCAGGTGACTTGGGGTATCAGCCCCGAGCACGTCGTCGGCGTCGACGGTCACATACCAAACCCTGCGGAGATCGCCGATCCGGCGCGCCGCGCTGCAGTCGAAACCGCGATCGACTACATGGGCTTGAAGCCCGGCGCGCCGATTGCAGGGACGCCGGTCGATTGGGTCTTCATCGGGTCATGCACCAACAGCCGGCTGAGCGACCTGCGCGCAGCCGCGGAAATTGTGCGCGGCCGCAAGGTTGCGCCCGGCGTACGTGCCTGGGTGGTACCCGGCTCCGAAACAGTCAAGCGAGAGGCCGTTGCCGAAGGTCTGGACAAGCTTTTCACGGACGCCGGCTTTGAGTGGCGCGAACCCGGCTGCTCGATGTGTCTGGCTGCCAACGGCGAGGTTGTGTCGCCCGGTCAGCGCTCGTTATCAACGTCCAATCGCAATTTCATCGGCCGCCAGGGGCCGCGCGCCCGCACCCATCTGGCAAGCCCGGCAATGGCGGCCGCAGCCGCAATATCTGGTGCCATCGCCGATGTGCGTACTCTGGAGCGATAGATGCCAAAGCCATTCACAAGGCTCGATGCGATTGCCGCTCCGATCATGCGCAGCAACATCGATACCGACGTCATCATTCGCATCGAGCGTCTGGTCGGCACGTCCGTTCGGGGAACGCTCGGCAAATGGGCATTCGGTTCGCTGCGCTATCTGCCGGATGGATCGGAAAACCCGGAATTCATTCTAAACCGCGACCCGTATCGGCAGGCGGAAATCCTCATCACGGGCCCGAATTTCGGTTGCGGCTCTTCTCGCGAAGGAGCGGTCTGGTCGTTGCTGGAGATGGGCATCCGCGCCGTCGTCGGGTCGGGCTTCGGCGACATTTTCTTCGCCAATTGTTTCCAGAACGGAATTCTCCCCATTGTGGTCGACAAGGAGATTGTCGATGGGCTGGCCGCGGAAGTGGAGCACAGCCAGGGTGCCGGCCGCGTCGGCGTCGACCTTGCGGAGCAGACGATAACCTCGCCCTCGGGCAAGCGGCATCGGTTTGAGATTGATCCTCGCCGTCGAACCGGTCTGCTCGAGGGCCTCGACGAGATCGCGCTGACCCTACTGCGCGATGACGATATTCGCAGTTTTCAGGCGGCCGATCGAATTGAGCGGCCCTGGATTCACGTCGCAGGGAACGAGGCATGATCGAACCCACCAACATGATCAAGGTCGCCGTGGTCGGCGGCGAGGGCATCGGCCCTGAGGTGACCGCCCAGTCGCAACGGATTCTTGACTGGTTCGCAAAGAGGCGCGGCGCTCCGATGATTTTGCGCGAGGCGCAATATGGCCTCATTCCCTATCTGGCAACCGGCAAGGTGCTGCCTGAGGAGACCGCGGAGGCGATGGACGAGGCCGATGCCATTCTGTGGGGAGCGACGGGTGGACCCGAAACCAAGGAGGTGCCGGCGGCGGCGCGCAAGGCTGGCGGTCTGCTGTCGCTGCGCAGCAAGTACGATCTCTACGCCAATCTGCGCCCGATCCGCGCCAATCCGGCTTTGTCCGAGCCATCGCCGCTCAAGGCGCGCGTATTGAAGGATGTCGATTTTGTCATCATCCGTGAACTGACAGGCGGCATCTATTTCGGTGAGCCACGCGGCATCGAGACCCTTGCCGACGGACAGCGCCGCGGCTTTAACACCGAGCAATATACCACGAGCCAGATTCGTCGCGTGGCGCGGTCGGCTTTCGAGCTTGCGCGCACGCGCAGAGGCAAGGTCTGTTCGGTGGACAAGGCCAATGTGCTCGAAACGAGCGTCTTGTGGCGCGAGGAAGTTACCGCCCTTCACTTGGAAGAATTTTCGGACGTCGAGCTTACGCATATGTACGTCGACAACGCCGCCATGCAGATAGTCCGCGAGCCGTCACAGTTCGATGTCATGGTAACCGGCAATATTTTCGGTGACATTCTTTCCGATTGCGCGGCGATGGCGTCGGGATCGCTCGGGATGTTGCCGTCGGCATCGCTCGGCCCGGTCGACCGGAATGGCCGTCGCAAGGCGCTATATGAACCGGTTCACGGGAGTGCACCCGACATCGCCGGCAGGGGCATTGCCAATCCACTTGGCTCGGTTCTCAGCGTTGCCATGATGTTGCGGATCACCCTAAATCGGGGCCTCGATGCGGACTTGCTGGAAAAAGCGATCGATAGCGCTCTTTCAAATGGTGCAAGAACCGCCGACATTGCCGAACCGGGCGCGCCAAGGCTTTCGACGAAGCAAATGGGTGACGCTGTGCTGGCCGCGCTCGACGAGGTCGCAAGCCAGGCCAGGGAGAGTGCGTGATGGCGGCGCTGCTAACCCGACGGTCGGCCTTGACCATTATTGCAGGCAGCGGTGCCTGCATCGCCGCGGGCTATGCGCGGGCTGACGCAAAAAGCGGCCGCGCGATTTATCCGGTTGCGGTGCCGATCTATCAAACGCAATTTGTCGCCGATCGCATCGGGTACTTCAAGGATGCCGGCCTCGACTGCAAGCTGATTCAGGGTGGCAGCGGCGTCAAGACGCGCGAAATCATCGCCTCCTCCCAAGGCGATGTCGGGATCGGTGACGTCACTCATCCGATGCAGTTGAGCAATCACGGACGCGCGGGGCGGATCTTGATGCCGACCGACACCCGAAGCAGTTCGGTGATGTTCATCGTCCGCAAGGATCTCTGGGATCGGGGCATCACGACTCTTGAGAGGCTGACGGAGTGGAAAAGGCCTGATGGCCGCAAGCCGATCGTTTCGGTGTCGTCGCTGGGCGGCACAAATCACGTCTGGTCGTCCTACTACATGGAAACGATGGGGCTCGTCGAAAAGGTGACGTGGATCGGCACTGGCAACGTCGATACCATGCTCGGCTCGCTGAAGAGCAAGCAGGTCGATGTTCTCGTAAGCTCGCTGTCGCTTCTGAACGATTCGATGGAACAAGGCTGGGGCACCCTGTTGTTCGATGGGACTGACGAAGCGGTCTGGAACAAATATATCGGTGGCAAGGTTCCGGTGACCGGTCATTTCACGGTGCAATCGACAATCGACAAAGACCCGCCCAGGATGCAGGCCTTCGTCACGGCGTTATGGCGCGCAACGCAGTGGGTCAAGACCCATTCGCCGGAAGAGGTTTACGACGCGATCGAACCCTACGTTGGCAGCACGTCGCGCCATGCCAATGTTCTAGAGATCACCGCGCTCAAGAAGGTCGCAGACTACGAGGGTGTCGTCGATGCGGCAAGTTTCGCGCGGGGCGAAAAGGTCTGGTTTCGGGAGATGACTGGGATCAAGCCGCTTACGATTGCTGAAGTCGTCAGTCCTGATTTCGCAGCATTGGCACGAAAAGCGTATCCTGGATAAAGGCCGGCTAGTTGATAGCTCAGGACTCAGGGTACGCCATGCCGCCGGATCAATCGCCGAATATACGTCGGATCGATGTCAGGGAACTGAACAAGACCTTTCAGCTCGCGGGGATCGCCATCGAGGCAGTCCGCGACATCTCGTTCAATGTTCGGCGCGGTGAGTTCGTTGCGTTGCTGGGACCCTCCGGCTCCGGCAAGAGCACGGTTCTCAACATGATCGCGACCTTGATCAGGCCGAGTAGCGGCCAAATCCTGATCGACGGGGTGCCGGTCGTCGCTGGCAAGGCGACACCCAATGTCGGCTACGTCTTCCAGCGCGACACACTGTTTCCCTGGCGCACGGTGGCCGACAATATCGGTTACGGCCTGCAGCTTGCGGGTGTTCCCGAAGCCGAACGTAAAGCGCGCGTTGCGACCTGCGTCGTTCAGGCGGGCCTCGGCGGCTTCGAGCAGGCGTATCCTTCAGCGCTGTCGGGAGGTATGCGCCAGCGCGCAGCACTGATGCGGACGCTGGTCGTCGAGCCACAAATCCTTTTGATGGACGAGCCATTCGGCGCGCTCGATACCCACACCAAAATCGACATGCACGAGGTTTTGCTTCGCATCTGGGAACGCGAGCAGCAAACAGTGTTGTTCGTGACACACGATCTCGGCGAAGCGCTCACGCTTGCCGACCGTATCATCCTTTTCTCGGCGCGCCCGGGCACGATCAAGGATGTATTCGAGGTCGATTTTCCGCGGCCGCGCGATGCCGTCAAGGTGCGGGAGACGGCGCGCTACGCCGAGATGTTCCAGCATATCTGGCACTCGCTCGGTGAGGAATTTGTCAGGGGAAGGCAGCAATGAGAGAGCGACGCCTATCTCTCAGCACATTGGGGTGGCAGGTTCTGATCTGCATTGTCGTGTTATCTATCTGGCAATGGGGATACGACCTGCACACGAGATTTCCGTGGCTGATACCCGATTTGCTCGATCCTTATTTCATCTCCAAGCCCTCTGAAATCTTCCAGCACTTTCTGATTTTAAGCTGCTTCAAATCCAGGCTCGGCGTATTCAATGGATGGTTCAACGGCGACTTTGCCAAATGCCTGGCCCGCACCGAAAATAATCTGTGGATCGCAACCGGCGTTACCCTCAAGAATACGTTCTTCGGGTTTCTGGCCGGCGTGACCACGGGCTTTGCAGCGGGGCTGATCCTGGGAAGATCGGATCGGCTGAGCGCGATCTTCCAGCCTTTCATCACGGCCATCAACTCGATTCCCAGGATTGCGCTCGCACCAATCATCGTTCTGGCATTTGGAATCGGCGACACTTCCAAAATCGTCACGTCCTGGATTGTGGTCGTGTTCCTCGTCTTCTTCAATACGTTCGAGGGCGCACGTTCCATCGATGAAGGATTTATCAATGCGGCGCGGCTGCTTGGCGCCAACGAATGGCAGATCACTCGCACGGTGGTGATTCCATCCACCATGGCCTGGGTATTTGCCTCGCTTTCTCCCGCAATATCGTTTGCGCTGATCGGCGTGATCGTTGGCGAGTTCATCGGCGCGGAGCGGGGGATCGGACGACTGATCATCGAGTCCGAGGCGCGCGGCGAGGCCTCGGGTATGATGGTCGCGGTGATCGTACTGATGATCGTCGGGGTCGCACTGTCTGCCGTAATCTGGCGATTGCAAGCTTATTTGTTGCGCTGGCAGCAACATCACATGGCAGAGTAGGACCTTGCCTGCTTGCTCGCAATGCTTGGCATCATAATCTTCGTTGGCGAGGATCAAAAGGAAGTCTTGTGAATCTATGAAGAGCCGATATTGAACCTGCAACAGAGGGGCATTGATGAGCATACAGATCTACGGCTTCTGGCGTTCGATCGCTTCGTTTCGCGTACGCGTTGCCCTGAAGTTGAAGGATTTGCCGTTCGAGGAAACGTCGATCGACATCCTCTCAGGAGAGCAATTCAATCCGGGATATGATGCCGTCAATCCTGAGCACGTCGTTCCGACCTTCATTCATGACGGCCACTCGCTGTTCCAGTCGATGGCGATCATGGAATATCTCGACGACATTAAGCCCGTGCCGCGGCTATTGCCGGACGACATCAAGGAACGGGCCTACGCGCGATCGCTGGCGCTGATGACGATTGCCGATGCACACCCGCTGGTCGTGCCGCGCGTCCGAAATCACCTCGCCAAGACGTTTGGCGCCGATGCCAAAGCAATCGAGAACTGGGGCCGGCATTGGACGACCGAGGGACTTGCGACCTACGAAAGATTGCTCGCCCGGCGCGCGCCTGCGCCGTTCGCGCTCGGCGGAGAGCCTGGTCTTGCAGACATCTGCATCGCAGGCCAGGTCGTGGGTGCGCATTTCCTTAAAATCGAATTGAGTCCATTTCCGATTGTCTCCGGCCTGGCCGACCGCTGCTTCATGATGGTTGAATTCGCATCGTCACATCCGTTCGAACAGCCCGGCTACAAGACCGCAGCCGCGCATCATTAGAGCGCGTCCGGCATTCAACGGCAAGGGTTCCTCAGACATCAAGACCCAGCGCGCGCGCAGCGTTGCCGCCGGCGATCTGCGCGAGCGTGTCCTCGTCCATGCCGGTCACGCCGGCAACATGTCCGATCGGATTATACTCCGCCATGTCGAAGGGATAATCGGTGCCCATCACGATGCGGTCCGGGCCAAAGACGTCGATCAGATAGGCGAGCTGGTGATAGCTGAAAACCACGGTGTCGAGGTAGACCTGCCGCAGATAGGTCGTCGGCGGCAACGGTAGAGCCGCGTGTGAGTCTTGCCGCGCGCCCCAACCGTGGTCGATGCGACCTGAGTAGGCCGGCAGATAGCCGCCGCCGTGCACGGCCATCAGCTTCAGATCGGGGAAGCGCGCCAGCGTCCCTGAAAAGATCAGATTATGCAGTGCCAGAGTCGTATCGAGCGGGTTACCGAGTACATTGTTGAAATAGAAATGGGTGAGACGCTCACCGTGGGTGAATCCGTTTGGATGCATCATGATGAATGCACCGAGCTGTTCGGCGCGGGCAAAGAAGGGACGAAATTTCGGGTCAGACAGTTCCTGGCCATCGACATTGGTCAGAATCTCGACGCCCCTCAATTTCAAATCTTTCATGACGTAATCAAGTTCGCCCACCGCAAGCTCTGGCTCTTGCAGCGTCACGACGCCAAGCCCGACAAACCGGTCGGGCTTGCGTCCGCAATATTCCGCCACGCCATCATTGGCGACACGATGCGCTTTTTCGGCAATTTCCGGAGCGAGCGAATAATAGCATTGGGGCGGCGCGGGCGCCACGACCTGAATGTCAATCCCCATCTTGTCGAGATCAAGCAGGCGCCGATCGATCGTCGTCATGACCTCGGCCACGTCCCTTTCCTGCTGTGCATTGATCTCCCTGGTAAGGGCATCGGCGAAATGCGCGAGCGGCACTCGGCTGATGTCGAGATGCGGCTGCGCGATCTTGGCAGCCTCGGGCACCACGATGTGCGCGTGAATGTCGATCGTCGTGGATGAGGGGCGTCGCGCGAGGCCGTCCGCATCGTGGGTGCGAGCGGCAGTGCGGCCGTAGCGGTTTTTGCGATCGATCATAGACTTGCCTCTGCTGATGTTCTGACAATTCGGAATGGGACGTATCATTTGAGCGCCGGCGGTTTGCGCCGGGGCCAGCGAACGGAGATCGTGGTGGCGTCGGCCTCTCCGAGACCATCGGCTTCGGCCTCGTCAAAGCAGGCTAGCGCAGCTTTCGCAACAGGTAGTTCGGCAGGGATGGAGCTTGCAAATTGCACTGCAGTAGCCAGGTCTTTTTTTGCCGCCGTGATACCGAATGCGGTCTCGCCAAGCGGCGCGCCGCCCAATACTTTGGCGATGATGGCGCCACGGCCCTTCATGGCCGCTGGAGCGCCGGCGGTGTCGGAAAGGATGTCGATCACCCGATCGGGCGGAAGATCGAGTGGCTTGCAGATCGTGAGCGCTTCACCGAGCGCCTGCCAGTAGACGAGTAGCGGCAGATTTACCGCAAGTTTCAAAGTGGAGCCGGCGCCGAGCGGCCCGACGTGCTCGATTCGGCGACACAATTGCTGGAGCAACGGCATGGCCCGGTCGACGTCGACCCTGGAACCTCCGACCAGACCGAACAGCTTGCCCTCCCTGGCCGGAATCCTGCTCCCGCCAACGGGGGATTCGACAAAGGCGGCGCCAAGTTTCGTCACCGCATTGCCGACTGAAATCATAGTGTCTGGCCGTATCGTGCTCATGTCGATTACGAGCTTGCCGTCAAGCCTGGCCTTCAAAAGTCCATTTGAGCCACGATAGACCGCCTCCGTTGCCGCGTCGTTGAGAAGCATAACGATCACGATTTCGGAGGCCTCGGCCAGCTGCGCAGGGGAATCGAAGCGCCTGGCGCCGGCATCGACCAGCGGCCTGGTCTTTCCGGCGTCGCGATTCCAGACGCCAACTTCGTGCCCGACCGCAATCAATCGCTCTGCAATCGATGATCCCATTCGTCCCGTTCCGCTTACACCGACTTTCATTTTTTAACCTCGACAGGCTGGGTTGTATCAATGAGCGTGATAGACGCCAAGATTTTGCGTGACCAAATCTTCATTGCTCAGGATTTCGCGGGCCTCGCCCGCGAACACGCAGCGGCCGGTGTTGAGGATGACCGCCTGATCGGCAACTTCGAGCGCCAGCTGACGATTTTGTTCGACCAATACGATTGACTGTCCTTCCTCCTTCAACCGCCTGATGGTGCGCCCGACCTCCGCGACGATCAGAGGCGCAAGGCCTTCAGAGGGCTCATCCATCAGGAGTACGCGCGGGTTTCCCATCAGCGCGCGGCCGATCGCCAACATCTGCTGCTCGCCGCCGGAAAGCGTGCCAGCAAATTGCGCGTGACGTTCTCGCAAGCTCGGAAACAGTTCAAAAATGCGCTCGATATTCCACGGTTCTTCTGCCCTAC
>Ga0209698_10004741_pt1 | contig 14823 bp, 12 predicted proteins | sample LitLauG_LLR_2012_FD_187203 | JGI IMG/M metagenome (GOLD analysis project Ga0209698, IMG submission 187203) | Freshwater sediment microbial communities from Pennsylvania, USA - Little Laurel Run_MetaG_LLR_2012 (SPAdes) (version 2) | ecosystem: Environmental > Aquatic > Freshwater > Creek >...
ATGAGTTGGGGACGGCTAACCCATCCCCGCGACCTGGTCAATGTCGGCGACGAGATTCAGGTGAAGGTGCTCAAGTTCGACAAGGACAAGCAGCGCGTTTCGCTGGGCTTCAAGCAGTTGACCCCCGACCCGTGGCTGGACGCAACCGAGCGCTACCCGGTGGGCGCGCACGTCAAAGGCCGTGTTCTTTCGGTCACCGACTACGGCGCGTTTGTCGAGTTGGAGCAGGGCATCGAGGGCCTGGTGCATCTTTCGGAGATGACCTGGTCGAAGCGGCTCAAGCATCCCTCCAAGCTGGTTAAGCCCGGCGACGAGGTTGAGACCGTGGTGCTGAGCGTGAATCCGGCCGACCGCCGCATCTCGCTGGGCATGAAGCAACTGCTCGATAATCCTTGGGAAAATCTCACGGACAAGTATCCGACCGGCGCTATCGTTGAGGGCCGTGTTCGCAACCTGACCGACTTCGGCGCCTTCATCGAGATCGAGGATGGCATCGATGGACTGGTTCACGTCTCAAACCTGAGCTGGACCAAGCGCGTGAAGCACCCCTCTGAGATCGTGAAGAAGGGCGAGAAGGTGAAGGCTGTCGTTCTCGGCGTTGAGCCGCAGAACCGCCGCCTCAGCCTGGGCATCAAGCAGCTTCAGCCCGACGTCTGGGAGAGCTTCTTCGCCTCGCATCGCGTGGGCGATGTGGTCCACGGCAAGGTGCTGCGGACGGCGCAGTTCGGCGCGTTCGTTGAGATCGCGGAGGGTGTGGAGGGACTTTGCCACATATCCGAGGCCGGCGACGACGGCGCGACCAAGCTTGAGACCGGGCTCGAACATGACTTCAAGATCATCAAGATCAACGTCGAGGAGAAAAAGGTAGGCCTGAGCCTGCGCGCAGTGGGCCGCGAGGCCAGCCGTGCCCAGGTGGAGAACTACAAGGCGGATACGCACAAGCATCCGGTCTCCAGCTCGACGACGACGCTCGGCGACTTGATTAACTGGCGGAAGGGCGAGCGCTAAACCACTCGCTCATCGGCATCAAAACGGCGGCGGCCACCCTTCGGGGTGGCCGTTGCTTTCTCCGGTGAGCGCCGCGGTAGCACGAGTTAGAATTTCGTGCTATCCTGTGCCTTCCTCAAGATCTCGCTTCCGGAAGTCCGTTCCGGAACTTCGCGGTTGCAGGAGTAACGATGGGCGTACTCAGCAGGATTGGCATCGCGCTCGATTCCGACCTTTTGAAGCGGTTCGACCGCTTCATCGCGCGCCGCGGATACACCAACCGCTCGGAAGCCTTCAGAGACCTGATTCGCGACCGGCTGGTGACGGAACAGACCGCGACTCCGGATGCAACCGTCGTTGGCACGGTCACGCTGATCTACGACCACCACTCCCACGGAGTCACAGAAAAGCTCACGGAAGTGCAACACGAGAACCACGACCTCGTCGTCTCCACCAGCCACGCCCATCTCGATCACGAATCCTGCCTTGAGGTGCTCATCGTCCATGGCAGGTCAGGGCGCGTAGCGGAGTTTGCCGATCGCCTCATTGGACTGAAAGGCGTGCAGCACGGTCGCCTGGTGATGACCGTTCCCTCGCACCCGATCGAACATACCCACGATCACGGACATAAACAAAGCCACAAGCATTGAAGGACGAAACTTCCACACTGGAAGGCTGGAAACATGGCGGCCAGTAGCACGAAATCAAGATTCGTATTACAGATTGTCGAACATTGAACACAACCAGAAGGAACCGATGCGATCGATTCTGTGGAGCTTTCTCAGTGACGAACCGGGCAGCACCAAGGGCAAGGTGATCACCTTGTACGCGTTTTTGCTGGGGTTCAACCTGGCGGCGTGGTGGTGGGCATTCGTCGCATTTCACCGTTATCCCGTGCTGCTGGGCACAGCGTTCCTGGCGTACAGTCTCGGACTTCGCCACGCCGTGGACGCAGACCACATCGCCTCGATCGACAACGTGACACGAAAGCTGATGCAGCAGGGAAAGAGGCCTGTCGCGGTGGGGCTCATGTTCTCGCTGGGGCACTCTACCATTGTGATTGTGGGTTCGCTTGGCATTGCGGCCACGGCGCTTGTTCTGCAACATCGCATTGATTCCGTGCGGGAAGTTGGGGGCGTGATCGGCACCCTGGTGTCGTCGGTGTTCCTGATGGGAATTGCGATTGTCAATATCGTTGTGCTGCAGTCAATCGTCCGCAGCTTCAGGCGGGTCCAGCGCGGAGAACCTTACGTTGAGGAAGACTTCGACATGCTGCTTGGGAACCGCGGCTTTCTGTCGCGGCTATTCCGGCCCATGTTCAATCTGATTCAATCAAGTTGGCACATGTACCCGCTCGGACTTTTGTTTGGGCTGGGGTTCGATACTGCAACTGAGATCGGGCTGCTGGGAATATCGGCCGCAGAAGCTTCAAAAGGCCTGTCGCTGTGGTCGGTGCTGGTGTTTCCGGTTCTGTTCGCGGCGGGCATGTCGCTGATTGACTCGACAGACAATGTGCTGATGCTCGGGGCCTACGGATGGGCCTTCGTCAAGCCGGTCCGCAAGCTCTACTACAACATCACAATCACCGCAGTTTCGGTGGTTGTGGCCCTTGCGGTGGGTGGAATAGAGGCGCTGGGATTGCTTGCGGGACAGTTTCACTTGACGGGCGGATTCTGGAACCTGGTCGCCAAGCTCAATCAGAACTTCGGTCTGCTCGGCTACGGCATCGTCGCGCTGTTTGCGCTGAGCTGGGTCTTGTCGATCGCAATTTACAAGTGGCGTCGGTTCGACGATCTCGAACTTGGCGCGGAAGACGCAGCCTAGCAGGCGAGAGCGAACTTTCCGGTCGGCGCATTCTGCACGCCGCAGGTATGCGTGTCACTTCTCGCCTCTGGCTTGCTCGGCAATCGACGGCTTGGCCGCGCGGGTGGTCGTGATCACAACCACGCTGATGAGGACTAGGGAACTTCCAAAAATCGTCCGCATTCCAAGCTCTTCGCCGCCCAGAAAATATCCCAGCAGAACCGCGACGACAGGATTGACATAGGCGTAGGTCCCAACTTTGGTTGGCGACTCATGATGAATGAGCCAGACGTACGCGGTGAATCCCGCAATCGAGCCCGCCACGATCAGGTAGAGCAGCGAGAGCCACGCACCCAGTGAGACAGCCGCCGGATGAAAGCGTCGAAACTCTCCCAGGGCAGCAGACGCACAGGCGAGCAGCAGGCCACCGGCGAGCATCTGCGCGGCCGAACTGACGACTTTGGATGATGGCAGCGGCAGCTTGCGACTGAGCGCGGACGCAACCGACCAACTGATTGCTCCCGCGGTCAGCGCGAAAGCGCCCGCCCCGTCAATCGGCGCCCCGCCGAGGTTCAACGATCGGCTCACAAGCACGGCCACTCCCGCAAGACCTACGAGGAGCGCAAGTGCCAGACGGACAGTGAGCCGCTGCGTGCGCAGGATGACAATCTCTGAGAGCGCCATAAACGCGGGGATCGTCGCCATCATGACTGCGGCCTGCCCAGAGGGCACCCGCTGCTCAGCCCAGAACAACAACCCGTAGTCGCCCACAAAGATCAGGAGCGCCAGCAGCACAGCCGACATCCACTGCCGGCGATCCGGTGAGCGTTCTCCGCATGCGATCGTCCACCCATAAAGGACGAGACCCGCCACCAAAAAGCGCAGCGCCGCGAGAAGCAGGGGCGGCACCTCGCGCACGCCGACGCGGATCGCGAGGAAGGTGGAACCCCATACAAAATAAATGATCGCGAATGCAAGCAGTTTCTTCCAAGGCAGTCGATGGCTCACGGACTCCATGGGGGCTCCTCAAGAAACTCAACCGAAGTCCTTGACTCGCACGAAGTCGAAAGCGCGCTTTGTGCGGTTCGGCAAGAACACCCGCGTTAAAGAATCGAGCTACTTTTGTTTACCGGCAGCCGGCTTGTTGGCAATGCCCTGGAAACGAGCTGGCAGGGTACCGCGCGGGAAGGCCGAGGATTGGCGCACGACAAGCCGCGTGGGAATCTGCCATTCCTTTTGCGCAGCTCTCGGGTGGTCGGGCTCGATGCCGGCGCGCAGCGCCTGTACAGCCGCCGTGGCCAGATCTTTGCACGACATCTGCACCGTGGTGAGCGGCGGCAGCATGAACTGCGCCAGGTGAATGTCGTCAAATCCCACCACGGAGATGTCGTTGGGCACATTGTGAGTCGTCCGGTAAAGCCCATGAAGTACGCCGATGGCGGTCATGTCGTTGGAGCACACGACGGCGGTGGGCAGTTGCGCATGCGCGACAATTTGCTCGATGGCGGTCATTCCGCCTTCCATGGTGTGATCGCCTTCGACGACGTGGCCTGCAGGCGCCTTTAGTCCGAGCTCGGCCATGGCACTCAGAAAGGCGTCGCGTCGCGCCACCGCGGAGCGCAGTCGCAGCGGGCCGCTGATAAACGCGATGGCGCGATGGCCGAGGGCGGCCAGGTGCTGAACCGCCTCTCGAATTCCCTCACCATAGTTCACTTTGAGCACGCGAATGTTCGGCAGCTTCGGCCCGGCATCGACAAACACCAGCGGAAACTCGCTTTCCACCAGTCTCTTTACCAGGTCTTCTTCGATACCAAAGGTCATTACGGCCACGCCATCGACATTGCGTTGCAGCATGCGGCGGATCAGCGACTCGGTACGTTTGGGGTCATAGCTGGTGGAACCGATCATCACCTCGTAGCCTTGCGCCACGGCGAGGTTTTCAAACTCCTGCACCAGTTCCGGGAAAAACGGATTCGTGATCTCCGAAACGATCAGGCCCAGAATTCGGCTGCGCCCCGAGACCAGAGCGCGCGCCTGTGGATTGGGAACGTAACCCACCTCTTCTACGGCCTTCCAGACACGCTTGGCGAGTTCGGGGTCGACGCTGGAGATACCGTTGACCGCGCGCGACACGGTGGCGATGGAGACACTCGCGCGTTTGGCCACGTCACGGATGCTCACGGATTGGTGCCGGCGATTTGAGGGTTTTTTAAGGAGGGACCTTCTGGGTGGGTTCATGGGCACACTGATTGTACCCTTTTCCCGATGTTTCTCAAGCTGAATATTTCCCAGAATTCCGGCGCAAGCAGCCTGATTACGGTCCTTTGCGGCGATCTCCATGCGGCGCAGGAGTAACGCCCACTCGAGAATTGATCGAAATCTGGAAAGCGTTTCCCTGATCCTGAATGCCTTTGCCGCGCAGAAACCAGGAGGTAATTCGATTCACTTGGCGCTTTCGCCGGCTCCATGGCGCGCCAGCAACATCGTTTCTAAGGATGAGTCTGGCCGCCACCTGCAACGTCAAGCCCGTGCAGGAGCAGGGCTGCAATGGACGTCAGACTCTCCTCGGCCCCGCGCTTGCTTCCGGGCAAGTTCACAATAAGTGTGCTGCCCCTCAGGCCGGCGACTCCCCGCGAAAGCCATGCGTTGGGATTGCGCTGCGCACCATGGAAGCGCATTGCCTCTGCGAGGCCGGGCGCCTCGCGATCCATTACGCGGCGCGTCGCCTCGGGTGTGCGGTCGCGCGGGCCCAGGCCCGTGCCCCCCACAGTGAGCACAAGCGCGGTACCCTTCGCACTGAGCTCTTCCAATTTGAGCGCGATCGCATTTTCTTCGTCGGGCAAGAGGCCGGTCCAGATCTCGGCGTCGGGCCATTGCTGCTTGAGCAGAGCAACCGCGGCAGGGCCTGCTGTGTCTTCCTGCAGGCCCTGCGAGCATCGGTCCGAGATAGTGAGAACGGCCAGCAGCATAGGAAGATTGTAGTGCCTACTCCGCCGGAAGAATCTTGATGGTGTGCAGCCATTTTTCAACTTCCTGCGGCCAGGCGGTTACCGGTTTCTCAGTGCGGCGCAGACCGTAACCGTGCCCGCCCTGCGCATAGATGTGAAGTTCCGCCGGGACCTTGGCGTTCTTCAACTGTAAGAAATAGACCACTGCGTTCTCGACGTGCACCGGATCGTCCTCCGCCTGAACGACGAATGTGGGAGGGGTGTTTGCGGTGGGTTTGATATCGGCGTTGGGCGCAAAGTTCTGGTCGGAATTTGCTAGGTAACCGGGATAAACAACAACTGAAAAGTCCGGGCGGCAACTAAGCTTGTCCGCATCGTCGATAGGATCGTAGAGCCGCTTTTCATAAAGGTTGCTGATGGCTGCAGACAAGTGCCCACCCGCCGAGAAGCCGAGCACGCCGATGCGGTTTGGATCGATGCCCCACTCGGCGGCATGAAGCCGGACAAGGCCCATGGCACGCTGCGCATCCTGCAACGCTGCGGAGGACTTTGGATACGGCCCCGTGTCGGGCACGCGGTATTTCAGCAGAACACAGGTAATGCCAGCCGAGTTCAACCAATCGCACACCTCGGTGCCTTCGAGGTCGATGGCCAGAATCCTGTAGCCTCCCCCGGGAAAAACAACGACTGCAGCACCGGTGTTCTTGCCGGCCGGCTTGTAGAGCGTGATCGTTGGCTTGACAACATTGCCGAGGCGCATCAGAGGTCGACCCGCGATGTTGTTGTCCTTGGCAGTAGTCGTGTCTGCCTCGGGCTGCAGGCTATTGGGTGCGCCCGGCGCCGCACCGGGCCACACCGGCAAGCTGAGGTGATCGGGCGAGGGCGGCCAGCCAGAAGGCTGGGCCAGGAGTGTCGTGGACAACACGGTGACTGCGGCGAGAAGAATTTGATTTCTGGGCATGCGAAGATCCTCGGAAAAAACTCGCAGCGATCATCGCAGCCGCGGCGCCAATCAAGCAAATCGGGGAAGGACGCCCTGATGGGCATCTTCGAACAAACAGTTGTGCGAGGTTTCTGACCGCGAGATTTCGCGCTCCAGCGTTTGTGGTTTCCCACCCATTCACCAGAAGAAAGAGCGAATGGATGGGCAAAGAACCGGCAAGAAAACAAGCGGTCAATAAACTCACAGGGTGAAATTGGAATTCATCGTTTAGGCTGGTGAATGGTTGTGGACAAGAGCGGCAAGTTGGCGGAACAGCGCGTGCTGCAGAAACTCGAAGGCCGCCCGAGCAGGCGGCCCTCAATCTTCTGAATGCCGAATCCTGCTATGCCTGAGCCGCCGGCGTCACAGCCTGTGGAGCAGGTGCGGCGGGCTTGGGCTTGGGTGCTTCCTGTTTCTTGGCCGGCGCAAGAATTGCATGGAGAATGGTGCCTTCCATGCGCGGCATGAACTCGACGATGCCTGCGTCGCCAATGTCCTGTATCAGCCGGTTGACAATGGCGTACCCCAGTTCGCGATGGGCCATCTGTCTCCCTCGGAAACGCAGGCTGGCCTTCACCTTGTCTCCGCCGGCAAGGAACTTCACCGCCTGGTTTTTCTTGGTCTGGTAATCGTGCTCATCGACAGTGACGGAGAATTTGACCTCCTTGACCACGATGATCTTCTGTTTCTTTTTGGCGGCGCGCTCGCTCTTTTCCTTCTCGTAGAGGAAGCGCCCGTAGTCCTGAATCCGGCATACTGGCGGAACGGCGTTGGGTGAAACTTCCACCAGGTCCAGTCCCCGCTCGCGGGCAATCTTCAGCGCCTCGAAGGGAGGCAGGATGCCGAGCTGTTCGCCATTTTCGTCGATGACGCGGATTTCGCGCGCACGAATTCTATCGTTGATGCGGATAAAGGATTTTGCCGAACGTTTGTCGAGTGCGATGGTACTCCTCCAGATGTCGTTGGTGACCGCCTTCGGGGGCTTCCCGAATCGCCGCGGTCACAGCAACGCACCCTGAGTATAACATTGGCCCGGCTCGGCTGGACAAAGGGCCTGCGCAGGCGGATCCGCGCGCATGAGGGCGGACTATTGCCTTGAGCCCGCAAGCGACGGCTCGGCAATTCCGGCTTCCTCGGCCTTCAGCGTGCCATCCGAATTCAAACCTGTGATTCGCACCCGCACAAGCTGGTTCGCGCGGAAGCGGCCAACGATCTCCAGGGGAAGAAAATTTTCGGCCAGCGCGGCGGTCCGGTTCTGTTCTGCTAGAAGCCTGGGCGTATGCAGCGTGATGGCTTCCAGTTCGCGGCCGGCGAAGCGGATTCGGTGCGCGCGTGTCTTTTCCTCGGCGAGGATGCGCAAAGCTGCCATCCGGTCTTCCACCGCTTGCGGCGCCACAGGCTGCGCTGCGTGCAATGCCCAACCGCGCGTTCCGGGCCGGGGCGAGAACGGAAACAGATGTAGATAGCCGAATGGAAGAGAGCGGATCAGTTCCAGCGTCTCTTCGAATTCGCTGTCGGTTTCTCCAGGGAAGCCGACCATGACGTCCGCGCCCAGTGTCAGCTCAGGGCCGGCGGCGCCTAGCAGTGCCTCGACTTTTTCCGCGTAGTGCCAGGGACGGTAGCGGCGGTGCATGCGACGCAATACTGCGTCCGAGCCCGACTGCAATGGGAGATGCGCTTGGCGCGCAAGACGGGTTCCGCCGAACTCCGCCATCAGCCCAATCAGGTCGGCGTCCCAGTCCATCGGCTCGATCGAGCTGAGCCGCAGGCGTGGCAGTTGTGTCTCATGAAGGATCTTGCGCACAAGTCCGGCCAGCGTAGGCCTCGGCCAACTTTCCGAAGCAGGCAGATCCCGGCCCCAGCGCCCCAGGTTAATGCCGGAGAGAACCAGCTCTTTCCCTTCCACCGCCACAAAACCCTCGACCTCGCGCATGACCGCTGCGAACGGCAGACTCCTGGAGGAGCCTCGGGTCTGGGGAATTACGCAGAAGGTGCAGCGGTTGCCGCATCCCTCCTGGATCTTGAGGTTGGGCCGGGTCTGTTCGCCGGGCGCGAGCTGCGCCCCCTCGATGAAGGAGTGGGCAAAGAGATCGTCGACCCAGATGGGTGCGCCGTCGGCCATCAGTGACCGCAGGCTGATGAGATCAGGTTTTGTAGCTGTGCTGCCGGGGATCGAGTGCTCCCGGCCTGCCAGCCCGAGGACAATCTCCGGCGCCAGCGCCTTGTGGCTATTGCCGACCACAGCGGCGACGCCGGCCATCGCAGCAAGTTCCTGGGGCGCGCGCTGGGCATAGCAGCCGGTCACCACGATCCGCGCCCCAGGGTTGATTCGGTGGGTGCGGCGGATGAAGGCGCGGGCCGCGCGGTCTGCTTCGGCGGTTACGCTGCAGGTATTCACGACGACGATATCGGCGCCGGCGGGGTGCCCTTCGTCGAGTCCCGCGGCGCGCAGCCGGCCTCTGACCGCCTCGCCATCGGCGCGCGCCGCCCTGCATCCGAAGTGTTCCACGTGGAATTCTGGCACAGTTCCAGTTTAGAACCTGCCCATCGCGAAGCAATCAGAGAGAAGTGTCGGAAGCCAGATTCCGATATACTGTGGACTGACCACTTAACCGAGTCGGACTGCTCGCTTATTCCATGCATTCATCTGCCACAGCCAGCGTCGAGGCCATCCCCTCCGCCGAATCCCGCACCGGGACGCGGCATATCCTCAGCTTTGTCTACTTCACTTTCATCTGCTACTTATCAATCGGCCTGCCGCTGGCTGTGCTGCCGCCTTACGTGCACCTGCGCATGGGCTACAGCGCGGTCTTGGCTGGGTTGGTAATCAGCATCCAGTACATCGCCACACTCGCCAGCCGGCCCTGGGCAGGACGCATCTCCGATCGCGCCGGGGCCAAGGTGTCCGTGCTTTGGGGCATGGGCGCATGCACGGCGAGCGGTGCAATGCTTGTGGCTGCGGCGGCATTGCATCTGGTTCCCTGGCTCAGCTTTTCCGCCCTGATCGCCAGCAGGCTGATTTTGGGAATTGGCGAGAGCCTGGGTTCAACGGGGTCCACCTTGTGGGGAATCACCAGCGCCGGGCAGGAGAGCACCGCCAAGGTCATCTCTTACAACGGCATCAGCACCTATGGCGCCATGGCGCTGGGCGCGCCGTTGGGCGTAATTCTTGACGGCCAGTGGGGCCTGCCCTCAATCGGGCTGCTCACTATGCTGGTCGGCGGAATCAGCCTGCTCCTGGCCTTCCGCAAGCCGCCGGTTCCGGTCGTCCATGGCGAGCATCTTCCCTTCAGCCAGGTGCTCGGACGGGTCGCGCCGCATGGCATGGGCCTGGCCCTGGGCGGGGTCTGCTACAGCGTGCTGGCCACCTTCATCACCCTCTTCTATGCCAGTCGCCACTGGAACGGCGCCGCTCTTTGCCTCACGTCTTTTGGCGCGGCGTTTATTGTGGCGCGGCTGCTCTTCATCCAGACCATCAATCGGTTCGGCGGGTTTCAGGTAGCCATGGCCTGTCTGGCGGTGGAGTCCTCAGGGCTGCTGCTTTTGTGGCAGGCGCACGCACCATGGATGGCGATGACCGGCGCAGCTCTCGGCGGATTCGGGTTCTCGCTCGTCTTTCCTTCCATCGGCGTCGAGGCCGTGAAGCGGGTGCCGGAAAATAATCGTGGCACCGCGCTCGGTGTTTACACGGCATTTTCCGACGTCTCCTTCTTCCTGACCGGTCCAGTGGCCGGCGCGGTCATCGGCGTATATGGTTACGCCAGCGTATTTCTGTTCGCATTGATCAGCGTCCTCTCTGCATTGGGCATCGTGATTGTGCTGCGCCAGTTGGGAGACAAGGGCCAGGGACTTGAGAAGAAAGCCAACCATTGGCCTCCACCGTCAAATAATGAAGCAGCTTGACGAGGATTTCCCTGTGGAGGCAAGTCACTTTGAATCGGGCGATCGTATCAACAATTCTGTTTTTTGCGGCTAGTGCAGTGTCTGCGCAGGGCCCCGTGGCCGCATCGAAGGCCGAGCCGCGTCCGAACTTCGATGCGTTTGAAGTGGCAACGATCAAGCCTGTGGCACATGATGCGAAGGCCGGGCGCTACATCACGATGCAGGGGGCGAATCGCTTTGTCGAGAAAGAATACACGCTTAAGCTGCTGATTGCGGCGGCTTACGATCTGAATCCTCGAACGATTCTGGGAGGGCCAGATTGGCTTGAGTCCGACCACTACGACATTCTTGCGAAGACGCCTGGTGAGGTGAGGCCCACACACGACGAACTGATGGCGATGCTGCGCAACCTCCTGGCAGAGCGGTTCAGCTTGACCTTTCATCGCGAGCAGAAGGAGTTTTCGATCTACGAGCTCGAGGTTGCAAGGGGCGGATCGAAACTGAAGGCGAGCACCGCTGCGCCGGATGAGCCAGCTGCGCTGATCAGTACGGTATATCCGCAACACATTCTGTTGCCGGCACGCAACGCTTCGATGGGCGAGTTCACTTCCCTGCTTCAGAGGGCTGTTCTCGATCGGCCGGTGGTGGATAAGACGGGGTTGAGCGGAAAGTACGACTTCGACCTGCAGTGGGCGCCGGACGAGACCCAATTTGGCGGAGAGGTGCCGGTGGCTCCGGCGGATGCGGCTGCTGCTCCGCTTTTTTCGGCGATTCAGGAACAACTGGGATTGAGGCTGATTGCGACGCGGGGTCCGGTGGATGCGCTGGTGGTGGATAAGGCGAATCGGCCTTCGGCGAACTGAGTAAGGCGACTGCAGAGCTTGCTAATTCAACGACTCGTGCGCGCAACAGGCTAACGGCAGAAGCTGAGACCCCGAACCGCAGGTCCTTCGACTACGATTTGCGCAAATAAACGCGCCAATCTATGCTCCGGATGACGGTCAGTTTTGATATGAAATCCAGCACGGGTAAATGGAAAGAGGGTGGATTTTCCTCGCTACGCCGGCAAGGAATATCCACCCCCTTGTTTTCTTGCTGCCTCTGGTTGAAGGACGAGGTTAAGGATTTGCCGTCTACTGCGGCTGCACCAGTGTATGGGCAATGGCAAATAACGCGAGTTCCAGGCGCGTGGAGACGCCGGTCTTGTCAAAGATGTTGGAGAGATGGCGCTTGACAGTCTCTTCGCTCAGATTGAACTGCTTGGCGATGTCACGGTTGCTGCATCCTTCCACAATGCAGCCCACCACTTCGAGTTCACGCGGGGTCAGGCCATACGTTTTGTGCTGGGGCACGGCGGCCTGCTGCATCAGGTCATGGAGCGCTGAGACCAGGTTGACCACGCGCTTGCCGCCGATCCAGTAGTCGCCGGCGGAAACAGTGCGGATCGCTGTCTGCAAGTGGCTGGCCAGCGCGTCTTTGAGCACGATGCCCCGCGCCCCGATGTGCAATGCTTCAATGATCTGCTGAGTGGTGATCGTGGAGGTGAGGAGCAGGATCTTGACCGTGGCCGTGCCGTTCATGATGGCGCGCATGGCTTCCAGGCCGGGCAGGCGCGGCATCTGCACGTCGAGCAGCAGAATATCGGGCTGCAATTCTAGGGTCTGTGTGATGGCCTCGTCGCCGTCAGTGGCATCGCCGACCACCTCAAAGCCGTCCTTTTCGACGAGCATGTTGCGCACGCCGATGCGAACTACGGGATGGTCGTCTGCCAGGACGATTCGAATCGGACGTTCCATTTAAGCTGCTAGCCTCCTAAATACGGTCCAGGATCAGGCCGGTAATTCTGCCTCCAGCATACGCTCCAGGTTTCGGGCGGCGGCGCGCAAATCGCTGAGCAATGCCATGCTGTTATCCAGGTGGTTACTCTCGGTACTGGCCAGGAGCTCCTCAAACAAGGCGCCCAGGCGGGCCGCCTGGATGGCGCCGGCCATGCCGCAACCGCCCTTGATGGCGTGGCCTATGCGGCGAACTTCGGAATCGTCGCCCTTTGCGATCGCGGCCTCAAGCGCCTGCGTACGCTTGATCAGATCGGCGATGACAGCAGTATAAATCTCGCGCACCGCAGCCTCGGACATCATGCCCCGGAACTGGGCCAGGGTTTCCAGATTGATGACCGGGTCGGTCGGCTGAATGCGTGACGGTCTGGCGGGAGCACCAGGCAATGGGTGGCCTTCAAGCAGCTTCTCAAGCGCCGAAGCGTCAAAGGGCTTCAGCAGGAAGCCGTCGGCAGAGGCGGCCACATCATCCGGGGGATTGCTTCCACTGATTAGATAGATCCGCGCATCGGAGTGGGCTCGCAGCTCGGCGATCAGCCTGGGCCCGCTCAGCCCCGGCATTTGTGCGTCCGTCAGAATCACGTCCGGCGTGCATCCCTCGGCAAGCAATTCCAGTGCCTTGGCTCCTCCCTCGGCGGTATGTACGGCATATCCGCTCATCGTGAGCACCGTAGCGGTCACTTCGCGGCTGACCATATCGTCATCGATCAGCAGCAAGGTGGGGAGCTTCCGCCGGGTGTCGAAATTGAGCATGAGTCTAGTGTGCATCCGAGCGCCGAAAAGCTGCGAAAATTGTTGCGACAGGGTATCGATCTTGCTCATGCGGAATGGGCCGGATCGAAACTGGCTGCTTGCTTTCGACGGCCGGAATCGCCCGGATGGTCAGGAACCAGGCACCGGCGGAAGACCCAGGGCCGTGACAGGGGGCAAGTCTTTTCCGCGTTGCCAGTCTCTCAAACCCTCCTCGAACATCTCGCCCCGCCGCTGCCATCTTTCAATCTGAAGGTCGTAGCGGACAGTGACATTATTAAGCCAATAGGGGCGGTTTTCCCCAAGCCAGACCTGCGAATACTCGGCTTTCAGGGCCGAGTAGGCGTCGCGAAGATCCTGGCAGCGGCCGTTGTTGCCGCCGATCTCACTAAGACTGTTTGATGTGGCCGATCTCTGCGCCTGGTCGTGCTGGTTGAGCAGGGCCCGGGCATAAGAGTCGGCAATCTCCTTGGCCAGTTCAAACTTCATGCCGATCAAGTCCAGACGCCGCGCTCCAAGGTCCATCGCGTCCAGCGCCAGGCGCTCCTTCAGCTCCGGGTTGGCCTGGCACACCTGGGCAATCAATACGATTGCCCGCTCGGCGTGAAGGCGCAACTCCTGCGCCACAGGCAGCAGTTTTGCAGAAACCTCCTGCCCTTGGACGCTCCATGGGTCGAGCCAAAAGAGGCCGTCGCTGTTGAAGCCGGTTTTAGCGTTGCCGAGGGTCTCCTGCGCGGCCATCAACTCCTTCTCGGCCTCGTTGATCTTTCCGCTGGCATCGCCGTGAAAGACCAGCCCGTAGGCCTCCTGGTAATCCGGAATCGGGCTCTCGCCGGCCTGCCAAGACGCGACCGGGCCAAACAGTACTCCGTACCAGTCCTGGTTGAAGAGACCTTCGCCGTCGTCGTTCCATACGGTGTTAATTGCGCCGGTGGATCCCAGGCGCTGGCCGTCGCGAATAAAGCCCTGAATGTTCCACAGCGCGGTTCTTGCCGCCGGAAAAACCTCGTTCCAGTTGGCGTCGCCGGGAGCAACCCAGGTCTCGATTCCTGCCATGGCAAACGGCTCAATCATCTTGTCGAAGCCGGTGGCGTCCCAGTAATTCCAGGGAACGGCGATCATGTCTTTGGGCAGGCCTGCGACGGCGGCAGGATCGGCGCCGCCGATGTCGCCCCAGAAAAGCAGGCGCCGGTGCAGGCCTGCGAGCTCATCGTGAATCTGCTTGAGAAAGGCAACGTAGACCGGGCCGTAACCCTGCGACGCCACCTGCTCCCGGGTGCGGCCTGCTCCGAGATCCCAGGTCTCATCCGCGCCAATGTGCATGAAGGGCGAGGGAAACTCCGCTGCAATCTGGGTGAACCAATCCTTGATGAGAGGCATGGAGGCGGGCTGGCCGGGGGCAAGCACATGGCCGTGCGGCGTCTCAGCGGCGTCCTGGTAAAGTTCGTATTTAAGCACGTGGTGCAAATGACCGAAGGCTTCCTGCTCGGGCAGGATGGTCACGTGGTACTTGAGCGCATAGGCCACCAATGCCTGCGCCTCGGCTGGAGTGAGCGCGCCGCCGGGGGGCGCGGCCATGGGTTCATTGGGATAAAGCAGAGTGTGCTCGAAGTAAGGCGAGTAGATGTTTGCCTTG
>Ga0209698_10004742_pt1 | contig 14822 bp, 17 predicted proteins | sample LitLauG_LLR_2012_FD_187203 | JGI IMG/M metagenome (GOLD analysis project Ga0209698, IMG submission 187203) | Freshwater sediment microbial communities from Pennsylvania, USA - Little Laurel Run_MetaG_LLR_2012 (SPAdes) (version 2) | ecosystem: Environmental > Aquatic > Freshwater > Creek >...
CACCATCCGGCGACGCCAGCCGGGGGACGTCAGGTCGTTCAGCATCCACCGGTGCCAACGAGTCGGGAGTCGACCGCCCATTCGATACCAGGCCCACCGCCACAACGGAGGACGCATGCGCCACCGGGCCTGCAGCCCGCCGAGCACGAGGTTCACGGCCAGATGCACTGGGAGGTGAGTGATTCCTTCACGCAGCAGATCAAGGGTGGTCCCTACGATCTCGTCGCCTCGTTCGATGCGGTCAGGCCGCGGCCATGCCCGCATCAGTGTGCGCACCTGTCGCTCATTACTCATGCCAGCGCCCCACGTAGACCCAACTTCAACCGTACCGTTGCGGCCCGCAGCGTTGCTGCTCGGTCATCGGCTTCGCTGTTCACAGCCGAGATCCCCTCGGATGTGATGCCGTAGTAGCGGCGCAGCCGGCCATCAACCACCTCGGTCCGCGTCGGCCGGATCAGACTTTGTTCCGTCAGCCGGTCGAGGGTTCCATAGAGGGTGCCCGGACCGAGCACAAGCCTGCCACCGGAGAGCGCCTTCACTTCACCGATGATGCCGTAACCATGGAGTTCCTGGTCGGCCAAGGCCGCCAAGATCAGAAAGGTGGCATCTCGCATCGGTTTGCCCATGGACACACTATGTATCAGCGACCGACATATATCAACCCGAAGCTGTCCCTGAACGCCGGGCGTGTGACTCACTGCCGCAAGTGCAGACGACCAGAGATCCAGCCAGTGTCACCCTGGCAGATCAAGAATCCATACATAGCCACGCCCAGTGTGCCCCACGGCTGCGATCTCTCGATCTTCTTCCCGGGCAAGACCAAACCCCAACTTTCGAGCCACCGAGGCGCTGGCCACATTGGCCTGATCCATGCGAATGATGATCTTGCTGGCCGCGTCCAGGCAGGTTGACACAGCGCTGACCACCGCTCGGGCTGCGAGAGTTGCCACGCCTCGCCGTGTCTGGCTGGTCCGTACCCAATAGCCAATTTCGAAGGTGTCGAGGTCCTCAGTCCGGTGTAATCCGATCGCACCGACGACTTCGTCCGACTCGGCATCAAAGATTGCGTATTCCCAGTTTCGGTCTGCATCGAAGTCCAGCTCCCCTTGGCTGAGCACTGCCTGGAGTCCGCCGATAGTCGGCACCTCCTGAGCCCATGGCATCCATTGCGCCAATTCGGCGAAGCTCTCCTCCACGGCAATGAGCATCGCCTCCGCAAAGCTCGGACTCCAGCGCCGAAGCTGCACCGATTCGGCTGCAAGTACGTCGGGAAGTTCCGCCATTCGGACATGATCCCATTCTGGTTCGAGGGTGTCCCATGCCACCGGCTGTGGGATGTGCACTACGCTCCGACCGGGCATTCTGAGCGAACCGCAGTCCATCGGGCGTGGGAGACGGACCGGAGAAGACCCCATGGGAAAAGCCATCAGTGAAGTCCTCGTATACGGCCTGGGAGTCGCGATCAGTGTCGCCCCGATCATCGCGGTGGTCCTGATGCTTTTCTCGCAGCGGGCACGCGTAAATGGACCCCTCTTCTTGCTCGGATGGGTAGTCGCGCTCGCGGCGGTGAGCATCATTGCCTACGCCATCGCAGATCAGAACAATGCCGCGACCAGCACCACGGCGTCCGACACAATTTCCTGGGGACACATCGTGCTCGGGGTCCTGCTGCTCTTGGTTGCCGCCCGCAATTGGCGGAACCGCCCAGCGGCGGGCACGGAACCGCCGATGCCGAAATGGATGGCGGGCGTCGACGACCTGTCACCGGGAAAGGCGTTCGGTCTTGGACTCCTGCTTGACGGCCTTAATCCGAAGAATCTGATCCTGACGATCGCCGCGGCTACAGGCCTTGCACAACTTGGCCCTTCAACGAGCGAAGCTGTTGTTGCGCTGATCGTCTTCATCGTCATTGGAAGCCTCAGCATCGCCGGGCCGGTCATTTACTACTTGCTCGGCGGTGAGCACGCGAAGGCGGCCCTCGACGAGTTCAAAGACTGGCTTCGCCTGCACAACGTCGCCGTAATGGTCATCGTCTTCCTCATCCTCGGCTTGGACCTCATCGCCAAAGGCATCCCGCCGCTGAGCAGCTGATCACGAATGGGAGGATCTTCACTGCCGTTCAGGCGTCCCCTGTCACCGGGAAGGGGTCGGTTCTTGACCGAGGCTAAACGGCACATGTGCCGCAGGCGAGAATCGCCTGCACCGGACGGTACCGCGAGCGAGGAAGCCCAGTCCGACGATTCCTAAGGTCCCCGGATAGGGTTTCGCCATGAGCTGGCGGAGCCGGTCGGGGCGGCGAAATGACAGCAACCTGCCAGCGAGCACGTTCGACGGTTCTGACGCGACACCGAGTCCCTATACCGATCCCGACCGCAACTGGGTCGATCTATTCACCATCATCTCGGGAAGCCTGTTGGACCCGAGCCGCCTCTCCAATCGGCTCTACCAGCGGCGGCTCGGGCTTGTCGCAGGTCTGTTCTTCTTGGCAGATGGAGTGTTGGCCTATCTCCTCGGGGCGCCATGGTTCGCCCTGTGCCTCATCCTCATTGGCGTCGCCACTACTGTCGCCGTCCGGTTCACGCAGCTGCCCTTGCTCGCGTTCTGGGCAGTCCTTGCCGTCGTCACGATGGTTGTCATTCCCCTCAGCCTGAATGCAAGCCGCTCAGCAGCCACCCAACCTCCTTCGTGTCAATGGTTGAGCAGTTCCGAGGTCATGTCGGTACTCGGCCCCGGTGCGGTGGTGAGCGCATCACCGACCTCGACACACTGCACCTGGTCGTCATCTCGTCATCCAAGCGCACGGCACCAGGCCGCGACGCAGCTCTCCCTGATGATCACCTATCCGACGGTCGTGCCGGCTCCTGGCACTGGGGACGCGGCGGTCTCCACCGTTGGTCTACGCGCATGGACGAATTCCAGCTGCGACGCCTCGAACTGTACGAAGTCCCTGTCCGTCGTCCTGAGCCAAAGCTTCCTGAACATGAGAATGTCTTCTCGAGTGACGGACCAGTTCGCATGGCAGCTAAGGACGGCGCAAGACACCCGGCGTTTGGTCAGACTCGGAAACCTCGTGGCAGCTCGGGTCAGCCCACCCGACTGATCGCGAATCAACATGCGTGTCTGGATCCCATTGGTTGTAACCGTCATCCACCCCATCCATGACCCCAAGGGCTTTGAAGCAGCTGAGGCTAAGGAGCTCGAAGCTGGACTTCCGTCACATGTGGCGTTGCCGATCCACGCATCAATCGACGATCACACCTTCGGAATCTGCATCTGGGAAGGCGAGTCGGTCGAAAGCATCCGAGAGGTGGTGGAAGGTGCGGTCGGTCAGTGGGCAAACAACGAGTACATCGAGATGCACGTCGACGCTCTAGTCCCGCAGCTAGCTAGGACTCATCTGCCACCCTGGGGCTGGACTCAACGACGTTCGTTGGAGCGGGTGTGCCTGAACACCGGGTCGGGGACGTGCTGCACGTATCTAGGGTCACCGCCTTTTCGACTGCCACTCACCGCGGTTTATCTCGAAGTGACTTACCATGACCTCGCCTCTTAGTTCGTTGGCTGGAATATTGACCATCTCGACCAGATTCATGCTGAGACGCTGGGCAACGCGCACGGACCGAGGATTGTCCGTCTGAGGCAGTGAGCAAACCGAGCTGAGACCCAACGTGGAGAACGCCTCGTCGAGCGCGGCTGTCGCGCCTTCGGTCGCGTAACCGTTGCCCCAAGAGGTCGGTGCGAACCGCCAACCGACCTCGACGGCCGGGAGAATCTCGGGCAAGAACGTTGGGATCGACAGGCCGACATAGCCGACCAGGCGCTCCCCTTGGCGTTCCCTCGCCATCCAGCATCCGAAACCGTAGTCGTCCCAATGCCGGATCTGTGCATCCAGGAAGTCCGCTGTCTCAGCGCGAGTCATGCCTCGCCCGTACGGGAACTCCCAGACCTCGCGCTTGTCGAATACGCACGCCAGCTCGTCGAGAACGTCACGATCGAATCGACGGAGAAGAAGACGCTCGGTCGTTACATCACCGAGGGGGGCCGCTACTGGCGGGCAGATGTCACTCATCCGTACAGCTTGCCTGCCCATGTGCCGCAGAACACGCACCCCGGCCCAAGCGTTCGGGTGCCCCACAACACCGGATCAGTTCGAGAATGGCCAGCCAACCTGTCGGTGCTCCTCGCCAGCTCGCTCATCGACGGGTCCTCTTCATCATCCGCACAGCCCAGGGCTGTCCCGTGGCCTAGGGCACCTTGTGGACAGCAGAGCATCCGGTCCGCGGGCTAGTACTGTCGGATGCTCTGGGGGAGGCACTCTCAATGGGAGGGCCGATGCGAAACACGAAGGACGTTGTGAGGCTGGCGGTGACGCTCTTGGCGGGAGCGCTGCTGGTGGCAGGCACTGAGGCGCTCACCTCTGACGCCGCCACGGCGGCAGGTGGCGGGGTGGTCTCCAACTATGGGCTTGGGATCGAGGGACCCGAGAGCATGACCACCGGCCCAGACGGGGCCCTCTGGTTCATCAACTCCTACAACGACACCATCGGGAGGATCACCACCGCCGGGGTAGTCACCAACTACACCGATTCCAGTATTCAGGCTCCCGGAGCCATCACCCCCGGACCGGACGGGGCCCTCTGGTTCACCAATCGGGGGGGTGGCCCCAGCGGCACCGGTTCGATCGGGAGGATCACCACCGCTGGGGTAGTGACCAACTACACCGATCCAAGCATCGACTCCCCGAGGTCGATCACCACCGGACCGGACGGGGCTATGTGGTTCACCAATGATGGTCTCACGATCTCGATCGGGAGGATCACGACCGCCGGGGTGGTCACCAACTACACCGATCCAAGCATCACTGGGCCCGGTGATATCACCACCGGACCGGACGGGGCCCTGTGGTTCACCAACTACAGCTCGATCGGGAGGATCACCACGGTCACCACCTACACGAGTGCCAGTCTCAAATATCCGGCCTCGATCACTGCCGGTCCGGACGGGGCGCTCTGGTTCACCAACAGTTACTCCCCAGGATCGATCGGGAGGATCACCACCGCCGGGGTGGTGACCAACTACACCGGCACCGCCATCGATGGTCCGGGATCGATCACCACTGGGCCCGACGGGGCTATGTGGTTCACCAACAACAGATCGTCGGTCGGGCGGATCACGACCGCCGGGATCGTGTCCAGCTACACCGCTCCGAGCGTCGATTTTCCCAGCGGGATCGCCACTGGGCCCGACGGGGCTCTGTGGTTCGCCAACTTCAACGGACTCCATCGGTCGCATCACCACGGCCGGGACCGTTTCCAACTACATCGGCACTGGAGTCCAAGGTCCCCGCGGAATCACCTCCGGTCCTGATGGGGCCCTGTGGTTCACCAGTGGCAGCTCGATCGGGAGGATCACTACCGCAGGAGTGATCTCGAATTTCACCGGGCATGGCATCAAGGGTCCGACCTCGATCACGGCCGGACCGGACGGAGCCTTGTGGTTCACCAATGCGAACAACAATTCGGTCGGGAGGATCACCACTGCCGGAGTGGTCACCAAGTTCACGGGCGCGGGCATCGACTACCCGCAGGGGATCACCGTTGGATCCGATGGAGCGCTCTGGTTCACCAATGAGCACAACAAATCGATCGGGCGGATCACCATGGCGGGGAGCGTGTCCAACTACACAGCTTCAAGCATCAACCAGCCTACCGGCATCACGGCAGGTCCTGACGGAGCGTTGTGGTTTACTAACTCCGAAGATGCCGCAGGGGGTGCTCCCGGATCGATCGGGCGGATCACGACATCCGGTGTGGTTTCCAACTTCACCGGACCGTATTTCAAGCATCCGTACGCGATTACCCCTGGTTCTGACGGAGCCCTTTGGTTCGCCAATCAAGGTTTTGCCGGTCCGAGTTCAATCGGGCGGATCACCACGGCTGGCGTCGTCTCCAATTTCACCGGCACCGGTATCGACTCCCCCTTTGGGATCACTGCGGGGCCTGACGGGGCCCTGTGGTTCACGAACGCAAACAACCCCAACTCGATCGGGAGGATCACCACCACCGGGGTGGTGACCAACTACACCGGCACTGGCATCGCCGGGCCCATCGGGATCACCGCCGGCCCCGACGGTGCGCTCTGGTTCACCAACAACAGCAACAATTCCATCGGTAGCGCGACCGTCCCGGCACCCGCGCTTATGAGTGTCAGCCCCACCTCCGGTGCGGTAGGAGCGAAGGTGACCATCACCGGAACTGCGCTGGAAGGCGCCACGTCGGTGACGGTCAACGGGGTGCCTGCTGCGATCATCAAAGACCAAGCCACCAAGATCAAGATCACCGTCCCGACCGGCGCCACCACCGGCAAGATCGACGTGACGACGCCGAGCGGTACCGGGGTAGGTGCAACCGACTTCGCGGTGACCTGAGGAACGGCACATCTGAATGATCGAGGCGACACCCTTAACGACGGATGCCTCGTTCAGCCGAGGTGGTGTCCCCGAGCACCGGCTGTGAGCCGGGGTAGGAGCGGGTCGACGGGACCTGGTCAGATTGACTAGTTGGGCTCCTCTGCGCGCCCCGACAAGCCGCTGCTGGCCACCGCTTTCCCGCTCGGTCAGCGAACCGGCCACGGCTAACCACCGGCCTCGGAGAGTGCTTGGCGTGCTCTACACCGATCGGGACGAACCGGAATTACTGACCGGGTTGCACATCGAAGGCTTCGGCGTAGCGGGCCACCACCATGACTCTACGGCGCGGCCCAGACATTCTCGACTTGGATACAGTGGACGATAATGGTGGATATGCCCACGGCAGGCGGGGGACGCAGGCCACGCGTAGCACGGGCGGAACTGCGCTCGATGTTCCTCGACGCGGCACTCGAAATCCTGCATGAAGAAGGTCTCAAAACCGGATCCACAAACATCACTTTCAAGCGCGTCCGCGACCGGGTCCAGGTGCGCACGGGTAACCAAGTAACCAACGCTTCGGTGATCAAACGAATCTGGGAGAATCAGGCCGAGTTCCAAGCCGACGTCCTTGTGGCAGTGGCGAACGACCAGTCCCGGCCGGAGCTCGGTCTCATCTTCAATGCCCTGGCACCGCTTCTGGAAGAAGCTGACCTATCGAATCCGGTGTCTCAAGCCCGGCTCGTGCAACAGGTGTGCCGAGTAGGTGGTCAGGCCAACACCGTCACCACGGCCGAGTCGCCCAACTATCCGCTCTGGATGCATGTGGTCGCGACGGCCATTACGACCGCTAACGCAGAACAGCGGGAACGGATCTTGCTTCCCCTCCGCGAGGGATACACGTCGTTCACCAAGATGTGGGAGGAGACCTTCTCCGCATTGGCAGCTCTCCTTGGATTGCGGATCCGACCTGAATCGGACATCTCACAGTTCGTGATGGTGCTCGTGGCATTGGACCAGGGATTCGCCCTCCGCCACCGCATCAACGGAAAGTTCGAGTACGTCACCCGGCCGACCGGGCCGAACGGGGAGATCGAGGACTGGACGCTATTCGCCCTCGGACTCGAAGCGCTTGTGCACCAGTTCTTCGAGATCGACCCGGACTGGCAACCACAGCGTAGGGATGTCGCGGAAAGCTGAGGGCCTACGCCCCACCTGAGGCGGGCCGATTGCGCCGATGACCATTCCTTGGCCCCCAGAAGGCGAGACGTCAGGCCGTGGTCATCGGTTGTAGAGGAAAGGCGCTCAGGATTCACCTTCATGTATCTGTCACCTTGCGGACCTACCTTCAAGCTGCCGGACCCGTTGAGCAGAAGGATCCGCCGCCCCATGCTCCGGGTCCGGCACCTATCCCCGACCACCTGCTCGAGGGCATCACATGCGAGCGTGCTTGCGGTCAGCGAGCTGTCGCACGTGGGGTTGGAGGCAACCTTGCCATAGTCTCTTTATCGGTATATAACGTCCACATGGACGAAGTTCGTGAACCCACCTTCCTCATGCTGGCAGCGCTAGCTGAGGGACCCCGCCATGGCTACGGCCTCATCCAGGACGTGGAGAGACTCTCGAACGGCAAGACCAAACTGAGGCCAGGGACCCTCTACGCCACCCTCGATCGGCTCACTTCAAAGGGACTCATCGAGACCTCCGGCGAAGAGGTTGTCGAAGGTCGCCTGAGGCGTTACTACCGCCTGACAAGTGCCGGGACTGCTGTACTCGAATCGGAATCGAAACAGCGCCTGATGGTAGCGACGGAGGCCCTTCGCAGGCTCCGCGTCTCGGGCGCCACGCCCGGTCGTCTGGCGGGTGGTCTCTCATGACGGGCGGAAGCGATCGCTTCGACTCCCTCATCGGTGCCTACCCGAAGGCGTATCGAGAGCAGCGAGGCGAGGAGATCCTCGGCACTCTGCGGGAAGACGCCCCAACGCTGGGCACCTACGAGAGCCTCCGAGTGGGAATCGACATCGTGGCGCAAGGATTGAGAATGCGCCTTGGCATCGCTCCCGATCAACTGATGGGTCGGGTCCTCGTCGCTGCTGCCCTTCCCGGGATGATGATGGCGGCGGCGGCGGCCATGGTGATGCCATTGTTCGGTCACGTCCTGCCCGACTACCGCGGCCTACCGGGCAGCTGGGGGCCAGCCACTGCCGTCTGGCCTGGACTTTGCGGCATATGGATACTCGGAAGCTTGGTGGCGCTGGTGTTCCCGAGACGCTTACGGCTCATGGCAGCGGTTTGTATTGCGGTCACGGTGCTAGCGAATTTCCTGCTCCCACCTGCATACTTCGGATTTCCCTCTGGCTTCTGGCTACTGGTCTGGCTCGCCGTTCCTTCCCTTCTGGCCCCACGGACGCCACCCCGCTGGTCGCATCGAGGATTCGCCGTTCTGACTGGAGGACTCGTTCTCGGGGCACTCGTCATTGCTGCCGTGCGTACGCAGTGGTACTCGTCCGGAGCGTCGGGCTCGTATGGCGACATCGTTCGATGTGTCCCCTACGTTGCCGTGACGCTCATCGTCTTGTCCGCCACCCTCCTGGTGACCCGGAGATGGGTGACGGGTTCGGCCATTGCGCTCCTCGCAACCCCGTGGCTCCTGCTTCCGGCCGCCAACACCGGGCCGTTCACGGCACCTACGACCATCACGCCGCTAGCGGTCGCAGCTGTTTGCGCCATCGCTGTGGGACTCCTCGGAGTCTGGGCCGCCGATCTCTGGAAGTCCCACCGAACCCTTCCGTAGTCCGGAGGGCGATTGCCCGGTTCGCCACCGATCCGCACGGAGTCTGACACTTTGTCGGGTGGACGTCGCCTGAACCTATCCGCGCATGGGGTACCCGCACGCCGGCTCGGAGGCGCTTATTGACTGCCGCCGATCGGCTGTGTCCTCGAGCGGTTATCGCAACGGCGTCGGCTCGTGGCGACTACGAAGCCCTGCGAAGTGGTTTCGTGATCGAGTTCAGGTGCCCTGAGAGTGGTGGTGCTAATCGTGAACCCTGTTTTCTCCAGACAGTCGGAAACCTCTCGCACCTCGCGCCGCCACGTCGGGGACGTTGACTAGCTGGTGATCCCGACGACGTTGGCGGCCGGCCGCTGACCGTTGAGGCCGCCGCTTTGAGGCGCGTGGAAGGCGAACACGCCACCGTCTCCGGCCGCGAGCCAGTACCCCTCGGTCGAAGACGATGCGGACATGCCCACGATGGGAGCCGCAAGCTGCGTGCCTCCCATCGATCCGTTGAACGGCGCGTCAAAGGAAAAGACGCCGCCATCAGCAGCGACGAACCAATACCCGCCTGTCGTGCCATCGATCGCCATGCCGACGATGGGCTGGTTCAACGTCAGGTTCCCCGTGGATCCGTGGAAGACGGCGTCACCAAAGGAGAACACTCCCCCGTCCGCCGCCACTAGCCAGTAGCCACGGCCGTCCGGGGTGGTCGCCATCCCCACGATGGGCATGTTCAGGTGCTGGCCGCCCATCGAGCCGTAGAACGGCGCGTTGAAGGAGAAGATCCCACCGTCCGAGGCCACCATCCAGTAGCCACCTGTCGATCCGTCTGCCGCCATCCCCACGATGGGCATGTTCAGCTGCTGGCCACCCATCGAACCGTAGAAGGGCGCATCCCCGTAGCTGAAGACCCCGCCGTCGCCGGCCACCATCCAGTAGCCACCCCCGTCCGTGGAGGTCGCCATGCCCACCACAGGCCGGTTGAGCGCAGCGTTGCTCAGGTCGCCGAGGTAGTTCAGATAGTGGTCGTTGCCGAACCCCGTGATCTGACCGCTGCCCTGGTAAAGGTAGTACCCGCTGCCCGGCGTCGTCGGCGTGATGTCGTAGGCAACCGTGCTCGTTACCGATCCCCAGATGCTGTCTGCTCCCCCCGAGCACGAGATGCGTGCCGCAAAGGTCAGCAACGTGCCAGTTGGAGAGAACGAGACCTGGTCCACCGTCGCCGCTCCGGGGCCTGCCGGGTACAACTCCCCACATGTGCCGCCTGCTCCGTCCTGGAAGGGCGGGTGGGTGATCTCATATGTGGCTCCGGCCACGATCGGTGTAGCCGACGTGATCTGCAGACTACCTGTCGACCCCCACGTCAAGTCGACGTTCTTGGGACCCGTGTCCGGCTGGATGGTGATGGAGTGGAACTGCTGGGTGTGGGTGCTCGTCTCCACACCGACCGGCAAGGTCAGATTGGTAAGTACGTTCCTCGTGTTGACGAGAGTGAGTTGGGAGAGCTCACCGTGGGGTGTAGTCGCACCGACGGGCGTCGCTGGCACGATGGGCACGACAACATCCAGCGCACCTGCGATGGCGAGGAGTGCCCCAGCGACCCCTACTGCACGTACTGCACGTCCAACGGACTTCCGTGCCATCTGGACCTCCACTCGCCAGGCACCCCAGCGACCACCCGAGCGACCGGCCGAGCGCATCAGCATGCTAAATCTGGGGTCCACTTTGACACAACTCGGCTCCTTGACTGCCACCTGACACCGGATCGGCGGGACATCACGTGATTGGACTTGAGTCGGGCATGATGGCCAGGTGAAGGACTGGGACGAGGCCGATCGGAGAGAAGCTAAGCGTCTCCGTGAAGATGCGGTTGAGTTACTCGGGGATGCCGAATTCATCTCAGTCGAGGTACCGCCCGATGCGGACTGGCCTGCCCATGCCGGTGATTACCTCATCGGATTCAGCGATGTGGCCAGCCACTCGTTCAGCGACTTGATTGACGCCACGGTCGACTGGCTTATCACCCGGGACGGCGTGCGTGACGCCACCCGGGAAGACCGTGAGCTTGTTTGCCTCTGGGGCGAACTAGAGCCAGCGGCACTCCGCTTTGACTTGCTCGCCTGGTGGCATCAACGGCTCAACCAGATTGTGAATCGGCCCTGATCCCAGCCCCCCACAGTGTACGGCGGCTCCAGACTGGATCCTGTCCTACAACGGCGGAACGGTCACCATTGATCGACAGTTCTGACGCTAGGTGACTGACTGTTTGAGGTGTTGATCGAAGAAGGCGATGATTCGACGGCGGGCGTCGAGCGCGGAGCTCTCGTGGAACTTCGCGCCTGAGAGTTTCGCCAGTACCTTGAAGACCATCGAAGCCTCTGTGGGATCGTGATCATTGAGAAAGGAGTGCCCAGCATCGGCATATACCTTGACGTCGTGATCCACTCCATTGGCCTCGAGCGCATCTTCGAGGCGGCGAGGCGCCCGCCGCAGCGAACGGTCCTTGGCGCCGTAGCTTCCGATCACCGGGCAGGCACCACGCAGCAGGTCCACGGCGTCTTTCGGTACGCCGCCATAGTTCACACATGACGCACAGATGCCCTCCCGGGGGGCGAGCAGCAGAGCGAACCCACCTCCCATGCAATAGCCGATGACACCGATCCGTCCCGTGCAGTCCGGTCGGCTCGCCAGCCACGCCCGCGTGGCCTCCAGATCATCGAACGTGCGACCCTTTCGAGCCAGAGCGTCTCTGATCACCGCTCGCATGCATCTGAGCTTGTTGCCCCCGCGATACAGGTCCGGGGCCGCCGCCAGGTATCCCTCGCTCGCCAACCAGTCCGCCTGATTTCGCAAATCCGTGCTCATTCCGAAGGCATCGTGAATGACGATGACGCCGGGCCAGTTTCCTTCGCCTTCCGGCACGGCCACATAGGCCGGAAGCAGGCCTACCGTCGGGATGTCCACCTCGGTCATGGTCCATGATGGCCCAGGGGACCGGAGTGTGCCCTGCCATGTGGATGGTGTCCCAGTTCGCCGGGAGAAGAAGGTGGGGCGGTCACACGTTCCGTCGGCGGCGTGCCCAGATGAGTGCATGGCCACTCTTGCCGTCGGACACGAAGCTGCATTCGATGACCTCCAGGCCTGCAGCTTCCAGCCAAGCCCGGTAGGTGGCTTGGTCAGTCTGGCTCCACCACATTTCGACGCCACCTCCGAGCCAATCGCTGTCGCTGCCCGTCCACGCTTCCCAGCCGACGGTGGCCAGGAGGAGCCCCCCTTCGACGAGACAATCGGAGACCTGTTCGATCACTGACGGCTGATCGATCAAGGGCACATGGATCAGTGAATAGAGAACGATGACCGCGTCGAATGACGCTGGTTCCCAGATTCGACGTGTCATGTCTGCAACCAGAAATGTCCCACCGGGCACCAAGGTCCGAGCACGCTCGATCTGCCGCTCGCTGATGTCGATGCCGGTGACTCGGTGGCCTTCTTCGACAAGGCGACGGACCACCGGGACACCACAACCGCAGCCAAGGTCGAGAACGCGGCTTGCAGGCTGCAACGCAGCGAGCAGCTCCCCGGTCCAGACTCGGTACTCCTCCGGGTCGGCGTCGTCGGAGCGATAGCTAGCCGAAAGTTGGTCGAAGCCGACGCGCACTACTTCCAGGGGATCCGCAGGCGAGTCGGGCATGGATCCAATGATGCCAGCGGCCACCACCGTTCGTTCGGGTCATGAGAACGGGCACATGGCATCCCCAGCGCGCTCCCGGTCATGATCATCTCAATCCGACCCTGCCCCCCAATCACGGGGCCGCGGCAGCATGGAGCCTCCAGTCTGCTCGAGGGAGATGGCGGAGCCAGATTGGTTACTGTGCGGTGCCATGCTCGGAGGTCCGGGACAAAGGAGATCACGATGACCGAAAGTCAGATACCGAAGCCAGTCAAGGCGCACTACCTCATAGGTAGAGCTGCCGGCATTCGCGGCGTGCGGACGGAGATGGCCAAGGTGAACGGGGCAAATGCCAAGATCGCCGTCTTCCTCACCAACATTGTTGGGTCGATGTGGTGTGCCTACGTATTTGCTGGGATCGCCCTGCTTGGCCTCCGTCCGGCACTGCAGCCCGGAGGCGAAGGCATCATCGCATGGATCGCTCAAACGTTCCTCCAACTCGTACTGCTCTCTGTGATCATGGTGGGGCAGAACGTGCAGAGCCAGGCAAGTGACCTTCGGTCGCAGCATACGTATGAAGACACCGTGCTCATCCTCGACCGGCTGGATATACACACGGAGGGTGGGTTGAAGGATCTGGCCGATCGGATCGACGCATTGAAGGGAGAGGACAACAGCAAGTGAGCTGTAGTCGGGTTCTCGAGACGATGTGGCTCCTGCCCCACATCACCGGCTCAGAGGCGGTCATATGCGTCCAGGTGCTTGCTGGGTGCGAGCTATCAATGATCGGCACGGGTGGGCGGCGGATAACTTCGACATTTCCTGCCACTTAGCCAGTCCCCATGGACGGCTCGCCACAGCCAGGTGAGAATCTTGGGCATGGACTTCGACGATCGAGTCTCTCGGCGCTACTGAACCGGACGACCCGGAGCGGTCGATGCTTGGCTGTTCTGCTCATGTGATGGGTATTGCTACCCGCAACTAACGCATCGAGGCGAGCACCTGGCCTGTCCCCGACCGCCGGGTTGTGCCGGTCGACAGCCCTATCGATGGAGGTGCATACTCGTTTTCGTGAGTGCAGTCCCGAATCGCCTCAACATCCCAGACACCAGAGGTCACGGGGCCTCGCTACGGGTCACTAGGCATGCAAATCAGCGCAGAGTGGTGCTAAGTCATTGGCGAGATGGCGTTTGCGTGGCGTCCACACCCATTGATCTCTCCGAGGTACCTTCACTGATTGGGTTACTTGCGGAAGCACTTGGCGACGGGATGGCCACTTCCGATTCGCACTCGGCTGATCCGCCCGCGCCGCGTTTGCCGTGGTCCAAGATCAGAAATCTCTTTCGTCCCACTCTCGCCAAGGTCGTCGACCTAGGTGACATGAGTGCAGTTCGCCGGAAGCGGCCGAAGGTACGTTAGGTCCGGTCGGAGCACAGCTGTGCCACAGCACCCCGATACGGACGTTCAGGTGACGAGCCCGGCGTCGTCAGCATCGGCCCGGTGGACGTGGCGGATGCCGCCCACCCTGATCCGTTGACGCAGCAAGCAGTGTTCGACGGGTCCACCGTGGCCTGGTTGACTGGAGGCTTCACGGCCCGCCGCTGGCGGGCATGAGCTCCGATGAGTGGAGGTGCCCAGTGGCCGAGCCCCCGCAGCTCGCACAGCGAATGGTCGTGACCCACTTCATCGTTTCCGACGATGTCGAGCGCTCCCGGCGCTTCTACACCGAAGTACTCGGCGGCACGGTGGTCTTCGGCCCAGAGCCGACCAACATCGCCCTCGCCAACACTTGGATCATCATCAACGTCGGCGGAGGTCCCACTGACGACAAGCCCACAGTCACCCTTGAGACGCCAAGCGACCCTGACCGGGTCAGTAGTTTCCTCAATATCCGGGTCGAAGACATCCACGCCGCGTACGCCGAATGGAGCGCCAGGGGCGCGCAGTTCCTGACCCCGCCGAAGCAGCAC
>Ga0209698_10004744_pt1 | contig 14817 bp, 8 predicted proteins | sample LitLauG_LLR_2012_FD_187203 | JGI IMG/M metagenome (GOLD analysis project Ga0209698, IMG submission 187203) | Freshwater sediment microbial communities from Pennsylvania, USA - Little Laurel Run_MetaG_LLR_2012 (SPAdes) (version 2) | ecosystem: Environmental > Aquatic > Freshwater > Creek >...
TTCCTGCACTGCTCCAAACGTCTTTGGCGAATGCAATTTCCCAACGTCGTTCCCGCATTCGAGAAGAGGCGATGCAAATGGCGAACGGAGATATCGGCCGCCGCCGCAATTTCGGCAGGAACCAGCCCAGGATCCGACAAGTGGTCGTCGATGAACCGCTCGATCCGCGACCGCAGTTGTGAACTGTGCTGCCCGCTGCTTTCCGCGCCGCCCACACAAGTGGCGAGAATCTGGAAATAAGCATCCACCGCGGCTGCGGCTTCTTCCTCGGTCAAACGCTCCGACTCCTCGTACAAGGATTGCGATAACCGGGAGAGAGTCGCGCCCAGCCCTCCCGTACCGCTGATCCTCTGCGCGACCGGGATGTCGCGGAGCCGCAATCGGTTCTCCATCATCCACCGCGGCACGCGCAGATAGAGGCGCGCGCAGTCCGTCCCACAACTGGAGGACCACGGACGCCCGGAATCGATCAGCGTGCTATCGCCGGGGCCAAGCGACAGGCTTCTTCCGTTCTGCGCGTAGCACCGGTTGCCAGCAAGCTGCGAAATCACGATGCAACAGCGGTTATGTGGGGTGACCGTCTCGGAAGGCCATTTCCAGAACGACAAGGGACTGGAGGAAAATCGCGTCATCCGCAGACCACCGACATGGCGAATTTCGATTGCGCCATAAAACGAGGACTTTGGGAGTTGAAAGCGGCAGTCGCCGCAAATCTGCTGCGCGTTCCATTGCCACGCGTCAATCCGGTCCGAAGCTGGCAATAAATCGGTTGAGAACAGCTGCGACATTGTGTGACCCCCAAACGCCGCGCAATCGAACCGCTAGCTTTGTAAGCGACAACCCCGTGTTGACAGGGGTTGGTGGAGCGAAACCGTAGCACACATGAAAACAGGGTGCAACCCTAATCTCGCTGAGGCCGGGGTTACAGATACTGGCCGCGCTGTAGGCCGATCTTCGGGCTCCGAGAATATCCCGAATCCCCGCCCAGTCCTGAGTGTTTGAAGGTGGGGAGCAGGTGAGTCCTGTCGGTACGCTTCTGGTCATCTGCCTGTCGCTAAACTTCGCTCACCTTAAATTGGGTGACGAATATGTTTGGTCACGTCACAATGCGACAATTCCGCTAGACTAGTTATCCTCAAATGGTGATCAGCCAATTGCACAAGTTCGAGCCGTGCTTGCGCCGCCGCACCCAGATGCTCGCTGTGCTTCTCCTGACTGCTTCGGCCGCAGCCCAGGCGGTTCCGCCCGAACTGTTCAGCGGACTGAAGTGGCGCTTGATCGGTCCATTCCGGGGCGGCCGGGTGGTTGCCGTCGCTGGCGTGCCGGGCGACTCCACAACCTTCTATTTTGGTGCCGTAGACGGCGGAATCTGGAAGACTACGGATGCGGGCGTCGTCTGGAAGCCGATTTTTGACAGACAGAATGTCGCCTCGATCGGGGCGCTTGCTGTCTCGCGCTCCGACCCCAAAACAATCTATGCCGGGACAGGCGAAACCGACATTCGTTCGGATCTTTGTTCCGGGACCGGTGTATACAAGTCGGTTGATGGTGGCCAGACGTGGGTTCACATCGGTCTCGACGACACTCGCCAGATCAGCCGCATCGTGGTCGATCCCCAGAACCCGAGCATCGTTTACGTCGGCGCGCTCGGGCACGCGTTTGGCCCGAACGACGAGCGCGGTGTCTACAAGTCCGTCGATGGTGGGGAACATTGGTCCAAGGTTCTCGACCAGGGACCCGACATCGGAGTTTCTGATCTTGCGATTTGTGCCGGCAATCCCCAGCTTTTGTTCGCGGGCATGTGGCACACATGGCGGCCTCCGTGGAGTGCCTACGCGACCACCGATGGGCCTGGGAGTGGTCTCTTCCACTCCGAAAATGGGGGCAAGACGTGGTCCCGCCTCGAGGGCAACGGGCTACCCGACGGTGACTGGGGCCGGGTGGGTGTGGACGTCGCTGCCGACGGGAAACGGGTGTACGCGCTCATCCAAGCGAAGAAATCCGGTCTCTACCGCTCCGATGACGGCGGTAAGACCTGGTTTCTCGCGAATGACGACTCTCGTCTCACCAGCCGCGCCTGGTATTTCAACAGCATCACCATCGACCCAAATAATCCGGACGTGATCTACATTCCGAATGTGGCCCTTTACCGCTCGGAGGATGGCGGGAAGACAATTTCGATCGTCCGCGGTGCGCCTGGAGGAGACGATTACCACCAGATCTGGATCGATCCCAGGAACTCTTCCAGCATGGTGCTGGGAACCGATCAAGGAACTACCATCAGCCTTGATCGGGGCCAGACCTGGAGCAGTTGGTATAACCAGCCCACCGCCCAGATTTACCACGTGATCACGGACAACCAGTTTCCTTACGTTGTCTACGGCACCCAGCAGGATAGCGGGAGTGTTGGCGTCCCCAGCCGGACCGACCACACTCAGATCACGCCACGGGATTGGTTCACCGCGGGTCCGAGCGAAAGTGGATACTTGGCGCTCGACCCGAATGACCCTGACATCCTCTATCTGACGGGACCTTATGGTGGGGTAGCCCGCTACAACCGCCGCACTGGTCTCAGCCAGGACATCAATCCGTGGCCGTGGTCCAACTTTGAGCGCGAAATCAACGAGCGCAAATATCGCGGCCCCTGGACTCCGGTTTTAGTTCCGTCTCCGGTTGAGCCCAGAACTCTCTTTCTCGGAACGCAGTTCCTGATGAAAACGGTCGATGGCGGTCTGCATTGGGAAACCATCAGTCCCGATCTGACCGGAGAAGGTAACGACCTGGGAGATAAGAAGACCGAGGGACCTCCGTCGCTTGAGAACGCCAGGCAGCGCGGCTTTGGCGTGGTGTATACCGTCGCGCCCTCGGGTCTCAATCGTGATCTGATCTGGGCCGGAAGCGACACGGGCCTGATTCATCTCACCCGCGACGGCGGGAAAACGTGGAAGGATGTCACTCCAGCGGGGCTCAGCGACTGGAGCAAGATCTCAATGATCGAAGCTTCGCACTTTGACCCTGCGGTCGCCTACGCCGCCGTCGATCGCAGCGCTCGCGACGATCGTGGCCCCTACATCTATCGGACCCGCGACTATGGCGCTTCCTGGCAACCGGTCGCCAACGGGATTTCCGCTCCCGCTTTCGTGCGCGCCGTTCGCGAGGATCCGCAGAGCAGGGAAGTGCTCTTCGCCGGAACTGAGTTTGGAATCTACGTTTCGTTCGACGAGGGCGACCACTGGCAATCCTTGCAATTGAATTTGCCGGTCACCGGGGTGCGCGATCTCACTCTTCACGGAGACGATCTGGCGGTTGCGACCTACGGGCGTTCTTTCTGGATTCTCGATGACATCACCCCTCTTCGTCAGTGGTCCGCAGCCGCGAAAGCCGGCGCGCCCTGGCTGTACCACCCTGCGACCGCTGTCCGCGTGGACAACGACCTCTTCGTAGGCACACCCCTTCCCCCGGAAGAACCCGCGGCCGAGAATCCTCCCAACGGGGCGGTCATTGACTATTTTCTTAAGTCGCCGGCCACCAGCGTCCAGCTCGAGATATTCGACGGCCAGCAGAAACTGGTTCACAAGTTCGCTTCCGATCAACACACAGCGAAGCTCCCACCGCTTCCGGTCGCGGAACGATGGTTCCCGAAGCCCGAGGTTCTGGAGAAAACGTCAGGCATGCACCGCTTCGTCTGGAACCTGACCTGGGGCAGCTCCGGCGGGCCTGACGCCGATGAGGAAGCTGACGTTCATAACCCCAGTGGACCCAAGGCTATACCTGGAACTTATCAAGTTCGACTTACAGTGGATGGGAAGGCCCAGAACCAGTTCCTCGAGGTTGTCATGGACCCGCGTTCTCCGGCTTCGCCCGAGGTGCTCGCCCGGCAGTTGCAGTTGGCCCAGGAGATCTTTGGCGAAACGATGGAGGCGAAGCGTGCGCTCGCCGAAATCGACTCGGTGAAAAGGCAGCTTGACGGCATCCAGCTAATGCTCGGAGGACAAAACGTACAGCTCAAATCGGAACTTGCCGAGGCCCAATCCAGCCTCAGCAAGATGCTTGCACCAAAAGCAAACGCAGATGAACGGAGCTCGGGCCTGCAAGAAGCCTACGTCGGGTTGGCTTCCGCCCTCCGAGTGGTCGAAAGCGGCGATCGCGACGCTCCTTCGCAAGCCATCGCCGTGTACCAGGAATCGAGGACACGAGCCAGGGAATGCCTCCGGGAATGGGCTGCATTCAAGCAAACTGCGTTCCCGCGGCTGAACCAACACCTTCGTGAGGCGAAGGTTGCTCCGATCGCAGTTACGGGGATTAATTAGGACAGTCAGGCCCAACCAGGCGCGGCTGATTCGATGCTGGAACACCAAAGTATTTCAACGGAGCTTGCCGTATAATGCAGCGCTGATCCCGAGGGTCTACGGGCACCGGACCTTCCATTAACCGCCATGTCACCAGAGCGGTATTCCATCGCCGTCATCTCGCTCGATGAGCAGATGTTTCGGGAAATGCGGGGGGCGCTCGCTCCCAGCTTCCGGGCAATCCTTGCCAGCACGGAATCAGAAATCAAGGCGATTATTGATGATCCGGATATCCATGGCATTGTCCTTGATCTGGACAGCATCGGTGAAGGCGCCGGCGACGGCATCGAGGTGCTGCAGGAGATGCGCCACCTGCGGGACGACCTGGTCATGGTGGCGATTACGGATTCAGCGGGCAGCGAACTTCCCATCCAGGCCAGCCAGGCCGGGGCAGACCACTTCTTCCTCAAACCGGTTGACGGTCCGCAACTGCGAACCCTTCTTCTCGAAACCATAGAGAAGCGTGCCCTGCAGTTCGAAGGGCGATGGCTGCTGGAACAGGTCGAGAACCGTTCCGCGTTTTGCGGCCTGATCGGCGGCAGCGCGGCCATGCGCAAGGTGTACCAGGCGATCGAGGCGGTCGCCGGCAGCAACGCCAGCGTCGTGGTGCGCGGCGAGAGCGGGGTCGGCAAAGAGTTGGTTGCCCGGGCAATCGTCCAGAGCGGGGAACGCCACGACCAGCCTTACGTGTGCCTGAACTGCTCCGCGCTCCCGGAAACCCTGATTGAGTCGGAGCTTTTCGGATACGAAAAGGGCGCCTTCACCGGCGCCGACAGCGCCAAGCCGGGATTGATCGAGCTGGCCCACACGGGAACCCTGTTTCTCGACGAAATTACGACCCTCAACCTCGGCTTGCAGAGCAAACTGCTGCGCGCGCTCCAGGAGCGGTCGGTACAGCGGCTGGGGGGAAGAGCTGCCAAGAAGATCGATTTCCGACTGATCACGGCAACCAACGACGATCTGGAAGCGGAGGTGAAGAAAGGCCGGTTTCGCGAGGACCTGTTTTATCGAATCAACGTGGTCCCCATCATCGTTCCTCCGCTGCGCGAGCGCCGCGGGGACATTCCCCTGCTGGCCGAGCACTTCCTGAGGTTGTATTGCACGGCCAATAAAAAACCGCTCAAGCAACTGCAACCGGAGATGATGGGAATTCTCGAGGACTACGCCTGGCCCGGCAACGTGCGGGAGCTTGAAAACGTGATCCAGCGCCTGGTCATCATGAGCGATGGCACCGTGATCGCGGCCCATAATCTGCCGCAGCATCTCCTATCTTCGAGCGCGGCCAGCCAGGAGGCCATTCTGATCCCGGAACAAGGAGTGGACTTCGACGCCGAGATGGAGAAGATCGAGGTCGCCTATCTCAGCGCAGCTCTCCGCCGCACCGAGGGCAGGAAATCGGCGGCTGCCGCTCTGCTGCATATCGACCCACAGCGCATGAAGTACCTATGCCGGAAGCTGAAGCTATGATCGCATGCGCCAGAAGTGGTTAATAATTAACCGATCAATGGTTAATAATTGTCGAGATGCAATTTTTCACCCTTCGAGAATGACTCTCTCAGCTTAATCGTGCGGCGCTAAGTGGCGTAGATCGTTGCGCTTGAACGGTTTGGATGGTGGCGTATCAGGTTTGGCACGTCTCGTGCTTATGACAGAACCGATTAGTAGAAGCGAATCCAAATCAAATTTGAGGAGCGTCCCGTGACCATTCAGAAGAAATCCTTGATCAGCACGCTGAGCACAACCAAGAAAGCGATCGTAGCCAGCAGCCCGGCCCTACCGGGAGCGAGCGTATCCAAGACCCTGTCCAAGAAGATTGGCCCAAGCGTGTCCAAAGTCCTCTCCAAGAAGATTGGCCCGAGCGTGTCCAAGAAGATTGGCCCGAGCGTGTCCAAGCATCTTAGATAAGAACCTCTGCGGACATTCGGGTCCCATACTGGTCGAACAAATTCAGGGGAAGCTGGGGCGATTGTGCAGCTTCCCCTTTTGCCTTTCACTTACCAGATTTTTCTTCCCAAGAAATCGCGCGCGGTCTGCCAGACGAATCTGATTGCGCTCCGACGACGAGAATAGATTTTAGCCGTGCCCGACATTCCCTCCCTCAGTTCGCCGTGCTGGTTCGGAACCACAACCGTGGCGACGTAGTACGTGCTAGCGCGTATGCCTTCATATTCTGCGACTGGGAGCAGCCCCGGCTCGATTTCGGTCGACGCGGGTGCCAAGGCGCTGACTTGACCGGGAGCGGAGCTGCCCACTGCGTCGAGCTTTACTTTGGCTCTAGCGCCGAGTCGCACTTCGCGCATAGAAGCCTCCGGAAGATAAATCCTGGCTTTCATTTCCGAGGTGTCTGAGATTTCCGCGATCACGCCTCCGGACTTCAGATAGGATCCCAGCAAGTCATGCATCCTTGGCGTAACCACAACCCCGGAGATTGGACTGCTGACCTGAAGGTGCGCTAGTTCTGACCGCAGGGTCTGGTCCTGCTCTGACAGACGTTGGTATTCTCGCTGGGTTGCTCCCAACGTCGCGTATTTCAGCGCGGCTTGAGTAGTGAGTGCGGCCGCTATGTGCAGATCAGTGGAGAGCCGTGATGCCTGCGACTCCATTGCGAGATTTCGCATACGAGCTAGGGGCGCTCCGGCGGTAATCACGCTGCCCTCATCTACGAACACTCCGTCGATTTGACCTGGGACCTCAGCGCGTACAATCGCCCGGTGCAGCGGCTCCAGCCCAAATCGTCCCTGGACAGTCTGTGGCCAGATCGGCGCTAGGAGCAGAAGTATCGCTAGGAACGCGAATGGCAGCATGCGCGGCACGGTCAACCAGACGCGAATTCTTTCTTTTTTGTCGAGATATACACCCTTCATAAATGTCACCAACTTCCGTCCCCGGGATCTGAATATTAGGTAAAGCAAATAGAGAGCGGGCGCAAAGGCCCACTCAGGACTGCAGCGGCTGAGCACGTTGTAGGCGAAGCGAGCCACCGCCAGCAGCAGGAGGTAGCTGTAAGCGGCGGACAATAAGGCGTAGGAAAGGTACAGCAAGGCCCGGCGATACGAAACGTGTTCGTGTTCGGTCGGCAGGCCGAAGATGTTCTTCTTGATCCAGCCCGTCACAAATTCGGTGGATCGCTCCTTGATGTCTGAAACGTCAATCAGTTCACCAAAAAAGTAATACCCGTCCAGCTTAATGAGAGGATTGAGGTTGACCAGCACCACGGCCACGCCGGTGATGAGCATGATTTTGTAGGCGATCTCGTGGGCAAATGCCCCGGTCGGTGTTCCCCACCAGATCAAGCTTGCAACCGCACAGAAAATCAACTCCACCCAAATGCCGGCAATGATAATTGCCATTCGCTGCCAGCGGTTGGCGTACACCCAGCCTTCGGTCACCTCCACGAAGAACGCAGGTGTCAGGTAGAGGAGGTGAAACCCCATGTGATGGACGCCCCCGCCATAGTGCTTGCAGGTCAACCCATGGGCGGATTCATGAAAGAACCCCAAGCCGAAGAACAGGATCCAGAATTCAGCCAGGTCCGAGAATCCCTTGTCGGTAAAGGTGTAGTAGCGGAGCGTGTCGCGCCCGATGTCGCCCCAACGATCAATGAACACCCAGGCCATGAACGCGAACAAAACCAGGGTCAGGGCGGTAAACCATCCGCTGTACAGAAACTTCACTCGTGGATACAACCAATTCAGGTAAGCATCAGGGTCCCACGCCGAGAAATGAATGCGTGCCAAGTCGGCGAAATATGACTTCCTCCTGACATGTCTCCGGCGGTGCTCGGACTGAATTTCAGACTGGTACTTCTCCTGTGGTGTTTGATACCAGAAGCCCCGCAAGTTGTGAGCAAACTCCTGGACGTCCTCTGGTGGAAACTCAACCCCGTGCTCTGCCAGATATTGCTGAGACACCTCCTCGTACGACCGCTGGCCGTCGAAGAGTTGCACCAGGGCCCATTGTTCAGGCGAGAAGCGGTAGAGATCGGAAGTACCCGGTATGTGGGCCATCACGATGGGAACACGTTCCTCGATGTGCTCCCGCCCAACCAGTTTGGGATGAACGCGGGGAAAACTCCTCGAAGCCCGCCGCGCTGGCAGTTCGGGCAACGCGACATCAAGGGCTTCCGCAAGGTTCATCTCAATTTCTCGATGTGAATCTGCACCGTCATCCCCGGGCGCAGGTCGGCGGACGGGTGCACGACTACAGCGAGAACTTCTATCGTGCTGCTGGAGGGATCAACAACCGGACTGATTTCAATGACTCTCGCTGTCTGACTCGGCACAAGAACATCGGAAGCCACCACCTTGAGTTCGTCGCCTCGCTTCAGCTTCGCAAGGAACTTCTCAGGAAGCGTGAATTTGACCTGCAGGGGGGAAACCGCAGTCACCCAAAAAAGCCGGTCACCGGCGGCCACCTGCTGCCCCGCACGTACGTAACGACGCGCCACAATGCCATCGAACGGAGCTGCAATGTGCGTCTTCTCCAACTCCACGTCCAGGGAGCGCAGTTGGTCACGCGCGATCTGCACGTTCTGGCGTGCCCGTTCCAGTTCGTATTCATCGGCGATCTCTTTGTATCGGACATGCTCGACTTCTTCTTTAGTGATCAACTGCGCTTCCCACATTTTGTCCGCGCGGTCTCGGTCGGATTGCAGCACTTTGACCTCAGCTTCCCAATTCTTGACGTCCGCCTCCAGGCTAAGGACCTTGGCAGCCGCGGCGCCTCGGTCAGCGGCCACCTGCCGATCGTCAAGCAGTGCGAGAACATCTCCCTTGTGAACCAGCTTGCCGACTTCTGCCAGGATTCGCGCCACCTGACCACCGCGCTGCGCCGCCACGTCCACCTGGTTCTCCACCACGATTGGGCCGGAAGCAACATACTCCTCCGTGTCCTTCGCAGTTGCTGATGGCGCGACCGGTGACTGGGCCGCAGCGGTTGCAACGACACCTTCCTGGGATTTCGTATCATCACACGCCACCGCCGCGACTATGGCCGCCAACATGGAAAGAAAGCAGATCAAACGAAATTTTATGCTCATTGGAACCCCTCCCGGACCTACCACCCGAACCAGGACCATAGCTTGGAATAAATCCACATCGCCGGTCTGCGGAACAGGACATAACCGGCAGGATGCCAGCCCACCCATACTTTGCTCCGCCCCTGCATACCGGGTCGAATACTGCCGTCTGGATTGGGCAGGCCAACCCGTGCATAAAAGACGCGCAGGTCGCCATCGACTCCGTTCTTGGGGCTGACTACCGCCACCGTTCCCGTTAAGGTACGTTGAGGAAAGCTGTCCAACTTCACTACCGCTTTGCTACCCGGACGCAACAGCGTTGCGTCACGCTCGTCGATCGCGACATCCACGATGGTTTGGGAACTGTCGACGATCTGGGCGAAAACGTCTCCGGGGGCCAGGCGACGGCCGGCGAAGTCTTCAACTTGCGGAGTAGTGACCCAACCGTCGAACACGGCCCGCAAATGGGTGCGTTCCAGTCGCTCCTGACCGCGCTCCACCTCCGACGCCCAATACGCGGCCTGCGCACGCTGAATGCCGGCTTCCGTGCCGTCGTTGGTTGCCAGCGCACGATTCATTTCCGAGCTTGCCGTTTCCAACTTGGCTCTTGCACCCTCCAACGCGGTGCGGTATTCCCAATCCTCTAAGTCCGCCAGAATTTGACCCCGCTGCACATGCTGGCCCTCGTGCACATAAACCTGTCGCACGACCCCTTCGATTTCGGGCTGTACTTGCGCCGAATGTGCCGGTGCAACGGTCGCATTGCCGTCGACGCGCATGGGTAACGGAAAAACCGCGAGGAACAACACGATTCCAGCTGTCAGAGCCAGCAGCAAGGCTCGCCGGCGTTTCTCCATGGCCAGGAATTTCTGCTTCTTATGCAGGATCGGTTCCAGCAAGCTGATGAACGGCACTTCCTTGTATAGAGTGGCATTGCGGAGCGCGACCGTCGCCTGACCGGCGAGCACCTTGATCATCTCTATATGGGCTCGCGTCAGGAAATCCGGATCGGCACTTTCAAATGCCAGGATGCCTACCGTGCCTTCGTCATCGGCCAAGGGCAGAGCGTAAAATCCCCGCATCCCCGTTTCGGCAAAATAGTGTTGGAACTTCAGGCGCGTTTCTTCACGCACATTGTCTACATCCTCTCCCCGCTGTCGGATATAGATCTCATCCTTTGAAACTGCCGCCCATTGCAGAATTTCCTTCAGGGACTCCGCGACTGGGTCGCCGGGGTTAATTTGCGTCATGCCCGAGACTGCTTTTAGCTGCAGTTTGCCCCGCTGCTCAAGTGCGATGGCGGCACGCTCGTACGGAATCACGCCTCCCGGTGTGTCCACAATGGCCCGCAGGACCCGCTCCAGGTTCAGAGTGGAGGTAATCTCTGTGCTGACTTTGACCAGCATTTCCAAAATCTCGACCTTGCGCTCGGCCATCAGCAGGCTGGCATTGTGGAGGGCCAGGCTTGCCGACTCGTTGAGGCTGCCGAGTACGAACTGGTCGTCGTCATCAAAAGGTGTTCCGTCGATCCGGTTGACCGCCTCCACCACCCCGACCAGAGACTCCTTGTCGAGCAAGGGAGCAACCAGGATGGACTTAACCCGCCCTTCCTCTTCTTGCATATTCAAGTTGCGTCGAGCCAGCCGTTCGTCCCCGGGATCCGTAATTAGCACAGTCTCCCCGTTGTCGGAGACGTCGCCGGCGATTCCTTCGCCTCCTTTTTGTGTCATCCCTTGACGCGTCGTCGGATCCCAGCCCGCTTGGTGCATCAGTAGAACGCTGCCATCCCCCTGCACCATCCAAAGGTTGACGGCCTGGCACTCGAGCGTCTCGCAGATCTTCGACCCGATGATGGACAGGAGTTGATCCATCTCAAGGGTCGAACTGAAAACTTTCTCAATGTCGTAGAACTGGGTGAGGCGGGTGATCGAGGTCAATGAGCTGTGACGTTCGTGTTCATATGCCTGGGCGGCATGCAGGGCCGCACTGGCAACTTCGGCCACACAGTCCAACGCATGGAGATTCGCTTCCGTTAGTGGCTGGTCAAAACTGAGGATTTCAATCGTGCCGATCAGGGTATCGTTGACGACCAGGGGAAGGTACGCGAGAGAAAGCGGGGTTTTGCGAACGTTGAGATGAGCATATTGTTCCCGGACGAGGGTTTTACCGGCGAGCAGCTGGGGCTTGGCAGCGGCGGCGAGGAGGCCGAGAGCCCCGGAATCGATGGGGACGGCTTCATCGGGCGCTGCTTCGCCGACCGTGGCGCGTACCGTCCAGGATTCTCCTTCGGCTGTATCGGAGATCAGATAGACGTTGACTGCAGTCGCGGGCAGAAGAGTTGCGAGGGCGTGCGCGATGGTGCGCGCCCTGGGGGCAATCTCCTGCGCCTCCAGAAGATGACCCGAAATTGCGGCAATGTCGAGAACCAGATCCGGGCTCTGAGTTGCCATGAACGTCGCCGCGGAAAGCTACCGATACCGTATTATTCTGTCCGGGGGAGACAGTGAGTCCTGACTTGCAAATTTACGGAGCTTCCTCTAAGTTGAGCGGGCACTGTAGCAGACGGTTGGGAGGGTGTCAATCACATCCGATGGCGACTGTTCCTCCGCCGTTTTGCAGACCATTGAGGTGGCACATTGGACATTGAAGTTCGCAGTCTGGCCCAGGTGAAAGTGATCAAGTTGCGTGGCAAATTGAGCCTCGGCGAGTCGGTTGACCGCCTCCGTGTGACCCTGGACGACCTGATCAACAGCGGCAATACGCGAATTGTGCTGGACTTGGGCGAAGTTCCAATGATGGACTCCAGTGGAATCGGGCTGCTGGTCAAGAGCCTGACGTCCGCCAAGCAGGCGGGCGGATCGCTTCGGTTAGCCAATCCCTCGAAGTTTGTCACCCAGACCATGAAAATGATCGGTCTGCTGAACCTGTTCGATACTTTCGAAGACCAGCAACAGGCGGTAGCCTCCTTCGGCTAGGGCGACCAGCTTGCTTGCCGAGGCTAAGCGCCAGAATTATGCGGTGCTATCCTCACTGGGTATGCGCATCCTCCGCACGATCTGCTTCGTCCTGCTACTGGCCCGATTTTCTGCCGTTGCTCAACCGCCATTCTTGCCGACTGATCAGTGGACGACGCTTCGAGACGAATCTGGTGGGGCCGCCCCGTATGAAAATCTGCGCTATCTGACCGGACTACATCGGGTCCCTGCCACGCCAGATTTCGACCAGGCTGCGCAGTTCATACTGCAACGGGCGCGCGAATATGGCCTCACCGACGTTCATGCCGAGCAATTTCCGATCGATGGCACCAGGCGCTATGGGCTGATGCGCTCGTACTTGAGCTGGACCGTGGAAGGGGCACAGCTCTGGGAAGTCCGTCCTCAACATCTGCTCCTCGGGGATTGGAAAACCGACCCCATCCGTCTTGCCGACTACAGTCACAGTGCGGATGTGGAAGCCGCGTTCGTCGACGTGGGGAACGGAGCCGGGGAGGCGGACTACGCCGATAAAGATGTGAGGGGCAAGATTGTCCTGGCGGATGGCGTTCTGGCTCGAGTGCAGCACTTGGCGATCGTGGAGCATGGAGCGGTGGGTATCGTCAGCGACATGCCCAACCAGACATCCGCTTGGTCGGGCATGGATCCAACTTTGGTTCGCTGGGGCCATTTGGATGCGCGTCAACCTTCCGGGTTCGCATTCATGGTGTCCCACCAGACCGCCGAGTCCTTGCGGGAACGTTTGCGAACTGGCGAACCGGTGATCTTGAGAGCCCATGTGAAGGCGACTGTCGGTCCGGGATATTGGACGGTCGTGACGGGTACGATTCCCGGCTCTGATTCTTCAAGCGGCGAAGTCGTGTACAGCTGCCATCTCGACCACGAGCGGCCGGGCGCAAACGACGACGGAAGCGGATGTGTGACGATCCTGGAGTCTGCGCGCCTGCTCGCGCACCTCATCGACGCGGGCAAGTTGCCGCGTCCCAGGCGGACGCTGCGTTTTCTCTGGGGGCCCGAGGTGGAGGGCACAATCGCGTTCCTCGCAACCCATCCCGAGATCCGGCAGAGATTGCGGGCAAACGTTCACATGGACATGGTGGGTGGCGATCCATTCAAGAACAAGTCGGTGTTCCATGTCACGGAAACTCCCTGGTCGTTGCCAAGCTTCGTGACCGATGTGGGAGCCGTGTTTCTGGGCGCGATCCGATCGGCCGCTAGCAGCTACGCGGCGGGGGAAGCGTCTGCGGAAGCGGGAATTGTCGAAACTCGTGCCGGAGAGCTGGGAACGCGCAACGAATTGGTCGCCGACGTAACGCCCTACGAAGGTGGAAGCGACCACGATGACTACGACTCTTCCACCATTGCAGTGCCGTCTCTGTACCTGCGGGATTGGCCGGATGTTTACATTCACACCGATCATGACAGCCTGTCTCAAATCGATGCCACCAAACTGCGGCGGGTAGCGCTGCTGGGCGCGGCCGCGGGATACGTCTATGCGAGCGTTGACGCTCAACATCTTTCCCGGCTCCTTCCGTTCCTGACCGCGCGGTGTGAAGAGCGGATCGCCCAAGTCTACGGAAGGGCGCAGGCTTTGATCGAAGATCCTCAACTGGATGCCGCCGCAGCCTGGTACGAAGCCCGCAACCTCGTGAATCAAACGCTGCGTCGTGAGCGGGCTGTATTGCACTCGCTGGTTCAATTCGCTGGCGGAGCCGTAGATGCGGATGCCGACGGGGCGAAAGCCTTAACCGGCCAGGCAGCGGTTTTGACTGCATGGATCGATGCGGCGGCAAAACGGCGTGGGGTCAAAGGGACGGCCCCCAGTGCTCCGTGGGCGGGCAACGTGGACGCGCGGCGCGTGCCGGTTCGCATTGGAGAGTTCGGCCCGCTGACCTATCAGAATGACAACGTGCTGCTGACCCGCCTGGGAAAGGATCGTTACTCGAAGATTGAATTAATCAATAGCGAAGCAACACCCCTGCTGGCTGTGCGCGACCAGTCTGAACTTTACGCGTACGAGATTGCCAACTTTGTCGATGGCCAGCGCACTGCGGGTGAGATACGGGACGCAGTTTCGGCTGAATACGGTCCACTGCCTGTGAGTCTCGTCGTCGACTACCTCGATGCTTGCGCGGAGGCCGGTATCGTTCAGTGGAAATGAACGCTGGTCCACATTGGTAAGACGAGAAACGGGCGCCGGGGTACTGAGGAGAAGGCACAAGGAGTTAAGTACGCCCCGTTCGTCTGTACGAAATTCAATCCTTGCGAATCCAAACGCTGACCTCCGAGTGATTGGAGTGACCGGACCACGGAGGGGTGCCCGTTCCATGGACAAACAGTCCTGACTTTAGGCCTGTGGGGTTCCTCACGACCTCTCCTAACTCACTCATAAATTGAGGGTACGGCCCTCATCGTCAATTCAGATGGAACTCATGCGCCCTTCATTGACCTTTTCCGG
>Ga0209698_10004745_pt1 | contig 14817 bp, 9 predicted proteins | sample LitLauG_LLR_2012_FD_187203 | JGI IMG/M metagenome (GOLD analysis project Ga0209698, IMG submission 187203) | Freshwater sediment microbial communities from Pennsylvania, USA - Little Laurel Run_MetaG_LLR_2012 (SPAdes) (version 2) | ecosystem: Environmental > Aquatic > Freshwater > Creek >...
GGGATGGTCAAAGGCCGCCGCTGCGAGCCGGTAATCATTCTCACCCCAGTAGCTCTTGGCCGCTTTGTTATTGCCGGGAGCCGTCGAAGGCAGCCCCGCCGAGCAAACGGCAGGAATCGTCTTGGGAAGCACAACCACCGCGCCATACATGCCCATCTCGACTTGCAGGTCGCTCTGCGTGCCACTGTAATAGGCGTGTGTGCCGGGCGAATTGGCAACAAATGTATAGGTCACCGTGCCGGCGGGAGCGGCCTCCTGGGTCAGCAAGCCCTGCACCCCGCCCGTTGCCGTCACCACGAATCCGGGAAAGAGGATCGAGGTGTTGCCGGCGGGGGTGGGAAGTTGATTCAGAAGGTTGACCGTAACGGTCTGCCCTTCCGTAACAATCAGCGTGGGCCCGGGAACCTGCATGGACGGACAGTTGGCGCCCGCGAGGGCAGTAGATGCGGTGGGCGTTCCAGGGGCAAATGCGCCTGCCGCCAGCGTGGTGCTGCACCCATAGCCCCAGGAATAGACCGCGTTCCCGTCCGGCTGGTTGAGGAAGGCCGTCTGCGCCGTCAGGTTGAAGGTCGCGGGAGTGCCTGTGGCGAGCGACCCGCCGGTAATGCCAGGGACAGCGGCGTGAGCCGTAGCCGCAAGGAACAAAGCCAGCATCGGCGTCAGAAGCAAGCTTGCGATCGAGATTGATTTTGTCATTTTCGTTGCGCTCATTGCCGCCCTCCTAGTTACAGGTATTTCCGAATGTTTCGCCAGTCACGCTGTTGCAGATGTGAACCTCGGTCATCAGTCCACCGAAATTCTCCTGATCGTTGGAAAGATGGTCGAGTTGCGGGGTGAAGAGGTAGAAAGTGCTGCCCGCTGGATACAGTTTTGCCGCGCAGCCCGCAGATCCGCATCCCGCATCGCTGGCATCCAGAATCACATCCAGCGACTCGCCGCCGCCAAGCGTGATGGAACTGGTGTAAAACGCCTGGTTGTTCCCCGCCTGATCGCGCAGCAACTTGGCGTTGAAGCCGACTTCCTTCATGGGAATGCCCAGCGTGGCCAATGTCGCGTACTCCGACACACTCAGGTCCGCAATGCGCAGAAGAGCTTTCCCTCCCGCGGGAATGTTGATGATTGAAGGCAGCGGCTGTGAATAGTGCACCCTGCCATCAGAAGATTGCGTTCCCATGGGGCCGGGAGTGACCGTGTCCGGATAACTACGCCCATTCAGCAGGAAGAACTTGTCCTTCATGTCGGCAAATGCTTCGGGGTTGAAGGTCATGCCGACAAAGTGGAAGTTGGGGTCGAATCCGTGAATCTGGAGAGGATACTCGACGTCATACGCCGTTGAGCCGTCGCCGTCGTTGTAGACGTACTTTTGCGGGTTGCTGAGTTTGTCGACGCCCTGCACGGCTCCTGTGTTGATGGCCGGCATGGTAGCGCTGCACAGAATATCCTGCGCGGGATTACAGGCCGTACGCAAATCGACGGTCGTCCCGAGGCCGTTTTGCTGCTGCAGGCTCGCATAGAGACTGGTGCCGTTTGGAACGCGATTCTGACGGGGACGGACATACAACTGCCCGACCATGCCCATCTGCAAGTGCTCTGGAGGGGTGATGTGGCAATGCCAGAAATAGGTGCCCGCGTCCGGAGCCAGATAGTAGTACGTGAAGCTTCCGCCGATGTTGATAGCCACCGAGGCGTCGGGCACGCCGTCATACACCGATGAGGCGTTCGGATAGCCGTGGAAGTGGATGGTGTGCTGCTCGAACAAGTCGGGCCGCATGATCATGCCGACGTTGGTGAGGGTGAGGAACATCTCGTCGTCTTCATCGAAAGCAATCAATGGCGCCGGGATGTTGCCGTTCATCACGCCGACGTCCATGATCTGCCGTGGATCCACATGACCGTCGATCACCGGGCCTGTCGCTGCAGACGCGGTTTGAGATTCGAGGATGTCGGGAAGCCCGGTTGCCGTCGGAATGTTAAATGTGAAGTTGAAGGGAGCCGAGAAGCCGTAGTTGACCACGCCGGGAACGCCCGCTGTGGGGTATGCCCACGGAGAGGCGGTAATCGTCCAGGTGCCGTCGTAGCCAGTTGGCGGGGCGCCGCCGGTCCCTGCGATCGTCACCTGCTGTCCGGTTTGCAGGCCGAGAGGGGCATTTGCCTGCACATAAACCGTGTGCCCCGTCGTGCCTTGGGAAATATCGTAGATGCTGACCAGGTTCGCAATGTCCGGCTCGATTCCGACTGCGCCGTTATAGACAAAAGGCGCGGTCGGGTTCGCCGTCGGCCAGGCCGGCCAGGTATTTGCTACGACCCCGTCGGTAGTCGCGGGGTCACCGGGCAGGAGAACCGGGATACTGGCGCCCGCCGTGTTAGCTGCACCCGAGGAGGCGTACGGCACATTGAAGATATAGGGGGGCTCTGTGCCAGGGAGGCCTTTGGCGATATCCGAAAGTCCGGACAGTGGTCCAAACGAGAACATGTACGTCTGTGTTCCGTTGGCCATCGTCGAATAACCGTCGCCGCCCGAAACCTGCTGGCACTTGATAGCGCCGTTCACCGTCGAAGGTGCAGGAGAAAAATACCCGCTGCCATTCAACGTGAAGGTCGTCGGGCCAACGTAGTTGGGCTCCGTGTTGTTGCACCCAGGGCCGGTTGGGTTAGCACCGCAATTCGTACCCGTTAGCGGGTGAGTGATCGTGCTCGTCGGGCACTGAACTCTGAATGATTGTGCGGTTGCGGTCAACGTCACTATCCCGAATAGCGCCACCACTGAGGTGCTCACGATTCTGCTCAACATGCGCTTTCCTCCTCCCCCGTCTACCAGTAATTCCCAGTCGGCAGCGCAGGGTGCTGCCCGACCTCAACACGCCAAGTATTTTTCGAGCAGGCCTTATCCACGTTGCGTTAGCTCAAAGAGAAGGAGAAAATCATGAGTGGAAGGCAATTTTTTCTAAATTGTTGATAAATATCTGCCTATATGGAGGAGATTTGAATGTTTGCTTTTGAGGGGTACAGCAAAGGTTGTACTTTCGGCAGCCGTTGCCACCCTGGGAGTTATCAGCCCAAAACCATTGACGAGAGCAACCAAGTGGGACGGAAGAAATGGCAAACACCAGGCTAGATAAACGATCTGTGGAGTGAATTGAACGAAAAATCGGTCGCGCCGGACCGACGAAAATGGCTGGATTGAGGGTGGATGCCTTCCGCCATTCCGGGTGATCGACTGCTGTATTTCTGCCGCCGCTCCTGGATGGCACACAGCCTGAGGAGTTCAGAATCTAGTTTTGAAACCAATGCATTCGATGGGGTCCAACCAAATGTTTTGCGTTCGCGAGCGGCTCGATAACGGGGCGGAAGGATATCTAAAATAGCAGCCGGCCCCGCGCATGGAACGTGGGGCCAGCACTCATCGATGGCGTGGCGGCGATGTAAATAAGAGCCGTCTGCCGGGTAACTCATTGGTTGTCTTGTTGAGTCGGCGAAGGGCTTAAACCGATCCAAGCCGTGAAGATGATTATGGCTTCTGCTTGTCACCAGGAGGATCAACCTTCGCGCTGTCGCCTTTATCGCTCACACTTTGCTCCTGAGCGCGAATCTTGACATTCGGATCCTGTTCAACATCGATTGAAAAGCTCTTGTAGGAATCGAAGACGTGGGTATTCCGCCAATGCTGGCGAGGAGTGGCGACATCTACAACGGCCAAAGACGGCAAGTCGACCGCCGAAACTGAGTCGCCCACCTTTTCCGGCTTGTATTCCACGTGCACATCGAGTGCGCGCAGACCAATATCGGTCATGTCCCTTTCAAGATTGGCATCGATCTTCACGACTTCACCAGCTTGCTTGTCGAGCCACGCCGTGCCCTCGAGCTCAAGCGGATACTCCCGCCCGCGCAGCGAAAGCGCAGCCGGAGTGCGGCGACCCTGGATATGTTCAAAGTGAATCGGAATAAGCGCCTTGCCATCGACCACCTGTTCGGCGCCTGCCTCAAACTTGAAGCTGTCCCGGTAGAACGGATGAAATACCAGCAATACAGTGGGCACGCCATTGCTCACCAGCATCGACCCCGGCACCGGCTTCGGACTGCGCGGATCGGCGGCAACCCGGGTCTCATTCAACTGGAAGTCGTCTCCATCTCCGTTCATCATGATCAGGTAGTCATATTTCGCCCGCTCGGTTTGCGCAACGTGACCATTCGGCGCGATCTTCTGTTGCGTGACAGATTCCGTGCAGTGAAGATCCGCAAGGCTGGTGAGATATGCGGTAATTCTCCGCTGTGCTATATCCACGGGGTCATTTGAAGGCGCGGACTGTCCGGCGACCAAGATTGCCGCGAGCAGTGGCAGAAGACCTGCCAAAAGACAGTGCGGCTTTTTCACGATCTGCATTTCATGTTCTCCTCAGTTTCGATGGTTCGTCGAACCTGTTGCCACAAGGCGGCCGTCCATCGTTTGTAATACAAGGTAGCAGGATTTTGCTTTCTTCGACCCGGGCGATGCTGTGTCCCATTTTCATAGACGTTCGGGCCGTTGATTCAGCGCAATTGAAACTCGGTCCTGGCCTAGATCAGTCGGTGCCTGCGCTGGTGCTATAGGGTTCTGTACTCTTGCCAACCAGGTATTTTCAACCCCCTGCGAGCCACTAACTTTGTTTCTGAGAAGTACATACGTGCCGATTCGACTTCATTTCAGATCAACCTCCCCCGCCACTCTTGTGACAGGCATAGCAGTTAACGCTGTTGTAAACGTAGCCCGATACCCCATTGTGGTTGCCGTTCGTCGACGCTGCACTGTGACAGCCCGTGCACTGGAAGATCGAGTAGTCCGAAGAGTTGGTGTGGCAAGTTGCACAAACGCTGTTGGCGTTACCGTGAGTCATCGGGAAGAACGTATGGTAGCTCGCAGGCAGCGTCGCTGGGAGCCAGGCCGTGGTCGTATGGCAGGTCACACATGTGGTTGGCCAGCCCGCCGTCACGTGGTTCGGATTCGTAGTCCCAGTGAAATTCGCCGCATGACAGGCATAGCAGTCTGTCGGAGTCCCCACAAAGACGTTATTCACGTGACATAGATTGCAGGCCACGGTAACGTGCGCGCCGGTCAGCGGGAAGGGTGTGTTGTTGTGATTAAATGTGGCCCCGGTCCAGTCCGTGGTTGTATGGCACGTGTCGCAGGTGGTTGGAAATCCTGCAGCGGCGTGATTCGGATTAGTTGTTCCGTTCCAATCCGCCAGGTGGCAGCCGTAGCAAGTCGTGGGAAGCGTCGTGTAGTTGTTGTTGGTGTGGCAGGTTGCGCAGGCAACCGTCAGGTGGAAGCCGGTAAGCGGAAACGCAGTGGTGTTGTGATTGAACGAGGACGGACTCCAGGCGGTCGTTGTGTGGCAGATGGAGCAGTCCGTCGGGAAGCCGGAAGTCACATGGTTCGGATTCGTTGTCCCGGTGAAATCGGCCTGGTGGCAGGCGTAACAGGCCGTCGGCGTCGATGTGTAGTTGTTATTCAAATGGCATTGCGCGCACGTCAGAGTCGCGTGGAATCCGGTTAGCGGATAGTTCGCATAGAGCGCGTGATTGAATGTAACCGTCGTCCAGATAGTGGTGTTGTGGCAGGTGTCGCAGGTGGTGGGGAACCCCGCCGTGACATGGTTGGGATTCGCTGTGCCGGTGAAGTCGACTTGATGGCATCCGTAGCATGTGGTGGGCACGGTTGTGTAGTTGTTATTGGTGTGACATTGCGCGCAAGCAAGCGTAGCGTGGGCTCCGACCAGCGGGAACACCGAGGCATGATTAAAGGTCGAGGTGGTCCAGTTCGTCGTCGTGTGGCACAAAGTGCAATCGGTTGGGAAGCCGCCGGCGACGTGTGCGGGGTTCGTGGTGCCGGTGAAGTCCGCCTGGTGGCAGCCGTAGCAGGCCGTCGGCAAAGTTGTGTAGTTGTTGTTCACGTGGCACGACGCGCAGGGCACGGTTACGTGCGCACCGGTCAGCGGGAAGGCCGTGGTGTTGTGGTTGAATGTCGAAGTCGTCCAATTGGTGGTCGTGTGGCACAGGGTGCAATCGGTGGGGAATCCGGCGGCCACGTGCGCTGGATTGGTGGTACCGGTAAAGTCCGCCTGGTGGCAGCCGTAGCAAGCCGTCGGCAGTGTCGTGTAGTTGTTGTTCACGTGGCACGACGCGCAGGGCACAGTTACGTGCGCACCGGTCAGCGGGAACGAGGTGGCGTTGTGGTTGAACGTTGCACTCGTCCAATTGGTGGTTGTGTGACACAAAGTGCAATCAGTCGGGAAAGCCACCGCAACGTGGTTTGGATTTGTGGTTCCGGTGAAGTCGGCCTGGTGGCAGCCGTAACACGCCGTCGGCAGAGTTTTGTAGTTGTTATTCACGTGGCATAGGGCGCAGGCCACGGTCGTATGCGCACCGGTCAACGGGAACGATGTGTTGTTGTGATTGAATGTCGACGAGGTCCAACTCACCGTTGTGTGACAGAGTGTGCAGTCGGTGGGGAAGGCCGCTGTGACATGGTTTGGATTTGTGGTCCCTGTATAGTCCGCCTGGTGGCAGCCGTAACATGCCGTGGGCAAAGTCGTGTAGTTGTTATTCACGTGGCACGAGGCGCACGGGACGTTGACGTGTGCGCCAGTCAGCGGGAAGGATGTGTTGTTGTGATTGAAGGTTGCCGTAGTCCAACTCGCGGTTGTGTGGCATTGCGTGCAATCGGTGGGAAAGGCCGCAGTTACATGGTTTGGATTTGTGGTGCCCGTGTAGTCGGCCTGGTGGCAGCCGTAGCACGCGGTCGGCAATGTCGTGTAGTTGTTATTCACGTGGCACGAAACGCATGTGACGGCGATGTGCGCCCCGGTCAGCGGGAAGGATGTTGTGTTGTGATCGAACGTCGCGCCGGTCCAGGCGGTGGTGCTGTGACATGTCGCGCAAGTTGTGGCGAAGCCGACTGCGGCGTGGGGCGGAGCATTGGTCCCGGTGAAATCTGCCTTGTGGCATGAGTAGCAATCGGTTGGCGTTGTTGTAAAGTTGCCGTTCACATGGCAGGACGCGCAGGGTACTGTCACATGGGCTCCGGTCAGCGGGAAAACCGTCGCGTTGTGGTTAAACGTCGATTGAGTCCAATTGGTGGTGGTGTGGCAAAGTGAACAATCTGTCGGGAATCCCGATGTAACGTGATTGGGGTTTGTCGTCCCCATGAAGTCCGCCTGGTGACAGGCATAGCAGGCCGTCGGTGTCGACATGTAATTGTTGTTCACGTGACACTGCACGCAGGTTACGGTTGCATGCGCTCCTGTAAGAGGATAGTGCGCGTAAAGCGCGTGATCGAACTTTGCATTGAGCCAATTAGTCGTGGTGTGGCAGTCGGCGCAGGTGTGCGGCAAACTAAACTGCACGTGAGACGGGTTCTTGCTGCCCGTAAAGTCGGCCGTATGGCATGTATAGCAATCCGTCGGCGTGCCCGCGAACACGTTGTTCAAATGACACGAAGTGCATGGCAACGTGGCGTGCATTCCGGTCAACGCGTAGCCGGTATATTTCAAATGATCGAACTTCGCGTTGAACCAGCTGTCCATGGTGTGGCAGCTTTCGCAGGTCGTCGGGAATTTGAGCGTGACGTGATTGACGACTGGCGTCAAAAAGTCCTGCTGATGGCATGAGTAACATGCCGTCGACAACCCCGTGAATTGTCCGGTAGCCGCATTCTTGTGGCAGTCGTCGCACGCCAACATTGCGTGTGCCCCAACCAATGGAAAACGGTTCTGGTGATTCTTAATTGCATCCAGCGAAGTATGCCACCCTTTCACGGTGTGACAGCTCTCGCAATTGGCGCCAAACTGGCGGCGATGTATGTCGGCGTGGCAATCGGCGCAGTGCGTGCTTACTTTTTTGAACACCAGATCTGTGTGGCATTTCATGCAGTCGACTTTCTGGTGCATGCCGCGCAAGGGGTATCCGGTTTGATCGTGATTGAATTCAGGATTCGCCCTGATGGGCTTCCAACTCGTATAGGTGTGGCAATTCTGGCAGGGTGTCGAAATCGGGCCGTGCGGGTTGCTCACTTTGGCTTGTGGCCCGCCTACTTCGGGTCGATTGCGATTCACAGGTTGCTGTGACGCAATTCCGGCAGTCAACGGCAGCAATCCAAAACCGATCACAAATAGCCCACGCAGCCAGCGCATTCTTCTCTCCGACCTCGTATTTGCCGCAATTCACACCGGGAGTTCCCTTACCACTGAATGCGAGCAGTGAACGCCGCATCAGGGAAGGTCTGCCGGTATTCGATCACGCAACTTACAATGCAAACGGTTCTGCAATTCAACTCATCTCTCTCGCCGTAACCAATCGAGCTGCCAGCTTGGGCGATGCAGCGAATTGAACGCCTTTCGTTCCGCAGAGATTAGCCAAACCGCAGCCATCCAGGAGGCCAGTCACGGCTTGCCATCTCTGCCGCACAGGGATTCCCTTTCCGTGAATTCGAAGGAACTGAATTCAAAGACTGGTGCGGCTCGTAAGAAAACTAATCTGTTGTTCCGGACTTTTACGAGGTGGGCGAACGCGGTCCTGCTAAACACTCAACCTGCGACGACAACCTTGCTCGACCCCTCTTCTTGCGGTTCGAGAATCCGGACGTTCTTTCTCTGAGAGGCAACGAAACAAGCAGGAGGACACTGTGCGTCACTTAGGACTGCGCGTGTGGAATTGGTGATCCACGTCACATGGAATCCAATTCAGATTCAAGAGTACAACCTCTCTCCAAAATGGTCTACCCGAATACCAACTCTTTTTGTCGCTGATTTGCGAAATCTTCACACTTTCGTAACCAATTGGAAGTTTGCTCATGAAGTCGCCGCTGATCGGCAGCCTGCGAATAACGGGTGTTCATGACACAAAAGTGCAATTGACCCATCTTGAGTGCAAACCAAGCCAGGGAATCAACCTAGCCAACCATCTTTGCTGATCGGTGGGGGACTGGATTCCACCCAACAGATATTGAGGCGAGGCGGGACACATCAATCTATATGTTGCGAGAGATTCTTCTGATTCCATCCAAATGGCAGACAGCCTTGATTCGATCGCCATCCATCAGATTGGATGATACTCAGCCATAAGGCATTTCCCGCTCCGAGATAACGCTACTTTGACTTCGCGCGTCTAAAGATGTGTCGGTTTTAATGGCAACCATGTGGAAGTGTTTGAAAGTGACCTCGCACGCAGCTTCGACTCCATGCGAATAGGCCTCAAAAGCCTGGAGGAACAGATGACATTGCGGTTATCGAAGAAGTCAAGTGAGGGAGAGGGCGGATCGAACGGCCACGACCAGCGGCAACCCGCAAGCCAGAAGGCAATCTTGCGGGATCTGTACGAACTACTGGAAGACTATGGTCCGGCGTGGTACACGGAGGAACATCACAATCGCGCCATTGCAGCACTTCTCGATCGAGCTTCCTGATCTGCCTATCGACAGGTTGCCTATTTCATCCAGGCCGGGCCGCTACCATGCAAACCACGTGGTCCTTGCTCTTTCCTTTTCCACGCCGGATATATACTCGTGTTTATGCTTGCGTGAACCAAAGGCGCACATTTTGTCTCGATGTTTCAGTCGCTCTTTCAGAGAATGAAAGCGCTGTCACCTCTCGCAAACCCGCGAACACTCAGAAGAAGCCGACCGACGATTCGTAAATCGTGAAACTCAGTGCATGAACCTGTATCCGATCCCAGGAACCGTGACAATCATTTCCGGATTCTTGGGAGAGGGCTCAAGTTTCTGGCGCAGGCTGGCGACGTGCATATCCACAGTGCGCGTAAAGGTTCCGGATCGGTGGCCCCAGACCTCCTGCAACAATTCATCGCGGGTGAGTGTAACCCCCTGATGCTCCGCAAAATATCGGAGGAGACCGAACTCCCGAGCGGTGAGTTTCACGGGCTCACTATTGCGGGTTACGATCGACCGGCGAACATCCAGGGCGATTTTGCCGAAATGATATTGGACGGGAGTCCGCACCTGGGCAGCCTCAAGCTTGTTCGGTGCTCGCCTCAGCAGCGCCTCAATGCGGGCCATAAGTTCCAACGTATCGAAGGGCTTGGTAAGGTAATCGTCTGCCCCCAGTTTCAGGCCAATTACCTTTTCCGCTGTTTGGCCGCGAGCGGTAAGGAAGAGTATTGGAGTAGCAAGCCCGGCTCGACGTATGTCCGTGCAGATGTCAAATCCGCTCCGGTGTGGCAACATCACGTCGAGGATGATCAGATCGAAGGGAAGCGTAGTCGCCTTCTCGGCTCCTGACTTCCCATCTGCCGCAATATCCACGATGTAGCCTTCGCTTCGGAGTCGGTCTCCCAAAGTGAGACATAGTTCCTCTTCGTCTTCGACAAACAGAATGTACTCTTTCATCTTGTGAAAGATGACATAGGCCGGGACACTGTCGTAGCCATTGTCATCTCCTGTCCTTTCGCAATCTGCAAATGCAAGGTAAACGTGCTGCCAGTCGAGAGTCCACTCACAACCGAGAGCCTCCCGCCCATTGACTCGGCTATCCTTTTGGCAAGTGACAATCCCAATCCGGTGCCATGAATCTGAACGGCCTGAACCCGTGGACTACGGTAGAACGGATCGAAAATGCGAGCAAGCTCCGAGGATTCGATTCCCATACCGTGATCGGAGACCGCAATCCGCAACTCACGGTCGGACCCTCTTTCAAGAGGCGCAGTATCCACGCGAAGCACAATGCGCTTGTCGGCGTCGCCGCCATATTTAACGGCATTCCCGATCAGGTTGTGTAGACACTGCATGATTCCCGTGCGATCGCCGACCGCAAGAGGGAGATCGGGCTCAATAATCGGATCGAGTGTGAATCCCGCCTCCTTGACCAACGTTTCAGTGTCGGCTCTTATCGACTCGATAATCGGCGTAACCTCGAGCGGTCGCAGACTGTACCGATTCTTCCCGTCTTCCGTTGAGGCAAAAAGCAATATCTGGTCCACCAATTCACCCATGCTACGGCTTTGGTGTTGAAGGATCGCGCCGTATCTCCTCAGGGCGGTCTTACCTTCAACAAGACCATCCGCAAGGTTGTCTGCTGCCGAACGAAGAACCGAAAGGGGCGTGCGCAACTCGTGCGATACAGACGCAACGAACTCCATCTGCAGCTTGGCCAATTGGACTGTGCTCAACACTCGGCTTCGTTGAATCGCCCACACCGCCGCGATTGAAAGCAGAAACGTAAAGCAAAGAAACCCGATTAGCCTGGAGGTAGAACTTCGCGAAACCGTGACCAGGTTCGCCTGCCGCCGCGCGGCATCTTGCTCGTAGAGTCCCTTGACCTCATTCAGATCCTGGCGGACAAGCTCGAACGCCGGAACGCCTTTGGAGAGATCCAGGCTCACCGCCTCCTTAGTGCTGCCTTCGAGAATCGACGCCAGCACTTCGTCGCGAACACTCAGGTACTTCTCCCAATCGATAGTGAGGCGATTTGCCAAGTCTTTTTCGGCAGGCTGTTCTCCCTGGCGGGCATACTCCGCAATTCCATCTTTCACCCGCTGGTCCGCGGCGCGAGATTGATCGGCATATTCGACCTGAAAGTTGCTGTCGCTCGTGGTCAGTGCGTATAGAGTTGCGCGGCGCGTCTCCTGGGTATAGTACTGCAACTCACCGATGCGTTGCAGTCCATGCACGGACCGAGTGTAGATTTCTTCCGCTTCGATATTTGCCTCGCGCATATCCCGGACCACGAAGGTGCCAATCGTAGTGGCGCCACAGCAGACGGTCAGGAGGAGAATAATTGCGTTATGACGTGAAACAAAATTCAAAATGCGGCGCCAGATCGGCGCTCGATAGAAGGCCCGAACCTTGATTCCGAATTTGAGCAGTCCTCTCACTTTAGTTGACCGCCTGATTCTGCACGTGCAATCGATAACCCTTGTCTTCTGGGAGCAACTCATTGAGGCGAACCACTTTGACGGTCGCATCGACGTCGCTTATTCGCAGGTAGCCAATGGCTCCGGGGACGTTAAAGATGAATTTGCGGACCCCCGAGGGCGTTGCGAGAATCTTGGGCGAAACCAATATTTCACCGGTGTACAGGCCGCGAAGAAAATGTGTTTTGAATTGCTCTTCATCCATTCCGCAGACATCGCGGAGAATTGTCTTGCGCTCAGGCTCGCCCGGTTCGCGCATGACGAGCGTGATCCTCCGGCCATTGGTCCAGTACCCTCTTCCACCAAGAAAAATAGTATGCAATTCGGCAGAGGACAAGTTGTCGAGGGGATTCGAGCGGTTCACGACAATTGCCAGCGGTTCCGAAGGCGGAGTCAGCTCCGCCATCAAGGCTCCAGCCGAATCGGCTCGGGCCGTTATGGATTCCGAGCTCGGCCAGGTTACCGCCGCCAGTACAAGAAGAGATGTCGCCAGTCTTCGCAATTCCCGTCAGACCTCGTCAGAACGTAAATCCTACCTGCGCCGTAAGTCCACTTACCGCTTGCTGGTTTCGCAGGAATGTGTAGTTGTACTGAAACTTCAGGGCTACAGATTCAGTGGCATCGTAGCGAAGTCCGAAGATTGGCCCATGCCGCAACGCCACGTCTGGAAACACCGGCTCATTGTGGGCTACGTTCAGATACTCATACCGAAAATAAGGCCGGTAAGATCCGAACTGCCTTGAGATCTGGGAATAGAAGCCTGGTGTATTGAAGACAATGGAGGTCCCCACCGGTGCATGACGATCTAACAACGCTTCACTGAGCCATTCGAACTTCGGACGAATGAAGATCGCGTGGGCAGCAAGAATGCTCTCGCCGATCTTGGGAGAAGCGGCGGGAACAAGTACGTCGCGATAGAAGGAGAAGCCGGCCTGGAATCCGCGCAGTGCATCGGGCCGGGCGAAGAGAGCAAGGTTGTACGCCTTGTGGTCGGTATCGTCGATCACGTTCTGGACCGGTTCTGAACCTATTGCGATTCGCGACTCGCGACCGTTACCCAACTCAGCAACATAATGTAATCCCAGCGATTTGGAAGGTATCATTCCGTTGGCAGACACACCAACTGTGTGGACGGGAAGGATTCCCCCGCGATCTTCAAACTCGAATAAGAATGGCCGGGCGGTGGCCGTCTGCATCCATGTGCTGTGGTGATAGGCGGTGTTGTAGTAGCCAATGGCCGTGTGTCCCCTGCCCACGGAGATGTTCAGGTAATCGTTGTGCGAGTACTGCAAAAGGTAGCGTTCGACATCCACGCCAAAACTGTTCTCCGGCCCCACGGTTGTTCCGTAGATATTGTCTGGCCCGCCTTCGAACACAATCTCGCTGAGGAACCTGTACTTGTCTGAAATGTCCGAAGTGACGAACAGGTCAAGTTGGCCCAGGGCAAATGAACTGGCAACTCCCTTTTGGCTGTCATCATGAAAAGAGACGTCTCCAAAGCCACGGATATTCAGCAGAGTCTTGCTCAGGTCCATCCTGTCCGTCATCACGCTGTCAGGCTGGCCGGGTTCCGGCTCCTGAGTGCTGGGAGCAGGCGCCTGGGGTTTAGCTACAGCTTCAACCACGGGGTCGGCGGGTTTCGGCGCAACAGCAGCCTTCATCATTTGTACGTTCTCGGGGTCGGCGCCGGACACTGGGGCAGCGGCACCCCTCTCGTGTTCCCGGGCTTCCAGCTCGCTCACTCTCGCTTCAAGTTGATCAATCCTCTTCATCAACCGCAAGACTGTTTCATTGTCGATAGCCTGCCCATCATTAGCCCTCTGCGCACAAAGGGACGAGCAACTCAACAGGCACAGAAAACTCGAAACAATGACGCGGCCTGCACTTTTTGAGAAGGTTTCATAAGTTGCATGCATTTGATTCTCCTTGACATCGCTCCTCGTGGACTTTGCTCCAGTGAGACGAACGATTCGACCTTACTGAACCCAGGAACCTACCGCGTATCCAGATATCGATGAATCTAGCACCGGCATTGGACCGGTGGGTCCTGCTGGCCCGGAGCGGCATATGATTTGCAGAAATCGCGTTATATCTATCGAGTGAAACTGATCGATTAAACCACCTTTATAGATCATGGAACAGGCAAAAATGGCGAGACTTGCTTAAGAGCAACCATTCACGAAATTCTCGCCAGCGATAGCGAGACCGCCGAATTGTCTTTATTTTGATCTGGTTACCGCGGCTAGTCGAATCAGAATCAATTCAAAGTTCAGCTTCACAGGGAATGCCGGCGCAGACACCAAGGTCTACTCGGAGGGCTTTCGAGGATCAAGCCATCAATCGCGGAATCCTCAAAGACCTTGAGAACTGCCTCGTAAAGATTGGGACTTCTCAGCAATTTGCGTCAAGCTAAGTGTTAGCGTGACGCGGCTTGACCCAGCGTGTAACTCAGTGGGAGGTCCGCCGACGACCCTCCTACCTCAAACAAGAAGTCGCCTGCCGGGCGGCTCCATTGGTCATTATCAGTTGAGAATACCGACAAGAAAAGCGGATCTATCGGAATGTCAATTGCCTGCATCGCTCCGGCCGCGAGTGACACACGCTTCCATGCGGCGAGCTTGCGGAACGGCTCTCCCGCCCCCGCGGGCAGGGTGACATACACTTCGGCGATTTCGTCTCCTGCGCGGCTGCCGGTATTCCGAAGATCGAAATGTACGGATTTCCCGCCGGGCTCGACCTTCAGATTCGAGTATGCGAATTTGGAATACGAGAGCCCAAAGCCAAACGGGAACAGGGGCTTCCTGTTCTTTTCCTGAAACCAGCGATAACCCACTGCCATGCCCTCGACGTTGTAGTCGACGTCCTCACCGAGGAGGGCGACGACGTTGTCCCTGGCCGTCGCCGCGAACTCCGCACGCA
>Ga0209698_10004746_pt1 | contig 14814 bp, 15 predicted proteins | sample LitLauG_LLR_2012_FD_187203 | JGI IMG/M metagenome (GOLD analysis project Ga0209698, IMG submission 187203) | Freshwater sediment microbial communities from Pennsylvania, USA - Little Laurel Run_MetaG_LLR_2012 (SPAdes) (version 2) | ecosystem: Environmental > Aquatic > Freshwater > Creek >...
GATCATCCCCTCGACGTGCGCGCCGTCACCCAGCTGGCTCTTGTGGCTCTTGAGTGCCTCGATCTTCTTGTCGATCGACGCCGTGGTGTCGACGACCATCGTCGGCGCGGTGGTCCCCCCGATCCAGACCCGCGGCACGGTGTGCGGGGCGAGCCCCTCGTCGTTCGCCAGCGCGGGGAACGCGTGCGGGTTCCGCGCGTCGGGGTACACGGCGCGCAGCGCGGCCTCGCCGGTGGCCAGGTGGTCGGGGTGCGACGCGAAGATCCGGTCGTAGTTGCGCTCGGGGCTCTGGGTCAGCACCACGTCAGGGCGGACCCTGCGGATCACCCGGGCCAGGTCGCGGCGCAGTGCGAGGGTGGGCTCGACCATCCCGTCGGCGTACCCGAGGAACACCAGGTCGCTCACCCCCACGCATGCCGCGGCGGTCCGCTGCTCGTCCTCGCGCAGCTTCGCGCGGTCCTCGCGCGACATCACGAGATGGTCGCCACCCGCGTCCCCCGAGGTCACGAGGCAGTAGGTGACCTCGATCCCGAGGGAACTGAGCGTGGCCACCGTCCCCGCCATCCCGAAGTCCACGTCGTCGGGGTGCGCGGTGATCACGAGCGCACGGCTGATCGCACCGTCGTGCTCGAAGACCTCGAGCCTCGGAGCGGCCGGCCGCTTTGCGGCCGCCTTGTCCCGCTTGGCGCTCACAGGATGGATTTGGCCGGATCAGGGACGAAGCTCGCGAGATCCGACAGCGCAGGGTCGTTCGAGAACACCTCGACGATCGGCAACTTGAGGCCGACGCGCTTCATGGTCACCTGCGCCTCGACCACCTGGTTCCACAGCAGGAGCGAGACGACGACGCCCGTGGTCCCGGCGCGGGCCGTGCGACCGGAGCGGTGCAGGTAGGCCTTTTGGTCCTCGGGCGGGTCGTAGTGGATGACGGCGTCGACGGACTCGATGTCGAGCCCCCGCGCGGCGACGTCGGTTGCGACCAGGACGTGCAGCGTCCCCGCGGTGAAGTCCGCCAGGGCGCGCTCGCGCTGGGCCTGGCGCAGGTCCCCGTGGATGGCGCCGGCGACGACGCCCTCCTTTTCGAGCTGCTCGACGAGTCGGTCCGCACCGCGCTTGGTCCGGCAGAACACGAGGACCTTGTCGTTGGCCCTGCAGATCGCGGCCGCCACCTTGACCTTGTCCATCTGGTGGACCTGGAAGAAGTGGTGCACCATGCGCGAGACCGTCTGCGTCGAGCTTGCGACCTCGTGGAACACGGGGTTGGTCAGGTAGCGCTTGACCAGTCGGTCGACCGCGCCGTCGAGGGTCGCGGAGAACAGCAGGGTCTGATGCTCCTTCTCGGCGATGCGGCGCAGCACCCACTCGACCTGGGGCATGAAGCCCATGTCGGCCATGCGGTCGGCCTCGTCGAGCACGAGCACGTCGAGCTCCCCGACGGCCAGCTCCCCGCGGTCACCGAGGTCGATGAGGCGCCCGGGCGTGGCGATGATGACCTCGCAGCCGTGGCGCAGCTTCTTGATCTGGCGCTCGATGTCGGCGCCGCCGTACACCGCGACGACGCGCAGGCCCATCTCGGCAGCCAGCGGAGACAGCACGTCGAAGACCTGGACCGCGAGCTCGCGCGTCGGGAGCAGCACGAGGCCACGTGGGGTCGCGGGGTGGCCCTTGGATGCCGCTCCGGCCGGGCGCTCCGCAGCGATCCGCTGGAGCATCGGGAGCCCGAAGGCGAGCGTCTTGCCCGACCCGGTCTTGGCCTTGCCGCAGACGTCGCGGCCCGCGAGTGCGTCCGAGATCGTCATGGACTGGATCGGGAACGCGGTCGTGATGCCCTGGTTCGCCAGGGCCTTGCACAGGTCCTGGGCGACGCCCAGGGACTCGAAGGTGGCCTCGGTGGAGTAGACGTCCGAGGAGGTGTCGGTACTTGCAGGCGCCTGAAGGGCCTCTGTCATGCGGTCACTCAGTTTCAGTCGGGTTGGGCCCGCCTGACCGAGCGGTCCGGGGCCCCGCAATCGCCCCCGGGTCCGAGGGCTGCGCCACCAGCCTACCCGCGGGGCCTCGTGGCGGGACGCACCCTGGGGAGTTGACGCACCGCTGCCTCCTAGCATGCGACCGATCCCGCGAGGAAGGACCCCGATGGCACGACTCGACGCGGGCGCCAAGGCGCCCGCCTTCACGCTCTTGGACGCCGACGGCAACAAGGTGTCGCTCAAGGACTTCGCCGGCAGGAAGGTCGTCGTGTACTTCTACCCCGCCGACGACACGCCGGGCTGCACGAAGGAGGCCTGCCAGTTCAACGACAACCTGCGGGCGTTCGACCGCGCGGACGTCGCGGTGCTCGGCATCTCGCCGGACGGTGCCGAGAAGCACACCAAGTTCATCGCCAAGTACAAGCTCAAGTTCCCCCTGCTGAGCGACCCGACCCACACGGTGATGGAGAAGTACGGGGCGTGGGGGGAAAAGACGCTCTACGGCAGGAAGTCCATCGGCACGATCCGCTCGACGTTCCTCATCGACGAGAAGGGCAAGGTCGCCAGGTCGTGGTACTCGGTGAAGGCCGATGGGCACGCCGCCAAGGTCCTCGAGGCGGCCGCCGAGCTGGATTGAGCTACGCCGTGCCGTTGCGGCGCGCCTGGGCCTCGTGGTACTTGCGCCAGCGGTGCACGAAGCCGATGACCAGCAGCACCACGACGACGCCCGCGATCACGTAGCTCGCGCCGCCGAACCACTTCAGCACGTTGTGCCAGCTGTCGGCTGCCTTGTAGCCGATCACCGAGATCACCGAGACCCACACGGCCGCGCCGAGCGCGGTGAGCGCGACGAACGGCGCGGTCTTGACCTTTGCGACGCCGGACCCGAAGCCCATGAACGCCCTGACGAAGGGGATGCACTGGCCGACGGCGACGACCCAGTCCCCCCAGCGCTCGAAGCGCCGCTCCGCAGCGTCGAGGTCCTCGTGGCTCAACAGCACGTACTTGCCGTAGCGGTCGACGAACTTGCGCCCCCCGTAGCGGCCGACCAGATAGGCGAGGTACGCGCCGAAGGTCGTGCCGGCCACGCCGACGAGGATCACCGCCCAGAGCTGGAGCTGCTTGGCGTCGGTCGCACCGGCGACCTGGAGGAAGGCCTTCGAGCACAGCGCACCCGCGATGCCGAAGGTGATCTCCGAGGGGATCGGCACGCACATGGCACCGAGCATCGCCAGCACGAAGATCGCGATGTACCCCGAACTCGAGATGTGGTTCAGGATGAAGGTCTGCATCCGCGCCATTCTTCCCGACCGCGGCACCCTGCCCGTGCACCAAGCCAGTACGGGGGTTTTCGGGCCCCGACGGCATCGGTCGGCGTCGGTAGTGTGGCCACATGGCCCTTGAGAAGCCCCATTGGAAAGAGCTCTTCACCGACGTCGTGACCTCGGGGCTGTGCACCGGCTGCGCCGCGTGCATCGTCGCGTGCCCCCACGACGTCTTGGAGTACGACGACCAAGGCGGGCGCTACAAGCCCTTCAAGCTCGACGTCGACGGGGGGCCGGCGGACTGCACCCACGGCGAGAAGGGCTGCACGATGTGCACGAGGGCATGCCCGCGGTTCCGGGACTGGGAGACCGAGATCGACGGCTTCCGCTTCGGGCGCGAGCGCGGCGAGGACGAGGTCTTCGGGGTTTCGAGCGACGTGGTGCTGGCACGGACCACCGACCCCGGGCTCGCCGAGGTCGGCCAGGACGGCGGATTCGTCGCGGCGCTGCTCGTCTACGCCCTGGAGCACGACGAGATCGACGCGGCGTTGGTCTCGGGGCTCGAAGGTGACGGCGCCTCGTGGCGGGCGGTCCCCGTCGTCGCGCGAACGAGAGACGACGTCATCGCCACCTCCGGCTCGCGCTACACGTACTCGGCCAACCTCCTCGCGTACCCCGCTGCCGTCGACGGCGGCGCGGAGCGCCTCTGCCTCGTCGGCATGGGCTGCATGGCGTCGGCGACCGGCGCGATGGGGGCGCGCAAGGCCGGCAAGATCGCGCGCCGGCTCTCGCTGACGATCGGGCTCATGTGCTCGAAGACCTTCGACGACGCGATCTTCGAGGAGCTGTTCGAGGCGAAGTACGGCGTCGCGCGCGAGCGGATCAAGAAGATGAACATCAAGGGCGTGTTCCAGCTGTGGCTCACCGACGGCTCCTACGTCGAGGTCCCGCTCAAAGAGGCCCACGGATGGACCCGCGAGGGGTGCTCGCAGTGCCCCGACTTCGCCGCAGAGCACGCGGACCTGTCCACCGGCGGCATCGGCGCCTTCAACGACTGGACCTTGGTGGTCGTGCGGACCGAGCGCGGACGTGCGCTGCTCGACGCGATGGTTCGAGACGGGGCCTGCGAGCTGCGCCCAGGTGACGAGGACCCCGGCGCGATCGCCCTGATGCGCAAGCTCGCCCGGGTGAGCCGCAAGCGCTGGCCCGCGACCGCGGTGGCGGCCCCGGGCCGCGTGCCCGCGCCGGCGAGTTAGGCGCGATGCCCCCACGCGCGCCACGCGACACCTCCTGCGCGGTGGTGCTCGTGCGTCACGGCCGCACCGCGACGACCGGCAAGGTGCTCCCGGGCCGCGCCCCGGGCCTGCACCTCTCCGAGGTCGGCCGGCGCCAGGCAGAGGCTGCCGCAGCGCGGATCTCCGCGCTCAAGCGTCGTCCGAGCGCGGTGTACGCCTCCCCGCTCGAGCGCGCCCAGGAGACCGCCGCGCCGATCGCCAAGGCCCTCGGCTGCCGGGTGCGCACCTCGGCCGGCCTCGTCGAGTGCGACTTCGGCGACTGGACCGGGGCGAGCCTCGCCGCGCTGCGCCGCAAGCGCGAGTGGCGCCAGGTCCAGGGCTCCCCGAGCACCTTTCGCTTCCCCAGGGGAGAGTCGTTCGCCGAGATGCAGTCCCGCGCCTTCGAGCAGGTCCTCGAGCTCGGGGGGCGCCACCCGGGCGAGTCGATCGTCGCGGTCAGCCACGCGGACCCCATCAAGGCGATCGTCGCCGCGGCGCTCGGCGTCCCCCTCGACCTGTTCCAGCGGACGGTGGTCTCCACCTGCTCGGTGACCGTGGTCGTCGTCGGTCTGGGCGCCCCACTCGTGCTGTGCGTCAACGCCCTCGGCGACCTCTCCGAGCTGGCCGCGTCGTGATCCACCGCCTCGAGCACCCCGACCGCATCGCCGTCGGCGCGATCGGCGACGTCGGCCAGCGGCTGTTCTTGCTCCAGGCCCGCGAGGGCCGGCGGCTCGTGGTCGTCAAGGTGGAAAAGGACCAGATCGCGGTCCTCGCGTCGTGGCTCGCCCGGGTGGTCCGCTCGATGCGCCGTCCCGGGGAGCTGGCCCTGGACGTCGAGCTCGAGCCCGAGTACGAGGTCGACCTCGTTGCCGGCCAGATCTCGGTCGCCATCGACGAGAGCGGCGCCGAGGAGCACATCGAGGTGACGATCGAGCCCGCCGAAGACGACGGCGACAGCCTCATCGTCGTGCTGTCCACGGAGCAGGCCGCCGCGTTCGCGATCCGCGCCGTCCAGCTCATCGAGGCGGGTCGACCGCCCTGCCCGCTGTGCGGCCTGCCCCTGGATCCGCGCGGACACGACTGCCCGAGGACCAACGGGCACCACGCGCCGATTCGGTGAGCGACGCGGAGCGCGCCCGAGTCGCGAGCGCACTGGCGACCGGCGACCTCGAGATCCACGGTCGGATCACGGACTCGTCGAACACGACGCTGCTCGTCACTGCGCGGCTCGACGGGCTCGAGGTCCTCGCGGTGTTCAAGCCCGAGCGCGGCGAGCGGCCCCTGTGGGACTTCCCCCCGGGCCTGTGGCGTCGCGAGGTCGCCGCGTTCGAGCTCGACATGCTTCTCGGGACGGACTGCGTGCCGCTGACCGTGGCGCGCGACGACCCCGTCTACGGGCCCGGCTCGGTGCAGCGATGGGTGCACGAGGAGGGCGTCGAGCACTACCTCACGCTGCACGACGAGCCGGCGTTCGCGGACTGGTTCCGCGCGCTCGCGGCCTTCGACGTGATCGCGAACAACACCGATCGCAAGTCGGGCCACGTCCTGCTCGCCGAGGGCCGGTGCTGGGCGATCGACAACGGGCTGTGCTTCCACGTGGACGACAAGCTGCGCACCGTGGTCTGGGAGTTCGCGGGCGACCCCGTCGCCCCGGGGCTCCTCGAGCGCGCCGCGGCGGTCGCCGACGGCGACGTCGACGTGCTGCGCGGCCTCCTCGCGCCCGAGGAGCTCGACGCGACGCGACGCAGGGCGCGCGAGCTGGTCGACGCGGGCGTGCTGCCGTTCCCCGACGAGGACCGGCCCTACCCGCCGTGGCCCTGGCCGATCGTCTAGGCGCGGCGGCCCGCAGGACTCAGGCCGGCCAGCTCACGCCCAGGCCGCCGACGGTCTCGGCGCCGAAGCGCGCGATCGTCGCGTCGAGGTCGAGCCGGCGCACGCCGGGGCCCTCTGCGAGCAGCTCCGCGCTCAGCAGGTCCCTCGGGACGATCCAGCACACCTCGAACTCGAGGCCGTCGGGGTCCTTCGCGTAGAGCGACTTGGTCGTCGTGTGGTCGGACTGGCCCACCAGGGAGTCCATCTCCGAGAGCGTCGTGCGGACCCGGCCCAGCTCTTCGAGCGTCTCGACCTCCCAGGCGAGGTGGTAGAGCCCCACGGTGGACTCCCCGGCCCCGCTCTGTCCGGCATCGTCGCCGATCGCGAAGAGCCCGAGGTCGTGGTCGTTCGTCGAGCCCGACGCCCGCAGGAACGCGGCACCAGGGAGCTTGGTGAGCACGGTGAAGCCGAGCGCGCGCGTGTAGAAGTCGACGGACCGGTCGACGTCGCGGACGTAGAGCACGGCGTGGTTCAGTCGACGGACGGCCATCGCGGGACTATGCCACGACCAGTGAGTGCCCGCTCGGCGCGATCGCCTGGGGTCGGCCGCTCGGCAGCACGACGGCCGCGACGACCGCGCCGATCAAGAAGAACGCCGCGCCCCACCAGAACGCCTGGGTGTAGCCGTGCACCGTCGCCATCGCCGCGGCCGAGCCGCCGGTGTCCCCCGGGGCGGGCACGTAGGCCAGCTGTGCCGCGATCGCGACGGTGGACAGCAGCGCGGTGCCGATGGAACCGCCGACTTGCTGTGTCACGTTGACCGTGGCCGACGTCGCGCCCGCGTACTCCGCGGGAACGCGCGCCGTCGCGGTGTTCATCGTCGTGGCGAACACGACGCCCATCGCCAGGCCCGTGATGAGCAGCCCCGGGAGCACCTCGGTGAGGTAGCTGCCCGTCACGGTGAGGTGCGTGAACCACCACATGCCCAGAGCGCCGAACAGCATCCCGACCGGCACGAGGGGGCGCGGTCCGGTCCGCGGCAAGAGCACGTTCTGGGAGACCGCGGCGGACGTCGCGAGCATCGCGACCATCGGCAGGAAGGCGACGCCCGCGCCGACCGGCGAGTACCCCTTGACGGTCTGCAGGTAGAAGGTCAGGAACAAGAACACCGTGAACATCGCCGCGGACGCGAGCAGGATCGAGAGGAACGAGCCGCCGCGCGCGCGGTCGGCGAGGACCGACAGCGGCAGCATCGGGCGCTTGATGCGGGACTGGCGGAACAAGAAGAGCCCGACGAGGACGATGCCGACCGCGAGGAACCCGAGCGTCGTGGGCGTGCGGAACGCCGAGGCGAGGGTGACGGTCCCGCCCGTGGCCGCGGTGTTCGTCGCGTTGTTCGCGGCGTCCGAGAGCCCGTAGACGATGCCGAAGAGCCCCATCGAGATCAGCAGCGTGCTGATCACGTCGAGTCCCCCGCGTGCGTCGCCGCGCTCGCGCAGCAACAGCAGCTGCGTGCCGACGAGCGCGATGCCCGCGAAGATCAGGTTCACATAGAGCGTCCAGCGCCAGTCCAGGTACTGGGTGAGCAGCCCGCCGAGCAGCAGCCCGATCGCGGCACCCGCGCCGGCGATCGAGCCGTAGATGCTGAAGGCCTTGCCGCGCTCACCGGGGTCGGTGAACGTCGTGGTGAGCAATGCGAGGGCGGCGGGGGCGAGCACCGCGGCGAAGGCACCCTGGATCGCCCTCGCCGCGACGAGCATCGTGAAGCTCTGCGCCGCGCCGCCGAGCGCCGACGCGAAGGCGAACCCGACGAGGCCCACCTGGAGCATCGTCTTGCGACCCACCATGTCGCTGAGCCGGCCGCCGAGCAGCAGGAGGCTGCCGAAGGCGAGCGAGTAGGCCGTCACGAGCCACTGGCGGTCCACGACCGAGAAGCCGAGGGACAACTGGGCTTGGGGCATCGCGATGTTCACGATCGTCGCGTCGAGGACCACCATGAGCTGGGCGAGGCCGAGGAACGCGAGGATGATCCATCGCTTCGAGTGGTGCTGGTGCTCGGTGTCCGTGTCGTGCGCCGTGGCAGCCGTCTGCATCGGTCCTCCCTGCGGAGCGTTCACCTTACCGGCGGGCGTGTCCGTGCCGACGCACGTCGCTCAGGGCAGGTGGACGTGCAGGTCGCGCTCCAGGGCGACGAAGACCGACTGGGCGAGCAGCGCCCCGCCCGCGGAGGTCAGGTGGATACCGTCAGGTTGACGCACCAAGGCGAGCTGGCCGCCGACGCGCAGGTACGCCGCGTAGCGCCCGTTCGGCGAGAGCACCGAGTCGGCGTCGAAGTAGTGCACGCCGTGGGCGACCGCGGCCTGGTGCTGGAGGGCGCGCACGACGCCGAACTCCTGGTTGCGGCCCGGGTCCGAGATCTGGGGAACCGAGACCCACAGGAACGGACGGCCCGAGGACCTCCCGATCGTGAAGAACTGGCCGACGTTGCGCGTGTACTTGGCGCGCCACTGCGGCGTGTTGAACGCGATGTAGGGGGGCCCGGGGAACCCCTGGGGGTCGTTGGCGCCCATCATCCCGATGACGACGTCCGGCTTGTACTTGTAGACGTCGTACTCGAGCTCGGCGACCCAGTTGAAGTAGTCCAGCCGTGTGAGCCCGGTGCTGATCACGGTGTCGGTCCACACGATCGTCGCGCCCGTGGCGTTGAGGTCCGTGAGCAGCGGGGCGGCGAGGTCCGAGCCCAGCGAGTCGCCCACGATGAGCACCCGCAGCGGATGGCGCGCCGTCGGGTTGCGCGGGACCGTCGTGGTGGTCGTCGACGTGCTCGGCACCGTGGTGGGGACCGTGGGGATGACGAACCCGCCGTCGGACGTCCTGCCGAGCGCGATGTTCGCCTGGGCGACCGGCACGTCGAGGTGCAGCGTCCTCGCCGCCGACGCGATCGGCCCGAGGATGTCGAGCGCGGCGGTGCGCCGCGCGCCCACCGGGGAGTTGACCTGCGCGTTGTGCTGGAGCACCGTCGCGTCCAGCACGACCCACACCAAGAACCCCGAGAGAAGGACGAGGCCGGTTCGAACCCACGTCGCGCGCTCGCGCCGAAGCGTGTCGCGCCGCGCCTGGGTCCTCTGTCGCGGCGCTCGTGGTGGTTCGCCTGGGTGGGTCATGTCGCTCAGAACCGGTAGTAGATGAAGGGGGAGACGCCGGTCGGCCCGAGCGTCGTGGTCACGAGCAGCGCCGACCCGAGCGCGAGGGCCTGCCAGGGCGCGGCCAGCCGGCGGAACCAGGTCACACCGCGGTCGACGAAGTTCGCAGGGACGTACTGTGCCGCGATCATCCCGGCGAGCACGAGCACGAGCAGCGGGGTCACGAGTGTCGAGGGTACGCGCCACCCGGTGCACAGCTGGCTCAGCATCGCGAACGCGTTCGACATCGACGAGGCCCGGAAGAACAGCCACCCGAGGCAGACGAACTGGAACGTCAGGAACCGCTGGCGGACCTTGGCGTCGAGGGTGCCCGCGAGCGGGGGGAGCCCGCGGCGCTCGCGGTACAGGCGCCGGTGATGCCCGACGACCTGGCCGACACCGTGCAGCGCGCCCCAGGCGAGGAAGGTCCAGTTGGCCCCGTGCCACAGCCCGCCGAGGATCATCGTGACCAGCAGGTTCCTCGAGGTGGCGAGCTGGGAGCCGCGGTTGCCGCCCAGGGGGATGTACAGGTAGTCGCGCAGCCACCGCGACAGCGTGATGTGCCAGCGCCGCCAGAACTCCTGGAGGTCCCGGGCGGTGTAGGGGGCGTCGAAGTTCACGGGGAAGCGCACGCCGAGCAGCAGCGCGACGCCAATCGCGATGTCGGTGTACCCAGAGAAGTCCGCGTAGATCTGCACCGCGAACCCCCACACCGCGAAGAGGACCTCGGGCGCCGAGTGCGTCCGCGGGGAGGCGAAGACCGGGTCGACGATCGCCGAGGCGACGTACGAGCTGATCACGACCTTCTTGAACAGACCCCCCATGATGAGCACCGACGCGCGGGCGAGGTCCACCTGGTGCGGGTCGCGCGGGCGGCGGATCTGCGGCAGCAGCTCGCTGCCGCGGACGATCGGCCCCGCGACGAGGTGCGGGAAGAACGACAGGTACACCGCCAGGTCGATCGGCGTCGCGGGCTCGAGGGTGCGTCGGTAGACGTCGACGACGTAGCTGATCGCCATGAAGGTGAAGAACGAGATCGCGATCGGCAGCGTCGGGGTGAGCAGCGGGACCAGGCGCCCGAGCCCCGCGGCGTGCAGCATGTTGTCGACGTTGACCGCGAAGAACCCGTAGTACTTGAAGTAGCCGAGGACGCCGAGGAGCCCCACGAGCGCGCCGATCAGCCACCAGCGTCGGGCCCGCTCGCTCGCCGAGGCGTGGATCCCGGTCGCGCCGAAGTGGGTGATCACCGTCGCGGCGAGGAGCAGGCCGCAAAAGCGCCAGTCCCACCAGGCGTAGAAGAAGTACGACGCCGCCACCATGAACAGCTTCCATGCGACGGCGCGGCGGTTGAGGGCCCACGCGCCCACGTAGACGACGCCGAAGAAGATGGCGAAGTCGAACGTGGGGAAGAGCATGGCGGCGCCTCGGGCGACACTACCGTCGCCGTGCGCCGTGCGCGCTGACGGTGCGGTGCCCCGCCCCGCGGGCGCGCAGCGCCGCGCGCGGCTAGCGGTTCTTCAGGGCGTCGATGAGCGCGGGCAGCACCTTGTGGAGGTCGCCGACGATGCCGAGGTCCGCGATGGAGAAGATCGGCGCGTCCGCATCCTTGTTGACCGCCACGATGGTCTTGGAGCCCTTCATGCCCACCAGGTGCTGGGTCGCGCCGGAGATCCCGAAGGCGAGGTACACCGAGGGCTTGACCGTCTTGCCGGTCTGTCCCACCTGGTGGCTGTAGGGCACCCAGCCCGCGTCGACGATGGCGCGGCTCGCGCCCGCGGCGCCGCCGAGCAGCCCGGCGAGCTCCTCGATCAGCGAGTAGGCGGACGCTTCGCCCAGGCCGCGGCCGCCGGACACGACGACCGCCGCCTCGTCGAGCGACGGGCCCGAGCGCTCCTCTTTGTGGCTCGAGGTGATCGTCGCGAGCCCCGTCGCCCCCGTGTCGGGGACCCCGAGCGCGACGACCGCCGCGGGCGCAGTGCCGGCGGGCTCGGCCGTGAAGGTCTTGGCGCGGACCACGAAGATGCCCGGGCCCTCGCCCGTGAACTTCGCCGCGACGGTGATCGAGCCGCCGAACACGGCGTGCTCGGTGACGAGCCCGCCCTCGTCGCGCAGCCCGACGATGTTGGTCAGCACCGGGCGATCCAGCTTCGCCGAGAGCCGTCCCGCGACGTCGCGGCCGTCGGTGCTCGTCGGGATGAGGATCGCGTCGGGCGCGCCGGCGGCGACGAGCGCGGCGAGCGCCGCGGCGACCGGCACGCCGGGCAGCGCGGGACCGAGGTCGCCGACGTCATGGACGCGCGTCGCGCCGAAGTCCCCGAGGACCGCGGCGTTGGCGGCCGTGTCGGGCCCCCAGCTGATCGCCTCGACGGTGCTGGCGAGCGACCGTGCGGCCGTCAGCAGCTCGAGGCTGGATGTCGAGATCCCCGCAGCCGACGGCTCGGCGAGGACCCAGATGGTGCTCACGGGCATTGATGCTCCTTTGGGGCGTGCTCGGCAGGCCCGGCTCAGATGACCTTGGCGGACTCGAGGAACGCGACGATGCGGCTCGCGCCGTCGCCCTCGTCGACGACGATCTCGCCGGCGCCGCGCGACTCCGCCGCGGCGACCGACGTGATCTCCTGGCGGGCCCCTGATTGCCCGACCTGGCCCTCGAGTCCGAGGTCGGCGACGGTCACCTCGTCGATGGGCTTGGACTTAGCCGCCATGATCCCCTTGAACGACGGGTAGCGGGGCTCGACGACGCCGGCGGTCACGGTCACCACAGCGGGCAACGGGCAGGTGACCTCGTCATAGCCGGCCTCGGTCTGGCGCTCGACGCGCACGGTCATGCCGTCGACCGCGACGGACTTGGCGAAGGTGACCGACGGCAGCGCCAGCAGCTCTGCGAGCTGCACCGGCGTCGTGCCGGTGTAGCCGTCGGTCGACTCGGTCGCCGCGAGGATGAGGTCGAACTGCGTGCGCTTGCACGCGGCGGCGAGCACCTTGGCGGTGCCGAGCGCGTCGGTGCCCTTGAGCGACGGGTCGCTGACGAGCACCGCCTTGGCGGCGCCCATCGCGAGCGCCGTGCGCAGCCCCGAGGTCTCCGAGTTCGGGGCCATCGACACGAGGGTCACCTCGCCGCCGCCGGCGGCGTCGACGAGCTGCAGGGCCATCTCGACGCCGTAGGCGTCGGAGTCGTCGAGGATCAGCTTCCCCGAGCGATCAAGGGTGTTCGTGCCCGGCTCGAGCGCGGGAGGCGCGGCCGGATCCGGGATTTGCTTCACGCAGACGACGACGTTCATGGCACTCATTCAAGCGGAGGACGGACCCGGTCCGCCATTTGGCGCCCGTGACGCCCCGAGCACCTCGAGCGCCAGGCCGACGTCGTCGGTGATCACCGCGTCCACGCCCAGCGCCACGACACGCTCGAGGTCGTGGCGAGCGTTGACGGTCCAGGTGTTGACCTCGAGCCCCGCGAGGTGCGCGCGGTCCACGAGCGGGCGATCGACCGAGAGCACGAAGGGGTGGATCGCGCCCAGCCCGTGGTCGACCGCGACGCCGATCGCCGTCGTCGGGTCGTCGCGAAAGCCGAGCAGCCACCCCGTCGCCATCGACGCCGCGGCCCGCCGGACCGCGTCGAGCGTCGACAGGTCGAACGACGAGACCACGACCCGATCGGTGTCCCCGCACTCGTCGAGCACCTCGATCACGTGGTGGGCCAGCGCGTCGCTCGGGTCGTGGCCGGGCTCGTCGGGATCGTTCTTTATCTCGACGTTGACCGCGAGCGGCGCGAGCACCTCCATGGCCTCGGCGAGGAGCGCGACGTCGTCGGGCAGCTCGCGCAGCCGCAGCGAGCCGATGGGACCGAGGCCCTCGATGACCGCGTCGTGGTGGATCACGAGCGCCCCGTCCGCGCTGCGCCGGACGTCGAGCTCCACCCCGTCGGCGCCCGACGCCACGGCGGCGTGGAACGCGGCCAGGGTGTTCTCCGTCGCCGCCCTCGCGTCGCCGCGGTGGGCGAAGATCCTGGTCATCGGGGCATCCTCGTGCTCGAAATTGGGCCAACCCGCCCTTGATACAGATCTGGCCCGCTTGTAGCATCTATCGGCCGGCACCACTTGAGGTGGGACCGAAGAGGAGGGCTCGTGAAGAGATTCACGAGTCGGAGCAACGGGAGAGAGCACAGCCATGGCGCTGACGTGGAACCGGACGTTCGACTGGGACATGGACGACTGGAGGTCGGTGGCGGCGTGCCGGAGCACCGAGCCGGACATGTTCTTCCCCGTGGGCTCGACGGGCAACGCCCTCGACCAGATCGCGGCCGCCAAGCGCGTCTGCGGCTCGTGCGAGGCCCTCAACCCCTGCCTCGACTTCGCCCTGGCGACCAACCAGGAGTCCGGCGTGTGGGGCGGCACCTCCGAGGAGGAGCGACGCAAGCTGCGCAAGCAGTGGCTCGCCGCGCGCCGGCGCGCCCAGCAGGCCCAGCCGACCGCCTGAGCACGTGAGCGCCCGCGCCGCGGGTCGTGCCGCGCGCACCTCAGGGCACCGCTGACGTCGGGACAACGACGCGCATCGAGGTGCCGCCGCCGTCTTCGGCGGGCACCGACGACGCCGTCAGGGACCCGCCCAGCTGGCTGGTGACGAGGTCGCGCACGATCGACAGCCCGAGGCTCGAGGTCGAGGCGAGGTCGAAGTCCCCAGGCAGTCCGACCCCGTTGTCGCGGACCTCGACGGTCGCGGCGCCCGTCGTCGCCGACAGCGTCACCCAGACGTGGCCGACCGCCCGCTTGCCCCGGGTGCGGCGCGTCGCGAGGAACCCGTGCTCCACGGCATTCATCAGCAGCTCTGCGAGGACGACCGCGAGCGGGGTCGCGACGTCCGCCGGCAGGTCCCCGAGCGTCCCGCTCACGGTGAACTCCACCGGCCCCGAGGAGAGCACCGCGTCCTCGGACATCGCCACCAGCGAGGCGATGATCGCGTCGAAGGGGACCTGGTCGCCCGCCTCCTTGGCGAGGATCTCGTGGACCAGCGCGATCGCGCGGACCCGCCGCTCGGCCTCGAACAGCGCCTGGCGGCCGTCCTCGGTGTCGGCGCGCCGCGCCTGGAGGCGCAGCAGCGAGGAGATCGTCTGGAGGTTGTTCTTGACGCGGTGGTGGACCTCGCGGATGGAGGCCTCCTTGACGATCACGAGGCGTCCGAGCTCGCGGAGGTCCGTGACGTCGCGGACGAGCACCACGGCGCCGGTCGTCTCGCCGTGCTCGCTCAGCGGGATGGCGTGGACGACCACGCTGACCGCGCCGGGGGCCTCGAGCTCTTCGACCACCGGGCTGGCCTC
>Ga0209698_10004747_pt1 | contig 14813 bp, 6 predicted proteins | sample LitLauG_LLR_2012_FD_187203 | JGI IMG/M metagenome (GOLD analysis project Ga0209698, IMG submission 187203) | Freshwater sediment microbial communities from Pennsylvania, USA - Little Laurel Run_MetaG_LLR_2012 (SPAdes) (version 2) | ecosystem: Environmental > Aquatic > Freshwater > Creek >...
AGAGGCCGAACAGAAGAAAAAAGCCTCCAAGATCACACCCGCAATGCAGGCCGCCGAGGAGAAGCGCATGGCCACCATGTCGCCGGACGAACTGGCTTGGGAAAAAGTGCTACAGGAAAACCTCGGGGACTTTTATCTGTCGGGTTACTATTGGGGCAAGGATAATAAAAAGGAAGGCGCGTTTGATTACGTGGCGGATAATCCGGCCCTGCCGCGTATGCTGATCATCGGCGATTCCATCTCGCGCGGATACACCGTCGCCACGCGGCATGCCTTGGCGGGCAAAGTCAATGTCCACCGGGCACCCGCGAATTGCGGTCCAACCAAGTATGGACTGGAAAAACTCGATGTCTGGCTGGGAAAGGGCAAATGGGATGTCATCACCGTCAATTTCGGCATCCATGATCGCAACACAGATCCGGCCATTTACCGGGCCAACCTCGAGCAGATCATCCAACGCCTCCAGAAGACCGGAGCCCAAGTTGTCTGGGTCAGAACCACACCGGCACCGGATGGGCCCTGCGCAGAGAAATTCACGGAGACGCTCTGCAACAGGTTGAATCAGGCAGGAGACGAGGTGGCCGCCCAGTATCACCTCACGGAGATCGACCTCTACGGCCTGGTGAAGCCGAAACAGGCGGAGTTGCAGCTTCCCAACAATGTCCATTTCAAAAATGAAGGTTACGACCTGATGGGTGCCGAAGTGGCACGGGTGACTTTGGAGGTGTTAAAAGGAATGAGTCCAACAGTAAACAAACCAAAATAGCCAGCCCATCTCCATCCGATCTTTTATTAAAGACCGATGGAGTCGCCGGTAATAATGTTTTAAGCTGCGGTATTAGATGATCGATCATGAGTAAATTCAATATTCCCATCATTGCTGTCTCGTTACTTGCCTCATTCGCGCTCCATGCCGCCGATGCGCCTGCACATGGCGTCCGTAGTGTTATTCCCGCCAAAAAATGGGAAGACGCCTTTGTCACCGGCAACGGCCGCATGGGCGCGCTGCTTTTCTGTGATCCCGTGAACGACACGCTGGTCGCCAATCACTGCCGACTGTTTCTGCCGCAAGGCAGCCGCGAAATCGTGCCCGATCTGGCGCAATACACCGAACAGTTGCGCCAAATCTATCAGGACAAAGGCCCGAGCGATGCGGAGTCCTTCATTCTTAAAAAGGCCCGGGAACAAGGTTTTCCCGGCATCATCTTCACCGACCCGTTTCATCCCGGCCTGTTTGTGAACGTCCAGCAACCAGCGGTCGGAGTGGTCCGTGATTACCAGCGTACGGAAAATTTTGAGAACGGCGAAGTGACGGTTCGCTGGAGCGATGACCGGGGATCATTTGAGCGCCGGCTGTTTGTTTCGCGCACCGACAATCTGATCGTCTTCAACCAAACCGGCCCGGCTCCATGCGAACTTTCATTTCCGCCGATCGGCCAGCCGCTCATCGAGTCGCAGCAGGAAACGACGCCGGATTGGGTGACGTATCACAACATTTATAAAAAAGGCAAAGGTGGCTATGACGCGGCGGTGCGCATTGTCCGGAAAAATGAGGGACGCGATGTTACGTTACTGATCCGCATCGCGCCTTGGAAAACGCCGTTGCCCAAGAACCAGAGCGAGGCGTGGGCTTGTGCGCCGGAGAATCCGGATTTCAAAACGCCGGGCCGTTTCACTCCCGCACCGCCGCTGGCGGATAGCTCCGTGGTGGCCTATCTCGCGGCGGACGACGCGCGAGCGCTGCTGCCTCAATTGAAAGCGTCACTGGTCTCGGTTTCACCAGACTACCCCGCGCTGTTTGCCCCGCACGCTCAAGCGCACGCCGCCTTGTTCAATCGGGTTTCATTCGATCTTGACGGCGGTACCGAACGTTCGACTCCCATCGAGGAACTGTTGCAGAGAGCGCAAAAGGAAAAACGCCTGCCGCCGGCTTTGATGGAAAAAATGTATGACGCCGGACGTTACATGCTGATCTGTTGCGCAGGCGAACTCGCCCCGAACCTGCAGGGCATCTGGACGGGAGGCTGGTCGCCAAGATGGTCTGGAGATTTCACCTTGGATGCCAATGTCAATTGCGCCATGGCGTCCGCTTGCAGCGCGAATTTGCCGGAGTTGATGGAGGGTTATTTTCGGCTGATGGAAAGTTTTTATCCCGAATGGCGGCTGAACGCGAGACGGATGTATGGTTGCGGAGGATTTCTGACGAACGCACGTGCTTCGAATACCTCGTTGATGTTGCACTGGGGTTCGTGGCCGGGGAATTTTTGGATGTCCGGTTGCGGCTGGCTGGCCAGCTTCTTTCAGGAATATGCCGACTATACCGGTGACCGCCAGTTTCTGGCACAGCGCGTGGTGCCGCTGCTCGAAGAGACCGCCGCCTTCTATCAGGATTTTTTAAGCGAGACGAATTCTGACGGCTCGGTGAAATTCATTCCGTCCTACAATCCTGAAACCGGCTGCGGCATTGATGCCACCATGGACATCGCTGTCGCCCGTGAGGTGCTGGTGAATCTCATTGCGGATTGCCGCAAGTTAAACATCGAATCGGACAATCTTCCGAAATGGGAAACGCTGCTCGGCAAGCTGCCGCAGTATCCGCCCAAATCAGTCAATTTCATGACCGAACTCGGCGAATGGCCGGACGGCGGCGTGTCGCCGTTCCACCGGCATTGTTCCCAGCTCTATCCTTGCTTTCAAAGTTTCGACCCGATCTTTGAAACCGATGGGAAGCTCCGTCAGGCGGCCAAAGGCACCGTGCGGGCAAAAATCGTAGGCACCGACAACGGAGAAAAAACTTCTTTCAGCCGCGTCCAGTGCGGCCTTGCCGCCGCCTGGCTCGGCATGCCTGAAGAAGCCCACGACCGGATCAAAGCGTGCGCCACGTTGCGCTCAATGGAACCCAGCATGATCACCTCGCACGATCCCTACGGTCAAATCTTCAACACCGACGGCAACGGCGGCATCCCGCAGATCGTAGCGACCATGCTCATCAAGAAAAACCATCTCGGTGAATTGGAATTGCTCCAAGCTCTGCCCACGGAATGGCCGCAGGGCAGCATCAAGGGCCTGCGCGCGCCCGGCGGTTTTGAGGTCAGTCTTGAATGGGCCGGGGGTAAACTCCAACACGCCCAAATCAAGTCCCTCATCGGCAGCCCCTTGAAACTCAAATACGGCAAACAAACCGCCGACTTCGATACCAAGTCCGGTCAGATCATTACACTCAACGATCAACTCGCTCCGCAGTAAATTAGCATGAACTCCACTCCCTTAAATCCAAGGCGAAAACAAAATCTCCCCGCCGCTTTGTCCCCGGCAACTCTTTTCCCGGTCTTATTTTCCCCGATGCTTCCGCTAAGAGCTGCGGATTACCAGCATTTTGTCATCTACGGACAAAGCCTCTCCACCGGACAGCAATCCTGGCCCCTCTCTCCACAACTCCTGTTCCGGGAGATTTCAGGAGAGGCAACCAGGTCTGGTATATATTGATTTCAACGATCCGACCCATAACCTCTATACCAAAATCAACAGGAATCCATATGACATCAAACCGTTTCCTTTTTCTGGCAGTAATCTGCTTTATGGCATGGCATAGCCGGATCGTGGCCGCAGAGGCGATGGCAAATCCGCAACCACGTGCCCAGTTCCTTCAGGATCAACCATGGCCTGACGACAAAGGGGTTCACATCAACGCTCATGGCGGCGGCGTGATGTTTCATGATGGCGTCTATTACTGGTTCGGCGAGTTTTACCCGGACAAGAAAAATCCCGCGCCGCGGGTCGCTGGAGTGGGCTGTTACTCCTCCACAGATTTGTATAACTGGAAAAACGAAGGTGTGGTGCTGGCGCGGGTGAAAGATTCGAAAAGTGAAATCACCGAAGGTTGCATCATGGAACGGCCCAAGGTGATTTACAACTCCAAGACCGGAAAGTTCGTGATGTGGTTCCATCTGGAACTCAAAGGTCAAGGCTACCGGGCATCACGAAGCGGAGTGGCCGTGGCCGACAAGCCGAACGGACCTTATACTTACCTTCGCTCCGAACGCCCGGACGCCGGCACTTGGCCTGTCAATGTCACGGAAGAGCAAAAGGCCGGACTCAAGGATGCCGAGGAGCTCAAGGGAACGTTTTTTAGTGGCGGTCGGAATCCAGAAACGCCCAAGTATAATATTCTTGCCCGAGACTTTGCCGATGGTCAGATGGCGCGTGATATGAACTTGTTTGTGGATGACGACGGCAAGGCGTATCACATTTTCGCCTCGGAGGAAAACAGCACCCTGCACATCTCGCAGTTGAGTGATGATTACCTTTCCCATTCCGGGAAATGGGTGCGTTTGTTCGAGCATTGCTGGAATGAGGCTCCAGCGATTTTCAAACACAATGGACGCTATTGGATGATCAGCTCGGATTGCAGCGGCTGGGATCCCAACACGGCCCGTTCCGCTGTAGCAGATTCTATTTTCGGACCGTGGAAGGAACTAGGCAATCCCTGCACTGATGGAGCCCTGCAGCAAGACATGCCGCGCCTTGCGCTGACAGAATGGAAAAAGCTTGGTCAGCCTTCTGTCGGCGGCGATTGGAAAAATAATCTGGGTGCTGGGAAAACCTTCGGCGGCCAGAGCACTTGCGTTTTCCAGGTTCAGGGTAAATCCGGTGCCTTCATTGCCATGTTTGACATCTGGCGTCCCAAAGACCAGACCACCAGCGGCTATGTCTGGCTGCCCGTGGCCTTTGAAAAAGACCGGTTCACCATTCCATGGCGCGATAAATGGAGCATTTCGGAGTTTCCTGTCTCAGCAGAAATCTCCAGCAAGTAAGCAAAGAATAAATATGAGGCCCGCCGGTTTTCTCTCCGTATTGCTTACAGCGATTGCCCTTTCGGCATCCGGCGCGACGAATGAATCCACTTCAATCACAGGCTCCAGCGTCTTAACAACTCCGACTCCTCCGGTTTCGCAATTGATGCCCAAGAGCGAGATTCTTACCCCGCCGGGGTCACTCACGCCGCGCATTAATGGTCCGAAAATCTTCGGCGTCCGACCGGATTTGCCGTTTCTTCATAAGGTGCGCGATCTCTGGCGGCAGAAAAATCTGGGCCTATTTGACGGCAGTTTCTCTGCTCCAGTGAAATGGCATGGCGTTGTTTTCATCAAGATCGCCCCTGCATCCTAAAGACTGCAAAAAATAATATGAGACAATCATCATTCCTTGTCCTCGCTACGCTGCTCCTGCGCCTTTCGCTCTCGCCGGCAATCGGGCATGAGTATGAAGTTAGCATCATCGGTAACGACAGTAATCCCGGCACAACTGCGGCACCATTCCGAACGATTCAACACGCGGCGGATGTGGCGCAGCCGGGCGATGTCATCACGGTGCGTGCGGGCGTTTATCGGGAGCGTGTCAACCCGCCGCGGGGCGGTGCCAGCGATGACCAGCGCATCGTCTATCAAGTGGCTCCCGGGGAAAAAGTGGTCATCAAGGGGTCCGAAATCGTCAAGGGCTGGAAAAAGTTGCAAAACAACACTTGGACAGTTACGCTGCCGAATTCCTTCTTTGGCGATTTTAATCCCTACAGCGACGTGATTCATGGCGGCTGGTTTGTCCCGAGAAAAAAGGGCGAGCCGAAATCCAAAGACCGGGTCTTTCACACGGGGGCGGTTTATCTGAATGGCGACTGGCTGGATGAGGCGGCGACACTTGACGAAGTGCTGGGGACTGCGCCCGCCAATGCGCTTTGGTTCGGCAAAGCAGACGCCACCACTACCACTCTGTGGGCGCAGTTCAAAGGAGTTGATCCCAACCAGCAACAGGTGGAAATCAATGTGCGTCAGACCGTTTTTTATCCGGACAAGGAGGGCATGAACTACATCACGGTGCGTGGCTTTGACATGAGTCAGGCGGCGACGCAGTGGGCTTCGCCGATTGCCGTGCAGTTTGGATTGATCGGCACGCACTGGAGCAAGGGTTGGATTATCGAGAATAACCGGATCAGCTATTCGCGCTGTGCGGGAATTTCACTCGGTAAATACGACGACGAGCGTGACAAGGATGCCGATAAATATGTTGCTGAAACCTTGAAAGCCAACCCGAAAGTCTGGTTTGCGCCTTCCAATCTTGAGGCAACCTTTGGTGTCATTGACCGGGCCATCATCCATGGCTGGAACAAGAATACGGTGGGTCACCACATCGTCCGTAATAACGAGATTTTCAACTGCGAGCAGGCGGGGATTGTCGGTCATCTTGGAGCGGTGTTCAGCACAATCACCGGCAACTCGATCCATGATACCCATGTCCGCCGCCTGTTTGACGGTTCCGAAATGGCGGCGATCAAGATCCATGCGGCCATCGATGTGGAAATCAGCCACAACCATCTTTACCGAAATTACATCGGCATCTGGCTCGACTGGATGGCACAGGGGACGCGCGTAACCGGCAACCTTTTCCATGACAATACGGGCGAGCAGGATTTAAAAATCGAAATCGACCACGGTCCCATTGTCGTGGACAACAACATCTTTCTTTCCCCCATGTGCGTCTGGGGATTTTCGTCGCGGAGCGTGACGTTTATCCACAATCTTGTCGGTGGGAAATTTAAATTACAGTCATGGGATGCCCGCAGACCCCCCTTCTGCAAACCCCACTCCACGGAGATTGCGGGAGTGCATGAATGTTTAAGTGGCGACCATTCTTTCTACAACAATCTGTTCGTGAATAATGCCGACTCCAGCGGCTACGACACCGCGATGCTGGTCGTGCGGCAGGACGGAAATGTCTTTCTCGACGCGACAAAACATTCCCGCTACGAAAAAAATGTCCTGTCCCTGCCGGGTTTTGCTTCCGTGATCAAGCTTCTCGAAAAATCCGACGGCTGGCATCTCGAAATGCAAATGGACACGGCATGGAAATCGGAAAGGACCCGCAAGCTGGTTACCACTGAATTGCTCGGAACTGCTTTTGTTCCGGACCAGCCTTATGAAAACCCGGATGGCACGCCATTGAAAATTGACACGGATTATTTCGGCCAAAAACGGGACGAAGCCCACCCCTTTCCTGGACCGTTTGAACCCACCCAGGGCGGCCAGAAGTCCTTCAAAGTCTGGCCGCACAATTAATCGCCCTTCAACCAACACCAAAAAATACATTGATATGAAAATCCGCCCGCTAATACCACTCGCTTTCGCGCTGACATTCGCGACTATTTCAACGCCAGTCCCCGCCGCGCCTGTGCCGGAAACGCCTTCGCCGCGCGAACGAATTTCGCTCAATGCCGACTGGCGGTTTTACAAGAGCGACACTGCGGCCGCCGACACTCATTTGAGTTACGACATGCTCAAGCCGTGGCTGTTGCCGACCGCCAACGCATTTACGACCAATGTTCCGGCCATCCGTCCGGCGACGGAACCCGCCGGGGACAGTTCCTTCACCCAGCCGGATTTCAACGATAGCCAATGGCGTTTGCTGAACCTGCCGCACGACTGGGGCATCGAAGGGCCGTTCAAGCAGGAGTATCCCGGCCCGACAGGCAAGCTGCCGTGGTGGGGTGTCGCCTGGTATCGCAAGCATCTGGAAATTCCGGCGACGGATGCGGGCCGGAAAATCCATCTGGATGTGGATGGCGCGATGTCCTTCGCGAGCGTTTGGGTGAACGGCAAACTGGCCGGCGGCTGGCCTTTCGGCTACGCGTCGTGGCGCGTCGATCTGACGCCGTTTCTCAAATTCGGCGCGGACAATGTCATCGCCATCCGTCTCGACAATCCGGTCTCATCCTCGCGCTGGTATCCGGGCGGTGGCATTTATCGCAATGTCTGGCTCGAAAAAACCGCACCGGTGTGCGTGGCACACTGGGGCACTTACGTCACCACGCCGACGGTGAATGAAAAATCAGCGACGGTGAAAATCAAGGTCAACCTGGACAACTCCGCCGGTGCCGACGCCGTAGTATCTGTGAAAAATGAAATTTTTGAGATTAAAGCCGACGGCAGCCGGGATCATGTGACAGATTCGATTGCCGCGAGCATTTTGAAAATTCCGGCGAATCAATCCGCCATGAGTGAGGTTCAGGCCATTGTAAATTCGCCGAAACTTTGGAGTCTCGAAAAACCGCAGCGCTACCTTGCCGTGACCACGGTGGAACAAGCCGGGAAGGTCGTGGACGTTTATGAAACGCCCTTCGGCATCCGCACGATTGAGTTTACGGTGGATAAGGGATTTTTTCTCAACGGCCAGCACATCCAACTGAACGGCGTCTGCAATCATCACGATCTCGGTGCGTTGGGCGCTGCAATCAACACCCGTGCATTGGAACGGCAGATTGAGATTTTGAAGGAATTCGGCTGCAACGCGATTCGCACCAGCCACAATCCGCCCGCGCCGGAGTTGCTGGATTTGTGCGACCGCATGGGCATGGTGGTGATGGATGAGGCGTTTGACTGCTGGGTTTCCGGCAAAAACCGGAACGACTACCATGTTCTCTACGCCGACTGGCATGAGCCGGATTTACGCGCACTGGTGCGCCGTGACCGGAATCATCCGTGTGTCATTTTGTGGAGCAGCGGCAACGAGGTGCCGGATCAGGACAAGCCGGAGGGTTCGGCGATAGCCGATGAGCATCGTGCCATCATTCATTCCGAAGATCCGACGCGGCCCTGCACGGGTGCGGTAAGCTCGTTCAAAGCAGCTTTCAGTGGGTTCCAAAACCACTTCGACGTTTTCGGCTGGAATTACAAACCGGAGAACTACGGAAAATTTCGCGAAACGAATGTCAATATCCCGCTCTTTGGCAGCGAGACATCTTCCACGCTCAGCTCGCGCGGCGAATACTTTTTTCCAGTGCCTGCGGTGATCGGCGGCAAAAAAATGAATGAGGGTCTGGCGGATTTTCAGGTGACTTCCTACGATTTCTATGTTCCCGGCTGGGCCAGCGCCCCGGACACCGAATTTAGAGGACAGGAACAAAATCCGTTCGTCGCCGGCGAGTTTGTCTGGACCGGCTTTGACTACCTCGGCGAGCCGACACCCTACAACAAGGACCAGAGCAACCTCCTGAATTTTTCCGATCCGGCGGAAAAGGCTAAGATGAAAAAGGAACTCGACGAGCTTGGCAAGATTCACATGCCCTCACGCAGCTCCTATTTCGGCATCGTTGATCTGTGTGGTTTCAAAAAAGACCGCTTCTATCTGTACCAGGCGCACTGGCGGCCGGACTTTCCGATGGCGCACATTCTGCCGCATTGGAACTGGCCGGAGCGCGTCGGGCAGGTGACGCCGGTGTTCGTCTATACCTCCGGCGACTCGGCGGAACTGTTCCTGAACGAAAAATCGCTTGGGCTTAAGAAAAAGGGCGAATACGAATATCGCCTGCGCTGGGACGACGTCAAATATGAACCCGGCACATTGAAGGTGGTCGCCTACAAGAATGGAAAGGAATGGGCCTCGGACACGGTTAAAACCACCGGCCCTGCTGTAGGCATCAGCCTGGCCGCCGATCGTTCGGAAATACGGTCTGATGGATTGGATCTGGCTTTTGTGACGGTCCGCATTGTGGACAAGGAGGGACTGACCGTGCCTCGCTCCTCGAACCAGATGCACTTCAAAATTTCCGGGCCGGGTGAAATTGTGGCCACCGACAACGGCGACGCCACCAGCTTTGAATCATTTCAGTCACCGGACCGCAAGGCGTTCAATGGCCTGGCGCTGGTCATCGTCCGTGCCAAAGCGGGGGAGCCGGGTCTTTGCACCCTCACCGCAGAGTCGGAGGGCTTGTCGTCGTCGTCCGTGGATATTCACGGGTTAAATCCATAACCAAGAAATCCTCAAGTGACCTCGAAACCCGGGCAGTCCGTTGAATTCAATCACCTGTTGAAATAATATAATGCTATTCAAAATCCGCACTCTCACAGCTCTGCTACTGGCTACGTTGACAACCCTTCAGGCGGCAGAAGCCAATCAGGCTGTCGCAGTTTCGGAAAAAGCGGACAGCGTGAGCATCGCCAATCCGTTCGTGCGGGTGGAGATCAACCTCAAGAACGCCACTTATTCCATCATCGATGTTCGCGACGGCGCGGTGGCGATCGCCAACGCTCATGGCGAGGTGGACGGTCTGGGGGCGGATCCCGAAAAGACTTTTAGCACCCGGCAGGCCGACCCCAAGGCGGTGGTGAGTTGGTCGAGCAAGGAAATCACCGACCCGGTTGGGAAGGGGACCCAGCTGACCCTGTCGGTGCGGCGCAATGATAACCGCGAATATTTCACCACCTTCACCCTGCGTCCCGAGAAAAGTTTTGTGACCCTGGGCAGCGGCATCGTGAATCATGCTTCCTATCCGATTCGGGTCCGCAGCTTTCAGCCCCTGATCGGCGGCGATATTTTCCCCGGGCTGACCCGGACGACTTGTAAAACCCTTAACGGCGCGGCGGGCTCGACCCGGCCCGAAGTCCGGGATGGCTGCGATCGGTCCTGCGAAAACAGCCTGCTGCTGACCTGCCTCAGCAACGGCCAGCGCCGCAGTCTGGTGATGGGCGGTTTGACTTATCAGGACTTTGCCAAGTATGCCGCGCTGGGTGTTTACGAACTCTGGGACACTTATTCCGACAGCAAGGGTATCGAACTCGGTCAAACCTGGAAGACCGTCTGGGCGCGGCCAAGGGGAAAGTGGAAGGAGCCGACAACCCTCAACGTGCAGGTGGCAGCCGTCGATCCGGTCGGACGCCTGGTCGATCCCGGTGCAACCTATCAGCCGAATGATCTGTTTTACGTCGATATCGCCACGGACGATCCGTTCCAAGCCTTGGAAACCTACGGACTGAACCTGCGCACCGCCACCAAGGCCCGACCGAATACGTACAACAACCTGACCGTGTGCGGTTGGTTCAGCCACCAGAATACCTCGGAAAAATTGGTTCAGGAAATGGAGGTCGCCAACAAAAACGGCATGCTCAAGGCCATTCCCGTGACCGTCCGCCTCGAACCCGACACCTATTGCGGTGTTGACAACGGCAACACCGAGCAGGGCTGGTGGGATGATGCTCACTGGGCGAAGTACGGTCATCTGGTGCCGCCTTATGACACCTTCAAAACCTTCATCACCGCAGTGCATCAACGCGGTGGAAACGTGGAAACTTATTTCCAGTGCGGCATGCCGTCGGACGATTTTGCCGAGGCCTTTCCCGGCTACATGTTGCGCAAGGACATCAGTCTGCTTCACCGCCGTCACCTTCATGTTCATCCCTTGGTGACCTACGATCCCACCGACCCGGGATTCCAGGAACACATGCAAAAAGTCTGGGCCAACCTCAAGGAGGCCGGTCTCTCGGGTGTGAAGTTTGATTATCCCGACATTGCCTGGCGACCCGATGGCGGATTCGAGGATAAGCATGCCACCACGGCATCGGCATATCGTACCTGGTTTCAACTCTGCCGGGACGGGCTTGGTCCCGATGCCCTCATTCACGAACGTGCGCTGGGCAGCTGTTGCCTGGATCTCACCGCCGGAATTGTGGATTTGCAAAGAGTCTGGGGCGACTCTGACAAATGGGAACCCGGGATGGCTGCGAGTTGCGGCCTGCGTTGGTATAAAAACCGGGTGGTGATGAGTTACTACCCCGACAGCAAATCGTTCGTGGCCTTCGATGCGGAGGGGAGGCGGATGAATGATACACCGCTGGCGGCCCTGCCGCGCCGGGCGCTCATTACCATGCTCTATGTCACCAGCGGACGCATCGAATCCGCCTTGTCCTTGAGCACTCTGACCCCGGAAGTGATCCATGACATCGGTCGCGCGTTTCCGATGCACAGCACTCCGCAAAGCGCCCGCCCCGTGGACGCCTTCACCGGCACCAAAGCACCGAAAGTTTATTCGTTTCGTGTGGACGATCAGTGGCAGCAGGTCACGTTCTTCAACGAGGGAAACACCCCCGCAACCATCGCCGCTCCGTTCAGTGGCGAACAGGCGTCCACCGGTTCCTTGGGACTTGATCCAAACAAAAGTTACTATGTATATGAATTCTGGAGCGACCGACTGGTCGGTAAAATGCCCGGCACATCCACGCTGAGCGAATCGCTGGCAGGCGGTGAGGCGCGCATGTATTCGGTGCGGTTGGTTCTCGCTCATCCCCAGGTGCTTTCCACCAACCGGCATCTGATGCAGGGCTATGTCGATCTGGCGGATGTGAAATGGGATGCCGCCGCCAAGCAACTTTCCGGCATTGCCAAGGTGATTGGCGGGGAACCGTTCCGTATTACCCTTGCGAACAACGGACTCAAACCCGTCTCCGTAAAAACAGGCACTGGAACCTCTCTGCTGGAACAAAACGCAGGCGGCGACTTGAGCGTCGTCGTGATCAGCAGCGCGGACAACGATAACTGCGCGTGGCGGGTTAACTATTAAGATAGGAACCAAATGAACATATTAATTCCCGTTGCGCGTGAGGCGTGGAGCCTTTCGATCTTTGATCCCATTCCTGTTCAATAGAGAACCGCGGGTTCACAATTATGAAAAAACAATAGTTTATATGACTCTGCTGGCAGCGTTTTTCTCTGCCTTCGAGCCTGGCAGTTATGAAATTCCTGTCGGCGGCTCTTCCACCTGCCTGCCCCTCAAGGGGACGGTGCAAATCAGCGGACCCTCTCAAACACTCAAGGAGCGCAGCAACTATCTTTCGTCAGAGGGTTGAAATGGCGGTTCATTTCAAGTACCTTGGAACCCGGATGGGATTGAAGTCCACAAATCCCGATAAATTTATGAATAAAATTCCCACCCTTCACGCCCGTGGGCTTTTTCCGATCGCGCTGCCGGCACTGTTCCTTGTGTTTCTACCCGGCCTGCCACAGCAGAGCCGTGCGCAGCAGGGACAGCCGACTCCGTCGGTCGGCAAGGAGATCGATGTCACCACCCCCAGTGCCTGGGTCAGTGCCCCGTTTGAATTCCTCGATGGACAACAGCGGGACATGGCCCGCGTGAGCAAGGGCGAAAAACGTCTGGATTGGGTCATGCCGCCAGTGAGCCTGGAGAATTTGCAGGCCGGGGTGAAGTTAACCAAGGACAGTGTCGGCAGCGGCGTTCTCTTGGAATGGCGCAATCATCACAAATATCCCACCATCGCCACACGCCGTGTTCCTCCGGATTGGAGCAGCTACGCTGCCATTTCCATCAAGTGTTATTCCCGAAAAGCGACCGGAGAGGTTATCACGCTGGGTGTGCTGGCGGACAATCCTGCCACGCCGTATCAGGATTATTGGACGAGGGATATCCCCATTGATTGGACGGGCTGGAAGCAGATCACGCTGAACCTTGCTGATTTCGAAAAAATCGGGGAGCCGACCGGTTGGAGCGGCATCAGCGGCCTTTATTTTTTCAGCAAGGCGAAACGCCGCTCGCCCAATCCCTCCACCGTGCTCTATTTCAGCAACCTGCTTCTTCTGCCCGGGGGAGGAGCCCAAGCCTCGGCCAAAGCTCCTGGCACGCAAAACCCCGATGACATAGTTCTGACCGGTCCCGAGGCCCGTGCGTATCCGGTTCTGCTCAACCACGACGACCCCGAGCTGACTTCCAATCTCGTCCCCGGCACACCGCTGGTTCATCAAGCCTATTTTTCCGGAGCCCGCGCCCTGTACGGGTACTATCCACGCTATAATCCCGGTTATGTCAGCTTCGATCCCAAGGGCCGTGCCTACGTCCGCTCCATCAATTCCATCGATTGGCTCGATGCTGAGGGCCAATGGCATCAAAACGATCTCTCCGCAGCCATCAAAGACTATGCCCGGAAAAAGGGTTGGAAAATCGTGATCTGTGGCGAACCGGAGCCCATGATCCGTTTCGACCGGGATGGCGATGTCTATGCCATCGTCAATGTGGAACCGCTCAAAAGATTGGCCAACGGATCCTTCGGTTCCATCGACTGGCATTATCGCAGCTCCCTCCTGTTGCACGCCCGGGACATCACGCAGCCCTGGACCGTGCAGTTGCTACCGGGACGCACGGCCGATTTCGAAAAGATCGACACCTTCAACCAGGACGCACTCAATCATCCCCCGGTCATCACCCTCAGCGATTACAATTACTTCCAGGACGCTGATCACGCGGGTTATCTGGTGGTGCCGGAGAAGCAGGCTGACGGTTCGTTGCTCATTCCGCCCCCCGTCAAGTTTGCCAGTTTTGTGCTGATCGGCCCGGTTCATTCCGGCGGGGGCAATTTCATCATTTCCAAAGGGGACAAAATTTACGTCGTCTATGCCTATGCACCGGCTCCGGCCAAGGGCGTGGGGAACGGCCAGATGCGGATGAAAAGCGAACAGTGGTTACGGGAACTTCCTCCCATCCCGGAAGATAATCCGGCCCGTCTGTTGACCGATCCGCAAAAGGACAAGGAGGGAAATCTCAAGACGAATCCGGCCACCGATGGCATGCCCACTTTTGTCGTGGCTTATGACCGGGTGCAGAAAAAATTCGGCCCGCCGGCCTTTGTGGGTTATGGCGGTCACAGCATGGATGATCACGATTGGCCGGCCATGACCATGGACAGCAAGGGCAATCTTCACGTGGTCATGAATGGGCACATCCAACCGCTCATGTACACCCACACGATCACGCCCGGCGACATCACCCGCTGGTCCCCCGCTGTTTATGTGAAGAGCGGTCCTGCGGTTTCCCGCGTGTCCTATGCCTCCTTGAACTGTGACAAGGACGACAACCTGATCTCGGTGGTGCGCTCCGATACCGGTTTCTACAACCACCGCCTGGCGGTACTTTCCAAACCGGCCAACTCGGAAACCTGGAACCCGGAGCATTCCCTCGTCGTTCCCTATCGGGACAACTACCA
>Ga0209698_10004748_pt1 | contig 14812 bp, 11 predicted proteins | sample LitLauG_LLR_2012_FD_187203 | JGI IMG/M metagenome (GOLD analysis project Ga0209698, IMG submission 187203) | Freshwater sediment microbial communities from Pennsylvania, USA - Little Laurel Run_MetaG_LLR_2012 (SPAdes) (version 2) | ecosystem: Environmental > Aquatic > Freshwater > Creek >...
GTGTTCGAACACCTCGCTGGACACGATGAAGTCGTACTCCGCCTCGCCCGCCGCCGTCATGATGTCGAGACGCGGCTCGGTGTGGTAAAAAGTGTTCTCGTAAGCGAACGGCACAGAGAACGCGTCGGCGAGGAGTTGCGGATCGCTCAGGCCGATTCCGCGAATATCTTTTCGCACCGGCATTTCCTGCAGTGGCAGACTCTGGCCGAACAACCCCGTCGAGAGCGCGTGTACGATCCACCGATACCGTACATTGGAACCGCAGGTCGCGCAGCTGGAGCGCTCCCGGTCCAGATGTTCCGAGTCGCCCTCGGTGCCGCAGATGTTGCAGATGAAATGGTGCATGGTGGCGTTTCGCGGTGTTCAGGGGGAGTCCACGCGATGAACGAATATACCGCAACGAATTCGACTGCGCCCGGAGCGCTCCCTCCGGCGGCGATGTGGCACAGGAATTGAACACGAGAATGGTAGAGTAGGCAATTCAGAATGGCAGGCCTTTTTTCCATCGTCAAAGCTATTGCCCGGCAAAGGGCGGCACGCCACTACCAGCGTTTATTGGCCGAAAATAACCTGCTGAATGGCCTGACTCAGCTGCCGGGCCGCCCGCTCGAGGCCCTGGCCGCCGAGCGCGACAAGGTTTTCGAGCATGCCACTCGCCTGCATGCCGCATTAGCTGCCGGAAACGAGCGGGAGAAACAGCTATGCACCGATCTGGAAGCGGCCATCGTCGCCCGTGACACCCTCGCCAAAGAGCGCGACGAAATGCACGGCCATGCCATCCGCCTCGATGCCGAACGGGCCGAAGCGCTCGTGCACCTCCACCGGCTGCGGACCGAATACCAGGAGTTGCAGGAGCGAACCCACAAGATGCTGGCACCTCCCGGCCACTTCTATTCGCCCGTCGTCAACCCGAACGATCCCGCCGTCCTCGCCGTTATCCGGGAAGAGGGCCGCCGTTTCGAACAGAGCTGCCCCGGCGTGCGCATCGATGAAGAAGCCATGGGCCGGATGCTGGAGCGCTTCAGCCGCGACTACTATCCCGAACTCCCCTTTACGCCGGAGAAGACGGACGGCAAACGCTACTACTACGAAAACTCTGCTTTCTCCTATGGCGATGCCATTACGCTGCATTGCATGATTCGCGACGTCAAACCGCGCCGCATCGTGGAAATCGGCTGCGGTTTTTCATCCGGCGTCACGCTCGACACCAACGATCTGTTTTTCTCCGGCAATATCGAAATCACGATGGTGGACCCGTATCCGCAGGTTCTGCTCGACCGGCTTGCGCCCGATGACCGGTATCGCGGGAATATCCTCGAAAAAACCCTCCAGGAAACCCCCGACAGCCTGTTCACGCAGCTCGAAGAGAACGACATACTCTTCATCGATTCCTCCCATGTTTCGAAGATGGGCAGCGACGTGAATGACTACCTCTTCCGGATCTTTCCGCTGCTGAACAAAGGCGTCGTCATACACATTCACGACATTTTTTATCCGTTCGAATATCCTGGCCGCTGGGTAACCGAGCACAATCATTCGTGGAATGAAACATATGCCCTGCGGGCGTTTCTGCAATATAACGATGCCTTCGATATCGTGTTTTTCAGCGACCTCGTGTACCTGAAACACGTCGCCCGGACACGGGAACTGATGCCGCTCTGCATGAAGAATTCCGGCGGCGGCATCTGGTTGCGCAAGACCCGCTGAATCCGGCCACGTTAACTGATGCAGCCCGCCCTCAGCCTCTGCATGATCGTCAAGGATGAGGAGCGCAACCTGCCACGCTGTCTCGATTCCGTCAGCGTTCTTGCGCCCGAAATCATCGTGGTCGATACCGGCTCCGTCGACGCCACGCCGCGTATCGCTGCCGGCTACGGCGCGCAGATCCTGCCATTCGATTTCTCCTTTGTCGATTTCGCCGCTGCCCGCAACCACGCGCTCGCCCATGCCACCGGCCGCTGGATTCTCGTGCTCGACGCCGATGAGACGCTCGATCCCGCAACGGTGTCTCTGATCGCGCATCTCATTGCCGGCAGCGAAAACGCCGGCTACTATCTTGAGCGCCACAACCATGCGCTGGACGCGTCTACATCAGATACCACCACAACCACGGACCACGCGGTCCGTATCTTCCCCAACCGCCCCGCCCATCGCTATCGCGGCCGGGTTCACGAAACAATCGACGCCTCCATCCTTGCGGCTGGCGGGCGCCTGCTCACCACTGACATCCGCATCCATCACAACTTTGCGTCCGATCCCGAAGCCCGCCGCCGCAAGAACCATTGGTATATCCGGATCCTCAACGAAGAAATCGCCGCTGACCCAACCGACGATTCTCGTCTTGATTTCCTCGCCGCCGAGTATCATCAGCTGGAAATGTACGACGAGGCCACCGCGATTGCCGAGCGGATCGCCCGCCTTCGCCCGCTGGATGCGCGCGCGCAGTTATTCGCTGGCGTCTATCATCTGCTCTACCAGCCAGATCTCACTCAGGCGCGCGCCGATTTCACTCAGGCGCTGAAGCTGCGGCCAGATTACCCGGAGGCCTTGTCTTTCCTGCAGCGCCTTGACGAAATGGAACAGGCAACGCAGAGCTAGTACATTTCCGGTACACGCGGCTTCAGTCGCGTTCGTTTTCGCCCGCAAAAACGCCACTGAAGTCGCGAGTACCAGCCGAAGGATCGGTCCAGCTGATTCCTGGACACTACACCAACCCCGCTATTGCAGTGTTGCAAGGATTCCGCGTACTTCGTCCGTCTTTGGAGAACCCGGAAATAATTCCAGATACCGCTCGAAATGCGTCCTGGCATCTGCCCGCCGTCCCAGCTTGAGATACGCATACGCAATGTTGCCGTGCGCTTCTTTTCGCTTCGGATCGGCCGCCAGCGTCTTTTCCAGATAAGCCACAGCATCGTCGTAGCGGCCCGTTTCGTAGTAAATGAACCCGAGGTTATTCAGTAACACAGGGTCATTCGGCTTCAGTGCCACCGCCCGCTCCAGCGCCTGCAACGCCTCGCCGTACTTCTTTTCTCGATAATAATCGCGCGCCATCCGGTCCAGATCGTATGCCCGCGCCTTCGGTGGCAGCGCCGCATTCACGGATGCTGCGGCCGCGGCCGGGCTCGATGCCGCCGCGATCTGCGCCCCCGTCGGCGCAGCAGCCGGCGTCGATGTCGCGTGTCCGCCGCCCTGCGCCAGCTTCCCTGTCTCTGACTGAATACTCTGCTGCAGTCGCAGTAACTCCGCCTGCTTATCCGCCACCTCGCGCTCCAGCGACGCTAGTTGCTTAGTCAAAGCCAGCGACTTCACATCCAGTTGTTCTGTCTCCCGCGTCAGCGCCTCCGGCTGTAACTCAAAAACAAATTCCCCGCCTTCGCTGCCGATCAGATTTCCCATCGCCGGCGTCTGGCGCGAAAATGACGTCACCACCGGGCTCACATACGCGCCCAGTTCCGAGGCCGTGATCACACCGTTGTGATCCAGATCCGCCTTGCCTTCGAGGCCCTCCAGCAGCGCCCACGTAAACACGGAATGTCCGTTCGGCCCGTCGTCCGCTACCTCCTGATCTGCCCCGCCCGCGGTCAATATTTGTCTTGCCACCCGGCTCGTGACTTCATCCAGATAAGTGCGCGCCCCGCCAAACGCGCCCCCGCCGCCGCGCGTCAGCGCGAGGCCGCTGTAGCACGAGTCCATCACGAAGTACACATGCTTGGCCGGAATCAGGTCCGATGCCTCGCGTATCTCCGTCATGCTGATCGCCGTCGAATAGTAGTTATTCAGATCCGCATCCACCGGAATAATGAACCCCGCCTGCCGGTTATCTGCCAGTGTCCTTGTCGCCCCGTGTCCCGCAAAGAAAAAGAAAATTCGGTCGTCACGCGACACCTTTGCCGGGTCGCTCAGCTCATCCCCGATCACCTGCATGATGCGTTGCCGCGTCGCCTCGCCGTTCAGCAGTTTGCGGATGTTCTCCTGTTTGAACCCAAACCGGTTTACCAGCACCTGCTCGATGCCATTCGCGTCATTCACCGCATACCGGAGCTTCGGCCAGTTCTGGTAATCGTTCACTCCGATGATCACCGCCCAGCTGTTGCGATAGGGATTCAGCTTCTCGCCCGCCACCGTCTGCGAGGGCTTTGGAGCAGGCGCGGCGTCGGCCCGTTCATCTCCGGCCGGCGGCTCCGACTTCACAAACTTTCCTTTGTCGAACGCCAGGAACGTGTAGCCCTGCCGGTTGAGTTCATCCAGCACGAGCGGCAGCGCAAGCACGCTCTGCTTGTGGATGTCATGGAACAGAATGATGCCCTTGTGCGATTCATCCAGTTGCTTCAGAACCCGCACCGCAATCGATTCGGGAATCGGGTCCGCCCAGTCCTCCGAATCCACAGTCCACATGATGTTCTCGAGGCCCTCGTGCGCAATTTGCTCCATCACCTGCGGATTCCGCGCACCATAAGGCGGCCGGAACAGCAGGGGCTTCTGCCCCAGTGCCTTTTCCAGCAACTGGCTCGTCGATTCGATCTCCTGCGTTCGTTCGGCTTCTGTCAGCTTCGCCAGCACTCTGTGCGGGTAAGTATGATTCGCCACCACGTGACCCGCGTCCAGCAGCCGCTTCGATATCTCTGCCGTCTTCAGGAGCGTGACGTTTCCGTCCACTACTTTTCCCAGGTTACTTCCCACTTCAAAGAAGGCCGCGCGAATTCCGTACTTACGGAGCAGCGCTGCCACCTCTTCCGTGTGCCGCGCATGCGGGCCATCGTCGAACGTCAGGGCTACCGTCTTTGGCGCGAAATCCGCCCCGGAGATCTCGTTCGGATAAGCCTTGCCCCGCAACCCGGAATCCGCTTCGTCCGTGACGCCATCGTCGTACTGGGCCAATATTTTTTCGCGATTCTCGAGGCCCTGCAGAAACGCGACGTAGGCATCCCATTTCTCGCGCACCGCACGGCCGCCGCGCGTGGCAAACTGCGAGAAAATGCGGGTTACTTCCTCCCGGTACGCGTTTTGGATGGAATGCAGATCGTCCAGCTCAGCCTTTACCCCCGCCGCGGGTGCAGGCTGCGCGCCCAGCTCTTCGAAGACATCGAGAAACGCCAGTCGGTCGGCGTCACGCAGTCTCGATGAAGTAACATACTCGGCGACCTGCCGGATCCTGCGCGGCTCCGCTTCGAGCCTGCGCGTGAGTTCCTCCACCGCGACCTGCTTATCCCAAAAAATACGCCGCCCCGCCGTCCGGCAACGTGCCCGCAGCGCCGGATCGAGGTCCCCGGCACCGTCCATCAGGATGATGATCTTGCGGTAGTTGGCAGTGATTGCCTCCAGTTGCGCGCTGATCTGCCGGTCGTCCTCCGCGCGATGGAGCCAAAACCAGGCGCCCCACGCCCCTGCCAGCGCAACGGCTACAGCGATCAGCGTTAGTTGCCATTTAGGACGCATAGCCGGACCGACCCATTGTATCGATATACACGGTTGTCGCGAAATTGTTACCCAAAATTAGTATTTTCGTAATATTCCGTCGGTAGACTCTGGGTTTCATGTCAAAAACCATTCGACGTATTCCATTTGTCCGTGGCGCTCTTGCGCTGAGTGTTTTCGCCCTTGTTGCGCCGCCGGTTTGGGCGCAATCCTTTAATGGCTTCAGCGCCGGCAACATTGTGGTGAGCCGCAGCGTTTGGGCTGGCAGTGCATCGACGCTGGCCGTCGGCCAGCCGCTCCCTCCGGTATGTCCGTCCACCGCCAAATGCGGCACCGGCAAAGCAACCGACAACGGCGCCTACCCGTCGCTGAGCAGCACCAACAACGTGTTCAACAACAATCTGATCGACGGCAGCTTCGGCGTCACTTCCCCGCTGTTTCTCGATCAGTACACGCCCACCGGCACCCTCGTCAATTCTCTCCCGATCCCGACGAACCTGGTCACCACCAGCTTCAGCTCCAAATCCGAAGTAGCCCTGAATCTTTCGACCGACGGCACTGCAATTACCTTCATGGGCTACCTCGCCCCGGTTAACACCGTCGACGTATCGAACTCCAACACACCGGGAGCTTACGATCCCACCAATCCGGCCGGAGGCAGTTATTATCGCGCTGTCGTTCAGGTCGGCGCCAATGGAGCCATCCAGGTAACTCCCACTAACTCATACAGCGGGAACAACGGACGAGCCGCGATTCTCGCCAACGGCACTTACTATATGTCGGGCAATGCCAATAACGGCGCCGGAACGCCCGCCAATATTATCGCCACGGCAGGCGCGCAGATAGCCCTCCCGGGTCAGAGTTATGCCACGCCGGCGGTGCAGATCAGCGTTCTTTCCATCAGCCAGATCACCAACCCGGACACAGGCCTGCCGTATCCTCCCGATAAAGCCGGCAAGGATAATAATTTCCGTGGCCTGACCATCTTCAATAACACGCTCTATATGACGAAAGGCAGCGGCGGCAACGGTTTCAACACCGTCTATCGCGTCGGCGACAAGGGCAGCCTCCCCACGCCGGCAAACGCCGCCAGTGCCTCTATCACGATCCTGCCCGGCTTCCCCAATACTCTCGCCGCCGGTCCGCATCCGGTGCTGTTTCCGTTCGGAATCTTCTTCGCCAACGCGAATACTCTCTATGTCGGCGACGAAGGCGATGGCACCACGGCCAATGCTGCCACCAGCACCACCTCCGGCCTTCAGAAGTGGGTCCTGACCAACGGTGTCTGGACCCGCGTTTACACGCTGCAGAGCGGCCTCAAGCTCGGTCAGCAGTACACCATTCCCAACTACCCCTCCGCGCTGAGCCCCGCCACCGATGGTCTCCGCAATATCACGGGTAAGGTGAGCAGTGATGGTACAACTGTCACCATCTGGGGCATCACCTCCACTGTGAGTGCCAATGGCGATCAGGGCGCCGATCCGAACCAACTGGTTTCGGTCACGGACACGCTTGGCAACATAGACCCCGCCGTTGCCGCGAAGGAGCAATTTACTATTCTCCGTACTGCCAACGCCGGCGAAATCCTGCGCGGCGTCTCGCTCACGCCTGTTGCCGGATCCAGTGCGGCGGTCGGCGTGCCGCTGATCCTCTCTGCTGCCAACCCGAATGCCTTCGCGATCGCTCCCGGCTCCCTTGCCACTGCGAACGGACAGAACCTGGCCAGCACCACCAGCAACGCGACGTCACCCTTCCCGACGCAATTCGCAGGCACGTCCGTGTCGATCCTCGACGCAGCCGGTGTCACCACCGCGGGCCTCATTCTCTCCGTGTCGCCCACTCAGGTCACGTTCCTTGTCCCCTCCACTGTTGCCACTGGCACTGCGCAGGTTACGGTTACGAACGGCACTGCAAGCCAGACCTCGAATAACATCGAGATCTCCACCGTGGCTCCCGGAGTGCTCACTCTCAACGGCTCGGGCCTTGCCGCCGCTGAAGTGGTGCAGGTATCCGGCGGTACCCAGACGGTGCAGCAGGTTTACACCACCGACGCCAACGGCGCCACCGTCGCCAACCCGATTAAGATCGGCACCGGGGGTTCCAGCACTTACCTGCTGCTCTTCGGTACAGGCATCGCCAACGGCGGCACCGCGCTGACCTCGGTCACTGTCAACGGAGTGGCCTCTACCGTGATCTACGCGGGTCCCGCTGGCGCCGATTCCGGCCTCGACCAGGTGAATGTCCTGCTTCCGGCCAAACTCGCCGGCGCGGGCAGCGTAGCTGTGCAGTTGACTGCCGAGGGCGTAGCCGCGAACCCCGTACAGGTCACGATCCAGTAGGCCTGCGCGTCATCGTCCAGTGAGCGGGACGGGTTTCTCCCGCTCACTGGACAACTCCATCCACTACCGGATTCTTCGGTTTTGTGCACTGTCTCGGGCATACTAAGACAGAATGCGCAGAATCTTCGAAAAATGGGCCGAGGGCGGGGAAGCGCCGGCCATCGCCAAACTCATCGGCCTCCGTGTCGCCTCTTATGCCCCCGACCACGTCACGCTGGAAATGGACGCCGGTCCGCAACACGCCAACCCGATGGGCACGCTCCACGGCGGCATCCTCTGCGACATCGCCGACGCCGCCATGGGCACGGCCTTCGGTTCAGGCCTCCAGGATGACGAATCCATGACCACCATCGAACTGAAGATGAATTTCTTCCGGCCGTTCTGGAACGGTCTCGTCCGCGCCGAAGGCCACGTCATCCGCCGCGGACGCTCCGTCGGTTATGCGGAATGTGAGCTCAAGGATGACCGCGGACGCCTCATTGCGAAAGCCGCGTCAACAATTATGACCCTGCGGGGCGACAAGGCTGAAGGACGATAACTTCCCCGTTCGTTTTCGTAAGTGGGGCGGACGCCCGGTTTTGTCCCAAACAAGCCCGCGCCGGGCCCCCCGGCCCGGCTCTCTTTCGGGGCACGGAATACGTTCTGGAACTTCCCGAATGCCGTACTAAACCGGAAACTGCGTAGTCACCTTCGGCCGCGGAGTTCCGTCTTTATACGGCGCCAGCGAAATCTGCAGATCCAGCTCCGTCAGCTTATCGCCCAGCCGCACAATCAGCTTCTTATAACCCGGATTCGGCGCATTCGGCGCCACCGTCGGCAGCGGCGCCACATCGAACACGGCATGCCGCGGCGTGCGGATTTCCGCAGCCAGAGCCCAGCCGCCCTTCTTCAGCGTCGCCGTTTGTCCGCTCACCGTAATCTCCGCGTCTGTCATCATGTTCCAGATCACATCCACCGGTTGGTCCGCCCGCACTTTGTCATCCACGATTACAGCCTGGCGCTGCGCCATCCCGATGCGCCGCGTCCATTGCTTCACCTTCGGCGCATTGGCGCGCGATAAGTCAATCTGTACCCAGCTCAGCTCGCCCGCGCTCTCCTGCCGCGTAATCCGCGCTTCCGCTCTCGGGTCCTGATTATCGTCGTCGAATAACAACGTGTTGTGCGCTTCCGTCCGGTTCCGGAAGTAAGTCCACCGCCTCGGCGTGTTCACATATCCTGGTAAGTCGAAGTCATCCGGCCCCAGATCCGCCGCCCATCTCACCCCGCCTGCATGCAGCACGAAACTCCCCAGATCCAGATGCGCGTGCGGATCTTTATTATCGCCGCCCTTCACCGCCAGATACAGCGCGTCCGGATCGCCCCACGCGCTGCGGAAGCATGCCACATTCAGGCTGCGGAACACCGCGTCCAGCGACATCCCCGCCTGTGCCGGCTGCTTCGCATTCGGCTCGAACCATACCAGATCGTAAGGATCGGGCTTCGGATTTCGCTCTAGTGCCCGCTGCTCGCTCCATGCATAGGCGGGCAAGTTGTATCGCCGCGCCATCCAGAACATCTCCGGCGCCTCGCCAATGTCGTCTGCCGAATCGCCGAAGTTGAACACCTTCCCGCCCGGCCCCGACATGTGCATCTTGAAGCGGCCTGCGCGATCGAACCCATGAAACGCGCTCAGCCCGTAATCGTTTCCCAGCGCCGTTGCGAGGCCGTTGAAAAACACGCACGAGTACTTGGTCACGCTCTGCCAGTAATCCATGCCTTCCGGCCACGAGCCTTCGATCCCGTAGGTCGTCAGCCCCCGAGGGATCGATTCCAGCGCGTACCGCAGCACCGCGCCGCACTTGTCGTTTAACTCCCGCGCCGCCGCAATGTCAGCCTCACTCGCTGAAACCGCCGGCGCGTCGCCCGCCACCGCCATGGCCGCCAGCCCCATCGCGGCATTGCAAACCACGTTGCGATTGAACCGGTCCTGCGGCCACCCGTTCGGCTGCGGCTGCTGGTACGCCTGCAGCGCGGGATCCAGCGCCTTCGTCACGATCGCGTCCCGCAGCAACGCCCTCTCTTCCCCGTTCAGGGCCGGATAAAGCCAGTCGTACCCGAGCGCAAACGCATGCGCAATTTCCGCCGTGTCCACAAAGACCTGCGGATTCCAGTCGCGAAATCCCGCCGCCGCGCGCAACTCCGCCATGGCACGCCGAAGATAAGATTCCTTCGGCGTCAGCCGGTACATCAGCGCCAGCGTCGAAACCCGGTCCAGCACCCTCCGTGTTTGCAGCCGCAGCCGCGGTCCCGTCAGCTTGTACTCGGTCACCGGCAGCGGCAGGAGCCGCTCGCACTCTTTTTCCAGATCGTTGAAGATCCGCCGGGCCTGCTGGTTGTCCCGTACCAGGCCGCGCACCCGCTCGAGGTTTGCCTCCGTCAGGATCAGCCGCGGATGCGCCCCGCGCAACTGGCGCAGCGGATCGTCGTCCGTCTGGGCCCAAACGGCGAGCGAGGCAAGATGCCCGAGCATCAATCGGCGTGTGATCGCTTTTTGCGGCACCCTGGTTAAACAGTTTGTCATATGTATCGCTGCGCGGATGTCACGTTCCAAAAAATCCCGCGCCACACTCCAGCCAACCCTCAGTTCACCGGCGGCTCCACGTCGGCGAACGCCAGCCGGACTGCATAATCCCGCACGTCCTCCGGCCATGCAGCAATCAGATCGCCGAACCGGCGCCGGTCATGCGCGAACAGCGCCCGCGAAGCCTCCTCGAAGCCCGGCAGGTCTCCCGCCATGGCGGAAATGAAACGATACGCTGCCTCCTGCGCCGCCCGTGCCCGGTCTTTGTCGCCGCTGCTCCGGCGTGCGGCTTCCACCAGCTTTCGGATCGCCACCGAAGCGCCGCCGGGCTGTGTATTCAGCCAGTCCCAATGGCGCGGCAGCAGCGTCACCTCGCGGGCCACTACGCCCAGCTTCGGCCGCCCCCGTCCACGCGGCTCCTGGCTGTCCGGATCCACCGGAAGCTCAGCGACCGGCCCGGGCGAGAGCCGGCTGGCCAGCCGTGCCAGCACCTCCTCCTCGCTGCCTTGCGGATCCACATCGATCACGCGCCCGGTCCCGTCGTCATAGATATGGACCGGACCCGCCGCCCCGGCTTCTACCGTTTGACGTGCCACGAGTGCGACCTCGCCCAGCGTCCCGGCTGCAATGCGCCGGTGACCGTCGAAAGCTGTGCACAACTGAAGAAGTGCTTCATTCATTAGGGAGAAAGCTCCTGCGATAAATATACCCGGGTAAAACTAGCATGTCAATATCATCCGGGTAAAAATTTGTGGCTTCGCACCCTGGATGACCTCCCGCAGCACCTGCTGAAACTCGTTCAGACAGCCCGCCGACTGCCCGCCGGGCATCTGACTCTTCGCGCAACCAACTATGATTGGCGTATGAGGCCAGAGCAGCATGGTGCGTCAACAATCCGGCGCTGGCCCGCACACGCTGTTCGCTTCGTGTTGTCGGCGACGCTGTTGTGTCAGCCGTATGGCTATGCGGAGTCCGGACCACAGCCGCCATGTGGAAACGACCCCGTTCCCGCCTGGCCCGGGCTGGATGATTCGGCCGTGTTGAAGTCATGGAGCAGAGCCGATCTCGGCCGCGACTGGAAACCGCCCGCCTGTACAGGCTGGTCGGCTGAGGGCTTTACAACCCTTGTAAGCACCGTCGCGCGCTTTCGCCGCGCCTCGGACGCCGAGGGTTTGCTTCGCCACATCGGCGCAATTTCAGAACTCGCGGGCGTGCGCTACTGGTCGGCTACCCACCGGCAGTGGCAAACCCTCATCGTCGACGCGTGGGCGCTCACAGGCTTGCAGAATGGTCAGCGCCGCGGTGACTTCAGGACTGCTGAGATGAAGCCGGGCGCGGCGCTCTACTACGAGCAGCTCGACAACCTCTCCGGCAAAGCAATCTACCGTATGCACATTGCCGAGGTTTCGCCGGACCGGATTGTTTTCGACGTCGAGAATGTCAGCACCATGCGATACCTGCTCATACCTTTCTTTCATGCCGGCGAACTGCAGTCCGTCTACTTTCTGGACCGTGAATCGGAAAATGTCTGGCGCTTCTACAGCATCCTGCGCACGGGCAAGAATGTGAACGGGTTGCTCGCCGCGAATGAGTCTTCCGCCATCAACCGCGCCGTTGCGCTCTATCGCAGCCTGGTTGGAATTCCCACAAGCCAGGAGCCTCCGGCGGCGCGATGATGACTCGATCCTGGAAACTTTCCCGGCGCACAGCGCGCTTCTCCGGGTGGCTCGGCGGCGCGGCGCTGGCATTCGGCGTGTTCGTCCGCATCACAAGGGAGTTGATTGAAGGAGAAGTCGGCGCCCGCGACAGCGCTTTCATGCAAACCGTGTTAAAAGCCCGAACCCCGTGGCTGACCGCCGCGGCTCTGGATGTCACCGCGCTGGGCTCGGTCACACTCGTCGTCCTGGTCTCCGCGTTTTCTCTCCTTATACTGCTGGTCCTCCGCGACCGGTTGGGGGCACTTCAATTGGCTGCGGCGTCCGTCGGCGCTGGAGTCCTCACAGTCATGACGAAAGACTTCGTCGAAAGAATCCGTCCGCCGGAGGCTCAGCAGTTGATCGTCGTCTCGGGCTTCTCTTACCCGAGCGGTCATTCGGCTTCAACCGCCGCCCTTTACCTGACGATCGCGATCATCGCGAGCAGTTATATGCGGCACGCGGGTGCCAGGGTTGTGATTTTTCTGGCGGTGTCGCTGGTGCTCATCCTGGTCGGCGCGTCGCGCGTCTACCTGGGAGTTCATTATGCGACCGACGTGATCAGCGGCATCTCACTCGGAGCCGCATGGGCCCTGCTGCTCGCCGGATTCTTCACCCGGCCCTGAGTACCAGGGCGCTGGCGTAACGTCCCCTCGGTACACGCGACTTCAGTCGCGTTCGTTTTCCCCCGCAAAAGCCTTTTCAGAGCCGCGACCGCGAGGGAGCGGTACGCCAAATTCTCGCAAGTAGGTACCAGCCGGTCGATATTCATCGAAAGAACAGCGGTGTGAGCAGGGCCAAATCCGCCAACACCCCGCCCGCCTCGCGCGGCAGGGTCGCACCGAATCGATCCACCGCCGCCAGTCCCACCGCCCCGGCTGCAATCATGCCGTACCAGCGCGAATGCCCTGCCACAACGCAGACGGCCGCCAGCAGCAACATCCACAATCCTCCGCGCGCCCCGGACTGGCGCCGTTCCCATCCTTCGATCAGCTCCATGTTTCCGAAGCACAGGATTCCGAATGCCGCCGCCGGCCCGCTCAGTATTCGCCAGGGTTCCGCGATGCCTGTCCACGCCGCGCCAAATGTGCCCATCGCGAACAGCAGCGCGGCGCAGAGTCTTTTCCGGATCGTCCCGCCCCTGCGTCGCAGAACGAAAATAACCAAGTAGCAGAACACCCCCGCGCCCACCGCGCCACCCCACAATAAGAGAGAACCCGGCAACCACAGCAGCGCAATTACAGCGTCCGCCACCACCACGGATCCCAGCAGCATCTTCGCGAACCCGCTGTTCCTCCGATAGAACCGATGCCGCGCGTATCCAACAGCCGGTCGGCAATGTAGATCGCCCACACACTCAGGAACAACGCCCACCGGTCTGGCAGACTTACACCGGACGAATAACAGCGCCCCAGAAAATCCTGCCACACCACCGCTACCACAGGCGCATCAAGACTCAATACGTTCATCCACAGCCAAACTGGCACTACTTGACGTGTCGCGATCTTTTCAGTTAAAACGACCGTGCTCAAGACACCAGAATAGCGGGACAGTTAGCCCGTCCCGGCTTACGCGTCATGGACTGTTACTTATGAATCCGGTCCATGTGTTCTCGATGCCAGTCTGGTTCGCGCAGCGCTCTTAGGGGCCCACTGGAAGCGACCGTGAGGGCTATGCAGCCAAGACCCGTGAAATCGGGGAATCTCTTACCGGCAGCTACCCTCGAGATACAGTGCATCCCCGATCAGTTGGGCCGCCGCTGCCGGTGTAATTCCGTTGTCGGTCCGCCCCAGAACCTCAACGATGAACCGCCCATAGGTGTTGCCAGGGGCGCCGCACTCACGGCCGTCGCCGTCCCCGGCCGCACCGTTCAGCATATCGAGCCATGAGTCTGTCTTCAGCGTGATCGCGCCGCTCGCCTGTAGCTGCTGAATATCGTCGATGAGGCCCTCCGGCGTCGGGACTGCCACCGGCAGCGGCGACTCGCCGGACAGCGCGAGCCCCCGAGCCACCAGATTGAGCAGATCCTGTCCCGTGTAGGAAGGGAAAGGGTTGACGCTCTCGCCGGTCGTGATAACCACTGGCGTCGGCGAGACGATGATATCTGCCTCATACATCCCGAGATCGTTGAGCGGCACGCTGCCGTTTTGTGTCCCGCCGGCCAGCCCGGGAAAAATAGAGATCGTGGCCGCGTCGTAAAGACGAGGCATAAGGCTGGAGGCGGGGGTGCCATTGAAGAAATTAGCCAGCGTGTTATAAAACGCCTGCGGCCTCGGGCAGTCCGGAACGGCCGCCGTCGCATCCGGGCACAATGTTCGGATGGTGCCGAGGTCGCTGTACGGACCAAGGCCGCTCACGAACCCGTATCCGCCCAGCATTCGCGTCGTTGCTGCGGTGCCTCCCGCCAGCCGCTTCACCCGGTCGAGGTAAAAATTCGTGCGGGCTTCCATACCGTCAATATCGAACTCCCTCGCATTGCGCCCTCCGGCTCCCTTCCCCTCGAAGTAGGAAACGATCGAGTAAACTGCCCCGCAAGCCATCGGAAAAGGATCGTTCACGCAAAACGTATCCCCGCCCGGCGGCATCGTATAGGGACCGGCATATTCGAGCAGGTCGAACGCCAGCGTGATCTCCAGGGTGACTCCGTTGAAAACCCTCCCGTATGCATCGATTTCATTCTGCCATTCGTCGATGAAGGCCTGGTCCGAATTCCAGTACCGGGGATCCGAAAACTGGTTTTGCAGCAGCGTGCTCCACTCATTGTTCTCCTGAGTTGCGTCTTCATCGCGTCGAGCACGGCAAAC